>Ga0070740_10002818_pt1 | contig 19484 bp, 19 predicted proteins | sample Coa_R2_FD_67286 | JGI IMG/M metagenome (GOLD analysis project Ga0070740, IMG submission 67286) | Surface soil microbial communities from Centralia Pennsylvania, which are recovering from an underground coalmine fire - Coalmine... | ecosystem: Environmental > Terrestrial > Soil > Unclassified ...
CAGCAGGTCGCCCATGGTCGAGACCGGAGCGAAGGGGACGCGCTTTGCCTGGGCCTTGCGGTAGAGGTCGAGGACGGTCTGCTGCCCCACCCATTCTTCAAGAAAGACTTTAAGTGCATCCCAGTTGAGCGCCCTGGTCAGTCGATCCTTAAAGATTTCCTCGCTTGCCCATTCGGGATTGCCCATGATCTCGACGAACCCGCGCCATTGATGTTCCTCGATGCAGCACAGGTAGATGTAGCCGTCGCGGCATTTCATCGTTTCCACCGGCTGCAGAGGTTTTTGCCCAAGCCGAGTCGCGATCATTCCCATGTACGGCCAGTACTCGAGAGTCATCTCGAGCTGCGCGGTGATCGCTTCCTGGCCTGACACCTCAACGTGTTGTCCGGCCTCTCCGTTTGCGCGGGCGAATACCGCCGCAAGGGTCGGGACCGCGGCATGGATTCCAGCCTGATAGCCGGCCTGCTGGCCGAAGGTTTTAAGAGGAGGAAGATCGGGATGCTCGGGGCCGCCGCCGTTGAGCACGCATACCCCGCCGGCGCACCAGACGGTCAGATCCTCCGCCCGCCAGTTCCGCTTCGGACCCGACAGCCCAAACGGCGTGATCGAGGTCATCACGAGATCCGGATTCGCCCTTTTCATTCGGTCGTAGCTGAGGCCGATCCGGTCCATGTCGGGCGGGGTTACATTGTGGATCAGGACATCGGCGTCGGCGACGAGCTTCTCGAGGAGCTCCATGCCTTCGGGCTGCGCGACATCGAGTGTGATGCCTTTTTTGTTGGCGTTCAGGTAAAGGAACAGGCCGCTCTTTTCGGGATGGATTTCATCCTTTGGGAACGGCCCGCGCTTGCGCGCGCGGTCGCCGATTCCGGGCCGTTCGATCTTGACGATTTCGGCGCCGAGGTCCGCGAACAGCTTGCTGCAGTAGGGCGCGGACACCATCTCGCCCAGTTCCACGATTTTCAGATCCGACAATGCGCCAGCCATTGGTTCTCCAGCCGAATTGCGATTTTCTCCCGCCTCACTCCGGAAAGACGCGCCGAAACGGCTTCACTTCAACGCGCTCGAATACCCCGCCGACGGTGTAAGGATCGCGGTTGGCCAGCGCCACCGCCTCGTCGCGGCTCTCGAGGTCCACCACTATCAGGCTTCCGCTGCCGTCGGTGAAGGGACCGGCGAGGACCACCCTGCCCTTTTCCACCAGGGGTCTCAGCTTGTCGAGATGAGCCGGGCGAAGTTTAGGGCGGAGTTCGGCCCCTCGCGGTGAGTCATGGCCGATAATGACAAATAGCATCGTGATCCTCTTTCCCCCATGAAAGAGCCTAATTTTCGTTAATTAGCACGGCGTGGCGGCCCGAAAAAAGCAAACTCTCGCCGTCCATCCGCGCGGGGGCTGGCGCACGCATCGCCATGCTTTTAAGATCGCGTGTGCGGCGGGCGGGCCCCGCGCGCGCCGGGCCTAAGCACGATGGGTAAGGTTGTTCCTCTAAGAAGAACGGAGCGAAGAAGCGGCCTTGCCGAGTTGTGCGGACCGGACGAGGCGAAAGCGAATCGCGGGCTGTGGGCGCACGTGCTGATTTTCAGCGCCATCGCCCTGATTCTCTACGCGGCCGCAATTGCGGCCATCCCGGGCGAGGCCGCTGACCGCCTTTGGCTGTTGGGACTGATCCTCGTGATCGCGATAAGCAAGCTGGTCGCCGCGGGCGGACTGATGCTCGGGATTGTCGGCGCGGATCGCCATGCCAATTCCACCCGCGAAAGCGATGTGGGCGCCTTCGCGATTTCGGGGACGGCGGGAGCGCGGAGCAGTGGAAAGCGCGTTCCTTATCGCGGCACTCCACGCATCCTCCGGCCGCAGGGGCCGCGCGGAAAGTGAGCTCGGGAAGGTCTGGTTACTCGGCATCCAGCCGCGAAGCCCACCTTCGCGGCTGGCGATTCTCCCATCCCCGCTTGTGGTAGGCATATCCTGCGATCAGCGGGACGGCGATCGTCGCCTCGCAATAGACCATCTGCTCGAAAGCGGTATCGACCTTGCCCCAGCTTGATGCCTCCTTGAGCGTGGAGCCGGAGAGCGCGCCGTCGCGAACGTCGGCGACGGTAATCTGGATTGCGTATTTATGCATCGGCACGTCGTGTCCGAGTATTTCGGCCGACACGACGACATCCTGCGCAAAGTTTTTGGGCACACCGCCCCCGATCATGAAAAGCCCGCTCTCATTGCCCATCACTTTGATCCGGGTCAGTTCATGGAAGTCCTGGGCGCTGTCGATCGTCACTTTGGGCGCCTTGCCGCGCGCGGCCTGATGGGCGACCAGGCCGAAGCCGGCCGAGCAGTCGCTGAAGGCGGGGCAGAAGATGGGAACGTGCTCGCGATAGGCCTCCATCACGATGCTGTGTTCGGCGCGCGCACCGGTTTCCGCCAGGTACTTGCCCATCTCGCCGATGAATTCGCGCGAGGAGTACGGGCGCGGTTCCAGGCGATCGGCGATCTTGCGCGTCGTCTCGTCGCAGATCCTGAGTTCGTCCTCGTCGATCAGGGTGTCGTAGATCCGATCGATGTGCAGTTCGCGGAGAATTCCGTCATCGAGTCCCGCGCGCAGCCGTTCCTCCGCGATATAGTGGCGGAAGCCCAGCGCCTCGAAGAAATCCTGGTCGACGATGTTAGCGCCGGTGCTCACGATCGCATCCACCATCCGATTGCGGATCAAATCGGCGAACACGCGCTTGAGCCCCGCGCTTATCAGGGAACCCGCAAGGCACAGAATGACGGTGCAGTTGGGGTCCCGGAGCATCCGGTCGTAGATGGCGGCGGCGCGTGCGAGGTCGCGCGCGCTGTAGGCCATGTGTTTCATCGATTCGACCAGCTCGACGACGTTGTGCCGGGTGATGTCGAGATGGTCGATGGTTTCGCGAAGGTAGTCCGATTTCGATGCCATTTGCGTGATTCCGATTGAGCTCCGTGCCGATGCGGCCTAACGCGGCGAAATCGCCCCGTAGCCGGTGTAGTAGATCATGAAGTAACCGGCCGCGAGCGCGAACAGCGCCGCCGCGGCGGCGATGTCGCGCGCGGTCACAGGATATTCGATCAATGTTGTGGGATTGTTGCGAAGGCCGAAGCCGCGCGCCTCGAGCGCCATGGCCATGTTGTTTGCCCGCCTGAGCGCTCCCATGAACACGGGGATCACGACCTTGACGTACTTGCGCATGCGCTCTGCAAATCCTCCGCTTTCGAAGTCGTAGCCGCGCAGCTTCTGCGCATCCGCGATCGTGAAGGCCGAATCCATGAACAAAGGAACCAGGCGGAACGCGAGCGAGATCGCGAATCCGACCCGGTACGACACGCCGAGCTTCGACAATCCCACGGTGAACTCCTCGACCCGGGTGGTGGAAAGGAACAGCACCGAAGCGCCGAGCAGCTCCGCCAGCTTGATCCCGCGCCCGAAGCCGTAGGTGAGCGACGCGCGGCTTATATGGATGAAGCGGGTGTCAATCAGCGGAGCGCCTTGTCGGTAGAAGAACATCCACATCAGCGTGGTCGTCGCGACGAGGATCGCGAAATACCATCGGTAGCGATAGAAGTTGCGCCACGAGCCGGTAATCCGCGCAAGCCACAGCATCAGCAGCCCTATCGGGACGAGCGCGATCGGATTGTCCACCCAGTACACCGACCAGAACATCACGAACAGCGCCGCGACCTTGACGGTCGGATGCAGCCGATGAACGAAGGAGCGGTTGTCCAGGTAAAGATATATCGCCATCAGAGCCGCTCCTTGAGCCGTGCGACCAGGTCTTCGGCCGTGAGCGCCATCGTTCCGAACCGTCGTCCGAGCTGAGTGACCTCGGGAACCCGGAACGACGAGCGGCTGAGCAGATCGTGCTGGGCGAAGAATTCGGCGACGCCGCCGTCGAACAGCTTGCGGCCCTTGCGCATCAGAACGACCCGGCGCGCGTATTCGGCGACTAGCCACGGCGCGTGCGTGATCATCACGATCGCGATTCCATCGCGGTTCAACTGCCGCACCAGCGCCATCATCCTGCGTTGCTCGCGGTGGTCGAGGCCGGTGGTCGGCTCGTCGAGAATAAGCAGGCGCGGCCTTAGCGCGAGGACGCTCGCCACGGCGACGCGCTGCCGTTCGCCCTTGCTCAACAGGAAGGGGTCGCTGTCGCGAACGTCGTTGAGTCCCACCGCGTCCAGAACCTCGGCGCATCGGTGTTCGATCTCGTCTTCTTGCATGCCAAAGTTGCGGGGGCCGAAGGTGACTTCATCCCAGACCGTCGCGGCGGAAATCTGATGGTCTGGGTTCTGGAAGACGTATGCGACCTCGCGCGCGGTCTCCGCTGGACGCAATGCCGCCCGGTCGCGCCCTTCCAGCATCACCGCGCCCTCGTCGGGCCTGAGCAGTCCGACGATCTGCTTGGCGAGGGTGGTCTTGCCGGATCCGTTCTGGCCGACGATCGCGAGAAAGTCTCCCGGGCCGATGGTGAGATCGATATTGTCGAGCGCGCGCGTTCCGCCGGGATAGCTGAAGGAGAGGCCGGCGATTTCAACCAGCGGGCGTCCGGATGCTTCAGTTTTATCCGACGGCGCAGCGGAGGCGACTTCATCTCCCCGCGCCTGCGTATCCCGAAGGGAAGGATAGGCGCGCACGATAGCGTCGTAGGCCTTGTCGACGCTGTCCGCGTGCCCGCCTATCCCCATCATGTGGAGCACGCGATTGAGCGACGGCGGGCGAATGTCGCATCGCTCGAGCAGCTCGAAATCGGTCATCACTCGCGCAGGCGGGCCGTCGGCCGCGACTTCGCCGCCGCGCAGGATGATTATCCGGTCGGCGCGCAGCAGTTCTTCGGACTCGTGCTCGATGACGATGAGGCTCAGGCCCTGATCGCGAAGCCTGCCGATAAGCGCAAACACCTCCGCTTTGCCTTCGGGATCGAGGTCGGTAGTGGGCTCATCGAGAACGATGATCGAGGGTCTGAGCGCGAGGACGGAAGCGATCGCGAGGCGCTGCTTTTCGCCGCCGGATAGCGAGGTGGGATCGCGATGCTCGAATCCGGCCAGGCCGACGGCCTCGAGCGCCGGCCCAAGCCGCCGCACCATCTCCGCCCGCTCCATCCCGACCTGTTCCATAGCGAACGCCACCTCCAGTTGCACGCTGGTGGAGAAGAGCTGAGCCTCGAAGTCCTGGAACACCATCCCGACTTCGGCGGCCGCCTCACAGGCGCGCAGGTGTTCAACAGAGCGCCGGCCAATGCGCACAATACCGTGGAACTGTCCACCCTCGAACTCGGGAATAAGCCGATTGAGGCATTTGGCGAGCGTGGACTTGCCCGCTCCGGACGCGCCCATGATCCCGACCATCTCGCCGCGCGCCTGGGCAAAGCTCACGCCGCGCAGCGCCGGGATGGTTGCATCGTGGTAGGTGTAAGTGAGATCCGCGGCGGACAGGGCGGCATCTTCGAGCGCCGATTCGGTTTGCAACCCGGTATTCACATCAACGCCAGACCACCGAATGCGACAAGGATCAGAGGACTGACGAGGATCGCGATCGACTTGTCATGAGGAGCGGCATTCATCCATGCGGGCAGGAAGGCCGGAACCCAGTACCCGGTCGAAAGGAGGTTGCCGATCACCCAGGCGCCTCCTTCGCCGACGACAAGAAGCAATATTCCCAGGACCCGCAGCGCGAGCGGGCGCGGGACCAGCTCCGGCATCACGTCCTCATAAAGTAATCGGCCCTTTCGCACGCGCGGATAGACGGCTTTCAGGATGAAGGGCGACAGGGCGAGCGCCGAGGTCATGTTGTTGAGGATGATCACGTTGCCGAGCACGGAGAAGGGGCGAATCGCGAGCACGTTGTCGCCCCATCCGACGAGATCCGCGCAAAGGACGCTCGCGAGCAGGCATGCGAACACGTACTTGACCGCGTTGACCATCGACCAGGGCACCGGGCTCTGTCCCCGCGCGATGGTCTCCCAAACCTTGAACGGCACCAGTCCGTAAACGAGGTTGGCAAAGAATCCGAAGATGTCGCCCGGAGAAGCGCCGCCGAAGAAGTCACCGATCATGTTGCCGATGGCGCTTCCCCAGGCCGCGGCGGGGCCGAACAGGAATGAACATACAACAGGAATGGCGTTGGCCGGGCGCAATTCGGTGACGCCGGGGATGAGCGGGACGACCTTGAACGGCACCAGCACCGCGGCATAGAGGGCCGCCGAAATCGCGCACAGCACCACCATCCGCGTGTTCCGCCACATCAAACGTAAGCCGTTCATTGCCGCCGTCGTTACACCGCCGGCGCGCGCCTGCGGTAAGATTGAGCCGCGGCAGGACGGGTTTCCTGCTCCCGGGAGCGGATGAAGTGATCGACAGCCACGTTCATCTTGACGCAAACCAGTATGCCGACCCGTCGGGCGCGATCAAGCGTGCCCTTGAAGCGGGTGTTACGGCGATGGTGGCGCCGGGGACCGGCGGCCGATCCAACCATCGCGTCCTCGCCCTCGCCCGCCGCTTTCCCCAGACCGTTCACGCCGCCTGCGGATTTCATCCGGAGCGCCTGGATCTTACCGACGCCGATCTCGACGAGGCTCTTGCGATGATCAAGGCGCAGCGCGGCTCGCTATGCGCCGTCGGTGAGGTCGGGATGCCGTGGTACGGGGAGGGAGCGAGGCGTCCCGAGCGCGTCGAACGCGCCCGCGGCATCCTTGAGCGATTCGCGCGGGCGGCCGCTCAGGCCGACCTCCCGATGATTCTGCATGCGCCTCACGAGAGCGCCCGCGAGGCGCTGGGGATCGTCCGCGATGCGGGAGTGCGCAGGGCGGTGTTCCATTGGCACAAGTCCGACGACGCGACGACCCGTGAAATTCTCGAGGCGGGATACTATGTTTCAATAACACCCGAAGTAGCATACCGCGCCCGCGACATCCGGCTTGCGCGGATGGTTCCGCTCAAACAGATGATGGTGGAGACCGACGGTCCGTGGCCCTACTCCGGTCCGTTCCAGCGGCGGCAGACCGAGCCCGCGATGATCGTCGAGGCGGTGGATGCGATCGCGCGCGCCCGCGGCATCGCGTCCGAAAGGGTCCGGGAAATCACGGCTGCGAATGCGCGGAGACTGTTTGGAATCGACCGGTAACTTCCGGATGATGAAGGAGCTTGAAATTGGCGTGGTTTGCTGGACAGTAATTTGCGGAAGGGTCCTATGCCGATTTACGAGTACGAGTGTCAAAACTGCCATCGCCGCACCAGCGTGCTCACCACCCGCGTCAGCGAGCGCGTAAGCGTTAGATGCAAACATTGCGGGGGCACCAAAATGTCGCGCCTGATGTCGCGCTTCGCGATGCCCAAGAGCGAGGAGCAAAGGCTCGACGCCCTCTCCGACCCCTCCAAACTGGGAGACTTCGACGAAAACGATCCCCGAAGCATCGCCCGGATGATGAAAAAGATGGGTAAGGAGATGGGCGAGGAGTTCAGCGGCGACGACTTTGACGAGGCGATGGAGGAGCTTGAGTCGGGCGGCGACCTCGACGACTCGGGCGGAGAGTCGGGAGACGACGATCTCTGACGCTCCGCCGCGCTCCGCAATCGCCTACTCGGGCATAAAAGAGGGGCTTCCCGTCTTCGCGGTCTGACCGCCGTCGGCGACGAACGCCGCTCCCGTGACGAACGACGCCAGCTCGGAGGCGAGGAACAGGACGACGTTGGCGATTTCCTGGGGCTTGCCCAATCGGCCTATCGGGATGGTCTCGCGGAACCGGTCGGCAAACCCGGGCATCTCGAGCGCGGGGGCGAGCAGCGGAGTCTCGATCGCGCCGGGGCATACGCAATTGACCCGGACGCCGTCGCGCGCATACTCGATAGCGCCGACGCGGGTGAGGTTGATGACGCCGGCCTTGGCCGCGTTATAGGCGGCGATTCCGTAGTCGGCGCGAAGCCCGGAGATGGATGCGGTGTTGACGATTGCGCCGCCGCGCTGCGCGCGCATGATCGGCAGCACCTTTTTCATGGCACGCCACACCGCCGTCAATCCGACGTCGATCATGTAGCTCCACACTCCCTCGGGGACGTCGGCGAGTCGTCCCGCCGCTTCGGTGCTGGTGGGGACGGTGGCGGGCATGCCGAAGGCGTTGTTGTGGAGGAAATCGATGCGTCCGAAGCGCCGGTGGGTTTCATCGATCATGCGGTCGATGTCCTCGGGCCTGGTTACGTCGATCACGATCGCGGCGGCGCGCCCGCGGGCATCGACGATTTCGCGCTCCACCTTTTGGGCATTTTCCGCGTTGATATCCGCGACGACGACGGTTCCTCCGCGCGCCGCGAATCCGATTGCCGTGGCGCGGCCGATTCCGGAAGCCCCGCCGGTGACGATTCCAACCTTTCCATCAAAACGCATTGCACTCGCTCCCAATCGAATGCCCTTTCATAGCCCAGGCAGCCGGGGACGAAAAGCATCGGGCGACGGCGGCGCCCTGGCCTGTCCGTGCGCGCACTAACCGCCGCGGCGCGGGATGCGCTATGGTCGGCTTCGAGGAAACCTCACCCGAGGGAGATATTTCGATGAAACTTGCAGGCAAGGTCGCACTGATAACGGGCGCCGGCTCCGGCATGGGACGCGCCGCGGCTCTGTTGTTCGCGAGCGAGGGCGCTAAAGTCGCCGCCGTGGACATCAACGAGGCATCCGCAAAGGAAACCGTCGCCGACATCGCGCGCCAGGGCGGGGAGGCCTTCGCGATGCGAACCGACGTATCGAACTCCGAGGATGCGCGGGCGATGTGCGACGAGACCGTCCGCCGCTTCGGCGGACTCGACATCCAGTACAACAACGCGGGCATCGAGGGCGAAGGAGGCTTCCTTGCCCAGCTCAGCGAGGAGGCATTCGATCGCGTAATAGCGATCAACCTGCGCGGAGTGTGGCTCGGGATGAAATACGCCCTGCCCCATCTGATTCGGCGCGGCGGCGGATCGATCATCAACACCGCCTCGGTGGCGGGAATCGTAGGGATCAAGGGAGCGGCGGCGTATTGCGCTGCGAAGGCCGGGGTAATCTCGCTCACGCGCGTCGCCGCGATCGAATACGGCCGATACAACATCAGGGTCAACTGCATCTGTCCGGGCGTCATCGACACTCCGATGGCGCGGCGAGTGTCGGAGGAGGGAGGCGTCACCGCGCAGGCGAACGAACGGATCTCAGTGCTGCGCAGGGTGGGCAAGCCCGAGGAAATTGCCCGGACCGCCCTGTTCCTTGCAAGCGATGACGCGGGGTTCGCCACCGGGGCGCCGTTCGTGATCGACGGCGGATGGATCGCGCGCTGAAGGGAGGCAGATCCATGGCATCAACCATCACTCGTCTTGAAGGCAAAGTCGCGGTCGTTACAGGCGGGGCGCAGGGAATAGGCCGCGCCATCGCCGCCCGCCTCGCCGCCGAAGGCGCCGCGGTGGCCATCGCCGACCTGCAGGGAGAAGCGGCGGCCCGGACCGCGAAGGAAATCGCCGCCGGCGCGCGCATGCTCGCCGTCACGGTTGACGTCACGAAGTTCGACCAAGTGGCGGCGGCGGTCGATAGCGTTGAACGCGAATTAGGTCCGATCGACATCCTCGTGAACAACGCCGGATGGGACAAGCTGGAGCCGTTCGTCGAAAGCAGCCCCGAGACCTGGGACAAGATCATCGCGATCAACTATCGGGGCGTGCTGAACTTCTGCAGGATCGTCGCTCCCAGGATGCAATCGCGCAACAGCGGGAAGATCGTTTCGATTTCCTCGGATGCGGGCCGGGTTGGATCGACGGGAGAAGCCGTCTATGCCGGATGCAAGGCCGCGATAATCGGCTTTTCGAAGACGCTGGCGCGCGAGCTCGCCCGCAATCGAATCAACGTCAACGTGGTGTGCCCCGGACCGACGGAGACCGCCCTTTTGCGGGAGGCGATGAAGGGGCGGGAGGGTGTCCTGGACGCGATGGCGCGCGGAATTCCCTTCCGCAGGCTGGGACGGCCCGAAGACCTCGCCGGAGCGGTCGCGTTCCTCGCGTCCTCCGACGCGGACTACGTCACGGGACAGGTGCTTAGCGTGAGCGGAGGGCTGACGATGGCGGGATAGGATCGCCCTTGATCGTGTCGAGAAATCTGAACTATTGTTCAGAACCAGTTGCGTCAAACGAAGGTGGTGTTTGATGGCCGAGCTTGAGTCGTACTCCCCGATCCGTTTTCCAAGCCCCGATAACCTGCCTGCCGACTACAGAAATCTCCTGGTCAGGATGCTGTCGATCCAGTCGCGGATCGAATCCGAATACATGCTCGCGCCCGACCGCACGCTCTTAAAACCGCTCGCGATGGCTCCCACGCCGGAGGACAAGGCCGAATACGCCGCCTTCTGGTCCGACGAAGTTCGCCACGCGAGCTACTGGATGAAGCTGCTCGCGGATTTGGGAGTGACGGTGGACGACGCGTTCATGTCCACTCCGATGCCGATATACATCTTCGAAATGCGCGATCAGGCGGAGGATTGGATCGAATACGGCCTGTTCAGCTTCTTCGCCGACCGCCAGGGCGCCTACATGGGCTATGAATGGGTGGGATGCTCGTACGAGCCGCTTGCGCGAATCGCCGACCGGGTTCACAAGGAGGAGCTAGGCCACGCGGCCTTCGGCTACAAGCTGCTGCGGCGGTATCTGCAACGCGACCCCGAACACGGACGCGAGAAGCTGATTCAGTACCTGAAGAAATGGTATCCGGCGGGACTGGACATGTTCGGCAAGTCCGGTTCGAGCCGCCAGTACGAGTTCATGAAATGGGGGCTTAGGCGGCGGACCAACGAGGAGATGCGGGCGGAATTCGAGGCCGAGGTCAACGCTCTGCTCGGCCGCCTCGCGGTGCCCATCCCGGACCCGATCGCGGGCCGCCGGTTCCTGTAGTCGAGTTCACGCGCGGTTGACGGCGGCATTTTCGGCAATGCCGGGAAGGATTACACTTGAAGAAGACGGCAACACAGACGGCTTTTCCGCGACGAATCGTGAAGCTCAAGACGGGAGGGCGGCAGGTCGATTCGGACCAGCGCTACGACGCGAACATCGACCACATACTGCGCGCGGCCGCCGCAGTGTTTGCCGAAAAGAGCTTCGGGCTCGCTTCGATCCGCGACATCGCGGCGCATGCCCGTATCACCTTCCCCCGCATCTACTACTACCTGCGGAACAAGGAAGAGTTGCTGTACCTGATCTCGCGGCGGGCGTTCGAGGAGCTGCTCAAACGCGCGGAGGAGGCATCGCGAGCTCCGGTGGGCGGCGCGGCGCGGCTTCGCGCCTTTATAGGCGGCCATCTCGGCTACCACATGGACAACCTCGCCGAGATGAAGGTGCTCGTGCGAGAGGCCGACTCGCTGTCGGGCCGCTATGCCGCCGAAATCACGCGGCTCAAACGTGACTATTCGCGGCTGTGCCGCAAGATAATCGAGCAGTATGCCGAGGAGAACGGCCGTCCGCTGGATCGCGACCGCAGCCGCATTCTGACTTCGCTCCTGTTCGGCTCGATGAACTGGTTCTACACCTGGTACGAACCGTCCCGCGACTATGAGCAGCGGACCCGGATCATGGACGAGGTTTTCCGGATGGTGTCCGGGGCGATAGCAAACGACTAGCGATGCTTGAGGGATGCGTCCCATATCCGGCGGCGTTCAGGGATCGCTACGTCGGCGAAGGATATTGGCGGCGCGAAACCATCGCCCAGGCGGCGGAGGCGGCGGCCGCGGCGTGGCCGCAGGCGCCCGCGATCGTCGATTCGCGCGGAACCCTGACCTATGCGGGACTGATCGAGGAGTCGCGGCGCTATGCGGCGGCGCTCGTGGAAAATGGCATCAATGCCGGCGACCGAATCGTCATCCAGATTCCCAACCGCTCCGAGTTCGCAATCCTTGCCCTTGCCTGCTTCCGGCTTGGCGTCGTTCCGGTGATGGCGCTGCCGGCGCTGCGGCGGGCGGAACTGGAGTATATTGTCGGGCTCGCCCGGGCGCGGGCGCTTGCGATCGCCCCTGAGCATCGCGGGTTCGACCATGCGGGGCTTGCGCGCGAGCTTGCGCTTTCGTGCCCTTCGCTCATGTGCGTGTTCAGCGTATCGGCCGCCCCGGGATGCATCGACCTGGGTGCGAGCCGCGCGGGCTTCTCTTCGGCCGGCGCCGCCGGGCCGGATCCGTTTGACGTGGCGCTCTTTCTGCTGTCGGGCGGGACCACGGGACTTCCGAAGCTCATTCCGCGAACGCACACGGACTATCTCTACAACGCGCGTGAGGCGGCCAAGGTCTGCGCGCTTGAGCGTGGAGATCGAATACTGCTGGCGCTGCCGATCGAGCATAATTTCCCGCTCGCGTGCCCGGGTCTTGTCGGCGCCCTGCTTTGCGGAGCGACCGCCGTGCTCGCGGAGACCACGCGCGCCGCGGAGCTTGCAGCCACAATCGCGCGCGAGAAGGTCACTCACTTACCGTGCGTTCCCACGCTCGCGATCAACCTGCTCGAGCTCTCCGAGTCCGAGCGGAGGCAATTGCGTTCCCTTCGGGTGATCACCGTGGGCGGGCAGCGTCTGCAGGAACCCACGGCGCGCGCCCTTAAAGGCGCGTTTCCGGCGCTTACGGTGCAACAGGTCTTCGGGATGGCGGAGGGGCTTCTGTGCTACACGCGCCTCGACGACCCGAACGACGTCGCGTGCACTACGCAGGGACGCCCGATGTCGCCGCTCGACGAAATTCGGATCGTGGATTCCGAGGGCAACGACGTGGTTGACGGCGAGGTCGGAGAGTTGTGGTGCCGTGGTCCCTATACCATCCGCGGCTACTTCCGCGCCGCCGATCGCAACGCGGAGGCATTCACGGCGGACGGATTTTATCGAACCGGGGATCTGGTCAGACGCGCTCCCTCCGGCAACCTGGTGGTCGAGGGCCGCCTCAAGGACCTGATCAATCGCGGCGGGGAGAAGATCAGCGCAGAGGAGGTCGAGTCCCACCTGATGGCGCATCCCGCGGTCTCGGCGGCGGCGGTGGTTGCGATGCGCGACCCGACGCTTGGCGAGCGCGCCTGTGCCTATGTGACTTTGAAAGCCGGGGCGAATGTTACCCTCGACGAGGTCAGAAGGTTTCTCGAATCACGCGGGCTTGCGCGCTTCAAATGGCCGGAGCGCCTTGAGGTCGTTGATGCGATGCCGCTGACCAATGTGGGGAAAATCCGCAAGACGGACCTTAGACGCGATATCGAAGCGCGGCTTGCGGCTGAACGGAGAGCCGCCGATGCGCCGGCATCGCCACACTCCGAGCAAGGCCGCCCCTAGCCGGGAGACATTCCAATGGACGTGCAGAAAGGACTCCGCGAACTCGAAGGGCTTATCAAAAAGCTGGAGCGAAACAATCGCACGCTCAAGTCCCATCCCACGATCGAGAAGATCGAACGCGGCGAGCTGACGAAGGCCCAACTCAGGCACTGGGCGACGCAATTGTTCATCGGCAACAAGGCGCACAACGCCAACATCCTGGGCCTGATCTACGCCAAGTGCGACGACTTTCCCGCCCGCAAAGCCATCGTCGAGAACCTGATCGAAGAAGAGCTCGGCCGCGTCTCGGGCGTCGGCCGATCTCATCCCGAGCTCTACCTCGAATTCGCCGAGGCAATCGGCATTCCGAGAGCGGAGCTGCTGAATGCCCGGATGTCGCCCGACGCAACCGCGATGGTGCATTGGATGTACTGGCTTGCGGATTCCAGGCCCTGGTACGTGACGCTCGCGGGAATCAGCCTCGGCTCGGAATTGTTCAACCCCGACGCATACGTGCGGGTGATCGACGGACTCAAGCGGCACTACCGGCTTTCGGACGATGCCCTGCTCTTCTTCTCCGTCCACGTGCAGGTGGACAAGGATCACGGCGACACGAGCGCGGGCTCGATCTTCCGCGCCATCCCGGAAAGCGCGGCGGCGGAAACCCTGTGGGCGGTCGAAACCCACATCGAGTTCATGCGCCGGCTGTGGTCGGATATCGATCCGCCCGGGGCGTGACGGCCGCGCCGCGAGTTTACGGGCGCTTCAGGTCCTGCAGTATCTCCCTCAGCACGCCGCGATCGCGGTCGTCGCGGATGGGCATATCGAAGCTCAGGCGGTTGACCCCGGCAAACCGCCTCTTCATCACAGCGGCGATCTCATCGTACGTACCGACCGCGGCAAACGCGTGAACCATCTCCTCGGTGACCAGCCGCGGCATCTCCCGCCATTTCTGTTGGACGGAAAGCTTGTGCAGATGCTCCGCAGTGTCGCCCCATCCGTCGATTTCGAAGCTTGAACGATACGATCGCGTCGATCCGTAAAACGCGATCGTGGACTTCATGTTCTCGACGCCCTTCGCGACCGCATCCTTGTCCTTGCCCGCGACGAGGAATCCGCCGCCCCCGATCTGGAAGTTTTCCCATTCGGATGCGGGACGTCCGGACTTCTCGAAACCCTTCTTCAGATTGGGGAAAGCGATTTGATCGAGGTACTTGCGGGTGACGATGCCGTGGAGCCGGACGCCGTCACAGACCTCGCCGGCGACCTGCAGCATCCGCTCCTGCACGGCGGCAATCAGCACCGGGATATGCGGATTGGCCTGCGGCGGGGGCGAGAAGTTCGGGGTCATCAGCGAGAGATTGTAGTGTTCGCTGCGATAGTTGAGCGGCTCTCCCGTCTGCCACGTCCGCCAGCAGGCTCGCATCGCTCCCACGTAGTCCCTCATCCGCTGCGCCGGCTTCGACCACGGCATCCCAAAGCGCCGCGTGATGTGCCCTTTGACCTGGGATCCGATTCCGAGGACGAACCTGCCGCCGCTCATCCGCTGCAGGTCCCAGGCGGTGTAGGCGGTTGCGACGGGGCTCTTGGTGAAGCAGAGGGCGATTCCGGTGCCCAACTCGACCTTCGCGGGCTCCTGCGCCGCGATGGCGAGCGCGAGGTAGGGATCATGCTGCGTTTCGACGGCGATCACCGTGTCATAACCGAGCGCCTCGGCCTCGCGCACCTGGTCGCGGAGGGTGGACCAGGTCGGCTCGGGGCGCTTGCCCTCCTCCTGCATGTCGGGCGTGTAAGGGGTCCCGAAATGAAGTCCGCGTTCGACTCTGATTCTTGCCATGCGGCGTTTATCCCGTTGAGGGTGATGCGATGTCAAGCGGGCGGCATCGCACCGCAACCGTGCGCTCAAGGATCGGCAACCGTGATACAGCGGCATTTTCGCCGCGGGTTTGTCCGCTCCTCAAACTCCCTTAACTTCCGGCCATGACAATCTGCCTCGTGGAGGAGGTGCAGCCGGATGATGATGGAAGTGTACGAAGATCGCATCGCGCCCGCCGCTCCGCGCTATATCACCGCGCTCGCGGCCTCGGAGCGCGAAATCCAGGAAGCGCAGCGCCTGCGCTACCAGGTGTTCGCGCTCGAGATGGGCGCGAATCTCGCAAGCCCATCGGACGGAATCGATCGCGACGACTTCGATCCCCATTGCGAGCATCTCCTCGTGCGCGACCGTCACACCGGCGCAGTGGTCGGCACTTACCGAATTCTGACCGCGGAAGGAGCGCGTCGAGCGGGCGGGTACTACTCGGCGCGCGAGTTCGACATTGGGTCGATGGCGGCGCTCGAAGAGCGGGTGGTCGAACTGGGCCGAGCGTGCGTGCATCCATCGTACCGGCACGGCTCGGTGATAGCATCGCTGTGGGCGGGGCTCGCCGCACACATCCGGTCGCGCGGCTACAGGTACGTCATAGGATGCGCAAGCATCCCGCTCAGTGACGGCGGCCGCCTCGCCGCCAGCATCTACCATCACATCGCATGGCGATTCCCATCGCCTCCGTGCTGGCGGGCGACTCCCCGCTGTCCGTTTCCGGTTTACGGAGTGCCGATCGATTCAGAACCTCCGATGCCTGCGTTGCTTAAGGGCTATCTGCGTCTTGGCGCGCTGGTATGCGGAGAGCCCGCATGGGATCGTGATTTCATGACCGCGGACATTCTGCTGATCCTTCCCACGGCGCGGATGAATCCGCGTTACGCGGAGCGCTTTCTGAGGCATTCATGAGCGCGGCAGCAGTCCCGCCGGTAGCGGTGCGTGCCGAAGAATCGCGGGCCGCAAGGCGCCTGGTCCGCGTCCTCGCCCTCATCGCTCATCTGTTGTGCGTATGGATCGTGGCGATGGTCGCGTTTCCGTTCCTGAGCCCCGAGGTGCGGGAGCGTTTCCTGGTGCGCAAGGCTCGGCGGATGCTTGGGATTCTCGCGGTCCGGGTCGAGGTGCGGGGGGAAGAATTCAATACGCAGGGTCCGGCGCTGCTCGTCGCGAATCACATCTCGTGGCTCGACGTGTACATTCTGGGCGCGTTGTTCGCCGTCCGATTCATCGCCAAGTCCGACGTCGCGTCCTATCCGATAGTGGGGACGATCGCGCGCCGCTCGGGCGCGATCTTCATCGTTCGCGGACGGATTTTCTCCGCGATGCGCGCGCGGATGGCCGCGACGGCGGCCTTGCGGGATCGAAGCGTCGGGCTCTTCCCCGAGGGCACTACGACCGACGGCACGCGAATACGATATTTCTATCCGGCGCTGTTCCAATCGGCGATTGACGCGGGCGCGCCCGTGGTGCCGGTGTCGCTGCGCTACTTGGACGATCGCGGGAGTCCCACCACAGTGCCGGCGTTTGCCGACGACACCACCTTTCTGCAATCGCTCAGGGCGATATTGCGGATGAAGTCGATTCGGGCGGAATTGAACTTCTGCGAGGCGATCCCGCCCGCGTCCGCTTCACGCAAGGAACTCGCGCTCGAGGCCAACCACGCCATCGCGTCGGCGCTGGGGCTTCCGCCGGCGACGCGGCGTCCGCGCGAGCTGCCGGGCTCCTCGCCAGTAGTCCGGGGTCCGTCGGACCCGATGTCGGCGGCGCGGCCGGTTCTGGCCGGAGCCTGAGGATTCAGTCGACGGGGATTCCGGGAGCCGGGAAGCCCTTGCACATCTCGGCGACTTCGGCGGCGATCCGCTTGAGCGCCGCGTCATCGTCGGCGTGGGAGATCGCCTCGTCCATCCATCGCCCTATCTGCTTCATCTCCGCCTCCCGCATGCCGCGCGAGGTAACCGCGGGGGTGCCGAGGCGGATTCCGCTTGGGCTGAACGGTTTGCGGGGATCGTAGGGGACGGTGTTGTAGTTGCATACGATTCCCGCCGCATCGAGCGAGCGCGCCGCCTTTTTCCCGATGACGTTCTTGTTCGTGAGGTCGACCAGGATCAGGTGATTGTCGGTGCCGCCCGAGACGAGTGAAAAACCGCGGGCGAGCAGCTCGTCCGCCAGCGCCTTGGCATTGCGCACCACCTGGGCCGCATACCGCTTGAACTCGGGCGTGGATGCTTCCTTGAGGGCCACTCCGATGGCCGCGGTGGTATGGTTGTGCGGACCACCCTGAAGGCCGGGAAATACCGCCCGATCGATCGCATCCGCGACGTCCTTGCGGCAAAGAATCATCGCGCCGCGCGGACCCCTGAGAGTCTTGTGCGTGGTGGTCGTGACGACGTCGGCATGCGGCATGGGATCGGGATGGACGCCGCCGACGATGAGGCCGGTGATATGCGAGACGTCCGCCATCATGTACGCACCGACCTCGCGCGCGATCTCGCCGAAGGACTTGAAATCGATGATTCTCGGGTAGGCGGTCGCCCCGCAGACGATTATTCGGGGGCGCTCCTTCCTTGCCATCTCGCGCACCAGATCGAAGTCGATTCGATGGGTCTCGCGATCCACGCCGTATTGAACCGAACGCCAGAAGCTTCCCGTGATGCTGACGTTCCATCCGTGCGTCAGATGCCCTCCCATTGGGAGCGCCAGCCCCATGATCGTCTCGCCGGGCTTGAGGAGTCCGAAGTAAACCGCGAGGTTCGCGGGCGAACCGGAGTAAGGCTGGACGTTGGCATGCTCCGCCTTGAAGAGGGCCTTCGCGCGTTCGACCACGAGGGTTTCGAGTTCGTCGATGTAGCGCTGGCCTTCGTAGTATCTGCGACCTGAATATCCCTCGGAATACTTGTTCGTGAGGATCGACCCGGTCGCCTCCATCACCGCCCGCGACGCGTAGTTTTCCGAGGGGATGAGACGGATCGAATCGCGTTCATAGCGTTCTTCCTTGCGGATTATTTCGTAGATTTCGGGATCAGTCGTTTTGAGAGCGTCCACACCGCACCTCCGGGGAGAATTCCAAGCCTATAGAGCGAAGCGATGTGAGGCAAAACATGCGCGGACGAAGCGCCAGGGGTCCGGCGCCGGACCGCTCGTTTCCTGCCTATTGCAGATCCGGAGGGGTGACCCGCGCTATCCAATCGCGGTAACTGCCCTCGTATCCGACCGCCTTTTGGCGCTCGCGCACTCGGCGGATGATCTCCTGGACGCGCTCGGCAGCAAGCGCGGGACGCGCGCCGACCGCGTTGGCAATCTTTTGGCCTTCGACGTGAGCTTCGTGGCGCGCCCCTTCGGCTATCGGGAGGGTTTCGCCGCTGAGCCCCAGATATGCCTCGGCCACCCGCGTCCCAATCTCGGTGCCGCTTTCGAGGGAGTCCTTGATATTGCCCTTGCCGGTGAGCACGTTGCCGGCCGCGAACACCGCGGTCGGACCTTCCATCAGCAGCCCGATCTCCTGGTTCGCGTAGGTATAGACCTCACCCTTCTGCGGAATGCCATTGATGGGCTCGGGGATGCTGCCGATCGAGCTGACCGTAAGGGGCGCCCTGACTTCCTCGATGGGGCCGTCGAGAATCCTGACCTGCCCGTCCGCGACTTCGGTGGGACTGAAGCGGACGCCGACCATCCTGTCGCTTTCGACGATGATGCCGGTTGGGGCGCGCAGTTCCTGGAACTCGAACAGGAACTTGCGCATCGCCTTCTCGAGGATTTTCGCGCGCGCCTGCCTGAGCGCATCGGCCCGCTTTGGAGGAGCGTCGGGCGGGATGTCGGACAGCGGCATGTCGATCACGCGCCTGCGATAGAAGAGCTTGCACGGCTTGATCCCGAGATCGCTCCATTTCAGGGAGTGATTCGCGAGCACCGGCTCGAGCCCCTCGCGCTCAAGCCGCACCATATCCTCGCGGATCCCTCGGGCAGCCAGGGCCGCGAGAGTAGTCTCGATCTGCAGGACCTTGACGACGTCGATCGAGGCAAGGCCGCCGCCGACCACGATGGCGCCGGGATGGAGTTCGTAACGCGGGCCCTTGTAGTCGCGCTCCAGATAGTGGTTGAACCAGTAGATGAGGGCGTTCTGATAGATGAGACCCCTGTCGATGAACTGGTCGGCGCCTTCGACAGGAAGGGGACGGTCACGCCACGCTCCGTGGGTCAGGACTATCGCGTTAAAGCCCCATTGTGTCCGGAGATCGTCGAACTGGAGGTCGCGGCCCAGCCGTGTCAGGGGGACGTAGGCGATATTGGGATGGTCGAGGCGTTTGTTGATCTCCTCGTATTCGTCCTTGCGCTGCTTCACG
>Ga0070740_10002820_pt1 | contig 19447 bp, 14 predicted proteins | sample Coa_R2_FD_67286 | JGI IMG/M metagenome (GOLD analysis project Ga0070740, IMG submission 67286) | Surface soil microbial communities from Centralia Pennsylvania, which are recovering from an underground coalmine fire - Coalmine... | ecosystem: Environmental > Terrestrial > Soil > Unclassified ...
ACTGGGCCAACTACGACTCGATCTACACCGAGCGCTACATGCTCACGCCGGAGCACAACCCGGAAGGCTACCGCGTGAGTTCGCCGACCGCCGCGGCGGCGAACCTCCACGGCAAGCTCCTGCTCGTCCACGGCGCGATTGACGACAACGTGCATCTGGCGAACACGATTCAGTTCATGTACGCCTTGCAGAAGGCCGACAGGGACTTCCAACTCATGCTCTACCCCAAGTCGCGCCACGGCGTCACAGACCCGCTGCTCGTCCGCCACATGCGACAGATGATGACCGATTACATCCTGACGAACCTCTAAAGAAGGCAAAAGTAAAAAGGCAAAGGGCAAAAGAAGAAGACAAAGAGAAGCGCGGCCTTCATCCTTAACGAAAGAGCCGCGCTCTTTTCCTTCACTTTTGCCTTTTGCCTTACGTCGCGCGCGGCGTCATCTTCTTGATGAGCGGCGTGAGCAAGGCGAGGACGAGCGCGGCGGCGAACGTCATCAGCGCCACGCTGCCGAAGAGCTTGAGGAGTGCGCCCTCCTCGTTCTCGTGGAAGAAGCCGAGCACGCGTCCGGCGAAGTAGTCGCCTATCGAGATCGAGAGGAACCACACGCCCATCATCAGGCCCACCATGCGCGCGGGCGAGAGCTTCGTCACCGTGCTCAGGCCCACCGGACTCAGGCACAACTCGCCGAAGGTCTGGAGCAGATAGACGAGCACGAGCCAGAGCGGGCTGACCAACTTGCCGCCGCCGGTCAGCGTCGAGGCGAAGGCGACGACCGCGAAGCTCAGGCCCGCGAGCAGCAGCCCGTAGGCGAACTTCGAGGGGCTGGAAGGCTCGCGACGACCGAGCCTGATCCAGAGCCACGCGAAGACCGGCGCGAAGACGATGAGGAAGAACGGCTCGATTGACTGGAACATGCTCGCCGGGATTTCCCAGCCGAAGACGACGCGGTTCGTCAGACGGTCGGCGAAGAGCGTCAGCGTCGTGCTCGCCTGCTCGAACGACATCCAGAAGAGAGCGGAGAAGACGAACAGGATGAAGATGACCAGCACGCGCATCAGCTCTTCGCCGTTCAAGTGCCTGACTATTCCGCCCAGGTAGCCCGCGAAGAAGAACGCGACGCCGGGGAACAGCCCCGACAGAATGCCCGCGCCGCCATAGACGTAGCCGATTGCGAAGCCGGCGACGCCGAGGACGACCGCGAGCGCGACCGCCACAACGTCAACGCCGCCCGTCTCGTCGCCCGCGTCCCTGACCTCTTTGATGTCCGGCCTGACCTCCTCGCGCCTCTGCGACGGCGGCTTGCCGACGCGGCTCAGGCGCTTGCCGCCGGCGACGTACTGGATGATGCCGCACACCATGCCGACGCCCGCGGCGGCGAAGCCGTAGTGCCAGTCAACCTTCTCGCCGAGCGGGCCGCAGACGAACGGCGCGATAAACGCGCCGAGGTTGATGCCCATGTAGAAGATCGAGAACCCCGCGTCGCGCCGCTTGTCGCCCTCGGTGTAGAGGCTGCCGACCATCGTCGAGACGTTCGGCTTGAGCATCCCCGTGCCGAGGGCAATCAGGATCAGTCCGGCGTAGAAGTTCGGCAGCGTGTGGAAGGCCATCGAGAAGTGGCCGCACGCGATGACGATGCCGCCGATCAGAACCGCGCGGCGCGCGCCGAAGATTTTGTCCGCGAGCCAGCCGCCGATGAGCGGCGTCCAATAGACGGAAGAGAAGTAGGTCGCGGCGATGAGGCCCGAATACGACTCGCTGAAGTTTAGCCCGCCCTCGGCGACCGACTTCGTCATGTAGAGGACGAGCAGCGCCTTCATGCCGTAGAAGCTGAAGCGCTCCCACATCTCGGTGAAGAAGAGCGTCGTCAAGCCCCGCGGGTGTCCGCCTATTCCGCCGGTATCGTTCAGGGCGACGTTGCTCGTTCCGGTCTCGTCAGCGGCTAGGCTCATTCGTAGGCTGCTCCTTCCTCGTTCTCGTTCGTCCGAAGCTTCCGAAAGTGCGTGCGGCGTGTCGTCTTACGTTTGCGACACATCATACATGGGTGGCGGCGGAAGGCAAACCACTTGATGAAAGCGGAAGGGAAGATGTCGGCTGTTCGCCCGCGTCAACCCCGTCTCGCGCCGCGTCGAGCTTTGAGTGTGGCGCGCGGATGGAACATAATACGCGCACGCTGGCAAGCAGGCAGTTCAGCTCGTACAAAACTCCGAACCGAGAAAGCGTAAGGACACATGACCACGATGCACGACTCGGACGCGGCTGCCGAGAGCGCCGCGCGCGTCCGCGAGATTCAGGGCGCGCTTAAAAATGCCGGACTCGACGGCTGGCTCTTCTACGACTTCCGGCAGAGCGACCCGCTCGCCTACCGCATTCTTAAACTCGACCCGAAACAATTTTCCACGCGCCGCTGGTTCTACTTCGTGCCCGCCGAGGGCGAACCCGTGCGCGTCAACCACGCCATCGAGCAGGGCAAGCTCGACCGCCTGCCCGGCAGGAAGTTGATTTACAGCAGTTGGGGCAGGCTCAACGATTCCTTGCGCGACGCGCTCTCGACCGCGAACGCTTCCCGTTCGCCGCGGGTCGCGATGCAGTATTCGCCGGAAAATTCCATCCCCTACATCTCGCGCGTTGACGCCGGAACGATTGAGCTGGTGCGCTCGCTCGGCGCGGAGCCGGTCACGAGCGCAGACCTCGTGCAACTCTTCGAGGCCGTCTGGACTGACGAGCAGTACCAATCGCACGTCACCGCCGCGGACAACGTTCACGACATCATTCAGGAAGCCTTCGCCGAAGTCGGGCGCAGAATCAGGGCCGACGAACCCGTCACCGAGTACGACATACAGCAGCTCATGGTGCGCCGCTTCGAGGAAGAGGGGATGACCTGCGAAGGCGACCATCCAATCGTCTCCGTCAACGCCAACGCCGCCAGCCCGCACTACCAGGCGAGCGCGGAAAAATTCTCGCCCATCGAGCGCGGCGACTTTCTGCTCCTCGATGTGTGGGCGAAGCTGAAGACGCCCGGCGCGGTCTATGCGGATCAGACGTGGACGGGCTACGTCGGCGAAGAGCCTTCCGCGGAGCACGTTAAAATCTTCCGCATAGTCCGCGACGCGCGCGACGCCGCAATCGAGTTCGTCCGCGACAGCGTGAAGGCCGGTCGCGAAATCAAGGGCGCGGAAGTTGACGACGTTTCGCGCGGCGTCATCGAGCGCGCGGGCTACGGCGAATACTTCACGCACCGCACCGGCCACTCCATCGGCGAGGAAGTCCACGGCAACGGCGCGCACATTGACAACCTCGAAACGCGCGACTCGCGCCGCATCATCCCGCGCACCTGCTTCTCAATCGAGCCGGGGATTTACCTGCCCGGCAACTTCGGCGTCCGCTCCGAGGTTGACGTGTACGTCTCCGAAACGGACGCGGAAGTCACGGGCCAGCCGATTCAAACCGAACTCGTCGCGATACTCAAATGAAGAACCGACAAGCGCCTGACCTTCAGGCAATCGCGCGCGAGGCGATGCTCCGCGCGGGACTCGACCCCGACTTTCCGGCGGGAGTCGAAGACGAGTTGAAGGCCGACGAGCAGGCCGGGGAGCAGGCCGCGAGGCCCGGCCCTTCCGTGCAGGACGCGCGCGACCTTCTCTGGTCTTCGATTGACAACCGAGAGTCGCGAGACCTCGATCAGGTCGAGTACGCCGAGCGTCTCGCACGGGGCGGCTACCGCGTGCTCGTCGGCATCGCGGACGTTGACGCCTTCGTCCCGAAAGACTCGGCGATTGACCGCCACGCCGCCGTCAACACGGTCACGGTCTATACGCCCGCCGTCAACTTCCCGATGATTCCCGAAGAACTCTCGACGGGACTCACGTCTCTGCTCGAAGACGAAGACCGCCTCGCCGTCGTCATGGAGTTAGAAGTGACGGCTGACGGCGACATCACGTCGAAGAAGGTCTCGCACGCCGTCGTCCGCAACAAGGCGAAGATGGATTACGAGTCGGTCGGCGCGTGGATCGAGGGCCGCGGCCCCGCGCCCGAAGTCTTCGCGCGGGTCGAGGGCGTCGAAGAGCAGATCAAACTTCAGGACGAGATCGCGCGCGCGCTGCTCGAACTCCGCAGGAAGAACGGCGCGCTTCAAATCGAGACGACCGAGGCCGTGCCTGTTGTTGAGAACGGAAAGGTCACGAGCCTCGACGTTCGCGCGCACAACCGCGCGCAGGACATCATCGAGAGCCTGATGATCGCGGCGAACACTTCGATGGCCGAGCTTCTTCAGGACAACGGCGTGCCCTCGCTCCGCCGCGTCGTGCGCGCGCCGGAACAGTGGCCGCTCATCGTCAAGACCGCCGAAAGCTTCGGCGACCACCTGCCCGACGAACCCGACCCGCGCGCGCTTTCAGACTTCATGACGCGGCGGCGCGAGGCAGACCCCGCGGGCTACTCGGAACTCTCGCTCTCGATTTTGAAGATGCTCGGCCCCGGCGACTACATGGTCGAAGCGCCCGGACTCGACCAGCCCGGCCACTTCGGCCTCGCCGTTCACGACTACACGCACTCGACCGCGCCGAACCGTCGCTTTCCTGATTTAGTAACGCAGCGCTGCCTGAAGTCGCTCGCGGCGAAAGAAAGCGCGCCGTACGCGCGCGAGGAACTCGAAGCGATTGCCGAGCGCTGCAACCTGATGGAGTCAGCGGCGCGCAAGGTCGAGCGGCAGTTGAGAAAGTCCGCGGCGGCGATTCTTTTGAGCGACCGCGTCGGCGAGACTTTCGACGCGATAGTCACGGGCGTCAAAGACCGCGGCACGTTCGCGCGACTCGTAAACCCGCCCGTCTCTGGCCGCATCATGCGCGGCGAGCAGGGACTCGAAGTCGGCGACCGCGTGCGCGTCCGTCTGCTCTCGACCGACCCGGAGCGCGGCTTCATAGACTTCGCGCGCGCACACTGACCCCTGATTCGCACGCGCGCGCGTTGACCGAAAACCCCCGGCAGACGCGATGCACACACCGACCCGACGAACTTCCCGGCTGACGACGACGGCCCTCGCGCTCCTGCTCACGCTCGCACACGCCGCGCCCGCGCAGCACTCGAAGCGCCGCGCGCCACCGGCAAAGTCCGCCGCGGGCTACAACGCCGCCGCCGTCGCGCGCGACCGCGAGACCGCCGCGCGCTTCGCGCCGGTCTTCTACCAGGCGCTCGGCGACCAGAGGCGCGCAGACCTCATCACCAACTTCGACTTCGACGGCGACTGGCGCGGCGACAACAACTGGAAGGACGCCGAAGACCGACGCTTCCCGATGCGCGCATACGTTTACTTCGCGGTGAGCGAGACGGCGACGCACCTGTTCATAACTTACGCGCTCTTCCACGCGCGCGATTACAAGGGCGGCGGCGCGACGGCGGGCACGCTTCTGAGCGAGGCCGTGCGCGAGGGCGTCAAGCGCGGCGGGCGCTACGACCCGACGGGACTCGCGGGCGACCTCACCTTCGCGCACGAGAACGACCTCGAAGGCTGTCTCGTCGTCGCCGCGAAAGACGGCGGCGACCTCGCAGGCGCGCGCGTCGTTTACGTCGAGACGCTGGCGCACGACCGCTTTCTGAAGTACGCGGCGGAGGGCGAGGCGGCCACGTCGTTCAAGACCTTCCGGGCCGAGGGGCAACACGCGCTACTCTACGTCGAGCCGAAAGGCCACGGCGTCACGGCCTACGACGGCGAGGAGAAGGAGGCCGCGCAGAATCAACTCCTCGTCTATCGCTTCGCGGGGCGCGCCGACGACGCCGACGCCGAGGGCGTGCGAGACGTGGGCTACGACCTCCTGCCGATCTACACGACGTTGTGGCCGCGCGCCCGCCGCGGCGCGAATGAGACATACGGCGCGGCGCTCAACTTCGGCGCGCTCGCCGTGAGCGTCGCGGCGGGCGCGGGCGCGGGCGCGGCGCAGGGCCGGAGCGTCGAGTTGGGAAATCTAGGCGCGGCCTTCCGCGGCAACGTCGGAGCGGTCAACGCCGCGCGACCGCCCTGGGGCTGGTTCGACCGCGACGATCTGAGCGCGGCGCGCGGCTCCTGGTTCTTCGACCCGGCGGCGACCGTCAAGCGACACTTCCGCGCGGGCGAAGGCTTCTCGACCGCCTACACGCACGCGCCCTTCCTCGGCGTCTTCCGGCGCTGACGGAATCGAGCTGCCTTGCCGCGCACGCGTCCGTCGCGCCGAACTTTTTTTGACGGTGCGTGCGCGCGCGGTCTTCGCAGTTCCGAGTCTTGCTTTAGAATGAGGGGCCGAACGGCAAAACGATTCCAAGCCAAGCCGGAGGTGTCATGGCCGGAGCGAGTTCGGGACGACGAGACGGGGCTGTCAACAAGGGCGGCGACCACCGCGCCGCGGTCTTCGCGGGCTTCCTCGGCTGGACGCTCGACGCGTTCGACTTCTTCATCCTGACCTTCACGCTCACCGCCATCGCCAAGGACTTCGGCAGAGATGACACGGACATCGCTTTCACCATCGCCGTCACGCTCGCCTTCCGCCCCGTCGGCGCGTTCATCTTCGGCCTGCTCGCCGACCGCTACGGTCGCCGCCTGCCGCTGATGATAGACCTCGCCTTCTACTCGGTCGTCGAGGTTCTGTCGGGACTCGCGCCGAACTACTGGACGTTCGTCGCCATGCGCGCCCTGTTCGGCATCGGCATGGGCGGCGAGTGGGGCGTGGGCGCGTCGCTCGCGATGGAGAAGGTTCCGCCCAGACTGCGCGGCGTGCTGTCGGGACTCTTGCAGGAGGGGTACGCGGTCGGCAATCTGCTCGCGGCAATCTGCTACTTCTTCCTCTACCCTTTCTTTCAGAGTCACCCGCAGTTCATCGGCGGACTCTCGCCGTGGCGACCGCTCTTCTTCATCGGCGGCCTGCCCGCGCTGCTCACGCTCTACGTGCGTTTCGGCGTCAAGGAGTCGGAGGTCTGGGAGAGAACAAAGCACGCGACCTGGGGCGAGCTGGGGCGCGGCATCGCCTCGCACTGGAAGCTTCTGCTCTACCTCGTCGCGCTGATGGCGATGATGAACTTCGCCTCGCACGGCACGCAGGACATGTACCCGACCTTCCTCGAACGCGACTGGAAGTTCGGCCCGCAGACGCGGGCGTTCGTCACCGGGGTCGCGAACGTCGGCGCGATAGCGGGCGGCGTACTCTTCGGGCTGCTCTCGGATCGCTGGGGGCGCAGGCGCTCGATGATCCTCGCGTTCGCGCTCGCCGTCGTCGTCATTCCTTTGTGGGCGTTCGCGCCGACGCTCGCGCTGCTGGTCGTGGGCGCGTTCCTGATGCAGTTCATGGTGCAGGGCGCGTGGGGCGTGATCCCGGCGCACATCACGGAGCTTTCGCCCGACTCGGTGCGCGGCTTCCTGCCCGGCTTCGCATACCAGTGCGGCGTGCTCATCGCGGGCACCATCGCGACCATCGAGGCCGTCTTCGCCGCGCGCACCTCCTACGCCCGCGCGATGGCCCTCGTCGCCCTCGTCGTCTTCACCGTCGCCGCGATAGTCGCAGGCTTAGGGCGCGAGCGCCGCGGCATCACGTTCGGCGCGGGAGCGGGTTGACGGAAACCGATGTTGAAGTGAAGGAGTGAAAGTGCCGGAGATCGGACTCGAAAATTAAAATTCGTGTTATACTGGCAAGTATGAAATTGCATACCCCGCCTGAAGAGTTCGCTGCATTAGGCAGGCGTGAACTAGCTAGAATGCAGTGCCTTCACTGCGAGAAAATATTTCTTCTTGAGAAACATCGAGTACAACGCGCGATTGAGAGAAAAACAGGCAAATATTGTAGTCAAACTTGCGCTCGACATGCACGGCGGACATCACAAGAAGTGCAGTGTGCTAATTGCAAATCACTCTTTCGCAAGCACGGCATTGAGTTAAAAAGAACTAACAATCACTTTTGCTCTCGTTCTTGCGCTGCCCAGTTTAATAATCGTCATAAGAATCTCGGTGCAAGCCGACGCAGCAAAGCAGAGGAATATTTAAGTGGGTTGATCCGCCGCGATTTCCCGTCGTTAAAAATAGTCCGAAACGACCGATCGCTACTTCCCTCCGGTTTGGAAGTGGATATTGTTATCCCGCGGTTAAGGTTAGCTATTGAGCTTAATGGCCCGATTCATTATTTCCCGCTCTTTGGTTATGAGAAACTAGCTAAGATTCGCGCGGCAGATATTTTGAAACAAGCGGAAATACAGGCCGCCGGTTACAGTCTATTGGTCATAGATATCTCAGCATACGGCTATTTCAAGAAGGCGAAAGCGATGCTGAATGAATACTATGTTAGTCACATCCGTCCGTTGCTGGCAAGCTAGTCCCGTATGACGATATGAGTCTACCTAACCTGAAAGCCTTCTTTCAGTCACCACGGCTCACGCTTTATCGTGGCGATTCAGCATGGGTGCTCGAACTGCTGCCTGAGGCATCAGTGGACTGTATTATTACTTCGCCGCCTTATTATGGACAGCGTGATTATGGGATGAAGAATCAGATTGGCCTCGAGAAGCACCCACAGCAGTATATTGATAAATTAGTGGCTGTATTCAGAGCGGCAAAGCGCGTGTTAAAGCCAACAGGCAGTCTGTGGGTGAACTTGGGCGATACCTATTGGAGTGGGAAAGGTATGCCGCATGGGCCTGACCATAAGCAGAAGAATCGTCGTTTCATGCGCCCGCAGGATCATTCCGGGCCAAAACCTCTTTGCAGACCAAAGCAGCTTCTGTTAATCCCTCACCGATTCGCCATAGCCATGCAGGAAGATGATTGGATCGTCCGTAACGATAACGTTTGGTTTAAAGTAAACCCGACACCCGACCCTGCGGAGGATCGTTCGGCAGCGGCACACGAATATATGTTCCACTTCGTCCGACGCCGACGATATTACTATAACTTTAACGCTGTAGCTGTCCCGTCAAATGGTGATAGACAGACCAAACCGCCGCCGTCTGTCTGGCACATACCTACTGCGACTAATTTCAAAAAACACATAGCAGTTTTTCCGGAAGCACTGATTCGCATCCCCGTGCTTGCTACTCTGCCGCCCCGCGGCGTTCTGCTCGACCCGTTCTGCGGAAGCGCCACGTCACTCGGATTCGCTCTGGCGCGAAGGAGAGGCCGCCGCGCTATCGGGATTGACATTAGTTCTTCGGCGCTTGCCGAAGCCAGGGACTTGCTTATTCCGATTATAAATGAGGCTAAACGTTAGGAAGGGGGGTCGTCTAAGTCCGAGCTTGGCTCTTCAATATCCGCAGCTTCCGCCTCTTCCACCGGGTCGAGTTCGTCTCCATCATTATCCCAAAGCGATAAGAAACTCATCTGCTCTTCCTTTGGTTTCTCGAACAAAGGCAAATTTATTTGCTGTTCGTTAGAGCGTAAAGCCTCAATAATATCGCGCTGATTATTACAGAACGGATGGGTGTTGCGAGCGTTGTCCAAAGTAGTCTTGCCACCTTCAGAGCGTCGCTTTTTATGATCAACCTGTGTGAATAGGGCAGGCAAATATCTGCCGCCACATATCTCGCAGGTCTGAAAAGTGTTGAATACTTCCTTAACATTAACCGCTTCGCGATTTCGCCCTTTATATAGACCTGATGGGGCGGTTTCCTCAACGCCCTCCGTCTTTCCCGGGCCGCCGAGCGTCTCGATAAGGCTGTCATGTGCAGACTGAAACGTGGTTGAAGAAACCACCCCGTTGTGCTCAATAATGAGCCTAAGTAGCCCGTCGAAGTATCGCGCGGTCTGGTAAGTAACCTCAGAACCGGAACCAATTCTACGAGAGATTCTTTTAATGATCGTTTGTTTATGCTCAAGCAACACCGACTCGAATGCACCTCGGTAGGCCGAGAATAATCTCTTACGATCAAGGATGTCTCGGTTTTCAGAACCATGGTTGATCCAGTACAACATTCCGTACAGCAGACTTCGGACGGGGACGCCTTGCTCGTTGTAAAAATAGACAAGTGGCATCAGCATGAGAGAACGCGGTGAGCCGCCATAGATGTTACTTAAAACGTCTGCCGCGTCGTTAACCAACTTCAGCCCGCCATTGATAATGTCCCGAGCGGAGCCATGCCTATCCCTTTTGATCAGAGCCTCAGTCTCAGGCTTCTGCCCTTTCTTACCTTCCGCAATTGTAAGTAACTCAGCTCAGTAAGCGGGCTTCATCTCAGGTTTAGTATAGGGAGTAGCCAACAAGGGCTGTTCCGCTCGCTTGATAGGTGTTTCGTACTCAGGAGTAAAGAGCAACTCGTGCAAGTTACGTACTCGCTCTAGGATCGTCGCTGCCTTCTGCTGTAAATCCGGGTCGTTCTTCACCTCATCGTCATGTATAGGCCAACAGTGTTCAGCGTCGTGTACTTGCGAGATGGACATAACCGCCCGCGCGAAACTGGAATTACGATTCTCAACAAGCTTCGTCTCCCAATCGGAAAGCTGCCTACCAGTCTTATTGATTTTTAGAAAAGATTCCTCTGCCTTTGCGTAATCTCCTCGTACCCAAAGAATGGGAAACCCAATGTTTACTCCCTCCCATCTACGTACCATTTCTGCATAGCGTAGACTATCAGCATCCATCTCACCGAACCCCGGTTTATGTCCTAATTGCTTCTCTAACTCTTCGTAACGAGCCTCAGCGGCATCATAGTCAGCGAAAAAACCGATGCCGTTTTCTTTTAATAGTGCCCTTACGCGTTGAGCGGCTGCTTTAGCAACGCCTTCGAGCATTTTGTCTTTGTCGTAGATTTCGGAAGGAAGCTTATTGCCCCAGTCGTCATTAATCCAAGCAATAAGAACCGAAATTCTATGCTCGCCATCAAGAACATATTGAGAGCCATCAGGCCCCAACCACATGATGACACTGGGCACTACTTGCTCATTTAAAACAGACTCCAAAAGGCTGACACAATCCTCTGGTGTCCATGCCCAAGTCGCACGCTGAAAGTCTGGCTTCTTTAGCAAACGAGTTTTCGGTTTGTGACCATATAATTCGGTGATTTTTAAATGTGAAGGCTGTTCTTGGGCGGCGCCAACCGGCGTGCTCACTCGCTTATAGAGTAGGTTCTCACGCTTGATGAGATGATCCAAATAAACTTTAAGCTTAGACTTCGTCACGGGAGCCTTGCGTTTTGTTGTGTCTTAGAATGCGATTGGAAAGGACCCAAGCAAATTGTCCCTAAGAAGCTTAATTAAGAGTGCCGGAGGAGGGACTCGAACCCTCATGGGGAGTGAACCCCGCCAGATTTTGAGTCTGGTGCGTATACCAATTTCGCCACTCCGGCGCGTTGGTGATGATAGGGCGCACGGCGAGCGGGAGTCAAACGGCGGTTTGAAAATCATCTGAGGCCGCGGCGGTTCGCTTTGGGCTTGGCGTCTTTGTCCGGCGGCGGACAATCTTTGCGCGCGGTGCGGAGTGAAAAGCGCTTGTCTAAACTCGCGGCGGCTTGCTAATATGAATGAGCCTCCTTGGGCGGATTCGGCCCACTCCCGACAGGCGGGCCTGAATCGGCAGCTCTCCCTCCTCGAAGTTTCAACTACGACTTTAAGAACGCGGAGACAGATCAATGTCTATGACTCTGGGCAGAAGAGCGCGCGTCCTTATCGCCGACGACGAACCTGAGATCAGGAACGTTCTCTCAGACCTCCTGAGTCCGTCGCACGACTGCACCGCGGTCGGCTCGGCTGAGGAGGCGCTCGCGCGGCTGTGCGAGCGCGGGCACGACCTCGTCATCAGCGACATCATGATGGGCGGCATGAGCGGGCTGGAGATGATCCCGCGCGTGCTCGACGTTTCGCCCGACACGGTCGTCATCATGATCAGCGGCGTGCAGACGGTCGAGAGCGCGATTGAAGCGCTGCGCGCGGGCGCTTTCGACTACGTGATGAAGCCCTTCGACCTTCAGCACGTCGAGGCGGCGGTCAGCCGCGCGCTCGAACACCAGCGGCTGCGCGTCGAGAAGCGGCGCTACGAGAACTACCTCGAAGAGATGGTCGGTCGGCGCACGGCGGAGCTGGACGAAGCCCTGCGCTCGCTCGGCGACGCCTACCGCTCGACATTGAAGTCGCTGACGGCGGCGCTCGAAGCGCGCGACTCCGAAACGCACGGCCACTCGGAGCGCGTCGTCAACTTCAGCCTCCGTCTGGGGCGCGAACTCGGACTCGACGCGGAGCAGTTGCGCTCTCTGGAGTTCGGCTCGCTCCTGCACGACATCGGGAAGATCGGCGTGCCCGACGCCATCCTGCGCAAGCCCGCCGCTCTGAGCGAGAGCGAGTGGGTGAGGATGCGCGAGCACCCGATGCACGGCCAGAAGATTCTCTCCGGCATCCAGTTCCTCGAAGGAGCGGCGCGCGTCGTCTCGCAGCACCACGAGCGTTGGGACGGGACGGGCTACCCCGTCGGCCTGCGCGGCGAGCAGATTGATTTGAACGCGCGCATCTTCGCCGTCGCCGACGCGTTCGACGCCATCACGAGCGACCGCGTTTACAGGCGCGGGCGCAGCTACGAGGAGGCGGGCGCCGAGTTGGAGGAGTTCAGCGGTCGGCAGTTCGACCCGGAAGTCGTCGGGGCGTTCCGGCGCGTGCCGCGCGAGGAGTGGGACGAGATACGCCGCCGCTCGCTCGAAATCAGGGACGCGAACTCCGCGCAGCGCCGCATCGAGCACGCGGCGCACGCCTACGCCGAGTCGGGCGAGAGCGTGCTGGTCAACTGAAGGCAAAAGTAAAAAGGCAAAAGGCAAAAGAGAAGACGAAGAACAACGCGGACAGTAACAACATTAAGATCGAAGAGCGCGGCCCGCAGGAGCAATGATGCGGGCCGCGCTCTTCTGTCTGCCTTCTTTTGCCTTTTGCCTTTTTACTTTTGCCTTACTCACTCTCCCTGCTGCTTCTGATCCGGCTGCCGCATCGAGCCGACGACGTAGCCGCGGCGCGCGCGCAGGCGGAGTCCGAGCCGGCGCGCGTCAACGTTGATCTTCCGGTACTCGCTCGCGGAGGCGTTTCGCAGGGGGCGCTTCGGCGTGTAGGTCACGACGTACTGCGAGTCAATCTCGCGCGCGACGTTCGCGCCTTCCGCGACCATCTGGTCGGTCGAGTCGGGGATGAGAATGCGCCCGCCCGTCTCGTCGGCCAGAGACTTCAACCTCTGCTCGCCGCGCTTCATCTCGCGCTCGGCCTCCTTGCGCGCGCGCCTGAGCGCGGGGTCGAACGTGATGCCGGAGTTCACGTCGGGCGGGTTGATGCCCGCCGAACTACGCATCCCCGGAGGCCGCGTCGGGTCAATGCCGACGGTGGCCTGATCCGCCGCCGACTGCGTCGCGCCGGGCTTTTCGGGCGGCGACTTCCACCACGGCTGTTTGTTCTCGGCGCGCGTGACCGCCGAGTAGCTAATGACGTGCAGCGTCGCCTGCGCCGCGATGAGTTTCTTGACCGCGTCCTGATATTCGTTCGAGCTTGCCGTGTCAATGCCGTCGGCGATGAGGACGAGGTGTCGGTTGCCCACGGGCTGCGACGCGAGCATCTCGACGGCGCGTTTCATCGCGCGGGAAAGATTCGACCCCTGGCCCGAAGCGAGCTTGCTCTTGACGGCGCGCGCGGCCTGCGCCTTCTCCAGAGTCCAGTCCTGAAGGACGCTCGTCCGGTCGTTGAACTGAATCGCCGCGACGCGGTCGCCGTCCCGCAGAGAGCCGATGACGGAGAGCGCGATCTCGCGCGTCGTGTTCGCGCGAAGCGCGGGGTCTAAGTCCCAGCCCGTGCCCAGCACGAGCAGGACGCTCGCGGGCGTGCGCCTGACGCTCTTGACCTGCTGCGGCACGCCGTCCTCGACCACGAGCACGTCGTCCACTTCGAGGCGCGGGTCGAACTTCCCGTTCTCGTCGAAGGCGAAGACGGGGATGCGAACCTCCTCGGTGTAGATGCTCTCGGCCTCGTCTTCCTGCGTCGGCGTCGGCTTCGGGTGGACGCCGCTCTGCGCGCGCAGCGGCGTCGCTGAGAAGACGGTGACGAAGGCGATGCTGAGAAAGCTCAAAGCCGCGCGGCGCAAAAACATTTCGATTCCTCGGCGGACGGATTTCATTACCTCACAACTCTGATGCTCCGGGGGCGAGTCGCAGTTCGCCGCCGAGCGCCGCTCAGCCTCTCTTCCGCGCCTGAGCTTGAACCGCCGTGATGGCGACGGCGTCAACGATGTCCTCGGCCTTGCAGCCGCGCGAAAGATCGTTGGCGGGCTTGTCGAGTCCCTGAAGGATCGGGCCGATGGCGGTCGCGCCCGCGAGCCGTTCGGTGAGCTTGTAGGCGATGTTTCCGGCCTGAAGGTCTGGGAAGATGAGCACGTTCGCTCGGCCCGCGACCGTCGAGCCGGGAGCCTTCGACTCGCCGACGCGATGGACGAGCGCCGCGTCGGCCTGTAGCTCGCCGTCAATTTCGAGTTCGGGCTGACGGGCGCGAACCGTGCGCGTCGCCTCGACGACCTTGTCAACGAGCCTGTGCTTCGCGCTGCCCTTGGTCGAGAACGAGAGCATCGCGACGCGCGGCTCCGTGTCGAGGAGCGCGCGGCAGGAGTCGGCGGAGGCGATGGCGATCTCGGCGAGTTCCGGCACGGTCGGCTCGATGACGACGCCGCAGTCGGCGTAGATGAGCGCGCCGTTCGCGCCGAAGTTCGGGTTCGGCAGGGCCATCACGAAGAAGCTCGAAACGATGCGGAAGCCGGGGCGGATGCCGATGCAGTGGAGCGCGGCGCGGACGGTGTGCGCGGTCGTGTTCGTCGCGCCAGCGACCGAGCCGTCGGCCTTGCCTTCGCGCACGAGGAGGTCGCCGTAGTAGAGCGGGTCGCGCACGGCGATGCGCGCCTCGTCCGGCATCAGGCCCTTCGCGCGCCGGAGTTCGTGGTAGAGCGCGGCGACTCGCTCGAAGTCCGGCGCGCGCAGGTGGTCGAGCAGCGCGACGCCGCCGAGGTCAGCGCCCGCCGCGCGCGCCGCGGCGCGAACCTTCTCCTCGTCGCCGAGCACGGTCACGCGCGCGAGACGGTCGCGCGCGATCATCGAGGCCGCGAGAGCGGTGCGCGGGTCTTCGCCTTCGGGCAGGACGATGTGCTGCGGGTCTGCGGCGGCGCGCTGTCTGATGCGTTCGAGTATGGACATAAAAAAAGTGATGAGTGATGAGTGATGAGTGAAAAGCAGTCTGCCCGCCACCCATCATTTATCACTCGACGCTTGTGTTTGTTTGGCGGCTGACAATTTAGCACGGAGCATTCGGGTGTGCGAAGCGTGCGACGGTCGGGCGCGGCTTCAGTTGTTGAGCGAGTCGTCAATCAGACTCTCGGCGGCGGCGGCGAGGCGCGCGACGAGCGCGGGGTCGTGCGTCTTGAAGGCGGTGAAGATGCGCCCTTCGAGGTCGGGCCTCGTGAAGCCCTCCTCGTCGAAGCCGACGAGCGCGGCGCGGAAGCTCGGCGAGTCGGCGACGACGAACCACTCGCGCGCGAGCCGCACGTCGCCGCACAGGCGGATGACGCGCAGGTTCGGGTGGCGCGGCGGCTTCCAGTCCGGCTCGCCGAAGACGTAAACGCGCTCGGAGATGTCGGCGATTCTCATGTAGCGGTCAACGATCGGCTCCATGTTCGACAGGCGCTCGAAGCCGGCGTAGAGGCGACCGCCGCGGTGCGTCCGCAGGAGCAGCGCGTTCTCAATGAGCAGGCTGATGTATTCGAGGCAGGGAGCCGGCGCGCGGAAGCGGAAGGTCGCGCGCTCGTCGAAGTCGCGGCGCGAGACGAGCGCGACCGCGCCGAAGTCTTCGACCTCGTCGCCCGCGGCGGTGAGGGCTTGGTCGAACATGGAAAACTCTCTCATGGCAGAAACGGCGTCGCCGTCTGCGTGGGCGGGCGACACGCGATTTTTATTAACTCAAATGTTCGGCGGTGTCGCGAGTTTTTGATGAAAGTGTGGAAGAAAGGAGAGGCGGCGCGCGGACGTTTCCCAATCGGGCGCGTCTGCACTCTACGGCGCGCGAGGCCGCAGCGCCGAAAGAAGAGGGCCGCGAAACCGCCGCGCGCTGGCGGCGACCCCGCGGCCCTCGGACGAGACGGAAACGCGGCGCGTCCTTACTTCAAAGTCACGGCGCGGGTCGCCGTGCCCGAAAGGTCGCTCGTCACGGTGATGCTCTGCGGTGACGCGGGCCACGCGAACGTGGCGGCGTAGCTGCCCGCGCCCTTGTTCGTCAGGACGCCGATGACTTCGCCCGTCGCCGTGACCGTCGCGGTCAGCGTCGCAGTCTGGCTCGTGCTCGACGCCTGCACGACGAGCTGCTTCTTCGAGACGACGTAGTCGGCCTTCTGTATGGCGACGGTGTCAACGGCCACGGGCGGCGGCGCGACGAGGAACGAGGCCGTGCGCGTCGAGGCGAGCGCGCCGTTGTAGGTGGCCGTGAGCGTCACGTTGGTGAAGGCCGCGACCTGGTTGGTCTGCACGCCGAAGCTCGCCGCCGTCTGACCGGCGGGCACGACGACGCTCGCGGGCACGAGAGCCGCCGCGCTGTTGCTGCTCAACTGCACGAGCGCGCCGCCCGCGGGCGCAGGGGCGCTGAGCGTGACCGTCCCCGTCACAGCCGCGCCGCCCGTGACGTTGCCCGGCGCGACGCCGAACGCGGAGAGCGAGAGCGGCGGCGTGACGGTCGCGGTCGCCGTCTGCGTCGTGTCGCCGTAGGCCGCCTGTATGTCGAGGACGAACGCGTGCGTGAAGCCCGCGAGAGAAGTGGCCGAGGTCGTCACGTCGAAGCTCGCGGACGTTTCGCCTTCGGGCACGGTGACGCTCGGAGGGATAGAGAAGTTCAGCGGCGGCTGTGTCCCTGCACCCGGAGCCGTCAGGACTCCGGCCAGTTGGACGAGCGCGCCGCCCGCGGGCGCGGGCTGGTTGAGGGTCACGGTTGCCTGCACGGAGTCGCCCGCGCCGATGACGCTCTGGCTGGCGGCGACAGACTGCGAGAAGTTCAAGGGCGTCGTGCTCGGAACCCACATCACGGCGTGGACGTTCGCCGTGTTGTTCGCCGAACCCTTGACCGCCCAGCCGACGACGTTGCCCGCGGCGTCAATGCCCGTCGCCGTGGCGTCGGTGAATCCGAGCGGCATGAACTGGTTGAGGTCAACCGCGCTCGCCGCGTCGCCCGACCAGACGAGCGCGTGCGTGTGCGAGGTCTGCGCGGCGGCGTTATAGACGGTGCCGTAGCCCGCCTGCCGCACGCCGTTGGTCGCCTTCGCCTCGGAGATGAGGTAGCCCGCGGGGTGCAGGTTGACGGCGCTCGCGGCGCTGCCCGACCAGAGCATCGCCTGATGCACGGAGTACGCGTAACCGACCTGCTGGTTGCCGCTGACCGCGTTCGCGCGCGATTCGGTCGAGCCGGGCGGGTTGAGAATGACTGCGCTCGCCGCCGTGCCCGACCAGAGGACGGCAGCCGGGTTCGTGAAGGCGCTGATGCCGACGACCTGCATGACGACGCCGACCTGGTGCGCGCCGTCGGTGCCGAGCGCCTGCCCCGCGCCGTAGCCGAGGGCGGAAGGCGTCAGGTCAACCGCGCTCGACGCAGAGCCAGTCCAGAGGAACGGGTGAATCGAGGTCGAGCCGCTGCCGCACGCGCCGCGCTTCTCCCCGCAGGGTCGCGTGACGGTCGCGCTCCCGACCTGCTGGCCGCTCGCGACGCCGCTGGCGACCGAAGAGTCCCAGGTGTTCGGGTTGAGGTCAACGAGGCTGCCCGGCGTGCCCGACCAGAGTGCGGCGTGGCCGAACGCGACGCCGACCTGCTGGCCGTCGCCGACCGCGTAGGCCGTGCCCGGGCCGAGGTCTGTGAAAGCGTCCGCGCCGCCTTGCCAGAGGACGGCGTGAGTCTCGGTCTGCCCCGGCGACGCCGGGACGGGGAAGGCGGCGCTGCCGACCTGCTGCGCGCCGTTCGCGCCGGATGCCGTCGCGGTCGTCGCGCCCGCGGGGGTCAAGTCAATCATCGTGTAGTGCTGGAGGGCGGGCGCGGGCGTCTGCGCGGCGCAGTAACTGGCCGCGGGGCCGAGGCACATCATTAAAGCGACGAAGAAAGCTATGAAGCTCGTAAGTTTCTTTCCCATGTTCTTCACCTCACATACGCTCTTTAACGGGCGGGCGTAAATCGTTCGATTCTTCCGTCAGGGCACACCTCGCCCTGAAAAAAAGACTGCGCGGCGCGGGCGCGTGGGCGGGGAACGTGTCTCTCCGGCGCGACGCGCACGCGAGTCTTCAAACCCTCGGCGGGTTCGTCGCGTGTCTGTGTTTGAAAACTTCTACTTGCTGATGATCGCGGGTTAGCGAACGCGGCCACAGACGGCCACGGCGGAACAGTGCGCGCGGCGAGGCGGGAAATACATGGCGTGAGAAAAAGTCTGCGCGCCGCGCTTAGTCATGCGGCACGCCGTAGCGCGTCGAGAAGCTTCTCGTGTATGCCGCCGAAGCCGCCGTTGGACATGACGGCGACGGTGTCGCCTTCGCGAAGGACTGGCGCGAGGTGGGCGACTATGGCGTCCGCGCCGTCGAGGCAGAAGGCGGGCCGCCCGCGCTCGGCGATGTGGCGCGCGAGTTCTTGGGTGTCGAGGAGTTGGCCGTAGATACTGCCCTTCTCGCGCGCGAAGACCGTGGAGAGGACGACGTAGTCCGCGCGGTCGAACGCTTCGGCGTACTCGTCCTGAAAGACCGCGAGGCGCGAGGTCGCGGAGCGCGGCTCGAAGACTGCGACGAGTCGTCCGTCTCGGTACTTATCGCGCAGCGCGCCGAGCGTCTCGCGCACGGCGGTCGGGTGGTGCGCGAAGTCGTCGATGACGGTCACGCCGCGCGCGGTGCCGCGCACCTGCATCCGCCGCTTGACGCTCTGGAAGGTCGCGAGCGCGTCCTTTATCTTCTCGCGCGAAACGCCCCACGCGTCCGCCGCGACGATGACCGACAGGCAGTTGCGGACGTTGAAGTCGCCGATGAGCGGCGTCTCGAACTCGCCCCACTCCTCGCCGTCGCGGAACACTCGGAAGCGCGTCAGCGCGCCGGAAATGTAGTCAATGTCGCGCGCCTGCCAGCGTGCGTCCTCACACGTGCCGAAGGATTCGAGGCGCGTGTGGAGCTTATCGCCCATCTCTTTGACCACGTCGCGCACGGCGGGGCTGTCCCACCCGGCGACGAGGCGACCGTTCGCGGGGACGAGGTTCATCAGCCGGCGGAAGGCGAGCTTGATCGCGTCGAGGTCTTTGTAGATGTCGGCGTGGTCGAACTCGATGTTCGCGACGACGGCGATCTCCGGCAGGTAGTGCATGAACTTCGGCCCCTTGTCGAAGTATGCCGTGTCGTACTCGTCGCCCTCGATGATGAAGTATTCGCTGTCGGTGACGCGGAAGCTCGCGCCGAAGTTCTGCACGACGCCGCCGACGAGGAAGCTCGGATTCAGACGCTCGC
>Ga0070740_10002822_pt1 | contig 19446 bp, 6 predicted proteins | sample Coa_R2_FD_67286 | JGI IMG/M metagenome (GOLD analysis project Ga0070740, IMG submission 67286) | Surface soil microbial communities from Centralia Pennsylvania, which are recovering from an underground coalmine fire - Coalmine... | ecosystem: Environmental > Terrestrial > Soil > Unclassified ...
TGTCCAACCTGAAGGGAACCGTCTGGAACCAGCAGGCGTGGGACGCTTCGGGAGGCGGGTTTGGCGGTGGCGTCCAAGCCATCGCTAAATCGCCCGCCGCTGGCGCGGCCGGGATGATGCTGGCGATGAACGGCCTGTTCGGTTCCAGCCGCGGCACCTGGGGCGGGATCGCGCAGAGCACCGCCGGTGGCGCGCTCATCGGAGAGCAGATCGGTGGCCCGCTTGGCGCGGCGATCGGCGCAGGTGCCGGATTCCTCGCCGGCTTGGGCGAGAAGCTGTTCGGCGTGGAGTCCCCGGAGAACGAGGCGAAGCGCCTGGTCAAGCAGCTCTACTCGATCAACATCGATAACTCGATGGCAAAGCAGATCGCCGGGATCGCGCAGCAGAAGTACGCCGGCCACGTGAGCATCGCCGTCCGCGACCCGGACGTCCGCAAGATGCTGATGCTCTATTCGGAGGCGACGGGCCAGAAGATGCCGCTCTCGGCCACGACGCCGCAGTCGGCAAGCCTTGCGGAGATGGGCGGCAAGCTCTACCAGCAGGCGACGTACGTCAATGGCAGCCCCTACGCCTTCCAGAGCAACCTGTCTGTGCTCGGAGGGTACGCCACCGGCACATACCCGAGTTCCGGCCCGATGATGCTCCAGGTCAACGTCCAGGGCCAGGGCGCCGCGCAGTTCGTCGCCGGCCAGGTCGTGACACCGGAGTTCGTACAGGCCCAGTGGTCCAGCGCGGCGGCTGGGAGCAACGGGCGACTGCAGAATTCGGCAGTGATCCAGCAGCCGGGATTGGTGATTGCTTAGGTGGAGGTCGAATGATCGCATCGATCCGTGCCTGGTGGTGTCGCACATTTCACCGCAGGGGATGGCCGATCAAGGGATATGCGGAATGCCCGAGGTGCCTCCGGCGCATTCGGGTCCATTGGGAAGCGTGATGCCTGGCAGTATTTTGAACGCTGTGCCCAGCGGCGTGATGCCATACGCACTCTGTACCGCATTCTCGGAGTCCCGCGAGTTCGTCCAGCTTCAGGCGCAGTATCATGACGGCACCACGGAGCGCTCCCAACTCGCCCAGACCTCACGCATGGCGTTCAAGTTGGTGCAACGGTTGACTGCCGCGCGCGTCGCCGCACTCAAGGCGTTCTGGGATGCCCAGCAGGGCGGCGTTGCGCCGTTCTTGTTCTACAACCTCGCTGAAGGCGCCTATGACCCGACCGGCAATTCCACGCAGGGCCGCTACACAGTCGTGTTCCGCAGCAACTGGGCACAGGTCACCGGTGGCGGAACCGCACTGTTGCGCACTGACATACAGCAAATCGAACTGATGGAAGTCGGCTGACGAACGGTTGGTGGCCAAATTCGGCAAGATTTTGCCGAATTCCCAACTACGCAGCGTACCCACACCGATGGACAACATTGGCCGCATCTCGGTCCCGACGCTCGTCGACTCGGGTCTGACCTTCCCGTTGACCAGCGACTTCGGCTACGGTTTCAGCCAGGACCGCCCTGTCGTCGTCCACCAGTTCGGCGAGCTCGATGCCAAAGCCGAACAACGCTACGCCGTCGGTCTCGGCCCGCGCCGATTCGCTTTCCGCCGCCAGCATCTCAGCATGCGCGATCGCGCCTCCCTGGTGTCGTTCTGGGAGGCCTTGCAAGGCGCCTGGAAATCGTTCACCTACAACGCCCCCAATCCCGACCAGACCACGACGCCCACCAAGGTCACCTGGGAGTACGCGCCGCTCGCAATTCAGTACCTCACCAACGCCTGCCAGACCGGCTTCAACTTCATCGAAGTCCCCGATCCAACCGCCGCTCCCAACTACGCGGTGAACAGCACCTGCCTGCGGTTCCCTTCGGCGGCGCTTCAATCGGCGCTCCTTTCCCAAGTCCAGCAGATCATCCCCCTCGTCCACATCCGCGTGCGCGAATCCGCGGTTCCGGACATCTACCTATCCGATCGCCGCGTCACCGTCGCCGGGCAACTCTTCCTGCCGCGCGTGCTCGGCATTGGCGAACCCGGGTCGGACGTCATCATCTCCCAGGACATCAAGGGAACCGCCGACAACGTCCAGTTCACCTTCGGCAATGCCGACCGCGTGATGACGCAGTTGGCGAACGATACCGATCTGAAGTACGCCCAGATCGACCTGTCGCTGTTCCACGTAAACTCCGGCATCCTGTTGCAGTTGTGGTCAGGCTTCATCATCAGCTTCGTCGCGGACGGCAGCCCGCAGTTCACCGCGCAATGCAGCGACGGGCTGTACCAGATCACGCAGATGTACCCGGTGCGCGCGATTTCGCGGCAGTGCTGGAAGACGTTCAACGATGGCGTCAACTGCCCGTACGCTGCGCACGGCAGCGGCGGTGATCCGGCCTCCTGCGATTACTACTTCGATTCGGCCAACGGCTGCCAGGCGCACGGCATGACGCAGTACTTCGGCGGCCATCCCGCCGCGCCGCAGGGTGTCGTCATCAAAGACAACTCGACCGGCCTGTGGGGATTCGGACGCAGCACCGTCACCGCGACGTCGATCATCTCCGACACGATCTGGGGCAACGCGCTTCAGGAGATCTGGTGCAACGACGACGGCGACCCGGGCAAGGCGTTCTGGGTGAACTGCATGATCGCCGCCGGCCGCGACGAGTCCGACTTCTATGACGCCCTCGGCATTGTGGGCGCCGGGCCGATCGGCAGGTACACCGGCATGCTGGTCTACCAGAACGCCGACGGCTACCGCTATATCATCGCGCCCATGCTTGATGGCCAGCCGCCGCACGGTTTCAAGGTGGATGGCGGCCTGAACGTGATCTCGGATAATCCCACGATGGGGCTGCGTGAGGTCGCTGGCGCCGATCCGCAGACGGATTCCTTCTCGCTGGGTCAAGGCACGCCGCAGGTCTGGGGACCGCAGCGGGCGGCGGGCACGGCGTTCGTCGAGATCCGCCGCACCGATCAGTCCGGCATTCAGCCTTCGACCACCGATCAGCACCAGATGCAGGTGCCGATCTCCCAGGGACTCACCGGCTGGACTTGGGACCAGAACGGTAACCGCACCGCTGTGACCGGTCTGACGAACCCATTCTGGATCGCGGTCAACAGCCTGTTGCGCGCCCTCGGCGTGGCTGGCGCGCTGTCGGGAACGCAACTGAACCGGATCGTGCTTCCGTCGCTCGTTGTGGGCGACGGCAGCGGGGCGGCCGAAATCGCGGACACACTCGTGACTCCGGTCGTCGGCTCCGGCGTGGAGAAGCAGTTCCGTTTCCAGGGAGTGATCGCGCAACAGAAGCCGTTCCGCGACTGGCTGGTCGAGATCCTGGCCTGCGGTCTGGGCTTCTTCACCTGGGAGTTCGGCAAGCTGAAAGTCGGCTGCCGCATCAACGCCTCCGCCGTCGATGCCTTCACGCTTGGCAACATCCTCTTCCAAAGCCTGCGCCTCGAGCCCATCGATGCCTCGTTCGAGCACCTGATCATCGACTTCGCCGACCAGGCATATCAGTACCAGGCCAACACCGCCGAATACCAGGACAAGAGCCACGCCGCCTACTTCGGCCGCGCCGGCGCACCGCTCACCGCGCGCCAGCATCTGGTCGGCTGCGCCACCATCTCCCAGGCACTGCGCCTGGCGGCCACGCGCACCCGCGAGGAGATCGGCGGCGTGAATGCCGCGGAGTGGCGCAACGCCCGCGCAGCCACATGGAAGACGACGCTGCTGGGCCTCAACAACGAAGTCGGCCAGGTGGTTTCGATGACCCATCTGGACGTGCCCGGAATGAAGGGGACGTGCTCGGTCACGAGCGGCCAGTGCGGCAATCTCGGTGGCGACCCCCTCGACAAGTTCATCGTCAACAAGGAGGTGCTGATCAACGGTGTCCAGTGCACCGTGACGCAAATCTTCACGACGCCGGACTACAAAACCGTCACCGGCTTCGCGGTCTCGCCGGCTCCCGCGGACTCGTCGAACGCCACCTTCCGCTTCATCACCGCCGATTTCCGCATCCAATCGTGGCGGCTTCACAAGGATTGGAGCGTCACCATGGCCGCCAAGACGGTCACGGCGTCCATGTACGATCTGGACGTCGGACCCAAGCCGCTGGATGTGACGCCAGCCCCGCTACCTGCGCTCTTCTACCCGATCCCGCTCGGCCCAGCGTGGGCACCGTACCAGATCCAGGCGCGCGGCGACGATGCCTTGTTTCCCGGCGAGTGGACCTTCGACACCAACCAGTCCTATGCGCAGATGGCCGATGGCAGCATGCTCGCCAACCTGGTCATCACCGGCAAGCTGCCGGTGAACTCATTCAGCCCGGGCGTGGGCGCGCCCGTCGCGGGGAGCATCACGGTGAACACTGCCGGAGGTTCTCTGGCGGGTGGAACGACGATCCGGCTGTCGCTCTGTGCGCTGGATTCCAACGGGCTGCCGTCTGTGCCCATGCCCATCGCGATCGTTCCGCTCCCGGCCGGCGGCTCGACCTGCTCGATCGTACTGAACAGCATCGTCTGGCCGGCAGTAGCTGTTTTGAAGAACTACGTGATTTTCGCCGCCGCCCAGGACGACCTGATCTGCGGCCAGCAGCTCGGCACGTATGGCGGCGTGGTGGCGAGCGGCGCGCTCACGCCGACCGGCGACGGCACCGTCTACACGCCGGAGACCATAACCTTCACCGGTCCGCTCCTCCGTTCCACCTTCGCGCTTCCGTCTCCGTACGTTAGCAAGGTCCGGCTGAAGGCGAAGCACCTGATCCACGGCGGTATTATCGGTGCCACGGTGGATAGCGTCTCGGCTGGCGTGTTGGTCTGCGGGAGTCTGAAAGGTGCGCCACCATCGAGCAATGCGAGTTTCACGCCGGTCGGCCGCATCATCTCCATAATCGGCAGGCCCGAGACTGCCACGCCGTACTTCAGTGGGCGAGTCACTTCATGGGACCAGGCCACCGGCACCATCGGCGTCACGCCGGACCCGAACGGCATCGTACAGGAAGGCGATTGCTTCGTCCTCCGGTTCAACGCCGACGCCTCGAACACCACCTCACCGACAGCCATCACCGATTCCGGTTGCCAGAACATCGTTTATCCCAACGGGATGACATCGGGCGCAGAAGTCGGCAACCTGATCCGCGTGATTCAGGGTGCCTCGCGCGGGACGCCACCGCGGAAGATCATCGCGAACACGGCAACTTCGATCACCTGGGACATTCCCATGGTGATCAATCCCGGCGACGTGTGGATCATCGAAGAGGCGACCTGGCCCTACTCCTACGACACCACGTCGTTCAGCAACGCGGACCCGCTGGCGTCGGCGACGATCAACATGCCGACGAATAACTTCGTCGACACGAGCCTGTTAATTTCCGGCTTCACCATCGACGTGAACGGCAACGAGTCTCCCGATGGAGACGCACCGATCCGGGAGGACTGGGTGTTCGGCGCAGAGGGCCTTTCCAAGGTTGCTGGCCTCGTGTTCCAGATGCAGGGCACGCTGGGTATCGAGTCGAACGCCGCCCAGCCGCTCTATTTGAACCGCCCGGTCACTGCCGGCGATGTGAAGGGCTACGTGCAAGCCGCGCCGACCGGCTCCGGGATCACGTTCACCGTTTACGTGGGCGGCGCGGCCTGGCTGACGCTGACCATTCCCGCCGGCCAGACGGCGGTTGTGGCGACTCCGTCGCAGATCAGCGCGTTGACCGAGATCCCCGCGAACACGGCGGTATCGATCGGCATCACCGCCGTAGGGACCACGTTCCCTGGTTCGAACCTCTCGGTCTTCATCTATTCGTAATGGACCAGATCTTTAAGCTGCAGCCGCATCGCACGATGCATCTGCAGGGCTTCGATGATTACGGCGCGGCCGCGGCGCTGTGGGGCGCATCGGACACGGGATTCACGGTCTCCGGCGTGTTCCGCGACCTGGCAGACTTCGCCGTGCTGGTCCTCTTCCAGAAGGATGATCCGTTCGGCCACCCTCTGTTCTCCTACCTTCCCGACGGCGATCTCACCGGCCTCGTCCTCGACTTCGATGTGACCTGGCAGGGCATCCAGTCCTGGGAGTCGCTCAAGAACGCCTGGACGGACTGGAACACCCTCGACTGCACCGTGAACGGCGTGGGTCAGAAGGTGCTATGGTTCGGCACCAGCGGCATCACGATCACGTGCAACACGACCGGCCGCACTGGCGCCTCAGCCATCTACACCCTCAACCTGGCCAGCCCGCAGCCCGGCGACAAGGTCACGCTCTGGTATCAAAACCAGTCGTTCATCAGCCCGGCGATCTCCACATCGCACACGACCACCGACCAGGCTATGTGGTGGCAAGGCAACGCGGCCTACAACCACTGGGTGAAGATCGGCTCTGCCACGTACTCATGTCTTGAGGATTCGTTTAATAGCGCCGGCGTCGCGGGCAACATCGCTGCCCAAATCAACGCCTCCGATCCCACCTGCACCGCCACGACCGGTGGCACGTACGGCAACGAGATCTTCATCACGCTGAAGACCGGCGTCGCCGGGCCCGTGGCAGTGTCGAGTTCCGATGGATCGGCCGCCGACTCTCTCTCGCAGGTCAGCGCCGCGACCATCCTTCAATCGATTGGGCAACAGATCAATGCCGTGAACTGGGTGCAGAACGGCCCAGTCGTGCTCAGCGCTGCCGTGGTGCTGCCGAACCAGTTGGTTGTTACGGCCGCGCCCGGAGCCGACGGCAACATGGTCGCCTTTTACCAGACCGATAACACCGGCGGCAGCCGTCTGTACTTCACCGCAAGCAACTGGAACCTGGCCGGCGGCTCGTCGGACAACATCTCCTGGCACGTGAGGATCGACTTCACTGCGCTCGGCTGGAGCAACGTGGACAAGGTCTGGTGGACCATCGCGCCAGCCCTCCCGAACAGCCAGGCGTACCAGCCGACCGAGTTCCAGATGGTGGTCACCAACTGGACCGTGGCGAGCAATCCCGCCGGCAAGCGCGCGCTCAAGGTAGCCGGACCTGGTTCGGTCCGGATCGAAGAAGACAGCACGTGGGTGGGCACGTCGGGGTACTGGGAGCCCGCGCCCGGTAACGATCCGGCGAACGGCGCATTCGCGTTCTGGAGCCAGGGGCGCGCGAACCGCGCAGCGGCCGCCGGTGCCAAGTTGAGCATCGAGACGCACTGCCAAGCCACGCACGACATCTACGTGGGCACCCGCCTCGATACAACTTGCGGCATCGTGAGCGCCACGCTCGATGGCGGCTCGCCGGTGACGCTCGATTGCTACTATCCCACCGCCACCACTTCCCAGACGCGGCGTCTACTGTTCTCCGGTGTCGCCGCCGGCCAGCACAAGGTGGTGATCACCCTCACCGGCAGCAAGAACCCGTCGAGCCAAGGCTGGTACTTCTACTTCGACTTCCTGGAATGCGCCGTGAAGACCGACGTGCCGGATCCGGTATCAACGACCACCGCCGTCGGCGTGGCGACCGACTTCGACACGGACAACACCTACAAGCTCTCGCCGCAACGGCTGGTGTGGAATATCCGGAAGCTCGGGCTGCTCGGCGAGATCGACCACTACTGCGGCGTTTTCTGGTGGAAGCAATCGGTGGCTGCGAACCCGTCTTACCCGCAATGCACCGTCACGTTCTCAGGCAACTGGAACGACCAGGATGTCGTCTGGCTGCATGTCGGCGGCTCCGCGATCGGCAAAACGGTCTTCGGCGGGCAGGACAACAGTAACACCATCGCCCGCCACTTCGCCAACTTCATCAACGCGATTTTCGATGGCGTCTGGGCGTCGGCCTCCGGTACGGTTCTTACGATCACCTCGCACTCTTTCTCCAGCGTCTGGCAATTCCACGTGTATACGGAACTGCCGCTGTCGAACACCGGTTCGGGCCACGCGACGGTGGCCGGCGACCTCCAGGGCGGCACGTACGGCGTGAAGTGGGTGATCGATCCGACGCAGACAGCGGTGCTCAATCGCGCCTTCCGTGACTGGAACAGCGATTTCTTCGCGCTCCTCAAGGCGAACGGCATGGCCACTGTCTGCTCGCTGTCGCAAGAGCTCGTGAACCCTCCTGATAATCCACCGTCCTCCGTCTGGGTCCAGCGTTTCCCTGATGGCTCACCCGTCGAAACCGCGACCGGATTCGGAACCCTGAACAGTTCGCAGGTCGCCTTCAGCGTCGGACCGCAGAACTACATGGCCCAGGCGCACGCCGCCATCGCCAGTCTGATGCAGGCAGCGGGACTGCCGCCGCGGCTCCAGTTCGGGGAGATCTTGTGGTGGTTTCTCGCGAACGCGTCCGGGATGGCGTTCTACGATGTCGACACTCAGTCAGCGGCATTGTCCACGCTCGGCCGCGCGTTAGCCACGTTTCACACGCCGAACGACGATCCCTCGATCAACAGCTACGCCGACGCGAACTTTCTTCGGACGAGGCTGTACAACTACGTCGCCGCGATCCAAAGCGCGGTCCTGGCGCTGTGTCCTTCGGCGATGTTCGAACTGCTCTGGCCGATGGACGTGAACGACCCCGATAACTGCAAGCTGCTGCGGTACATCAACCTGCCGCCGCAATGGACGACGCGCGCCGGATCCGGCTTCGACACGTTCCTCATCGAGGGCTACCAGTATCCGGGCATCAACCACAACCTCGACCAGGCCGTCCAGTGCGCCCAGTATCCGTGGACGCAACTGGCCTGGGACCCAGCCCACTGTCGATACCTGATGGGCCTCTACTACGCGACGTGGCCGTGGCTACGTGAGTTCGTGAACGTGAACCGGCTCGGCCTTCCCGCCATCAAGATCTGGGCCTACGATCACCTCTGCCTATTCGGCTGGCCCGTTCCTCTACCCACGGTTGACGACCGCTCCTTCATCTACTGAACGCTTATGGAAAACCTCGAAACCCGCCTCAACGAGGTGGCGCGGATTGCCGTGCACCTCGAGCAAGAAACCGGCTGCCCAGCCCAACTAATGATCGCTCAATGGGCCATCGAATCGGCATGGGGCGCAAAGCCTGTCGGCTACGCGAATTATTTCGGTATCAAGAAGGCTGATCGCCACACGAAGTGCTGCACAGTCACGACGCGCGAGGTGATCAACGGCAAGGCCGTCATCGAGAATCTCGAATTCGCCGACTACGACTCGCTCGCGGACGCCTGCCGTGACTATGCTTGGTTGATTACCAGGGGGGCGCCTTACAGTGCATCCTGGGAGGAGTATAAGAGCGATCGCGATTTGAATGCCTTCATTGCGGCAGTCGGCCGCGTCTATGCCACCGACCCGAATTACGTGCATCTGGTCCGCGCCATCGTCAGCCAGGGCAACATTGCAGAGGCCATCGCTGCCGCACGCCAGAATGGATCTGCGACGGCGGTGCTTTGAGCCGACTGTCTGTTCGAGCATTTTAGGACCGCAACCCATCTGGCACACGAGCGGCCGAGAGCTGCTGTGGCGGGCTCCGGAATTCTACTGGACCAGGCGATCTCGGAGGCTTCTGGTCGATTGAACTGCGACGGCCGCGGTGGTATTCTGTGGGTCACAAATTGTCTAGATCGTTTCGGTACACATCTCTCGACCGATTGGAGCGACCATAAAATGTCCGGGCGCACGTTGGGGGTGATTTCCCTTTCTGCCGTCGCGCTGTTGGGGATTCTGGGACAGCTTTCGCAGTCCAGCCACCATTCGCCGCAATCCGCGAACCCTCAAACAATAGATGCGGAGGGCGGTCCGCCCACCACCTGGGCCAACCCACCTTTTCAACAGCCGTTGCATCCTCCTATCGCTCGCATCCGAAGGACACAACATTATACACAAGACCCAGCGATGCAGCGAAGGGATCAGCCCCTGTCGCCTCCCGAGGTCATCCAAGCTTCGTTGGCAAGCCAAGCTTCAACAACGGTTCCATTCACATGGCTTAATCCTGGTCCCGTAAACCTCTCCTTAGGGCCAACGAAGGTCTCCGGCAAGCTCCAAGCATTCGCTTGGGAACCGTCCCACCCACAAGTCATGTACGCCGGGGGCGGTAACGGTGCTGGGAATGAAGGGCCCTTCACCCAGGCAGGAGCTTTCAAGACCGTTGATGGAGGGATCACCTGGACCTCCATAAATCAAGGTCTTATTGACACTGCGGTCAACGTCCTCTGGATTGACCTATCGAATCCAAACGTCCTCTTGGCCGGGACGGAGTTCGGCGGTTTGTTTCGCACGAGTGATGCTGGGAATGTTTGGACACAAGTTTCGCCGAATTCGCCTGTGAGCGCTGTGATATCTGTTCCTGGCGGTGTACTCGCAGGGACTGGCAAAGGCTTCGAATACTCAGCAGACGGAGGTCAGACTTGGTCGCTTCTACAAAGAACCCCTTCGCCTATTAGGTGTATGGCGTCAAGCGGCAGTACTATTGCAGCCGGCCTAGAAGACGGAGGCATCCTGTGGAAGACTACCGGCGACCAGGCATGGCGAACGGTTGCTACGAACCCGCAATCTACTGCCTGGGACATAGTATTAGACCCCGTCGATCCTAGCATTGGCTATTACACCCTTGGAACTGAGCCGACGCGCGTGTTCGCGACAAGCGACGGAGCCAAGACCTGGAAATTGCTTGTTCCCCCGATCAACGGGTTCGCTCAGGCCTTAGCAATTCGGCCTGCCGATAGAGCGCTTCTCGTCGCTGGTCAGGGTATGTTCTTAGCAAGCACGGATAGCGGTGCTACATGGAAGGCTTCCAATGCGCCGTGGGACACCAGACGGCTTTTCATCCTCCCGAACTCAACTAGCCTAGTTCTCGGAAGTGATCATGGACTTCACTGGACAGATGACGGGGGAAAGACTTGGCTAGATTTAACGGGAAGTATATCTTCGACGATCCTTTACAGCGTAGCCGTCAATGGTAACACTATTCTTACTTCTTCTCAGGACTTTGGCCCATTCGTTTCTCTTGATGCCGGCAAGACATGGGGAAACCCAACTGGCCCGTTAGCTGAGGGGGGCGCGATCTCGATCAATCCCGGAGACCCAAAGTACTGTTATGCCTTCACGATCAGCGGTTTTGCGACATCGAAGAACGGCTGCTCAACCTTTACTGCTGTGCGGGGACCTACTTGGAAGGGTTTCGATCGGGCTTCCAGCCAGAACTTAATCACTGTCGACCCCCGGAATCCAGCAACGATTTATGTTGGCGCATATGATGGCGTGTGGTCCAGCAGTGATTTCGGTCAGACGCTGACGAAACTGACCTGGCCAATTCAACAGGTCTCCAATGTAGTTCTTGACCCCCAAGATCCAATGGCGATTTATGTTTGTGCAAATGCCGGCTTGTATCAGTCTTTGGATGGCGGCCTTTCTTGGAAGAAATTGTCGCTCCCGACACCCTACCCAATTCCCAATGCTGCAACGGTATCGCCAACCGATAGCAATCTCATCCTAGTGGCTCTCGTCGACGGGGCTGGTCGGTCTCCGGGTGGAATTCTGCGCAGCACAGATCGAGGAGCGAGCTTCGCTTTCTCGAATCAAGGCCTCTCAACAGTCAATTTCAACCTTGGTGTTGATCAACAAGCAATCGCGTTCAACCCGGCGCCGGCCGCTGGAACTCTGCCTGTCGTCGCACTTGCAACTACAGGTGGTCTCTACGCGTCAGCCGATCTTGGCACGACCTGGATGAATGTGTCAGCCAATGCGATTCCCCGGGTTTTCTCCTTCGTCCACTGGAGCCAGGGCTATCTGTGGGCAAGCACCTATGGCCAAGGCGTGCTCCGCTCCGATCAACCGGTAACGGCTTCCCTTTTATCGCCGCCGCTTGCAGTAAGTGGCAGTCCCATCTCGCTCACATATATACAGGGTCTATCCCCCACCTCAGGCTCCCAGACGCTTCAAATCACAACGGTTGGTGTCGCCCAGAGTTTCACGGTTGCCATCAACCAAGGGTCCGGCGTGTGCGGCAATTGGCTCTCGGCGAGTCCGCTGACCGGAACTACCGGCAACTCCGCGAGCATCCCGATTACGGTCTCCTACAACTTTGGCGGCCTTCCCGCAAACACCAACGCCATCTGCGATGGCACCGTCACGGTTACGAGCGCCGGCGTCACGGTCACGATCCCGGTGGCTATTCAAATCATGCCAGTGTCGCAGACCCGCTCTCAGCAGTGGAATCTCGCCTCTACCCAGTCATCTCTGGGGCTCAGCAGCATGAACATGGTATTCGACTCAAACCGCAAGTCTGCTGTGATGTTCGGTGGCCGCAACTGGCCTGCGAATACGACGGTTTCTTCCAATACGTATCAATACACGCCAACCGGCTGGAATCAGATCTCCACTCCAAACTCCCCGCCGGGGAGGTTCTGGTCCGCCATGGCTTACGATGACCACCGCCAGCGGATCGTTCTCTTCGGCGGCCAGAACAACTCCAGTACGTTCGATGACACCTGGGAATTTAACGGAACCAACTGGACTCCCGTGTCCACCGCCCACAGTCCCGACGCCCAGAGCGGCACGTCAATGATTTACGACTCCTGCCGCCAGAAGACACTTCTTTTCGATAATCGGGGCAAGACGTGGGAATTTAACGGTGTGGACTGGACGAATGTCACGACCGCCACTTCACCTCCGGCCCGCAACCTCGCCGCCATGGTCTTCGACCCTGGCCATTGCCGCGCGCTCTTGTTTGGGGGAGGGGCGGGGACCCTCGGATTGTCCGATACGTGGTCCTATGATGGCAGCAACTGGACGCAACTCAGCACCGCCACCTCGCCGCCGGGCAGATGGGCGCATGCGATGGCATTCGATAGCGCCCGCGGGAAGATCGTCCTTTTCGGCGGATATGGCCCGGCGTATCCCGCAGGCTCGGATAGGAACGACACCTGGGAGTTCGATGGAACTACGTGGGTCCAGGTACTTTCTCAGAGTTCTCCTCCTCCAACGGAGCAGGCTGCCATCACCTACGACCAGAGCCGCAACCGGATGGTGATGTTCGGCGGATGGGGAAATCCCACCCAAAACTGGGAGTACATGGCCGGACCGGTCTGGGCCGTTACTACAACGCACGTGGGCACATTCTCGCAAGGGCAGACTGGCGCCACCTATACCGTGAGCGTGTCGAACGTCTGGACCGCTCCAACTACCGGCGCCATAACGCTAGCCGAGACCATCCCGCCAGGCCTCTCTTTGGTCTCGATGTCAGGGGCTGGCTGGACCTGCGCATCCGGCGCATCCACCTGCACGCGCAGCGATTCTCTCGCCGCCAATGCGACCTATCCGCCTGTCAATGTCATTGTCAACATCGCCGTGGACGCCCCGCCCTGGGCTACGAACTTCGTCACTGTCTCAGGTGCGGGCCTGACGACGGGCGCAGCCACTGATTTGACCCCCATTATCGCGGCCGGGCCGCAGATTTCAATCGCCGGTATAGTCAATGCCGCCACGTCCCAGCCGGGCGGCATCGCGCCGAACGAGTTCATCTCCTTGATTGGCACGGGGCTCGGTCCTGCGACCGGAGTAGGGTCCGCGATGACGTTGCAGCTTGCGGGAACCAGTGTCTCGATCGGCGGAACGCCAGCTTATCTGACTTTTGCAAGCAACCAGCAGATCAACGTGCTGGTTCCCTTCGGCGTATCCCGTTCGCCGAGCACCACGATTCAGGTCCGGTACAATGGAGTGGCTGGAAACACCGTCACAGTTCCAGTGGTGGAGTCAGCGCCGGGAATTTTCACTCAGCAGTATGGGCCCGGCCAGGTTTGGATGGTGAACCAGGATGGAACGATCAACTCCAGTTCGAATCCCGCCGCGCGAAACAGCTATGTGACGTTTTGGGTCACCGGGCAAGGCGCCGTCGATATGCCGCCGCCGGATGGAACACAGCCCACGGGGCCGCCGTACCCAACTCCCGTACTCCCGGTGAGCGTCAGCCTCGGAGGGGTTGCGGTTTCCACCGCGAATGTGGTGTTTGAGGGTTTAGTATACTCCGGGGAAATGCAAATCAACCTATTGATTCCTACCGACGCACCCTCGGGCAATGCTGTTCCGCTGGTCGTCAGCGTGGGTTCTGCGTCCTCCCGGCCAGATGCGACCATCGCAATCCGGTAACATGCAGCCCGAAAGGGGCCGTCATGATCATGGACGCTGTGCTTGTTCACGCTTCTCCATGGCCCAGTAGCACGTAGCACATATTCTTCGATTACACAGTCTAATGAACTACCTGTCCGCGCCGAGCCTCCGGGAGTCGAGTAACAGCGCCGTTCTGTCTTTGACTTTTGGGAGGTGAAGACTTTATCACTTTATCTACCGGTAGCAGCGTAATAACCACGGAAACAGAGGTACTCTTATAAGTTGCGGTTACAACGACTGTCTGACTGCCATCAACTGGAGTGGTTGTTATTACAAACTCGTACGAGTCGGCGGCCTGGGGAATTGTGACCGTGAACGGTACCTGCACAAGCGACGAGTCCCCACTTTGAATCGTGACGGTCGCTCCACCCGAGGGCGCCAGATCGCTGAGTATAAGTGTCCCTCTGGCAGCACTGCCGCCGTACAATGGATTCGGGACGATCGTGAACCCCGACAGGGTCACCACGCCGCTAGGATTGATGGTGAGCGAGGTACTCTTTGTGGCACCGCCTGCCGTACCTGAAATCAAAACGCTTCGCACTGAAGCTACAGCATAGGTGCTTATGCTAAATGTCGCGCTGGCTCTGCCAGCAGGTACAACTGTAGACGCTTGAACCAACGCGATGCTAGAGTCACTGCTTTGGAGCGTGACAGTCGTGCCGCCCGTCGGTGCGGGCGACGTCAGAATGACTGTACCGAAGACAGTATCGCCACCAGTCACCGTCGATTTATCAAGCTGGATACCCGACAGCGCAACTGTCGGGCCGGTACTGATCTGCAGCGTCGCCGACGACCGAGACGATCCATACGTCGCTGTAATTGTCGCCATTTGAGGCGAACTAACAGTCGTAGTTGATATGACAAACGTTCCGACCCCTCCAGCGGGAACCTGTATTGAAGTTGGAACTTGTGCTGTGGCATTGTTGCTAGATAATGTTACGATCGCTGACACTGCGAGGGCGGGCGTGAATGACACCGTACCCGTGACCGTGTCGCCACCATTAACGCTGCCCGATGATAAAACCAGCGATATGGTAGATGGTGAGGGCAGAATGGACAACGTCGCCGAGACGCTCTGACCGGCTGAACTGGCTGAGATTGTGACGTTCTCTGCCGAAGAGACTGGCCTGGTGCTAACCGAAAATGTCTGTTGTAGTTGGCCGGCCGGAATTACGAAAGACGGCGTTGGCAGTGGCGCATCGATACTGCTGCTCGTGAGCTGGACTGGGAATCCGCTCTTCGGGGCACCACGAGTTAGCGTAACGGTACCAGTTACAGAGTTGCCGCCGATAGCGCTGCTGGGGACGAGAGTGAGAGATTGTAGTCTGGCTGGCTGGTTCACAATGACCGTGACGGCTGTGGAGGGGGTGGACACCCCATAGCTAAGCAAGTTGCCCAGATTCGCCGCCAACGCGAAGCTTTCTCCTCCGGCCGACGTCGGTGCGTTCCCAAGAACTTGACCAGGGCCACCACACGGGAGAGACAGCGACACTTCGGGTGTGCTCGACGGCGTCGCGGAGATGGAACTGCTCGACAGTGCGACTTGGTTTGGACCCTGAGGTATCGTCGGCGGCGTTGGATAGTTGACTGTCAGTTTCTTAACTTCGTCTGCGACTTCTCCAAAGAGCCAATCGCACGCTGCCCGTGTGGGAGTACCTTCTGGCCCACAAATACTGATGCTCGCCAGTTCTCTCCCCAGCACCTCGCTCAAAGCCATCGCAAACTCCTGCGAAAAGGCCGCGGGTGGGTATTTCGGTCCAAAATTGCCGCTCACGGCAAGGGTATCGGAGCCGTTGACCTCCAGAGTTGTTGACGTACCACCCCCACCGACCTGTGCGGTGATTGAGTTAAGGAAAGCGTTAGAGGCCTCAATACCGATTTGGCTCGCGAAAAGACCCCAGCTTGCAGCTGTATATGCGTCAACCGCTGTTGGCAAAGTCGCAGTTACCGCAGCCGAAGCTGAAGCGAGGCAGGTCGGTCCACCAGCGACGCAAGCCGCTACGGCTTCTGTAACGAGTGCACCAATGAACACCCAAACAAGATTGTCTTGAAGGCTCATGATGCTGTTGTACTGAGAAGCCATTGCCTGCAGATTGGTTTCAGCCGATGACCCGCAACCGCTAGACAAGCTGATCAGCGCCGGGCTGACATGGCCACTCGACGGCACCTGGTTTGGTGAAGCGAGAGCCGCTAGAAGAAGAGAGTCCACAGCTCGAACAAAATCTAGACTAAACGGAACAGTGGCAGTAGACCCATCGGGTTGGTGCACCTGCAACAAAGGAGGCGATGCACTGGCCGCTTGTGTAATAAGGTCGGAAAGGTGGGAGAGATTGGTTTGGTTTTGTTGTTGAACGAAGGTGCTGAGCGCGGAACTGCCAGGAAGAGTGAGGCTGCCAATGCTGTTCTGAAGTTGCTGGATGTTGGCCAGCGTCACTTGGCCCGGCGGCTGAGACGACACGAGCCTTGGAGCGATTTGGATGCTGTCCGCTGCGCATGACGTCTGACCGTCAATTTGAACACACATCTTAGCGGGACCGGAATACCAGTCCCCCTTTGCTCCCAGTGGGATCGGGATTAGCATCGTCACTACCTGGCTCGGCGAGACAATTAGTGCTGGCATGAAACTCGTTGTCCCGTCGGGGAGTTCAAGGAGGACGTGCGAGCGTATTTGCGACCCGATATTTGGAGCAAACCCGGAACCTGAAATTTGGATCTTTGTTCCGGGTGGTGCGGACGAAGTGCTGAGAGAAGAAATCGACGGCGGCACTGAACTAGCAATGATAAGGGTGACGACATTAGACGTCGTGGCCCCCACGGAGACCGTTAGGCCCACTGTTCCGCTTCCATCGAGGTCTGGAGGCAGGACAGCGTTGATCTGATCGAGACCGGCGTAAATCGGCGCCGCTCCTGCATACTCTACTGTGAGCGGCCAGGCCGTCCCTGTGCCGTCGACAACCTGCACGGCGACATTCTTTCCGACGTTCGTCAGAGTAGGGTCCATGTTGGTGTTGCCAGCATACCGGAAGCCTGTTCCAAAAATAGCTAGCCTGGTTCGCTTGTCACTGCCAGAATTCTGAGCTGTGTTGACAAAGAAGGGCCCCGTCGTGAATGTGACGGCGTTGAGAACAGATCCCGGCCCCTGCCCCGTGCCGTCGGCCGAGAAAAGGGCCGGCGCAGCCAAGGCCACCGTTGCGCTTCCAGAGACCGCCGTCTCGCCAGAAGGAGTAACGACGACCGTTGCGTTTCCTGGCTTGATATCGGGAGGTATAAGGAGATCTATTTGGGTCGGTGAAACATATAAAAGTCTCGCAAGCTCTCCATTGACGGCTACAGTAGTGCCTCCCAAGAAGGTCGGGTATAGACCACTCGCATCAAGTTGGGCCGAGAGAGAACTCGTGGCCAGATTCGTCCCGAAGACGACTGCAAGCGAATTCGGCGAGACCGTTTTCTGATAACTTGCCGCAGAGAGAACACTGAGATCGGCGGGGCCGCTTTGAGCGAAGACTACGCATGGAGCGAACGTGATGAGGACCAAAAGCGACAGTGACAGCCGGCCTTTAGGCCCTGTCAAAAGTAACGCAACTACTCCAACGACGATGCCGAGGAATAAATGGGCACTCGTCATGCCTTCCTCCTGCCCGAGGATTCTCTGAAAGTCCAGATGGCTCCGAACGGCGCGAAAACGATTGTACCGCTTTTCACGTTCGCGGCAACACCACAACGGAGGGGCTCTCCAGCACCTGGCGCACACTCAGAACAGGCCAGACGTCATTCAGCTCTACTGTCACGGTTGATCGCCTGCAGGATGAACCTGCGGTGTGGCGTTCTCCTCTCGAATTCCGTCAGGGACGACATTGCTGGCAGGTTCGGTGATGCGGAAACATCGCGCGTGCACCTTCGTAGGGCGTCGGTTGGTCATCAACTGAGCCGTCCTGGAGCTAAGCCCCCTCTTCGACCCCGCAGCGGATGGAGGACTTAGCATCGGGTGTCAAATTGGACGGTACTACCTCGTCGCCACAACACAGCGACGGCGCTTGGGCTTCTTGAATAACCACTTTATGATCAACCGTTTGCCGGTGTCTCCGGACCGCAAAGACCCTTTGTTTGGGTTGGGGAGCCGACGCGGGCACTCGAATAACGCATCACGCGCTCGCAAGTGTTTGAATCTGCTGGAAGATCGCTCTTATCGCCGGCGGCGGGCAGGCCGCAAAAGTTCGAAACGCGTCCACGATGGGGAGCCACCTTTTGTTTTCATAGGCTTGGAAATTCCCGTGTACGAGTTGCGTACGGATGCGGAATTAACATCCCCGTTCTGTTTCTTCGGCTTCCATAGAGCCTGGATTCCAGACGGGGCAGAGCATTGAATCGAGACTCCCTGCAATGAAGTCAGCATTCGGATCTCGCGCTGCCTACCAAATTTCCTCTCGGCAGCGGCTCCCACGGAGGCGCAAGACACACCGGCATTGCGCACTTTTCTCACGATCAGGCGTGTTCACGCCGGTCCTAGCGAAACACTCAAAATCGCTCAATCTACTCGATTCCAGCTCGGTCCTCGTCGATCGCATGCAGCGGAACTTCGCACCTATGCAGAAGCAAATGCAGGCGTGGTAGGGGCGGAACTGAGCAATGTCACGGCGAAGATGGTTTATCTAGGAAAGCCTTTATCGAGAGCGAACTCGATGTCCCGAAGCACCTGGGACGACGGGTTCACGACATCTACTTCCTACGCCGGTACGACCGGTTCAAAACTCGATCCGATTCCGCAGTTTCGGCCACAGCGAGGATGGGCCGAAGTGCCAACGCCAGGATGGGCCGCGGTGCCATGGTCGGTGAAAGGGAAGCTAACCTCAGGGCAATAACCGATCCATCGCCCAGAGATGCGAAGTGTTCCCAGGGCAAGGGGGGCCACTCTGCTGGCACGCGATCCGCGCCTGAGCGAAGCCGGGATTCAGCGGGTGGGACTGTTTGCTGGACGTGCTGGGCCGCATGGAGGTGTGCCTAGCACACCCCTGGCGTGCCGGGCTGGCCGCGGAAGACTGTGCGACGCTGGCGCCGCGATTTGAGAAGCTGTCGCGGTACGCCGCCTCGGTGGTAGCGCCGAGCCGGGATCTGGTGAGTGAGATGGGGACGACCGCTGGATCACCGGCAGTTCGCCAATCCGGACCGACGCGGTTCGACACCGTTCGGTGCCATCACACCGCAATCGGTGGCGCTGGATTCATTTCGCACCGAAATATCCTTCCGACGGGAAGGCTAGCCAAAGATATTTGAAATTTTGATTCCACCGGCCGCCTGGCCGATGATCGAGTTGTCAGACAAGATCAGAGGTCGGCGACCGATGGAACTTTTCGCAAAGCTGTTTTCCAGCCTGCT
>Ga0070740_10002823_pt1 | contig 19444 bp, 20 predicted proteins | sample Coa_R2_FD_67286 | JGI IMG/M metagenome (GOLD analysis project Ga0070740, IMG submission 67286) | Surface soil microbial communities from Centralia Pennsylvania, which are recovering from an underground coalmine fire - Coalmine... | ecosystem: Environmental > Terrestrial > Soil > Unclassified ...
TATAGTGGACCCAGAAATCTGGACAGCGGAAGCGGGCGGAAAACGTAAAACCGTAGACTCGACATATGGGACAGCATCACAGCGCACAGTTCAAGGCGCAGGTGGTCCGGGCCGCCCTGCGCGAAGAGAAGACCCTGGCCCAACTCGCCAGCGAGTATGGGGTCCACCCCACCCAGATCAGCACGTGGAAAACGACCGCGCTGGCGGAGTTGCCGCAGCTCTTTGAGCGGCGTGAGCGCGTGGCGAGCCAGGTGGCGGCCTACGAGGAGCAGATCGAGCAGTTGTATGCGGAGATCGGACGCCTGACCACGCAGGTCGGCTGGCTGGGGAAAAAAGTGGGCGGCTTACCCCCGCGTGGAACGACTGGCTATGGTCGAGCCCGGTCATCCTGAGCTGCCGCTAACGGTGCAAGCCGCCATGCTAGGGTTGAGCCGCTCCAGCCTGTACTACCACCCGGCGCCACCGTCAGCGCAGGAGGTGGCGCTCAAGCATCGCATCGACGCGCTCTATACGGCCCATCCCTACTACGGCTCGCGCCGGATCACCGCCATGCTCCAGCAAGAGGGAGTGCTCATCAATCGCGAGGCGGTGCAACGGCACATGCAGGAGATGGGGATTATGGGCGTGGCGCCCGGTCCCCACACGAGCCGGCGGCATCCCGCGCATCCCGTCTATCCGTATCTGCTGCGCCACGTCACGGCGGCCCATCCGAACCATGTCTGGGGCATCGATATCACCTATGTGCGTCTGCAGGCCGGCTGGCTCTATCTGGTCGCCGTGCTCGACTGGTATGCCCGCTACGTGGTGGCCTGGGAGCTCGACCAGAGCCCGGAGCTGTGCTTCGTGCTCCAGGCCGTCGATGCGGCGCTCGCGGTGGGCTGCCCCACGATCTGGAACAGCGACCGGGGCAGCCACTTCACCAGCCCGCAGTACCTGAGCCGCCTGCAGGAGCGCGGCATCCAGATCAGCATGGACGGCAAAGGTCGGGCCCTGGACAACGTCTTCACCGAGCGCCTCTGGCGCACCGTCAAGTATGAGGAGGTGTACCTGCAGTCCTATGGCACGCCGCGCGAGGCGCGGCAGAGCCTGGCCCGCTACTTCCGCTTCTACAACCACGAGCGGCCCCATCAGGCGCTCGGCTACCAGACCCCGGCCGCCCTGTACTTCGGGACACACTCTACGACGACGGCAGAGGACGATTCATTGAAAGGAGGGGAGTCAACGTTTTGCGTTTTCCCTACCCCCTCGGTGTCTTGACACAGGGGTCCACTATATCTCCTCGATCTTCGACTCGCTCGATACGGTACCGTTTAGGAGCACCACGCCGAATCTGCCAAAGAATTAAGAGGAGGCACAGCGCGCCACCTGCGCCGATCATAAAGCAAATGATGCGCAGCGGCGTGCTCTGAAAGCGCAACCCCAGCATGACGAAGAGCGGCGCATAAGAACTGAAGAAAAGTTGAATATCTACGATCATTCGCGACATACTGTCCCTCGCATCTTGCCGTGCCGGGTAAACACAGCCTACCCCAATCGTAGCGACATCTATGATGGCGACGTGCGAGCTGGACCTGAGCAATTTGCCCGGTGGACTCAGGCACATGTTCCCTCAGACAGTCCGCCTCATATTTCATTATAGAACATTTGTTCTTATAGATAGCGCCGGCGCGGTCTCCATCGCTGCAAGGCCAACTCCTCGAGGCGGCGCACATCCATTGTGTGCGTAGCGAGTTTCATCCGTCGGACCATTCCACCGTGTTCGTCGAATTGGCCATCCGTTGACCTTTCGATGCACGCTCCGCGAATCCCTCTACAGTTCGGTGACATGCAGCATGCCCGTGAACTTCATGGTAGCAGCATCAGTTGAGAGTGGGGTAGAGAAGGCTCCGACGATTCCCTGAAGGCAAAAGGACTCTTCCCCTTAGCTGGCCTGATATGCCAAGGCATCAGTTGTTCCAACGAGAGCGCACCGTGGTGGCGGAGAGAGGGACGAACGCAGCCACGACGGCGCTTGTGTCAGACGACGCAAAGGCGGGCACGCCCGCCGCCGGGTCGCCCCGCTCCCCCGTGGCTTAGTTCGGTGGCACAGGGTATCCTGGCATGGTATGACCTGTTGGAATGGAAAGCGGTCACATGCAGCGACGCATGCCATGCGCCAGATGGTTCAGCGCTACGGGCATTGTCTGTCATGCATACATCAAGTAAAATTGGATGTATGCATGACACACATCGCGGGCCACCCGATGCGCAGGGCCTCTTCGCCCTCGCCTCGGAGCAAGCCGGCTACTTCACCGGCCCGCAGGCCCACGCCCATGGCTATAGCATCCAGCTCCTGGGCCACCATGTCGCCCGTGGCCGCTTCCAGCGCGTGCGCCGCGGCCTCTACCGCCTGCGCGACTATCCCTCCTCGCCCCGGGAAGAGGTGATGGCCGCCTGGCTGGCCGCCGGCAAGGACTCTGCCGTGGTTTCCCACGAGAGCGCCCTGGAGTTGCTGGGCCTCTCGGATGTGGTGCCGGCGACGATTCACCTGCTGGTCCCGCGCGGCCGGCGCTGGGTCAGCCCTCTGCCGGGCGTGACGGTGCACACCACGACGCAGCCCCTGGCCCCAGAGGAGATCGTCACCCGCCAGGGGATGCGCCTCACCGCGCCCATGCGCACCATCCTCGACGTGGCGGAGGCCGGTACGGCGCCTGAACAGGTCATCCTGGCCGTGGAGCAAGCGTGGGTACGCGGCCTGATCGTCGCCGCGCCGTTGCGCCAGGCCGCCCGGCGGCGCGACCGGCGCGTCCGAGAGCTGATCGAACAGGCGCTGCGGGAGGTGGCCTGAGGTGCGCTACGCCTCCGCCGCCGCGTTCCGCTCGGCCCTCGAAGCCCACCTGCGCCAGCGCTCGCAGCGCACTGGCCTGTCCCTGGTGCGCCTGCGCAAGGCGATCACCTTCGAGCGCCTGCTGGCCCGGCTGCTCGCCGTGGCGCCGGAGCGCTGGGTGCTCAAAGGAGCGCTGGCCCTGGACTTTCGGCTGGGGAGCCAGGCCCGTGCCACCCTGGACATGGACCTGGGCCGCTACGACGACGCCGAGGCCGCCACCGTCGATCTGCTCGCCGCCCAGATGTGCGACCTGGGCGACTACTTCGTCTTCGGTGTCGAACGCACGGACCGTCTCGATGCGCTGCGCGAGGCGGCCGCGGTGCGCTACCACGTGCACGCCGAGCTGGCCGGGCGGACCTTCGAGCATGTGACGGTGGATGTGGGGTTCAGTAGCCGGCCCGCCGACCAGCGGGGAGGCCAGGCGGAAACGATCACGGGGCCCGATTTCCTCTCCTTCGCGGAGATTGCACCGATCCGCATCCCCACGCTGACCCTCAACCACCATGTTGCCGAGAAGCTGCATGCCTATACGCGCGGCTACGGGGAGGCGGGGGCGGTGCAGAGCACGCGCGTCAAGGACCTGGTGGATTTGGTCGTGATCGCCTCGACGACAGATTTTGCGGCCCGCCGCCTGCGGGACGCGCTGGTGGAGGTGTTTGAATCCCGGCAACTGCAACGGCTCCCTCCTCGCTTCCCACCCCCACCTGCATCATGGCAGCGGCCGTACGCGACCATGGCCAGGGACGTGGGCCAGGACGGCGACCTGGTGGCCGGTCACGCCGCTGTGGCAGCATTCCTCGGTCCCATCCTGTCATCCGCCTCGCCGGCGGACACCCTCTGGGATCACACGCAGAAGCGTTGGCAGGCGGCGCATGGCGTCACTCACGGTTGAGTATAGTGTCATCGTCCATGGCCATCTCCATCTGAACGTATGGTACGTCTACGCCGGGTATCGTGCCAGGGGGCCGCACAGGTGTGCGGACGGATCGCACGGTGCGACAGGCAAGGGCAGGCCCTCGCCGAGGGGGGCCCCGGCCGCCAGGGCTACCCCTTCGTCCATGGAACGCGCGCCGCGTCGCCGTTGCCAGAGGGTAGCCCGACGCGAGCGCACACACCAGACGCCGCGATGCATGGCGCAGTATCATGACGGCAACACTGCTCCACGCCCCCGGTGTCTCACGATCAGCCGGAATCGGGCGCGCGAGCGGGCCGGCGGAGGGGAGCATGCTGCGTGAGGAGGAGGAGATCCATGGAACCGACGGCGCCCCTTGACCGGGCTGTCCTGGCCGGGCTGCTGGACCAGGAGGGGCTCGACGCGCTCCTGATCTGCCGGCCGTGGGACGTCTCCGTGCAGCCGAACGTCAGCTATCTGGTGGGCCACCTGACGCCGCCCTGGGACTACAGCGGCCTGTTTGTCCTGCTGCCGCGGGAGGGTGACCTCGCCGTCGTCGCCAACGCGTGGTGCCGGGACGACCCGAGCGAGACGATCGCGCTGCACCGCTACCCGGGCCACCACCTGCGCTTCGCCCTGCCGGTCCTGGCCGCCCTGCTGGGCGAACGCGGCCTGGCCACGGCCCGCCTGGGCATCGAGGCGACCCGGCTGCCGGCCGGGCTGTTCGACGAGCTGCGCGCCGCGCTGCCAGGCGCTGCGTTCGCCGCCGGGAATCGCGTGCTGGCGCGGTTGCGCATGCGCAAGAGCGCGGCCGAGGTCGGGCTGATCCGCCGGGCCATCGCGGCGGAGGAGGGGGTGCGGGTGGCCCAGGCGGCGCTGGCGCCGGGGCGACCCCTCGCGGTCATCGCGGCGGCGGTCGGGGCCGTGGTGCATCCGGACGGCGGGCGCGTGATCTCCGCCCACGTCACCTCGTACCGCCCCGACGGGTCCGAGGCGCTGGCCCTGCCGCAGCGCATCCTGAGGCGCTCTGCCGGGTTGGGTTCCGGCACATACGCCGGTAAGAAGATGCGCCGCGTGGCCAGATCGCGCAGCCGCTTGCCGCGATGGGAGCCCGCCCCATCCCAGACCACGCAGTCGAGCCGCCACTCCTCCAGCACCGAGCGCAGGTGGTCCTGGGTCAGGCGCTCCAGCCAAGCCCAGCGCAGCGTGCCCGCCAGCGGGTCGACCGCCAGCAGCAGATAGCGCCAGGCGTAGCGCAAAGGGCTTGGCCCACCTTCACCCCGCGCGGCGCCAGCACCCGGCGCACCGGCCCGCGCAGCCCCAGGCGCAATTCATCGGCGAAGTGCACCGCCTGCGCGTTGGTCACGCCGGCCCGCATCAAGGCGCGCGTACCGCCCCCCCTTTTCCCACGCCTCCTGGGCCGAGGCATCCGCCAGCGCCACCCGCGGGCAAGGCTACCTTGGGGCGCACCCCCGCCCGCCGCAACACGCTGTAGAGCCCTTTGTAGCCGTAACCGACCCCGTAGTGCTCCTGGACCCAATCCCGCGCCTCCGCGTAGGTGCGCCACCGCCCGTGTGCGCTCTCCTGCACCAGCGCCCACTTCTGCTCCTCGGTCAAGCGCGCCGCCCGCCCCAGCGCGCCATGCACGGGCACCCGCTCCAGCACCTGGTGGGTGGCCGCATCACCGTGCTGGCCACGGCAACCGGGCACACGGTGGCCATCATCCCTCCTACACCAAGCCGACCCAGTGGGTCCACCGTCCGGACCTGACGGTACATCACATAACCTACCGTGTCCGCTGTGCCCCTGCACGGTGGCGAGCGGAGTCATGCTGGGACGTTTTTCAGGCGAGCGTGGGTGTAAGGGACTACGGCAGGATCTGGAACAAGGACTGAACCATCGCGTGAGTGGTTGAGAGCACCTTGGTATTGGCGTTGAAGCCCTGCTGCGCCTGAATCATCTGAGAAAACTGGCTGGCGAGATCTACGTTCGACCCCTCCAGTTGTCCTGTATGGATAACGCCCATGGTGCCAACGCCGGCGACGCCGAGTTGCGGCAGTCCTGAATTGGGCCCGACGGAGTTGAGGTTGTTGCCTTCGCGCAACAAGCCATCCGGATTGCGGAAGTCTGCCAGGGCCACCTGGGCCAGGGGCTTGATCAAGCCGTTGGAATAGACGGCGCTGACCACACCGTTCTTGTCAACATTGAAGGTCGAGATGCTGCCTCCCGGCATGCCGTCGGCCGTGGCCACGGTGACCTGCGAGGTCTGGGCCAGTTGGGTGATCTTGCTGAAGTCCAGCGCGACGGTCGCGTTGCTGGCGCCGTTGCCATAGGTGATGTTCAGGTTCGGCGGTGCGATAGGGGATTTCAGGGCGCCTGCCAGGTCAAAAGTTAGCGAGCCGCTACCGCCGCTCAGCGTCACCCCCGAGCCCGTGGGCGCGCTGACGCTCCAGGACCACGTGTTGTTGCCCGTCTTCTGCATGGTGAGAGTCAGCGAGTGCGCATTGCCCTCCGAGTCGTAGATGGTCAGGTTGGTGCTGAACTTGCCGCCCTTGGGCGGAGGGCCGGCGCTATATGTCGCCTGCGAGGCATCGAGGTTGCCGGCCAGACTGGCTTTGGTCGTCGCGGCCGCCGTCTGGCTGTTCAACGGTATCTTGATCGGGCCAAGTGGAGTCGTTGTGTCCCCCGTCCCGCTGGCATTGACGCCCCAGCCCTGGACGATCATGCCGGTAGCAGCATTTTCCAGCACGCCATCGGGCGACACGGTGAACGAGCCGTCGCGCGTGTAGAAGGTCTGTTGGCCATTGCTCACCACGAAGTAGCCGTTCCCCTCGATGGCCATGTCGGTCGGCCGGCCGGTATCCTGGACTGTGCCCTGCGTGTCTATCAGGCTAATCGATCCTGTGCCCACGCCAAGGCCAACCTGGATCGGATCGGTCCCGGCTCGCCCGGCAAATGCGGCCGAACCGTTGCTCAACGTCTCGTTCATCAGGTCCTCGAAGCGGATGCTTTGCGTTTTGTAGCCGACCGTGTTGACGTTGGCAATGTTGTTGCCTATCACATCCATGGACGCCTGGTTGGCCTGTAATCCACTAAGGGCGTCCGACACCGAATTAAGGTCCATCTCTATTCACTCCTCATCATGCGAAACTGGCCGACATCTGTCGAATCACTACCTTGTCACTATTCTTGCCTATACCCAAGCCACGGTGGAACCTGCAGGCTCGGTGTGCGAGCGCCTGTAGATCCCGCCGTGGCATTACTTTAGCCCCCGGATGGGAGCGGAGCTATGGGCATGGCAGGGATTAGCGAGCCCTTGACGCCCGAGACAGTCGGAGGTGCGGCCGCGGGCGTCTCCTGTACCGATGTCACGGCGCTCAGTGGGATGTATCCCTGGCCGATCTGCAGTTGTGGCTGTCCGCCGGCTAGGCTGACGGCGGCCACCACTCCCTGGCTGGTGGTGTTGCCGCCCGCCGTGGCCGACGTATAGGTGATTCGTTTGCCGAGCAGCGCCATGGCCTCGGCGGCTTGCTGACTGCCGGCCTGGGCGTCTAAAGACTGTTTGACGTTCAGCAACTGCTCCACCGTGTTGAACTGGGCCAGCTCACTGATGAAGGTCTGGTCATCCATGGGTTGCATCGGATCCTGATTGCGCATCTGGGCCACCAGAAGCTTGAGAAAGGTGTCGGTGCCGGCCAGGCTCTGGGTAGTGGCTTGCTGCGCGGTGCCCGTCGCGTTTGCCGGTGTGGAGGCCGTGCCGGAGGCTGTCGAGATGCCGGGAGCAGGGCTCTGCGCCACGGTGCCGCTGCCGGGCAGCACCATTCCTTGCGCTGGCCCCAGCGGCGCGGGTGTGCCGTTAATCGGGTTGATCATAGGTGTACTCCTTAAAGCTCAGTCAGGCTTGGAGGTCTATCAGCGAGCTGCGATCGCCGGCCCGCCGCTCTGCCGCCTCGCCTCCACGCGGCATGAGGTCCCTTCGCGCGTCGTCGAGCGGTGGGTGGCCCTGCCATTGCTCTTGTCCGCCCGTCCGCTCGCGCGACGAAAACGGCTGCCCGCTGCCCGCGTCGGCTGAAGCGCCCTGGCCATGATGCGCCATCGTGGCGTCCGGGTGGGCCAGACTGGACGTGTGGGTAGCACCGGCATGGACGACGTTTGCCTGCACACTGCTACCCGTCGTGCTCAGCATGGCGACCAGTTCGGGCAGGTGCTTATCCAGCAGCAACTGGGTCTCCGGCTGTTGTGGAGCCAGCGTGACGACCAAGCCGGAGTCATCGCGCGCCACGTGCACGGCGACAACCCCTAGCGTTTCGGGCTGTAACACGACCCGGAAGCTCGACCCGGATTGATTGGCCTGCAGCGCAGCCTGCCGGACGACCACGCCCTCGGCGATCGGCGAAAGGAAGGTTGCGTCGCCGGGCGGGTCCCGCATTTGCCCGGCGGGATCGAGCGGTTGGTGCTGTGCCGCCGGTACTCCATGGCCGTGGGTCATCGCCGGCCAGCCCGCCCCGGGTAGTAGCCCGGCCTCTGTGTACTTCACCTCGCCCCGTGCGAGCGTCGTGGCGAGGTCGTGCGCCGATGTTCCCCACTTCAGCGGGCCGCTGAACGACGCGTCCGCCACGGACTCGGACTGTCCGCGTGGATTCGATACCTGGGAGGCCGCCAATCCGTCGCCAGCCATGCCGCCGGCCCTACCCTTGTCGCCGGACCCGTCGCTGCTTTTGCCCTGATCCCTCCGCCTGTTCGCGCTCCCTCTCAGGGCTGCCGCCAGGATCTCGCGGGCATCTGATGTGGGGAGTTGTGTGGCCTGGCCGGGCGCGGCCGTCCTGCCACCTGGAGCGCCGTCGCTCGTCGCCGCTTCGACCGCCCCGTCCGGCAGGTGGTCGCTCGGTGCGGCCTTGTCGGCGTCACGCCGCGCCGCGGCGGTTTCGACGTCGGGATCGGCCGGAGCGGCGACATGGCGGCCACCCAGCTTGGACATCGCGCGGCCGGCACCTGTGGCGAGCGGTCCGTCCTCGACGGCGGCACTGCCCGTGGAGGCGTGTGCCGGCGATGCGGCAGGGCGTTCCTTGCGCGTTTCCTCCCCCATCGATGGGGGCGACGGAGTCTGGATCTGGGGGGGAAGGGGCACGGGCGCGCCGTCCGCCCCTGCCGTATCCGGTCGTTTGCGTGCCTGCGCGTGACGGTCGGATCCAGCCGTCTGGTCTGACTCGCGGGCGGCAACGTCATCAGAAAGCTTGGCGACCGTCAGCGCCTCGCTGAACGAACGGTCTCCGCCGCCGAAGGTCAGAGGCATCTCCAGGGTGGAGTCGCCCCGTGGAGACAGGGCCGTTGGGTCGATCGGGGTTGTCGCATTGCTTGCCGCGGCGGATGACATAGCATACAGTAGCATCGGCCTACCCCGTAATCGCGTTCTTGAGTATGCCCAGGCGATCTGTCGTGAGCTGCGTGAGGGCGTTGTACATTAGGACGGTCTCGCTCAGCCGTCCCATCTCACTATCCATTCCCACGGTGTTGCCGTCTATGCGCGTGCTGACGTCCGGGGAGTTCACGACCTGGCCGGTGGCCATGGGCGTGGCGGTGTCCTCTCCGTTCAGGATCGAGGCAAGCTGCCCTTCAAAGGAGACATCCTGCGCCTGGTAGCCCGGCGTCTGGGAGTTGGCGATATTGTTCGCAAGCACCTGCATGCGATCGCTCAGGCTATTCAGGGCGAACTCCATGCCCTGCATGGTTAAGTCGCCGAAGAGATCGAGAGACATGATGGTTCCCTTTCCGTTGGTCCGCCGGGCACCTTACGGTGCTGCTGCGTACTGTTGTTGGAGTGCAAGCACGCGTTGCACATAGCTCTGGGTTTCTCTGTAGGGCGGGATACCTCCATACTGGTCCACGGCTCCCGGCCCGGCGTTGTACGCGGCCAGGGCCAGCGTTTCGTTCCCGGAGTAGCGCTGTAAGAGCGTGCGCAGATACAGCGCACCGCCCAGGAGATTCTGTTCGGGATCAAACACATCGCTGACGCCGTACGCACTCGCCACCGGATCCGTCAATTGCATCAGCCCCTTGGCACTGGCCGGCGACACGGCCCGCGGATCGCCGCCCGACTCCGCGTGCATGACGCTGGAAAGCAGGCTGCTGGGCACACCCGTCGCCAGCGACACCTGCCGGATAAGGTTGCTGAAGTTGAGCACGGCCGGCGACGTGGCGCTCTGCGCGGTTGTCGGAGCGGGGCTGGGTCCGGTATCGCTCTGGCCACCGCCAATTGGGGCGCCAGTGCCGATCAGTCCGGGTGTCTGGTCCCCGACCACAGGGGCTGGCGTGACCACCGACGAGGCCGGAGATGAAGCGCCGGTCGCCGCGGCAGAGGCGTTGCCTCCCTGCGGTTGCAGGTATGGCGTGGGGTCGACCCAGCGCCCGTTGCGCTCCACCCCGAAGTGCAGATGAGGTCCTGTACTGTTCCCCGTTGATCCTGACAGGCCGATCTCCTGGCCGGCTTGGACGGCGTCACCGGGCGCGACGCCAATGCTCTCCAGATGTCCGTACAGGGTACGTATCCCATTGCCGTGGTCGATCACCACGCGCAAGCCAAAGCCGCTGCTATCCCAGCCGGCTGCGACGACGCGCCCCGCCGCGGCCGCGTCGACCGCCGTGCCCGGCGGCAGGCCAAAGTCGATGCCGGTATGGAAGTGCGCGTATCCGCCATAGGGCGGTTCCGCGCTAAAAATGGTGGGGCCGAATCCCTGCGTCACGTCAGCTTTTACCTGGAAGGGTGGCTGCAATGACGTACTGTGCGTGGCGACGGAGGCCGTTTGCGGCGTGGTTATCGCCGGCTGCATCGACACCCCGAAAGGGGATTCAGCCTGCAGGAGCGCGCTTGAGGAGGCCGTGGGCGCCATGCCCGGGACGACCGTCGGCTGCATCAGCACGCCCGGAGAGACCACCCTGAGCGTGCCCGGCGCAGTCGCCGGCTGCGGCGTGGTATTGCCCGGCGTGGCCGGCGGCTGCGCTGCCTGCGAGGCCACCGGCTGCATGTAGATATATCCGGCGACGGCCACGGGTATCGTCATGACGTAGCCGCCGGCGAGCGGCGTTAGAGGGGCACCGGCCTGCATCCCGTTGATCGAGGTGTTCTGTGCTATGGGGGGCGACGGAAACACGGATGGTTGCGGTTGGGGCGCCGACGGGAGCGCTTGAGCCTGGGCGGCGGGCGCCGGAGGCTGTGGGTCCGGGGCGATGGAGCGCATGATGCGCTCGAAATCGCCGGAGCCCGGCGCGTTGAACGGAACCACGACGCTGGCATCGGTCGAGCTCATAGCTGATCCGGTACCGGACTGCACCGTCCGATAGTCAAGCTGCATGTGCGGGGCCTCCTTCCTGGGGTGTTGGCGCGAAGCGCGTTGTCACGAGATCATCAAGCTGGCGGGCTACCAGGAGCTCCTGCTCGCGTCGGGCCTCTTGCTGCTTGCGCTCTCGTAGCCGTTCCAGGGTCTGGCGTCCCTGAGTGGCCTGGACCAGGAGCAAGCGGGCGCGCATTTCATGAGCCGCCAGCTCGTCAAGGTGCAGGCGCTGTTGCTGGATGGACTGTTCCAAACAGTCCAGGTAATAGAGAGTGTTCATGCGGGACAGGGGATCGAAGGTCCGGCCGTCGAGCGAGGCGCCGCCTGATCGAGCGGCCTCCAGGCGGCGCATGCTGCCCTCTAGTTGACGCGCCGCCGCCACGCGTACGGTGACCGCGCGCGCCAGCGCGAGTTGGGCGGTCCGCACCTGCTGTACCCGTTGCTGTAGGACCGCCTCCAGGCGAAACACGAATCCCGCACTCATTGCGCCAGGGCCTCCAATCCGGCCAGAGACTCGGCCCATGGGGTCACCTCGTGCACCTGCTGGCGGAGGTAGGCCGTGATGTGAGGCAAGCGTGCCACGGCTGCATCGACGTCGAGATTGGTGCCGGGTACGTAGGCTCCTATCTCCAGAAGATCCTTGGCGGAGCGGTGCGCCGCCAGCAGTTGGCGACAGCGGGCAGCCCATGATGCGTGTGCAGGCGTGGCTAGCTGCGGCATTAGGCGAGAGACGCTGGCCAGGACATCGACAGCCGGATAGTGGTGGGCTGTTGCCAGGTCGCGCGATAGCACGATGTGTCCGTCCAGCGTTCCACGCACCGTATCCGTGATCGGTTCGTTGAGGTCGTCGCCCTCGACGAGGACGGTGTAGAATCCGGTGATGGTGCCGCGTTCACCCGTACCCGTGCGCTCCAGTAACCTGGGCAACTGGGCGAACACCGACGGGGTGTAGCCTCGCGTTGCCGGAGGCTCTCCGACAGCGAGCCCGATCTCGCGCTGGGCCATGGCGAAGCGCGTGACAGAGTCCATCATGAACAGGACGTGGCGCCCGGCATCGCGGAAATACTCGGCGATGGCGGCCGCGACCCAGGCCGCGTTGAGGCGCACGAGGGCCGGCTGATCTGATGTCGCCACGACCAGGACCGAGCGTCGCAGACCCTCCTCTCCCAGATTGTGCGCGATAAACTCCTGTACCTCACGCGCGCGTTCTCCGATAAGCGCGACGACGTTGATATCGCTGTCGCTATTGCGCGCGATCATGCCAAGGAAGGTGCTCTTGCCAACACCGCTGCCGGCGAAGATGCCCAGGCGCTGGCCCCTTCCACAGGTGAGCAGGCCATCGAGGACGCGGATTCCGGTGACCAGCGGCTCGGTGATGGGTAACCGACGCAAGGGATGTGCGGCTCTATCCTCCTGTTCGATGGGTACGTGCATACCGCGCAGCGGTGGGCCGCCGTCCATTGGTACTCCCAGGCCGTCGACGATGCGGCCCAGGAGGCTATTGCCGATGATGGCACGCTTGGATGATCCCAGCGCCACCGCGCGGCTTCCGGCTGCGATCCCCAATGGGTCGCGGAACGGCATGACGATGGTGCGCCCGGCTTGAAACCCCACCACCTGGCAGAGGACACTCTGGCGTGGCGCACGTGCCTCGATGGTGACCAGTTCCCCGATGTAGCTCTTCAGCCCTTCGATCTCGGCCGTCAGCCCGACGACCTTGGTAACCATACCCGATCTCTCAAGGTTCTGCATGGCGGGCACAGCCGCGCTCAGGCTCCGAAGGGCGCTACGGCGGCTAGGCAGCGTGGATGCGTTCACGCAGCAGATCCTCCAGGTGATCGAGTTGCTTCTCAATGGTGCCGTCGACCCGGCAGGCACCGCTCTCGATCATGCAGCCACCGCGCGACATTGTTGAATCAGCCACGACCGTCGCCCGGATCGTGGGTGGCAAGCTCAGCATCGGCAGGTTGGATAGAAGGATCGTTTGATCCTCCGGATGGACGTGGAACTGGACCGACGCGCTGAGAGTCATTTCCTGAAGCGCTGCCCGAACCGTGTCGAGAACACTCTCCGCCGAGATAGCTACCTCACGCCGGACCACGGCCCGGGCCACGGCCATGGCCAGGGTCACGATCTCCTGGTCGAGGTTGCCCAGGCTTTCATCATGGTCCACGGCCGCGCTCGCCGCGATCTCGGCGAGTCGCTGCAAGGACGGCGCCATCTCCGCCTGTGCTTGCGAGAGTCCCTGGGCGTACCCCGCCTCCCAGGCCTGCTGACGCTCTGCCTCCACCAGTGCGGCGGCCTGGTCCTCGGCAGCGGCGATGATCTCTCGCGCTCGGGCACGGGCCGCCAGCAAGATAGTCGCGGCCTGCGACCGTCCCCGATGAGCGGCATCGGCATTGCAGCGAGCTTGCCATTCGCGCAGCGTTGAATTGCGACCGGGTGTCGCACCGGCACGGTCGATTACGCGAACCACACGCCCTCCTGTTGCCGGCGACTAAACCAAAGCCAGGATGAAACGCGCAGGGTCGGTAGCGGCCAGCAAAGGCGGTCCCGCCGCGGCTTTGGTTTAGAGCATGACATCTTCAGCTCCCCGTGCCACCATGATCTCCTCTTCCTCTTCCAGGCGGCGTACAACGCTGACGATCTTCTGTTGGGCTTCTTCAACGGTCCGCATGCGCACCGGCGGGCCGGATTCCAGTTCCTCGCGCAACATCTCACCCGCGCGCTGGGACACGTTCTTGAAAATGCGCTCTCGCAGAGTAGCGCTGGCGCCGCGCAAGGCCAGCGCCAGGTCACGGCTATCGACATCGCGCAGAATGCGCTGGATGGAGCGATCGTCCAGGCTCGACAGGCTCTCGAACACAAACAGGCGTTTCTTGATGTCCGCGGCCAGGTCGGGCGCAATATCCTCAAGCTGCTCCAAAATGCTGCGCTCGGCGGAGCGATCTAACTGAGCCAATATGCCGACGACAAACTCGACGCCGCCGGTCTTGTTGCGATCGACCGAGAGGACGCCCGTGAGCTTCTTCTTGAGAACGTTCTCTAACTGTGCAACGATAGACGGATTGATAGAGTCCAGGCTTGCCAGGCGCATGCTGACCTGCGCCTGCAGCTCGTACGGTAGGAAGTTCAATGTCGCGGCAGCATGCCGCACGTTAAGATATGACAGGATCAGGGCGATGGTCTGCGGATGCTCGGCTTGCAGGAAGCTAGCGACTTGTTCCGGGTCGATCGAGTTGAGATAACTGAAGGGGCGATCCTGCAGCGCTGTCATCAGGCGCGCGATCAGTTCCTCGGCCTGGTCCTCTCCCATCGCTCGGCTCAGGAGCCCGCGTGCATACGCCGCGCCACCGCGCAGGATGTCTGGCTGCGCCTCGCTGCGCTCATAGGCCTCGCTCAGGACGGCCATGGAGGCCTCCGGCAGCAGCTCATCCATCTGGATCATGTTGAGCGTAATGCGCTCCACCTGCGCGTCCGACAATAGGCGCATGACGCTGGCCGATTCTTGCGCTGGCAGCGCCATGAGCAGCGCAGCCGCTTTTGCGCTCCCCTTCAGGGCTGTCACATCCGGAGATGTGCCGGTCATCCGCGATCCTCCTCAATCCATCGACTAATCACGTCTGCAACAACCTCTGGATTCTCTCGGGCCAGGTGGGCCATCGACTGCCGGATCATGTCGTGATGCTTTGCAGCCGGAGGCTGTGCGTTGTCTGGAGCCGGTAGCAGCGGCGCGTGCTGCTCGCTTACCTGCACCGTGGCTTCGGCCATTGACGCTTTTGGCCGTCGTGGGACCAGCAGTCTCATGAGCAAGATGAGCAAGATGAGCGGTACGACGATGAGAGCTGCCCAGCGCACGATCTCGACGATGAATGCCCGTTGCTGCTGGAGGGCGACGGCTTTGGTCGCGGCGGCTGCCGTCGTCTGGTCGAACGAGACGCTGCTGATACTCAGTTGGTCTCCGCGCTGCCGATTGAGGCCAACGGCGCTGGTGATGGCCTGCCGCAACGCGGCAATCGTGCGCGGGTCGCTCACCCTGTCGAGGAGGACCGCTACGGAGAGCTGTGTAATCTGGCCGGGCGCCTGCACGACCTTGGTGATGGTTTCAGAGTTCGCATACTGAAAGTCGGCCGTCCGCTGGCGCTGCAAGACAGAGGAAGAGATGCTTCCCGATGTGCCGTAGGAGGGCACATTTGAGGCGAGGCCGGGAATGCCGCCCGCACTCTCGCTCGGGACGGTCGAACTGATCTCGGCGACGTGGGACTGCGTGATTGGACTGTACGCGGACTGCGGCGCGTACGTATTTGCAGTCGACTCGCGCTGCGTCCAGTCCATGGTATCGCTGACGTGTACCACCGCCCGGCCGGGACCGAGGACCGTCTCCAGCATGGCCGTCAACTGCGCTTCGAGGTTGCTGGCGTAGCGCGTCTGGGCATCGAGGGCCGTCAAGCCGCTCGCGCCAGCGCCATCCAGCGAACCGTTGCTGGATAGGATCGCGCCGTTGCCGTCGACGACCGTCACAGCATCCGGCTTCAGCCCCTCTACGGAACTGGCGACGAGATGCTGGATGCCGCCTATTTGGGCGTCGCTCAGCGTCGAGCCCGGCGCGAATTTGAGCAGCACCGAGGCGGATGGGCTGGTTTGCTGACTGCTGAACAATTGCTGCTGCGGGAGGACGATGTTGACGCGATCGTAGACTATGCCGGAGATCTGGCCGATGGTTCGCGTCAATTCGCCCTCCAGCGCGCGCTGGTAATTGACCTGCTCGGTGAAACTGTCGCCCTGGAAGATATTGCTCTTATCGAAGAGGGAAAAGCCCACCACGCCGCCTTGCGGAAGCCCCTGGCTGGCTAGTTGTATGCGTGTATTGTCGACGACGTCCTGTGGTACGAGGATGGTCGTGCCGCCATTGGCCAGTTGATAGGGGATCTTGCTCTGAGTGAGCTGTGTGGTGATGGCTCCAGCGTCGTCGGCGGAAAGCCCGCTGAACAACACACCGTAGGATGGCGTATTGGCCCACAGTACCAGCACGGCAATAGCCATCACACTGGCGCCGGCCACGCCCAGCAGGCTGAGCCGCTGTGCCCAGGTCATCTGCCGCCACAGGCGTTGTAGGTTGGATTGCGCGTTCTGGATCATGGCCAGCGGCTCTTACATTTGCATGTTGAGGAGTGTCTGATACGCCTCGACGGCCTTGTCGCGCACCTGGATGGCGAAGCTCATGCCAAGCGAGGCCTGATCCATGGCAAGCATGGCTTGGTGAATGTCCACACCCTGATGTAGAGCGAGGCCGGCCACGGCGTTATCGGCGTTCTGCTGCAAGCCCGAAAGGCCACCAACGGCGTTCGTCAGCATTTGGCCAAATCCGGTCGCGGCCGAGACTGAGCCGTTGGGTTGCAAAGCGCCGTCGGCTGTTCCGGTGGCTTGGTTTTGGCCGCTGTTGACGAGCAGGTCGCTCGACGCTGTAATGGGTGAGAGTCCGCTGAGAGGATCCATTGTCGCCCGTCCCTGCCTGCGCTCCTAAAGGTGGCCCAGATCAAGTGCGCGCGTGGCCGCGGCTTTCAGGTCGTTGGCGACCGTCACATTGGCCTGGTAGGCGCGCGTGGCCGCCATCATGTTGGTCATCTCCGTCACGGGATCGACATTGGGATACGCGACATACCCCTGACGATCGGCGTCGGGATTGGTCGGATCATAGACGCGGCGCGGCGGCCGGTTATCCTGGATCACGGCGGCCACCCGCACGCCCGCGTTGGCCAGACCGCCGGGCACGCCGGCGTTCACATCGGCCGGTGCAAAGACCACCTCTTCGGCCTTGTACGGGCCGCCCTCGACCGTACGCGTTGTGTTGGCGTTCGCCACGTTGTTGGCGATGACGTCCATCTGCAAGCGCTCCGCGGTCAGCGCTGAATCGCTGATAGCGAGCGAATCAAGCAACCCCATGTTGGCCCCCTTCCGATCGGGCCTCGAGGACCCACGCGCCCGGCGGTCGGACACCGATTGCCTCGAAGTCGATCAGAGTATAGCGACGGGGGGACAAATCGCAGAAATCGACACCTCAAGAGGGCGGCACCCGAGACTCGCGAAAGACCTCGGTGAGGCATACGCCAAAGCTTTCGTCCACGATCACGACTTCGCCGCGCCCGATGAGCCGGTCGTTTGCCAGCACGTCAACCGGCTCGCCGGCCAGCCGATCCAGCTCTACGACGGAGCCGACGCCCAGCCCGAGAATCTCGCGCACAGTCAGAGAAGCGCGACCAAGCTCCACGGTGATGTGCAGCGGCACATCCTTCACCAGATCGAGGCCCGTGCTTCGGCCGACCTCCCGTCCCGGACGCGGCAGATTGAACTCCGACTCCGCCGCCGCGGCGGCCTTACCGTGTTCTGGAGCCGGCGTGCCGAACAGTGGCGTGGGCGCCGAAGCCTGCGCCGGCACGTCGAGCGGAGGCCGCGGCACCGGCGCGGTCATGGGGGCATCCCGGGCGAACAACGCCTGCTCACTCCTCTCGCTAATGATTAGCTGGACAGAGCACGTGGCCTCATCGCCAATAGAGAGGGTAACATCGAGCACAGAGAGCGGGCCGTCGCCTCCGATCGTGGCCGGCAGTTCCACCTTCCCATCATCTGTCGCGGCGGGGACGATCGGCTCCAGATTGGCTAGCCAGATGCGCGGCGCCGGCTCTAGCCACGTCAGCCGGCTGGCAAAGTTGTCGAGAAAGGCGCTCACGCTGTCACCCAGGCCGAGCAGCGATTCGGCGTCCACGATCTCGGGTTCGCCCGTGTGTAGCTCGATAGAGACGAGCTGGATTAGTTCGGCGTAGTCGACAAGCACTACCACACTGTGCTGTCCGCCGGCGGGCCACTCGCCTTGAAACTCGACCATCACGTTCTTGGCAGACGCGACGCCGTCATCCGGTTCAATAGCGCGCCGCTCGTTAAGGGTCACGACCACGTCCTTGCCCACGATGTCGCCGAGTGACTCCTCTACCGCGCGGTGCAGGGTAGCTGCGGCCGGGATGGCGTCCGGCTTGCCGAGATGCTTCGGCGAGGCGTCCGTGCTCATGGTGTCGCGTCTCCATCCCGCACGGTGCCGAGAACCTGAACGGCAACACGCTGGCGCATCACTCCCGGACGGACGACGAAGGTAGGCTTACGGTTAACGGTCAGGAGAAGCGGGTCGGTGGCCAGGCCGTCCAAGCGAATGACATCGCCTTCTTGCAGATCGTTCACCGTTCCCAGGCTTAACGATGTTCCACCGAGCAACGCCACGACAGGAATCGCCATCCGCTGCATCCGGGGATGGGAATCCGCACTGTCCGTGGCATCCGCCTGCTGCGATGCGGGCGAGACAAGCGTCTGCGCGTTGAGTTGCTGCGCGACTGGCTCGAACAGCGAGCAGGGTATGCACATGCTCAGGCTGGTCTGATGCTCCAGGAGCAGCAGATCGAACCGCAGGATCAGGACCGGTTCGCTCTTGGGTGCCACCTGGAGGAAACGCGGTGTGTACTCGAGTCGTTGTAGCTTGGCTTGCATGGGCAAGATGTGCGCCCAGGCCTCCGATAGCGACCGCAAGAAGACGCCCGCGGCGGATTGAAGTATCACCTCCTCGATATCCGTGACGGTGCGCTCCTGGTTGGGAACCGTGCCAGTGCCGATGCCGCCGAGCAAGCGGTCGACGATCAACATGGCCGTGCCAAAGTCGTACTCGAAGACGATGGTTCCGGTCAGGGGGTCGGCCGAGGCCACGTTGAGCAGCGTGCGCTGCGGAAGCCCGCGCACGTAGTCGTCGAAGACCGATTGTTCAATCGAGACGAGAGTGGTGCGCACTACTGAACGCAATACCTCGGACAGGTTCGCGACGACCTTCCGCGCGAAGCCTTCAAAGATCATGTGCAGCGTGCGCATCTGGTCCTTGGACAGCTTGCTTGGACGTCGGAAATCGTACGGGCGAACCGAGCGATGGCGCTCGCGTGTCTCGTCTGCGCCACCTTCGGAGGTACCTGCCATGTCGGAGAACAGGGTGTCTATGTCGCTCTGCGAGAGTACGTCGCCTGGCATTACGTCCATCTGGATGCTATTACGGCCATGAGAATACGGGGGGATGGGGGTGGGCCGCCAGGGTGCTTCGCCCCTACCACGGCCTACCCAACCTACGCCATCCGTCGGCAGTATAGCCACAGCACGCCGTTTTCCAGAAGCGCGCCGCTCCAAGTGCGGAAGAATACCGCCATCGCGCGAAGCGCCTGATCTCATCCGGCCTCGCTCACGGGACGGTTTGGGAGAAGTGATTCGTCGTGGCTACACTTCCACCGGATCAGCCGGGTGGGCCATTGGCGAATGGCCTATGCTGGCCAAAGA
>Ga0070740_10002824_pt1 | contig 19441 bp, 23 predicted proteins | sample Coa_R2_FD_67286 | JGI IMG/M metagenome (GOLD analysis project Ga0070740, IMG submission 67286) | Surface soil microbial communities from Centralia Pennsylvania, which are recovering from an underground coalmine fire - Coalmine... | ecosystem: Environmental > Terrestrial > Soil > Unclassified ...
AGCCGAGCGAGTTAAGCCAGGTCAGTAGTTCTTGATAGCGAACATCGATGGCCTGGGAGCGCGGCTTGTAGACCAGGCGCAGGCCGGAGCTCCAGGTCAGCGTCGCCACGCTGTGCCCGCCGTTGTGGGTATCTCCATCTCCCTCGCGTACATGAGTGAGAACGCCTGGATCGTCCGCGGGAGAGAAGGTCTGGCGGATCTCGTCCCAATCGGCGCACAGGCGATGAAGCAACTCCAGTTCGCAGGCGAGCCAGCAGCCGGTTAGCTCGGCGATCTGCCGGGCCAGCATGGCGTATTCTTCAAACAGGGTAAATATCTTCTCAGGCTGTGCGAGCTGCTGGAAAAAGAAGTCAAAGCGCTGTTCGGGTGTCTCGCCCTGCAAACTTCCCTGCACGCGGGCGACATTTAGTTCGAGCACCATGACCTTTGTGACCTGGGCACGCAGGAGGGCCAGCAGGCGCGAAAATAAGAGGAGCTCGATTGTCTCTGGATCAAAGGGCAGGCGTGCATAGCAGGTCTGGAGTTCCTGAACGCCGCTTTGCAGACGACCAAAAGCCTTTTCCAGCCAGGGCTTGAGTGGCCGCAGGAAGGCCAGAGCCTGGGAGCCGTCGATCTTTTGCGCGATCGGTGCGAAGCGGGGATGGCTCTCCGGCTCCGCGAAGGCGCTGAGGAAATCCTCCAGCCACGCGGGCGGCACCGCGTGCGCAGCCTGAATCTCAGCGGCGGGCAGCGCGAGCAGGGCGAGAAACTGCTCTTCGCCCAGGCCATCGCTCTCCAGGCGCTGAACAAAGCTCTGCGGAAACTTGTGAAAGGGCGGCTGATTCTTCCATTGGGTAAGCCTCTGTCGGCCCCTTTCTACATCTTCTGGCGCTCTGCTCTCCTGCGGTTGAAGGAGCCGATCGCGAAATAACGCGAGGCGTTCGGCCAGGGTGATGGCCTGATACCATTGGGCGCTCTGCTTCACCGTTTGCGTGGTGGGAGCGCTTGTTGCGACGATTTTTTCCATGTGTGATGCATCTCCTGTAGTGAGTAGTGTGTTGTATGAGCAAATTGGAGAGACATGGCCGCGACATCCTTTTCGCAGCCATGTTCATTCCCTGTATCTGATCCAAAAAGCTGCTAGAGGATATCCAGGTTCAGCAGGTCCAGAATATCGATCTTGCAGTTATGCGAGCAAATGACCGAGCAGATGTTAGAGTTCTGCTGTTTGTCAAAATTGCTGTTATCGCCCCAGCCGTTGGCCTCCCAGTCGTCGCCGCCATAAATGGAGGCGAGGGTGGCATCGCTCAGTTCGACCTCGCCAGCGGGATTGGCGGGAAGCTGGCTGAGCTGCTCCTGGCTGAGGCTCTGGCGATAGCTTTGATCTTTCCAGGCACGAACGATATCAAATTTCATGTGTGTTTCCTTTCTTCGTTCAGATTATGAACGCTCTGTTATTCTGAGAGTGGAGCGTGGCCGCGTAAGCGACATCTCTGCCGGGCCGCGCTCCCGGATGGCACTGCCGGCGAGATAGCATCGTCGGCAGTGCCTGCATTCTTTTTGCGCTCGATCCTCGCCGGACCCTAGAGCAGGCCCAGGTTGAGGATATCGAGGATATTGATCTTGCAGTTATGCGAGCAGATGACCGAGCAGATGTTAGAGTTCTGCTGCGTGTCAAAATTGCCGTTATCGCCCCAGCCGTTGCGGTGGCAGCCGCTGAAATGGCAGTCGTGACCGCCGTACACGGACTCCAGCTCGGCGTCGCTCAGTTCGACCTCGCCGGCGGGATTGGCGGGAAGCTGGCCGAGCTGTTCCTTGCTCAGGCTTGCGCGATAGCTCTGATCTTTCCAGGCACGAACGATATCAAATTTCATGTGTGTTTCCTTTCTTCGTTCATCTATGAACGTTTCGCAGAAATTTTGAGGTAAAAACCACAATTGCGATGGCAAAGCGTTTGCTTTCAGATCGCAGTGTGGGGATTGATGCCAGCGCGTTCTCCCTGCTAGCATCGTGACGTGTGTTTCATCTAATCCGCCCTACCATCTCCTTTCTTCCATTCCAACAGTGGACAAAGTAGCCGATCTATACTGCAACCCGCGCTCCCGATAGCGTTTGCTCGCCACCGGACTCGCGAGACGCGGAAAGTGAAGTCGCCAGATCCTCCCGTCGGCCTCACGAAATAGCACAAAAAACCGGTCAGGCCCGCCTGTAATACATGATACTGATGATTTCCAATCCTCTAGTTTTGTAGCTCAAGATATAATTATTGTGTAATGCATGAATGCGCGTGCGAAAAAAATTTAGGTGGCGAGGCTGACAAAGCGTCTTTGCCAGCCTCATCGGCCAGCCTGCGAGAGATCTCTCTGCCAGACTGGTCAATGAACTGCTGCCGGCCACAGTTAATCATCGCTGCTTGTAGTGATGGGAACGGGACTGGCGCTTGAATCTGAGCCGAGTTCCAATACTTTCAGACCTAGAACCTTCACAGCTACAGGCTTAGCCCCAGCAGGTTCGACCACATAGATTTTGCGAATGTCACAGTCGAGCGAGCACTCAATTGAGCATTTAAACGAGACTTGCAGGCGATTAAAATTGTTCGCGCCGAACCCGCCATCGCCAATGCCATAGACAGACTGCAAGTCAGCCTCGCTCAATTCGACCTCGCCGGCGGGATTGGCAGGCAGCGAACCGAGTTGTTCCTCGCTGAGGCCCTGGCGATACGCATCGTCTTTCCAGGCACGTATAATATCAATATTCATAGAAACTTTTCCTTTCATTGTGCAAACCATTGAACGGTATGTCATTGCATAGCGGGTTTGACAGTCTTGCTTTCAGATGAGAGAAGCAAGAGAACTTGAAAATGTGTCTTAACTGGCTTCTGTCCGCATAATGCGAGTCACGCGGCAGATTTTTCTCGGGCGGCCTCTTAACTGCTCCTAATCGAAATTCTGATGGATGCTGCAGGAAAACGAGCAGTTGTGAGAGCAACTGCGAGAAATGGCCACACGATTGAAATTGCCGTGGCCGAACCCGCCGGGGAAGAAGCAGCCCAGGCCAAAGCCGAAGGGCCCAAAGGGACCGAAACCAAAGTTCCCCGCGCCGAAAGCGGCCTGCAGGTCGGCCTCGCTCAGTTCAACCTCCCCGGCGGGATTGGCAGGCAACAACTCGCGCTGCTCCTCGCTCAGGCTCTGGTGATAGCTCTGGTCTTTCCAGGCGCGTACAACGTCGAATTTCATAAAAAGTGTTTCCTTTCTGTTAAGCAACTTACGCTGAAAACATTGTAAATAACAAGCTTTCATGTAAGGTCTGTCTTACCGATAAAAATTGTATAAAGTGCAGGGATTATTGCTTTTCCGGCCTGACTTTATAGTAAATGATGAAGTTATTACGTTTGAGCGTATGGGAGCGTAGGTGGTGAGGCCGATCCAGGTATATAGTCGGCCTCACCTATAAATCAGGCTCCGGGAGCGATCTCCCTGCTCAACGTGTTAGTCCCAATCTTCCTCACTTGAGATGAACTTTGTCCTTGCTGCACGCTGGCTATTCTGCGAGTTGAAGCTATTGCCCTGGTCAAGGCCCACAGCAATGAGGCCGATCGTGTTGCCAACGACGTCTATAGGGAGAGAAAGCTGATCTATGAGCTGGCCTCCCTGGATAACCTTGAGGTCAGCCTCGTTCAATTCCACTGCACTGCAATAGGCATCGTTTTTCTGGGTACGTACAACATCAAATTTCATGAGAGTGTTTCCTTTCATTTGGGTAAAGTAGGAATATCATTTTTATCGCGTCTTCAGAAGCGCGATCTACTTCTTGACATAACTATGTGAGTGGTAAGACTTGATGCATCAGTTTACCGTTCTCACTGAACGACATCCAACTACTGGAGTAATTTCCAGAGCAAACCTCAAACAGTTCAAAATACCTAAGAACAGGTTTTCTAGCTTTAGAAATCCTGACGGATATCGCAGCCGAACGAGCAGTTATGCGAGCAACTGCGGGAAATGACGGTCTTATTGAAATTGCCAAAGCCAAAGCCGCCATTATTGAAAGCAGATGCGCCGGCGAGGGCACCACCCCAACCCAGGTCGCCGCCGTAGATGGTCTGCAGGTCAGCGTCGGTCAGGTCGGCCTCGCCCAAGGGGTTGGTTGGAAGCTGAGCGCGCTGCTCCTGGCTGAGGCTTTGACGATAAGCTTCATCTTTCCAGGCGCGTACAACATCAAATTTCATAAGAGTGTTCCTTTCATTGTCAAGAGTTAGAGAATCTATAGGCTTAAAACGCGACATTTGCCGCGTAGCCAGCAAATTCGGGAGGTGGGACCGGCCAGGCGTGCTCGCCGGTCTCACCTGTGGAATCCGGGCTACAAGAGTACCTCCTGACTCAGCTTACCAGTCCCAATCGTTCTGATCGAAGTGATTGAAACGAGTGCCCATCTTATAGCGGCCATAGTAACCGCTCGGATTGGCAATGGAGTCGCTAATGCTGCCCAGGATGGGAATCATGTTGCCACTAAGCACGTTAATAGGGAGACTGATCGTAAGCAAGCTGCCACCCAGACCGCCATAAATGGACTGTAGCTCCTCGTCGGTCAGTTCGCCTTCGCCATCAGGCAGGAAATTGAACTGTTCCTCAGCGAGTTCCTGGCGATCGTTTGCGTTCTTCCAGGTGCGTACAACGTCGAATTTCATGTGACTGTTTCCTTTCTTCGTCCAAAAGTTGGAACAACATGTCTCTGAATGACGGTCCTGGCAGCAGGTTCTGCCTCTCCAGGCGGAGCAGCCTGGGCGATGAAGCCGGAGGAAGCTCCGACCGACTTCACCGGGGCGGTTTCAGCGCCGGGATTGGATACCCAGCTAAACTCGAGCCGCCCAGGCAGCGTTACTACTAGTCCCGGTCATCAAAAATCTTGATGAATATCGCAGCCGAACGAGCAGTTGCGCGAACAGCTGTTGGATAACTGAAAGCGATTGAAATTGCCAAAGCCAAAGCCCCCGTTGCTAAAAGCACTCGCTCCAGCCAGCGCGCCGCCCCAGCCGAAGCTGCCATAGATGGCTTGCAGTTCGGCATCGGCGAGTTCGATCTCGCCGGCAGGGCTGGTGGGTAACTCGCTCATTTGCTCATTGTCCAGACTCTGGCGATACATTTCATCTTTCCACACGCGTACAACATCAAATTTCATGAGATTTTCCCTTTCAGTGTACAAACACAATATCAGGTTTATATAGACTATCTGGTAGCTGGTGTAGTAGAACTTGCTACGTGAGTGGTGAAGTCGGTAAAAGCTCCGACTTCACCTGACCGACGAGCCTGTTAGAAAGAACTTTTTTGGCTCGTCTGATCCGAGCATTTTCTAGTCACCGCTCTCGCCCCTGGTGTTACTAATATCGCTATTAGGGTTCCCATTAATACCAGCATTGTTATTGTTCAGAGCGCTAATCCCCAGACTTTGCAGAACCACGTCCAACAGGCCACCCTGCGAACTGTTCAGATAATCACCGTTAGCGAGATGATCACCTGCATCTCCTGACTGACCACCATACACTGTTTGCAAATCAGCATCGGCGAGTTCAACAGCATTTTGAGTGTTGCGTGCAACATCGAATTTCATGAGAGTGTTTCCTTTCATTGTGCAAAATATGGTGATATGTTATTAGCTGGCCTGTATAGTACATAGCCTGAGCTTTTCGATACGATTTTCAGGCTCAGCTTATCAACGACTTCTAATCAAAGTCCTGACGGATATCGCAGCCGAACGAGCAGTTGCGCGAGCAACTGTTAGACAGCGTGAAACGATTAAAGTTGTTAAACCCGAAGCCACAGTTGCTGCCTGTTGCGGAGAAAGCGCCGGCGCCAACGCCGAGATCACCGCCGTAGATGGACTGCAATTCTCCGTCTTTTAGCTCAATCTCGCCGGCAGGATTATGGAGCAGGCGGCGCTGCTCTTCGCTCAAGCTCTGGCGATAATCCTCGTCTTTCCACGCGCGTACAACATCGAATTTCATAGGAATGTTCCTTTCAGTTATTGGTGCTTCCTAGTCCTCCTGGCGAATATCGCAGCCGAACGAGCAATTGTGCGAGCAACTGCGAGAGATGAGAAGGCGATTGAAATTATTGAACCCGAACCCGCCGTTGTCCAGGGAGGCCGCGCCTGCGGCAGCGCCGACGCCGACAGGACCGGCCCAACCGCCGTAGACGGCCTGAAGGTCTGCATCGGCCAGCTCTGCCTCACCGGCGGGATTGGCCGGCAGCAGGCGGCGCTGCTCTTCGCTGAGGCTCTGGCGATAGTTCTCGTCTTTCCACGCGCGTACCACATCGAATTTCATAAGAGTGTTTCCTTTCGTGTTCAACATAGAAACATTAGAGTTATATGGCAACGGACTGTTTGTAGAGCGCGAGCGTTTCTACACTCAGGCCGGAATGCCCATGTCAATCGCCGCTGCGATGCGGCAGTTACAGTAAAGAACCGGCATAGTTTTTCAAAAGTTTTACTGCACCTGGCTGCGCACAAGCTGCGCGTAGTAGCCGTTGCGCACCATCAGTTCAAAGTGCGAGCCTTTCTCGACGATGCGCCCGCGATCGAGAACGATGATCACGTCGGCGTCGCGAATAGTGCTCAGGCGGTGAGCGATAATGATCTGCGTACAGGGAACTGAGCGCAGATTGTACTCCACCTGCTGCTCCGTCAGCACATCCAGGTGACTGGTGGCTTCGTCGAGCAGGAGAATGGCCGGGTGATGGGCCACCGCCCTGGCCAGCGCGAGCCTCTGGCGTTGTCCGCCGGAGAGCGCGCTTCCGCCCTCTGAGACAAAAGTCTCGTAGCCCATTGGCATTTGCAGAATGTCCTCATGGATCACGGCCAGTTTGGCCGCCTCGATGATCTGCTCCATGTCCATCGACGGATCGTGCATCGAGATGTTCTGGCGCACGGAGCCGCTGAAGAGGGTGGTATCCTGCATCACGACGCCGAACTGCCGCCGCACATCCTGGTAATCCATGCTAGCCAGCGGAAAGTTGTCGTAGAGAATCCGTCCCTTCGTGGGCAGGTACAGTCCAAGCAACAGCTTGCCCAGCGTGCTCTTGCCCGAACCCGTGCGTCCAACCAGCGCGACCTTCTGTCCCGGCTCGATCGTCAGATTAATGTCGTGCAGAACCTCCTCGTTATTCTCGCCATCATAGCTGAAGCTGACATGCTCAAGCTGAATGCGCCCGGTCAGGTAGGGTGGAGGCAGCACCCCTGCTCTATCCTGCTCCGGCTCGGCGGTATTGATATCCGCCAGGCGCTCGAAGTGAGCGCGCACAATCTGGAGCTGCTGTCCGCTGGTGACGAGCGAGGCCAGCGGGGTCAGGAAGGAGGATGCCAGCGCGTTGAGCGCAAACATCGCCCCGACGCTCAGCGAGCCGTTCAGCACCTGGGTAATCCCCAGCCAGAGCAGGGCCAGCGGCGTGATCGCGCGCAGCATGCCGATCAACGAGTTCAAGAGAACCGTGATATAGTTGCGGCGCACCGAGATATTCAACTGCTCCAGGAACAGGTTGGTCCATTTTTCCATCGCCTGCTGTTCCGCGCCCGCTGCCTTCAGCGTCGCCATCCCGGAGATCGCCTCGGCCATGTACCCCGTTGACTTGCCCTGAGCGGTCAGCTCGCGGTGCGCCAGCTCGCGGATCACGCGAGTTGTACAGAGCACCACAGCGATCTGCACCAGGCCAAGGGCCAGGGCCAGCAGTGCGAAGGGCCGCGACGTAAAGAAAATGATAAAGAAGTAGATAATAACCGTCCCACCATCCAGAAACGTCGTGATCAACTGATTGCTGATCGTGTCCCGGATCGCGGTATTGCTGGACATACGCGCCAGCAGGTCGCCGCTCGAGCGCACCTGAAAGAACGTGTAGGGCAGCGTGAGCAGACGCTCAAAGAAGTCCAGCATCATCTGCATATCGATGCGCGCGCGCAGGAAGACCAGCAGCCACTCGCGCAGGAGCGCCCCGGAGATCTGCGTCACCACCAACAGGACGATTCCCACGCCCAACATAGGCAGCAGGTTGGTCATCTTAAAGGGCAGCACATCGTCCAGCACAAACTTCGTCAGCAGCGGGAAGACCAGTCCCAGGCCCTGCAGGAGGATCGAGCTTCCCAGCACCTCGATCAGCATAAAAGGCGTTTTCCTGATATACTGGAGCAGGTAGGCGCGCAGCGAGAGCCGGGGCGAAGCGGCGGTGCGGTCAAAATGCACGCCCGGCTCGAGCGTGATCGCCACGCCGGTAAAGCTCTTATCAAATTCCTCATGGGTCAGACGCCGACGCCCCTGCGCGGGATCGACGATATAGACGCCCTTTGGCGACCAGCGTTCGACAACCAGGAAGTGGTTGAACTCCCAATGGACGATCGCCGGCAGGGGAACGTTGCGTAGATCGCTCTGCTGCAACGAAAGCGCCCGCACGCGCATATTAAAATTGCGCGCGATCTTGACGATGCTGAGCGCGGAGAGTCCATCGCGACCGAGGCCGCTCTGTGCGCGCAACTCGGCGATGTTGGTCTGCCGACCGTGGTAGCTCAGGACCATCGCCAGGCTGGCCAGCCCGCACTCCACCGCGCTCATCTGGGCGATTTCCGGCACGCGCGGCCTTTGAAATTTCTTTACCGCCGTGCGTACTGCGCGCCAGGGAGCCGGCTGAGCCTGAGGGCTTTGCGCTTTGATCTGGATACCCTGCATTGGCTGCACGCGAGGAGACATGCTGGTTTCTACCCCTGCATCCTCGTCCCAGTCTGGCAAGATAACTTTCTGCGAAGGTTTCCCCATCGACCCACTACTCTCCCATCAAAATCCTGCGGACCTAATTTCCTATCCCGCTGATAGCCGAGAACAGCGAGCGCGTTCCCAGCGTGACCTGGATTACCAGTATGCTCCCTCGATCGAGCACTGCCGAGGGATCGCGCTTGATCAGCAGAACTACCACCGGTTGAGTCATCTCCGAGGGCTGCCCGACCGGCAACCCGGCGTGCTCAAACGCGTTTGCCAGGGTGGTTGTCCCCGGCTCAACCGCGGCAATTGTGCTGGTAAACTGTGAACCGGAAGCGCCGGTCTGAATATGGACCGGCAAGCCGGCGTGTAGCTGAGTGGGGGCCTTTGGCGAGAGAAACGCCAGCGCGACCGTCTCCTGTTTTCCCGTGCCGAGTACAACGCTTGCCCCGGTGAGATAGACCGGAACCTGGGTACGCCAGGCCACCAGCCCGGTCGCGAGAAGGGAGCCGAGTAGCATCCATAGAAAAATCGCAACAGGGATAGAGCTGAAATTTGGTAGAATATCTTTTTTCTTATTTTGGGTATAGTGCTTTAGAGCCTTGTCGCGAAAAATTGAGTTCTGCGATGCTATCATAGCTTCCCTACAAACCCACTCCTTCAAAAAACTTTCTACAAGTCTCAGTATACTAAGGGCACCAAATAGACGCTTGCTAATTTCTTGTACTCAAACACCAGCAAAAGGCTCTTGCAAGCGAATGCTTGCTTTCTATCATAGTAAGCTTGCTATGCTGCCGGGGCCGCTTCTATCAATGTTGCACAGTGTTCTCTGCTTATCTATCGCTCATGATACCCATTGCATCCTGGCATTCTGGTGGGTGTTGGGGTGGGAGTTGGATGGGCAGGCGTTGGCGTAGGGATTGGTCCGGGCCTGTTTTCGACGATCTCGACGAGGCGGTTGCCGAACTCTTCGCTCAGCCAGGGATTGCCGTTGGCATCGACGATCAGTCCGTCGTGGGGATGAGAGCCGCTGCTGACGCTTCCTTCGAGCGTGTACAGGGAGAAGCCGCTGCCGGGCGTGTAGGAGCCAATGCGCGAACTGAGCGAGTCATCGAACCAGATGCTGCCGTTGGGCGCGGCTGCGATGCCGGAGATATGGACGCCGCAATTGCTCCCGCTAGGACAATTGGGGGATGGCACGCTGTACTCACGGACGCCGGTACTGGTATTGTTTACCGCCTGCCGGATGACAAGCTGGCCGATCTTGCCGGACCAGCCTTCGCTCCACCATATGTTGCCCCGGTTGTCAAAGGTAATCAGGTGGGGGGTATTGTTGTTCGTTGCGGGCGCGATGTACTCCTGGATGCGTCCGCTTATTCCCCCGCCGGAGCCTGGAAGCAGGCGCCCGATGCGATGAACCTGGTTGTTGTTCTCGGTAAACCAGATGGAGCCGGTCAGGGGGTCCGGGCCGGTGATGCCGTAGGGGTCGCCCTGGGGCGTGGGCGTTGGGAATGAGAGAAATTGCCGGGTTCCGGGAAGAAACTCGCCGATGGCGCTGACTCCCGGCTCGGTGAACCAGAGATGTCCATAAGCGTCGATGGTCAGATCGAAAGGACTGGCGTTCGGCGTGGGAACGCTCCACTGCTGCCAGTTGCCCTGGCGATCCAGCTCGCCGATGGCGTTCGTGACCGGCTCGGTGAACCAGATATTGTTGCTTGCATCGATCGCGATGAAGAAGGGACTGGAATAGCTGGCTGGTTCGCCGTAGATATGAACCGGCTGTGCGCCGTTGTGGAAACTGAGGCCGGCGTACTTGATGAGGTTGCCCTGGCGCGTCGAGGGGCAGACCGGGTGGTTATAGATATTCGGGTCGCACTCGGGGTCGGCCACCCAGATATTCCCCGCGCGGTCGTGGGCCAATCCCCACGGCTCATAGCCTGGCAGGGTCGTTTCGAGAAAGGAAGGCGCGGCCTGCGTGCTCTGCTCGTTATGCCCGGCAGTGGTCCAGGCCAGGCCGGTGGCGCCGGCCAGAATCAACAAAAGCAGCGCGATGATACCCCCGCCTCGACTGGTCGGAGAGCGGGACCAGAGATGCCTGTCTTGCATGGACGTATCAACTCCTGAAGAACTTGCTACGAGAAAGAACGCGACCGGCGCGCACTTTCTCGTAGCTTCAGAAGCGTCACAACAGTTCGGGCACGGGTCCCATATGGCGCATCCAGATCTCGCGCGCGAACGCACGGGGATCGGCCCGCACGCCGTAGAGCGCGAAGTGCTGACAGATGCGTTCGATATCGCGCGCGAAGAGCGAGTAGACATCCGAGCTATGGTAGGGATCGACCGCCTGTGCGAAATCGATCAGCGTACATCTGCCCTGCCAGTAGAGGATATTGTACTCCGAGAGGTCGCCGTGAATGCGCCCATGCGTCAGGGCCAGCTCGATGTTGCGCAGAATGCGCTCAAAATGGCCCTCCACCTCCTCCGGCTCCAGAGTAACATCGCTGAGCCTGGGTGCGGGCTGCTCGAGGTCGCCAATGTACTCCATCAGCACCGCGTTGCCGACCTGGGCGAAGGGACGCGGCACATCCCCGCCGTGCTCGTAGATCAAGCGCTGAGTCTGGTACTCGTACTCGATCCACGAAGCCACCTGCGCAGCGCGTCCTTTCTCGTTCTTGCGCGTGGCGGCGCTGCCGCGCCGGCTGTTGCCATGCTCGGCCTGGCCCTGCTCGTCGCGCTGTACGCGGCTATAGCGGTAGATCGCGTCGTTGCGCAGGCTGCGGAACATGCGCGGACGATAGATCTTCGCAGCCAGGTACTTCACTCCCGTCGAGGGGTGAGCGGAGCAGCAGTAGACAGTTGCCTCCTTACCGCTATGTGCCTCATGGAGCACATCAGTAATGAGCTGCTGATTATAGAGCGGGGTCAGCGAGGAGAGCAGCCAGGGGGCATCGCGTCTCCCGGCCAGAAACGTTGGGCGGAACGACGGTTCCAGCCGTTGCTCAGCCTGTGGCTCGACATCGTATGCCTGCTGTTTGAGCCAGCGTTGCACATCAGAACTCCCCTCATAACTCGTCTTTTTTGTCGGTTTGACATGACTGGCTTTGTGTAACAGATAGCGTTCACGCGCATCTGGTTTCATTTTCACAAAGGTAATGGGTTCAATATCTTCTGGATCTTCAGAAAAGAAATTGTGTCGCAATCGAATGCTCCTGCGTTGCGACCAGGGGAATACCCACGTGAGGCTCTTTCTAAGTGCCAGGAAAGAAGGCAGCGGCGTCCCCTGGTCAAAGGCCGGCAGAACGGGCAAAGCCGCTGTCGGCAGACGAGACAGTTTAGGAAAAGCGTCTCCAGGGGCGAGAGGAACGGCCTATGCAGCTGTGGAGTGAGGTCCGGGAGAAACAAAGCAAGACGTTTGCTCTCCGCGCGAGCTTGCGTCGAGAGAGGCGACAACAATCACAAGGTTTATTCAGAGAACCTTGCCGTTGTCACGAAAATGTTTTTGTCTACCAGGACGCTACAAGGTGGACACCCGCCGTGTGGAGACGAACGTGGCAAGAATAGCAGTCATACAAGCACCTCCACTGAATTTGTTCTGCAGGGAGCATATCACATCTTCCTGGGAATAGCAAGAACATTGATTACGTATTCAGATAGCGTATGAGATTGTCAGGGGCAAAATGAGAAGAGGTTTGAGCACGCAACGAGCTCTTCCACTGGACAAGCTGGGATAAACGATTTATACTACTGCTATCGTAAATATTTTCACCGGCTTGCCCACAACTGGACAAGCGGAGATAAACAATTTATACTGCTGCCACCGTAAATATTTTCTTTGTAGCTAATCAGGGAATCTCGATAGATAGCACAAATAAGGGGAAAGCACCTGTTTCCCACGCAGGCGTAAAGCGTTTATCTATTTGGAGAGGAGAGGGTAACGATGAAATCGGCCTTGCTTGTCTGGGGGGGCTGGGAGGGACATGAACCTGAAAAAGGGGTTCAGCTTTTTGCTCCGTTTTTAGAGAGTCAGGGCTATCGGACCACTATTTCTGATACTCTCGATATCTATCTGGATCAGGCCGTCATGCGGGAGCAGGACTTGATTGTACCGATCTGGACGATGGGCACGATTACCGACGCGCAGGAGCAAGGGCTGCTCTCTGCGGTAAAGTCCGGCGCTGGTCTGGCGGGTTGGCATGGGTGTATGGCTGATTCATTTCGCCAGAATGTTGACTATCAATTTATGGTTGGCGGGCAATGGGTGGCTCACCCGGGCGGCATTATTGATTATACCGTGCATATCAGCAAGCCGGATGATCCTATAGTGGCGGGGCTGGCCGATTTTCGGATGCATTCGGAACAATATTATATGCATGTTGATCCGCTGATTGAAGTTCTGGCCACGACAACCTTCTCAGGTGAGCACGCATCGTGGATTGAGGGCTGCGTCATGCCTGTGGTCTGGAAGAAATACTGGGGGCAGGGCCGCGTCTTCTACTCTTCGCTTGGCCATGTGAGAAAAGATTTTGATGTGCCTGAAGCGTTGACAATTATGCAACGAGGGATGCTCTGGGCCAGTCGCTAAATCGCTCAAGCGCCCAAACAAAAAGGGGAGATTCAACTTCCACGTGTTAAATACATGTAAAAAGCTGTAGAAGGAGCTTGATGACATAATGACCGAGAAAGACTATGGCGCCCCGATTCGTGTTGGCATAGTCGGGCTGGGGTTTGCGGGAGAAATGGCCCTCAAAGGATTTTGGCGATTACCACAGGTGCATGTTCTGGCTCTGGCAGGTCTGGAAAATGACCGTCTGGCCAGCCTGGGAAAGGCGTATGAGGTTCCTCATCTGTATCATTCATACGAGGAGCTTCTGGCCTGTGAGGGTCTGGATGCCGTGAGTATTGGCGTGCCTAATGCGCTGCACGCGCCAATTGCACTGGCAGCGCTGGAGCGGGGACTGCATGTTCTATGCGAAAAGCCTCTGGCCAGTACAATAGAAGACGCGGAGAAGATGGTCCAGGCCGCGCACAAGGCCAACCGCGTTCTGCAGGTCGTTTTTAATCATCGGGAGAGAGCCGATGTCCAGCTACTCAAACAATATATCGATGATGGAGTATTAGGGAAGATCTATTATGCGAAAGCCTATTGGATGAGGCGCAAGGGCATTCCGGGCCTTGGCTCCTGGTTCGTCAATAAGAAGTTATCTGGTGGCGGTTCACTGATAGACCTGGGGATTCACGTTTTGGACATCGCGCTTTACTTGCTAGGCGAACCCCTGCCAGTAACCGTCAGCGCCTCGACCTATCAGGAATTGGGAAGCAATGGGATCGGCTTTAACAAAGCTGAACAAAAATATGGCTCAGAACACGCTTTTGATGTGGAAGACCTCTCCTCTGCCTTTATTCGTCTTGCGGACGGGGCAACATTATTCCTTGAGACAAGCTGGGCTACGCATAGCGGCGCGCAGGATGACTACGGGGTCGTCCTCTATGGAACGCGCGGCGGCGCAGATATTCACGTTCGCAATCACACGACGGAAAAGACCTTGACCGTTTACACCAACCAGGCGGATGTACCTGTGGATATCTACCCTCAGACGCACGGGGGCGAATTCCACGCTGCGGTAACGCGGCGGTTTATTGAGCAGATCCGCAGTGGTAATTGGACGAGGCGGCATGGCACAGAGGCGTTGCGTCGCTCGCGTATAATTGATGCCTGTTACAGGTCTGCCATTGAAAAACGGGAAATACATATTGAAGGGGAAGAGTCACTTTTATGACAGCAATGATACGGGTGACGATCTGGAATGAGTATCGACATGAGCGCCATTCACCGGAGGTAGCGGCAATCTATCCTGAAGGGATGCATATGACACTCGCGAAGGCATTGAAAAATGAGCGTGTCGCTATCCGCACAGCTACCCTTGATGAACCAGAGCACGGACTGAGCCAGGATGTTCTGGAGAGTACCGATGTGCTGGTCTGGTGGGGACATATGGCGCATGAAGAGGTACAGGATGAGATTGTGAAGCGGGTCCAGCAGCGTGTACTCAATGGCATGGGTTTGATTGTGCTTCACTCCGGTCACTTTTCGAAGATCTTTCGGCGTTTGATGGGCACCAGTTGCGCACTCAAGTGGCGAGAGCATAACGATCACGAACGCCTATGGGTTGTCGCGCCCGGCCATCCTATTGTTCAAGGGATTGGCGAATATATTGAGTTGGAACGAGAAGAGATGTACGGGGAGTTTTTCGATATTCCGCAGCCGGAAACGCTTGTGCTAGTGAGCTGGTTCAGTGGTGGAGAGGTTTTTCGCAGCGGGTGCTGTTACACGCGTGGGCAGGGGAGGGTATTTTACTTCCGCCCTGGGCATGAAACGTTTCCAACGTATCACCATCCTCAGGTTCAGAGAATACTCGCCAACGCTATCCGTTGGGCCGCGCCGACGGGTTTGACTCCGCTGACCTGGGATCATAAACCCGAGCCTCTGGAGCGTTAGGCGGGGCGCATGCGGGTCTTCTGGCGGGTGAGAGGAATAGGCAACGCTTCTGGTTTGTCAGATGCCAAAGGGGGTGGAATTTATCATATTTTCTGGGTCAAGTCCAGGTTGACAGAGCCGACAAAATTGGGCATGCTTTAGAGAGAACCAATGCACAATTGATGATACGAGTAGTGTGGTTTTTGTAGATGAACGTTATTTCCTCTTGAGAGGAGGCGTTTCATGAATAATTCCAGTACTCTCACTCGTTTCCTGATCGGGCTTTCCGCGTTGATCGTTCTAGGCGTTGGCCTTCGGCTCATGTATTACGGTCTGCAAACCCAGCTCAGCTCCTCACCCTCGCGGGGCATCCTGGCCTTTATCATCGGCATTGTGTGCTTTGTCGGGGGCATTCTGATCGGGGTGCTGCTCTTCGACAGGTATTCCCGCCGCGTTTAAAAACAGTCGCTTAAACGCCCCTTTACGCGCTTTCCTGTAGAGGGGCTTTTCGTGATGTCTGTATTTCTGGCGTCATTTCCCCGTCAGCAATGGCTGGCTTTTTTCTCCCTGCTTATACTAAAGCAGGGCTTCTTTAGATTCTCATGCTCTGGTTAGGGGTGATCCAGGCGGGAATTTCCAACGGACAGAGAAGTTGTGAGAAAGGAGATTGGCTGCTTTTAGCCAGCGATACCTGTGAAATGCATCAAAAATCTATGACAGAGCAAACTCCTGCGATAAAGAGCCGGGTACCCACCCTGGCGCAGAAATGTGGGGCGGAATTTCTTGGCACGGCCTTCCTGGTATACGGAGGGTGTGGAGCGCTCACCGGCGCGGGCTATCTTACGGGAGGCACTTCGACATTCAGAGGAGCCGATCTCCTGGGAGTGGCGCTCGCGTTTGGCCTGGCGATTAGCATTATGGTCTATGCCGTTGGCCATATTTCGGGGTGCCATATCAATCCTGCCGTGAGCGTCGGACTGGCCTGCGTGCGCCGAATGTCCTGGGGCGAGGCTGGTGCGTATATCGTCGCGCAACTGTTGGGAGGCATTCTGGGAGCCTTGCTGGTTGCTGTGACCTTCGGGGCCGGCGCTGCGAGGCTGCTGGGCTATGGAGCGAGCAATTACAACCCGATGTTTGTCAATTACTTCGGCGCGATCGTGGTTGAGGCCATCGGGACCTTCTTCCTGGTTTTTGTTGTCATGGCGATGGTGATGGATAGGCGCGCGCATCCCGGTTGGGCCGGCCTGACCATTGGCCTGACGGTAGCGGTGGGTATCCTGGTCACGGGCGCAGTGACCGGAGGAAACTTCAATCCCGCGCGCGCCTTTGGCCCAACGATCATCCAGATGCTGTTCGGCGGGGCTTATCCGTTCAGCCATATGTTTGTCTACTTCATCGGCCCTATCGTTGGTGGCGTGGTGGGCGCGTTCACCTATGAATACCTGAGCGGGCTGCGCGCGACGGAGCCAACTACCTATACCGGTGTTGAGCCTGGGCCGGGCGATTAAAGAGAAGCAAAGGCCGCTTGGTTCTCTTGCAACCGGCCTTTGTTTGCTATCTGCTTCGCGCTTTTTCGTATTCCAGCACGGGCGAAACCAGTTCCGCAGCCTCGCCTGATAGATGCGTTATGCAGGCCCAGCAGCGCAGGCTACCGGCGATAATCTCATTGCCGCACGTGGTCAGTTCGATCTCAGTGATTGCACAATTGTGCATACTCGCATGCGGCAGATCGTTGCTGGCGTTCGCGCAAAAGTTGCGCACGATCCCGGTGAGGATGCCGCCGTGAGCCGCGACGATAATGCGCTGGTCCGAGCGCCCGCGTGTCACTTCCAGCAGACCGCGCCGCGACCGCTCGACCAGCTCGCGAAAGTTTTCCCCGCCTGGAAAACGCACCTCGATATTACCCCTTGCCCACTCTCCCACCACCTGATCATGCAGCCTCCATGCCGCCTCGGTGGGCGGCATCAGCTCCAGATCACCGACATGGACCTCGCGGAACTCCTCCACCGGCGTGACCGGCAGTCCGTGAGGGCGCGCGATGATCTCCGCCGTCTCGCGTGCGCGCTTGAGCGGCGAGGTATAGACGGCGTCGATAGCGAGCGACTTGAAAAATTCGGCGGTCTGCTCTGCTTGCAGCACGCCTTTCGGGGTGAGCGGATAGTCAACGAGTTTATAGGAAAATTCTTTGGTGATGTTAGCGAGATTCTCTCCGTGCCGAACCAGATAGAGGGTATTGGTATGGGTACTACTCATACAAGCCTTTCAAAAAAATGGTTATACAATTTTACTGCTCAGCCGGCGTCGCCGGCTGTACGTCAACAATACAAAAAGATGAGCCCGTTACTGGCTCATCTTTATCGTATGACATGAGCGTGATCCTGACAAGGTGAGCAGTATTGGCGACTGGCGGCGTTTCCTTAATTCATTTCTCTTCTTCCCGGCGCAGAATCAGCGACTGAAAATGCCACCGCGCCCTTTCGAGTGGTATGGTCTTGAACGAGACAATTTCAAAGAAGCGCCCAGTTACCTCGCGCATAAAATCGTCTGTATGGTGAGCGAAGAAGCGGGGCGGCTTGTGCCAATCTTGCGCATGGAGGCCCTCCTCTTCAGTACCGCCATAAACGCCGAGAAAGAAAAGTCCGCCCGGCTGCAAGAGGTCGCGCAGTTTTTGCAGAACTGCCGGAAGATCCTTTGTGGGAACATGCAGCAGGCAGTTCAGCGCATAAATAGCGTCGAAAGAGGCGGGCGGGAAATCCAGGTGTAAGAAATCCATGACGTAGGCTTCCAGCCCCTTTTCGCGGCAAAGCCTGACCATCGCTGGCGAGAGATCGGTGCAAATCACATGCAATCCGTTCTTCTGGAAGAAGAGGCTGTCGATACCGGTGCCGGCTCCGACTTCCAGCAGCGTGTGCTTGTTCTCTTGTCTCAAAAGGTCCAGAAAGTTTTGTCGTTCGACGAGCTTCCACTCCTCTTTCTCAAGCTGATCGCGCTTCCGGGCGCTTTCGTCGTTATATGCTGCGCGCAAATTTTCCAGCGCCTGCTGGTAATCCATCATCTTGCCTCCTATCGGGCGGTCTGAAATCGTTCTGCCGAGAACGGCGAGAGATCCAGTTTTGGCTCATGGCCGGAGGCCAGGCTGGCGACCAGCGCGCCGGAGTAAGGACCGAGCTGGAGGCCGGAGGCGCCATGTCCGGTTGCCAGGAAAACGTTCTCAACCTGCGGAACGCAGCCCAGGACCGGCAGGCCGTCGGGCGTTGCGGGACGCAGGCCGACGCGTATCTCTTGCAACGTGGCATTGGCGAGGCCGGGGGCTATGCGCAGCGCCTCGCTCAGCACCTCATGGACGCCGCCGGCTGTTTCGCGGACATCGAAGCCCGCGTGATGCTCGCGTGTAGCGCCAGCGACGACGCGGCCTGCCGGGAAGGTGAGCAAATAGTGCGAGTGAAAGCCCATAACGATCGGCCAGCCGCTCGCCTCTGCCGGACCTTGCAGGTGCAGAATCTGCCCGCGCTGCGGATAGACCGGCAAGGAGATCCCCAGCGTTTGCGCGAACTGGCCTGACCACGCGCCGGCGGCGAGAATGAACGTGTGCGCGGCGAACGTTTTGCCGTCCGCGACCACCTGGGTGACACGGTTTCCCTCGCGTACCAGCGCCGCTTCGCGCTCACTCACAACGATTCGCGCGCCTCGCAATTGCGCCGCGCCGCGCAGGGCATCGCGCATCAAGCGACCGTCCAGCCGCGCCGCGCCGGGAGCATAGATAGCTCCATACACCACGCCCAGCGGGGGAAATAGCGCTCTGGTCTCCTGGCTGTTCAGCAGGCGCACCGTGCCCAGGTTCTTCACGCCGGCGGCCTCGCGCTCTTCAAGTAAGCGCAGGAGAATGGGCAGGCGTGCAGCCTCCTCTTCGGAGGTCGCGATATGCAGCAGGCCAACAGTCTCATAACCGGTATTGCTCTCGCCGTCCTCGGCCAGGTGGGCCAGCAGTTCCTCGTAGTAAGCGGCGGCGCGAAAGGCCAGCGCGAAAAAGGCTGCGGACTGATTGAAGCTGGCTCCCGGCGCAATAATGCCCGCGCCGGCGGCTGTCGCCTGGCCGGGTTGGGCCTGATCGATCAACGTCACCCTAACGCCGGAGCGGGCGAGATGGTAGGCCGCGCTCGCGCCAACGATCCCGCCCCCGACGACGATGATATCGTCCATTCTGCTTGCTCCTCATGTTTGATCTCTCGTCAGTGTACGAAATTTCCCGC
>Ga0070740_10002825_pt1 | contig 19437 bp, 14 predicted proteins | sample Coa_R2_FD_67286 | JGI IMG/M metagenome (GOLD analysis project Ga0070740, IMG submission 67286) | Surface soil microbial communities from Centralia Pennsylvania, which are recovering from an underground coalmine fire - Coalmine... | ecosystem: Environmental > Terrestrial > Soil > Unclassified ...
CGTCATGTTGACCTTGGCACGACCGTTCGCGGTCATCGGAAACCTGCCGACATTGTAGGCGATTCCCGCAGCGCGCAGCTCCTCCTCGGTCTTGCCCACCGCCGCAATCTCGGGATGCGTATAGACCACGTTGGGAATGGCATCGTAGTTCACGTGGCCGGCCTGCCCTGCCAGGATTTCGGCGACCGCAATTCCCTCGTCTTCTGCCTTGTGCGCCAGCATCGGACCTGCGATCACGTCGCCGATCGCCCAGATGCCGGGCACGCTCGTGGCATAGCGCTGGTCGACGGCAATCCGACCGCGATCGTCCAGCTTGATGCCAACCTCGGCGAGGCCGAGCCCGTCGGTGTAAGGCACCCGCCCCACGGCAACGAGGACGATGTCGGCCTCGACGATGTGTGCGGCGCCGCCCCCGGAGGGCTCAACCGTCACTTTGAGGCGTGGACCGGACGTGTCGACCGCGGTGACCTTGGACGAGAGCCTGAAAATCATCCCTTGTCGCTCGAGCAGCCGCTGCGCGGCTCGGCGCACCTCCCCGTCCATGCCCGGCAGAACGCCGTCGAGGAACTCCACCACCGTCACTTGGGAGCCGAGCCTGCGCCACACCGAGCCGAGCTCGAGTCCGATGACGCCGGCACCGATCACGAGCAGTTGGCGCGGCACGTCGGGCAGCGAGAGTGCACCTGTGGATGAGACGATGCGCTTTTCGTCGATCTCTATGCCCTTGAGATGCGCCACCTCCGAGCCGGTGGCGATCACGATCGATCGGGCATGGAGGCTCTGCGTATCCCCTTTGGCGCCGGTCACGACGACCTCGCCGGGGCCTACGATGCGCGCTACGCCGTGAAATGCGTCGATTCTGTTCTTCTTGAGCAGAAACTCGACGCCCTTGACGTTGCCCTCAACCCCCTGCTCCTTGAACGCCATCATCGTCTTGAGATCAAGCCTGGGCGCTGCGTCGATGCCCATCTTGCCGAAGGCGAGCCGTGCCTGCTCGAACAGCTCGGAGGCATGCAGCAACGCTTTTGACGGTATGCAGCCGATATTGAGGCAGGTACCGCCATGCGTCGGGCGTTTCTCGACGACTGCGGTCTTCAACCCGAGCTGGGCCGCGCGGACGGCGCACACGTAACCGCCGGGTCCGGTACCGATGACGACGAGATCATACGAAGGCATGATAAAGCTCCGTACCCACAGGCATCGCGGCCGGATCCGTCCCGACCGCCCGCGCCTTTGAGAGAAGACACGACCGGGATGCCCGGCCAAAGCCGGGCGTGACCGAATGATCTAAAGCTCGAGCAGCACCCGCGCCGGGTCCTCCAAGCCTTCCTTTACCCGCACCAGGAAGGTGACGGCTTCGCGACCGTCGACGATGCGATGGTCGTAGGTCAACGCAAGATACATCATCGGCCGCACCTCGATCTTCCCCGCGACCACAACCGGCCGCTCCTGAATCTTGTGCATGCCGAGGATGCCCGACTGCGGTGCATTGAGGATGGGCGTCGACAGCAACGAGCCGTAGACCCCACCATTGGATATCGTGAAGGTCCCGCCCTGCATCTCCTCGATCTTGAGCTGCCCGCTGCGCGCGCGTCTGCCGAAATCGGCAATGGTCTTTTCGATATCCGCGAGCGACAGGTGATCGGCATCGCGCACGACCGGTACGACCAGTCCGCGCTCCGTGCCGACCGCCACGCCGATATGGTAGTAGTTCTTGTAGACGATGTCCGTTCCATCGATCTCGGCGTTGACAGCCGGAATCTCCTTCAATGCCTGGATGCATGCGCGCACGAAGAAGCTCATGAAACCGAGTTTCACGCCGTGCTTCTTTTCGAACAACTCCTTGTATTGATCGCGCAGATGCATCACCGCGCTCATGTCGACCTCGTTGAAGGTCGTCAGCATGGCCGCGGTGTTCTGCGCGTCTTTTAGCCGACGCGCGATCGTCTGACGCAGCCGAGTCATGGGCACGCGCTCTTCGCGGGCCGCATCGTCCGGGGGCGACGGCGCGCGCATTTGCACCGGCGCCGCCGAGGGCACAGGCGTCGGTACCGCCGCCGCACGCTCGATCGCAGCCAACATGTCGCCCTTGGTGACCTGCCCGCGCCGGCCGCTCCCCGCCACCGTCGACGGATCGAGGCCGCTTTCGGCCGCCAGCTTGCGTACCGAAGGAGGTGCAGGCATGTCGCGCGGCATCGGCTGTTCCGGGCCCGCGCCTATCGGTTTGATGCGGGAAGTCTTCTGGTCTGGCGCGCCCGTGGGGCTTGCCGCCGGGCCAACGACGACCGCGGGCTTGGCCGAGCTCGCACCCGACTCCTTGATCTGGCCGAGCAGCGCACCCACGGCCACCGTGGCGCCCTCTTGCGCTGCCACATCGGAGAGCACGCCGCTCGCCGGCGCGGGCACCTCCAGCGTCACCTTGTCGGTCTCGAGTTCGACCAGAGGCTCGTCCACCGCCACGGTGTCGCCCGGCCGCTTGAACCATTTGCCCACCGTCGCTTCGGTGACCGACTCACCGAGAGAAGGCACGCGGATATCAGTCATCACGTTTTGCCCTTCGCCATGGCCTGTCGCGGCCACCCACGCCTTTCCGCCCCGGGCACTCCATCACGACGTGGAGCCCGGCACGCGGCCAGGCCTGACGGAGTGCGGTAATCTATCCCAGCGCCTCGTCGAGCAGCTGTCTCAGTTGTTCCAGATGCTTCGACAGCAGTCCGGTCGCCGGGGCCGCCGACGCAGGGCGCCCGGCGTAGCGCGCCTGGCGGTACTTAGCGCCGATCTGGTTCAGCACCCACTGCAAGAACACGTCGACGAAAAACCACGCGCCCATGTTGCGCGGCTCCTCCTGGCACCAGACCATTTCAGCGTTCCTGAATCGCGACAACTCCGTCACCAGCGCCTTGGTCGGGAACGGATAGAGCTGCTCAATGCGCAGGATATAGATGTCATCGAGACCGCGTTTCTCGCGTTCCTCGTAAAGATCATAGTACACCTTCCCCGAGCACAGGATCACGCGGCGTATTCGTTCATCGGGCACAAGCTTGATCTTTTCCGCGGGTAGAATCTGCGCATCATCCCACAGCAGACGATGGAACGACGTGCCGTTGGTCATCTCGTCGAGCCGCGAGACGGCGCGCTTGTGGCGCAGCAGGCTCTTCGGCGTCATCAAAATCAAGGGCTTCCGGATTTCGCGTTTTATCTGCCGGCGCAGGATGTGAAAGTAGTTGGCAGGCGTCGTGCAATTGGCAACCTGCATGTTGTCTTCCGCACACATCTGCAGGAAGCGTTCGAGCCGCGCCGAGGAATGCTCGGGCCCCTGACCCTCGTAACCGTGCGGCAGCAGGCAGACGAGGCCCGACATGCGCAGCCATTTGCGTTCCCCGGAAGAGATGAACTGGTCGAAGACGACCTGCGCGCCGTTTGCGAAGTCGCCGAACTGCGCCTCCCATAGCGTCAGCGCGTTGGGTTCGGCGGTGGAATAACCATACTCGAAGCCGAGAACGGCCTCTTCCGACAGCATCGAGTTCAGGACTTCATAACGGGCCTGGCCTTCTCCGAGATTGTTGAGCGGCGTGTAGCGCTCTTCCGTCTTCTGATCGAACAGCACGGAATGCCGCTGGGAAAAAGTGCCGCGTTCGGAATCCTGGCCCGACAACCGCACCGGGTGCCCCTCCTTGAGCAGCGAACCGAATGCAAGCGCCTCGGCCGTGGCCCAATCGATGCCCTCGCCGCTTTCAATCGCCTTGGCGCGATGCTCGAGAAAGCGCTGAATGGTGCGATGGACGTTGAAACCGTCCGGCACCCGCGTGATTTTCCGTCCGATGTCACGCAGCACCGCGATGTCGACGCCCGTGTTGCCGCGGCGTGGATCATCGAATTCCCGGGCAGCCTTGAAACCGGACCAGCGGCCGTCGAGCCAATCGGCCTTGTTCGGCCGGTAGCCCTGCGCCGCCTCGAACTCCGCGTCGAGCCGCGCGCGCCAATCGGCCTTCATCTTCTCGACCTCGCCCTCGGTGACGACACCCTCGCCGATGAGCTTCTTCGCGTAAATCTCGAGCGTGGTCGGATGCGAGCGTATCTTCTGATACATCAAGGGCTGGGTGAATGACGGCTCGTCGCCCTCGTTGTGGCCGAAACGTCGATAGCAGAACATGTCGATGACAACCGGCTTCTGGAATTTCTGCCGATATTCGGTTGCCACCTTGGCCGCGAACACCACCGCCTCCGGGTCATCGCCGTTCGCATGCAGGATCAGGGCCTCGATCATCTTGGCGACGTCGGACGGATAGGGCGACGAACGCGAGTAGCGCGGGTAGGTGGTGAAGCCGATCTGATTGTTGACGATAAAGTGCAGAGAGCCGCCGGTGCGGTAGCCCTTCAACCCTGAAAGTCCGAAACATTCGGCGACGACGCCCTGGCCGGCGAAGGCCGCATCGCCGTGAATCAAAAGCGGCAGCACCATGCCGCGGTCTTCCGGAGTTGCGCCGTGCTGGTCCTGCTTGGCCCGCACCTTGCCGAGCGTGACCGGGTCGACGATTTCGAGATGGGACGGATTCGGCGTGAGCGAAAGGTGCACGCGGTTGCCGTCGAATTCGCGGTCGGAAGACGCGCCGAGATGGTACTTCACGTCGCCGGACCCCTCGATCTCGTCCGGCGTCGACGAGCCGCCCTTGAACTCGTGAAACAGCGCACGATGCGGCTTGCCCATGACCTGAGTCAGCACGTTGAGGCGACCGCGGTGCGGCATGCCGATCACGATTTCCTTCACGCCGAGATTCCCACCGCGCTTGATGATCTGCTCGAGGGCCGGAATGAGCGACTCGGCACCGTCAAGGCCGAAACGTTTCGTGCCCGTGAATTTGAGATCGCAGAACTTCTCGAAGCCCTCGGCTTCCACGAGCTTGTTGAGAATGGCTCGTTTGCCCTCGCGCGTGAAGCTGATTTCCTTGTCCCGCCCCTCGATACGTTCCTGGATCCAGGCCTTCTGCGCCGGATTGGAGATATGCATGAACTCGACGCCGAGGGTCTGGCAATAGGTACGCCGCAGGATGGCGACGATCTCGCGCATCGATGCGAATTCGAGACCGAGCACATTGTCCAGAAAAATGCGTCGATCCATGTCCGCTTCGGTGAAGCCGTAGGATGCCGGATCGAGCTCTTCCTCGTTCTTCGGCGGCTCGAGTTCGAGCGGATCGAGCTTGGCATGGAAGTGACCGCGGATTCGGTAGGCGCGGATCAACATCAGCGCGTGGATGGAGTCGCGCGTCGCCTGCATGACCGCGGCGGACGCGAGCTCCACGCCCGCACCTTGGGCCTTGGCGGCGATCTTTTCGCCGATACGCTTTTCCGCCTCCTCCCATTGACCATCGAGCGCGGCGATCTGCTCGCTTTTGGGCCTGAGCGGCCAATTCGGCCGCTTCCAGGAGGCGCCCCGCGTGCTCTTGGCGACGGCGGCGGGATCATCCTTCAGCGCTTGGAAAAATTCCCGCCAGCCGGCGTCGATCGAGGCCGGATCCCGCTCGTAACGCGCGTATAGTTCTTCGATATAGGGGGCATTGGTCCCATAGAGAAAAGAGGTGCGAGCAAAGGCAAGATTGGCGTCCTGGCGAGACATGGCGTTTTTTAACCTTCTTGCACGGCGGAAATGCCGTGCCGATGGGAGGACCGGGCGGGACACTGCCGCCCGCGGCCATCTAGACTTCCCATTATTTATGACGCGGTTAAGTCCACGAAAGTGCTGAGCGCCGAATCACGATTTCAGGACTTCTACCAGGGTTTTCCCGATTCGGGCGGGCGAGGGGGATATTCGAATTCCGGCCGATTCCATCGCGGCAATCTTGGATTCGGCGTCGCCCCTGCCACCGGAAATGATCGCGCCGGCATGGCCCATGCGGCGACCGGGCGGGGCCGTCCGCCCGGCGATGAAGCCGACCACAGGCTTCTTGCGACCGCGTCTGGCTTCGTCCTTGAGGAATTGCGCCGCGTCCTCCTCGGCGGAACCACCGATCTCGCCGATCATCACGATGGAGTGTGTCTTCGGATCGGCCAAGAACATTTCCAGGACGTCGATGAATTCCGTGCCTTTGACCGGGTCGCCGCCGATTCCCACCGCCGTCGTCTGTCCGAGGCCCTCGCGGGTCGTCTGGAACACCGCCTCGTATGTCAACGTCCCCGAGCGCGAAACAATGCCGACCGAGCCGGGCTTGAAGATGTTGCCCGGCATAATGCCGATCTTGCACTCTCCGGCGGTCATGACGCCGGGACAATTGGGCCCGATCAGGCGCGACTTCGAGCCGGACAAGGCGCGCTTGACCTTGACCATGTCAGCCACGGGGATGCCTTCGGTGATACAGACGATGAGCGGAATCTCTGCCTGGATCGCCTCGCATATGGCATCGGCCGCTCCCGCGGGCGGCACGTAGATCACGCTCGCATCGCAGCCGGTCTTTTCCTTCGCCTCGGCGACGGTGTCGAACACCGGCAGATTGAGGTGGCTCGTGCCTCCCTTTCCGGGCGAGGTACCGCCCACCATCTTCGTCCCGTAGTCAAGAGCCGCCTGGGAATGAAACGTGCCGTTCTTGCCCGTAAAACCTTGACAGATAACCTTGGTATTCCGGTCGACGAGAATGGACATGCAATGCGCTCCGTCACTTGTCCCTTTGGCGGGAAGCTAGGCCCGCCCGGCGGAACGAGCCCGCGCTGCGCCCGACCATCGATGGCATGAAGGTCACGCAGCCTTTACCAGACCTACGATCTTCTGCGCGGCATCGTCGAGGTCATCCGCCGGCGTGACGTTAAGGCCGGATTCGGCAATGATCTTCTTGCCAAGATCGACATTGGTCCCCTCGAGCCGTACCACCAGCGGCACCTTCAATCCGACATCCCTGACCGCCGCGACGACTCCCTCGGCAATCACGTCGCACTTCATGATGCCGCCGAAGATGTTGACGAGGATGCCCTTGACGTTCGGATCCGAGGTGATGATCTTGAAAGCGGCGGCCACCTTCTCCTTGGTGGCGCCGCCGCCCACATCGAGAAAATTCGCCGGCGTCATGCCGTAAAGCTTGATGATGTCCATGGTCGCCATGGCGAGTCCCGCCCCGTTGACCATGCATCCGATCGAGCCGTCGAGCGCGATATAGTTGAGATCATACTTGGAGGCCTCGATCTCCTTTTCGTCCTCCTCGGTCAGATCGCGCAGCGCGACGATTTCGGGATGGCGATAGAGCGCATTGCTGTCGAAGGAGACCTTCGCGTCAAGGCAGACGATCCGACCGTCCTTGGTGACCACGAGCGGATTGATTTCGAGCAGGCTCATATCCTTGTGCACGAAGGCCGCATAAAGTCGGGGCAGGAGGCCCTCGATCTGCTTGGCGAGGTCGCCCGAAAGCCTGAGCACCTGGGCGACGCGACGAGCGTGATGCGGCATGATGCCGGTCGCAGGATCCACCGAGAAAGTCAGGATCTTCTCCGGTGCCGTGCGGGCGACCTGCTCGATCTCGACGCCGCCCTCGCTGGAAACGACGAACGCCACGCGCGAGGTTTCGCGATCAACGAGTGCCGACAAATAGAACTCGCGCTCGATCGCCGATCCTTCCTCGATGTAAAGGCGATGAACCGTCTTGCCCTGGGGGCCGGTCTGATGCGTAACGAGCCTCGAGCCGAGAATGCGCGTCGCCTCCCGTTTGACCTCATCGAGGGATTTGACGACCCTGACACCACCGGCCTTGCCGCGACCGCCGGCATGAATCTGCGCCTTCACGACCCAAACCGGGCCACCCAGTTGCTCGGCGCCTTTCAGCGCTTCGTCGACGCTGAACGCGGGCATGCCGCGTGGCACGGGCACGCCGAACTCGCGCAGGATGGCCTTGGCTTGGTATTCATGGATGTTCATGCGCGTCTCCGACAAAGCGAGAGGTCGACGCGGGCCGCAAACAAGCTAGAGTCCTCGCTCGATTCGTTGCCCGCCGCCCCTATTTCCCCAAGTTCGGCGCGATCTTCTTGCAGGCCTCGACCAGACCCTGCACGGCCGCCGCGGATTTCTCGAAAGCACTGCGTTCGGCACCGTTCAGCTCGATCTCAACCACGCGCTCGACGCCCTTGCTGCCGATGACGACCGGCACGCCGACATAGAGATCCCGGATACCGTACTCGCCGTTCAGCCATGCCGCGCAGGGAAGTACACGCTTCTTGTCGAGCAAATAGCTCTCAGCCATGGCGACAGCGGAAGCCGCGGGCGCATAGAAGGCCGATCCGGTCTTGAGGAGATTGACGATCTCGGCGCCGCCGTTGGCGGTGCGCTTGACGATGTCGTCGATGCGCGCCTGCGTGGTCCAGCCCATGCGAATGAGATCGGGGACGGGGATGCCGGCGACGGTCGAATATCGGATCAGCGGGACCATGGTGTCGCCGTGTCCGCCGAGCACGAACGCGGTGACGTCTTCCACCGAGACGTTGAACTCATCGGCCAGAAAGTAGCGGAAGCGTGCCGAGTCGAGCACGCCGGCCATGCCCACGACCCTCTGCTCGGGCAGCCCGCAGTATTTCTGCAAGGCCCAGACCATGGCGTCGAGCGGGTTGGTGATGCAGATCACGAAGGCGTCGGCCGCGTATTTCTTGATACCGGCACCGACCTGCTCCATCACCTTGAGATTGACGCCGAGAAGATCGTCGCGGCTCATGCCCGGCTTGCGTGGCACGCCGGCGGTTACGATGCAGACGTCGGCGCCGTCGATCGCCTCGTAGCTGTTGGTACCGACAAATTTGGCATCGAAGTCGTTGACGGGGGAGGACTCGGCGATGTCGAGCGCCTTGCCCTGGGGAACACCTTCGACGACATCGAACAGAACAACGTCGCCGAGCCGTTTGAGACCGATGAGATGAGCCAGCGTGCCGCCGATTTGGCCGGCGCCGATCAAAGCAATCTTTTTACGCGCCATCGTGGGAAAGCTCGCGGGTTGGAACGGCCGCGGGATGCGGTCGCGCAGGTGGTTAACCGCTCGGGTGCGCTGCGGCAAGGCTCATGGGGCATCTTGTATACATTATACCAGAAGCGCCTGGAAGCACCACGGGCTTTTCTCTGCGCCCGGCGCCGCCAGACGCGGACGCCGCCACTCGGGAGGCGACCCGGCGCGGCGCACGGTCAGGTCTCGACAATCCCGCCGGTGTCCCCGCTGTCGTTGGCCCGGCGTCGGCCGTGCGCGAGAGCGAGGTATTCCTTCGAGCGCATTTCGATGAGGCGTGAAGCCGTGCGTTTGAATTCCTGCGCTTCGTAACCCTCGGTCGCAAGAAAAAGGTCCGACGGCTCCGCTGCCGCCGACGCAATGAGCTTCACCGCGTTTTCGTAGAGAGTATCGATCAGGATGATGAACCGCTTGGCGGCGTTGCGCCGATCGGTATCCATGACCGGGATATGGTCGAGGATCAGCGTGTGGAATTCGCGCGCAAGCCGGAGGTAGTCATTGGCGCCGAGCGGCTGCTCGCAGAGCTCGGCAAAGGCGAACCGGGCCACGCCCATGGCCGCTTGCGGCACCCGCAATACGCGGCCGTGGAGCGGGATGTCGCAAGGCTCGCCATCGACGAGGCCCGTCAATCGTTGCCATGCCATGTCGAGCGCCACCTCTGCCTCTTCGTTCGCCGGTACGTGCCAGACGGGAGCTCCGGCCAGCTTTTCCAGACGGAAATCGGCGCGCGCCGTCAGTCGCACGATCTCGACGCGCTGCTCCAACAGCCGGATGAAGGGCAGGAACAATGCGCGGTTGAGACCTCCGGCATAGAGCTCGGACGGCGGCAAATTCGATGTCGCAACCAGGACCACGCCCAGCTCGAACAGGCGCGTGAACAAACGGCCGAGAATCATGGCATCGGCTATGTCCGTCACCTGAAATTCGTCGAAGCAGAGAAGCCAGGAATCCTTCGCGATCTCGTCGGCCGCCAGCCGGATCGGATCGACGTCGCCAAGCTCGCCCAGTTTGATCTTGTGGCGATAGATGCGTACGCGCTCGTGCACGTCGGCCATGAACTCATGGAAATGTGCACGGCGCTTACGGACCACGGGGCTCGCGGCAAAGAACAAGTCCATCAACATGGTCTTGCCGCGGCCGACCTCGCCGTAGATGTAGAGGCCCTTGATCGGGCCGAGCGCCTTGTCATGCCGGTTGAACAGCCAGCCGAGCGCCGACGACTTGCGCGCCAGCCGATGTTCGGCAATCCGTTCCTCCAATCGCGCAAGGTGCTGAGCGGCGAGAGCCTGCCCGGGATCGGCTTCAATTTTTCCCGCGGTGATGAGCGCCGCATAGCGCGAGGCGAAAGCAGACATCGGAGGTGACCGCCGGCGAGGCTGGAACCGAAAGCGAGCCGGCCCACGACAATGAGAGCGGACTTCGGTGCCACTCACCCGCCATTGCGAGCCCCTGGCGAGCCCGACCGAGACGAGGGCGAAGCCATCCAGGATCGACCATGCCGACGCTGGATGGTTTCGTCGCCCCTGCGGAACTCCTCGCAATGACGCGGCGACCGAATCCGAACGCAACCTGCTCTAGGACGACTGGCGTGGCCTGTAAATCCGCGCCTCGGAGCATGCTGCGGATGGATCCCATGGCTGCGTTCCGCGAGCTTGTTCCAACGCGCCATCCGCGCCGAAAACCGGTTCCGCGTCGCGCGATCAGGCGCCACTGGCTGCCCATCGGGTTTTGCACGGATGTCGTGGCCGATCCAGGCGCCCGACACATACGCGTAACGCCCTCTAAGCCATGCATTTTTCACGGACCCGATGCGCAGATCGCAATCCGCACCTCACCATTATTGCGCTGCAACATATATCGTCGCTGCGGGCGGGAAGAGAACCGCCCGCGCCGACGCGGCGACCGCGGCGGCTCTTTTCCGCATGTTGGGCAGGACGCACGCGGACAGGGCAATCGGCAGGAGAGCGCACCATGAAGGAAACCGTGCCCGGCAGCGGTGTGATCCGCAAATTGTGGATCGGCGAAGCCGACGCCTATCGCGACCATCTGCTGCGGCTCGACCCCGAAAGCCGCCGCCGGCGCTTTTCCGGCGTCGTCTCCGATGAATTCATCGCCCGACACGCGGCTTCGGTGCGGCATATCGGGGTGGTCGTGCACGGCTTTTTCGTCGACGGCACGCTGCGCGGCGCGGCGGAGTTGCGGCCCGTCGGCGGGCCCTTCGCGCGGGAGGCCGAAGCCGCCATCAGCGTCGAGGAGCCCTGGCAGAACCGGGGTGTCGGCACCGCGCTCCTGCATCGGACGCTGCTGTCGGCGCGCAATCGCGGCATCAAACTGCTGCGTCTGCATTGTCTCGCCGAGAACAAGCGCATGCAGCAGCTGGCTCGGAAATTCGACGCCGATTTGAAGTTCGATTTCGGGAGCGTGGTCGGCGAGGTGGATCCGCCGCGTTCGACGGCCTTGTCGATCCTGCGCGAAGCTCTCGGCGACGTCCACGGAATGGTCAGTGCTTTCATGGACGCGCAGCTGCGGCTGCTGCACGCCACCTAATCGGAGGGTGACAGGAACGGGTAGGCCGCCTCCACGACATAGGGGCCGCCGCCGGTCGATGCGCGCGACGAGAACAGCACGAAGCGCGAGACGCGGAAGGAGGAGGTCCGGAACAGACCGCGCGTGGCGAGGTAATCGGCGACCTGGCTGCTGGAGGAGTCGCGCAGCCGCGCGATCGTCACATGGGGCGTATACTTGCGGCCGTCGGGCTGCAGCCCGATGCGCTGCATCAGCCGCTCATGTTCGGCCTGCACGTCGAGCAGCGCCTGCACGGGCGCGACGTTGGCCACGACCGCCCGCGGCTTGCGACCGCCGAACGAGGAGACGCCTTCGAGCCGCAGATCGAAGGCGCTGCGTCTGATGCGATCGAGCACGGAGGCGATCTCGTGGGCGACGACGTCATCGACGTCGCCAATAAAGCGCAGCGTCAGGTGATAATCTTCGGGATCGACCCATCGGGCGCCCGGAAGACCGCCGCGCAAGGTGGACAAGGCTTGGCCGATTTCGGGCGGAATTTCGACCCCGGTAAACAGACGCGGCATGGCGTTCACCCGTCACACTCGGCTAATGATTTCCTGCGCGGACTCGTCCGATCAGCTCTTCGGCGTACGGTAGAATATGCGCCACGATGATGTCGACGCCGGCTGCCGTGGGGTGAATCCCATCGCCTTGATTGAGGCGGGGATCGATCGCAACGCCGTCCAGGAAAAACGGATAAAAGACGACCTTATGCGACGATGCAAGCTGCGGAAAGATCGCATCGAAGGCGCGCGCATAGTCCTCGCCCAGGTTGCGCGGTGCGCGCATGCCGGCGAGCAGGACGGGAATGTGGCGTCGGGCAAGCCGTTCGAGTATTGCATCGAGCGCGGCGCGCGTCACCCGCGGATCGATCCCTCGCAGGGCGTCGTTGGCTCCGAATTCGACAATGACCGCGTCGGCATTTTGAGGCACCGACCAATCAAGTCGGGCAAGGCCGGCCGAGGCCGTGTCCCCCGATCCCCCCGCATTGGCGACGACCACGGCGTATCCCTTGGCCTTGAGCGCCGCCTCCAAGCGCGCGGGGAAGGCCGCGTCCGCCGGCAGGCCGAATCCGGCTGTCAGGGAATCGCCGAACGCCACGATCTTGATCGGCCGCTCCGCCGCCACGCCGGCCGCGCCGGCAAGCGTGATGCAGACCATGGCGGCGAGCACTGCGCGGAGACGAGGCTGGACCGGCCTCGCCGACCTACCGTATGAGCGAGGATACGGTCGCCGAGCCCGCATGATCAAGTTCTCCTCCTCCGGACCGGCCATCGCGCTCTCGCGTGTCAACCTGACGCTCGGGCGCGGCGCGAGCCGTGTCCATATCCTCAAAGACGTCGACCTCGATATAGGCTGCGGTGAGGCATTCGGGGTGGTCGGGCCGTCCGGCTCGGGAAAATCGACGCTGCTCATGGTCATGGCGGGACTCGAGCGCGCCGATAGCGGGTCGGTGCGCGTCGCCGGTACCGACTTGCGCGCGCTTGACGAAGACGCCATGGCGCGTTTCCGCGGCCGCACCATCGGCATCGTGTTCCAGGCCTTCCACCTTATTCCGACGCTGACCGCGCTCGAGAATGTCGCGATGCCGCTTGAACTTGCGGGCGTGGCCGATGCGACCGCGCGGGCGCGGGAGGAACTCAAGGCCGTCGGTCTTGAGCATCGGTTGCGCCATTATCCCGCGGAACTGTCGGGGGGCGAGCAGCAGCGCGTCGCCATCGCACGGGCGGTTGCGCCCGATCCGGCGATTCTCCTTGCCGACGAGCCGACGGGCAATCTGGACGAGGACACCGGGCAACTCATCATCGAGCTCCTGTTCGACGTCCAGATTCGGCGCGGCACCACGCTGGTCCTGGTGACGCATGATGCGGCCCTCGCCACGCGTTGCCGCCGGATTGCGCGTCTGCGATCGGGACGCATCGATGGCGTGGACGGACCATGAGCGCTTCGGTCAGCCGCCTGTGGGCAAACCGCATAGGGCTGCCACTGCGTTTCGCACTGCGCGAAGCGCGCAGGGGTTTGCGCGGATTTTACGTTTTCATCGCCTGCATCGCCCTCGGCGTGTTCTCGATCGCCGGAATCCTCTCGCTGGCAGCGGCATTGGCCGAGGGTCTGTCCCGAGAAGGTCGGGCGATTCTCGGCGGTGACTTGGCATTCACATTGGTGCAGCGTCCGGCCACGCCGCGCGAACTCTCGTTCCTGAGCGGACGCGGCCAGGTGTCGCAGGTCGTCACGCTGCGCGCCATGGCGCGCGCCGGTGACGGGCAGGCCGCACTCGTCGAACTGAAGGCGGTCGACAAGAACTACCCCCTCTACGGCAAGGTCGTGCTCGACCCCCCGCTTCCGCTGCAAGAGGCATTGAGCCAACGCGACGGGACATTCGGCGCAGTCGCGGATCCGATACTGCTCGCGCGACTGAACCTCCAGCCGGGCGCCAAGCTCAGCATCGGCGCGGCCGCGGTCGAAATCCGCGCTGCGCTCGTGAACGAGCCTGACAAGCTCGCGAGCGGCATTGCGTTCGGGCCGCGTTTGCTGATGGATGGGGCCGCCCTGCGCGCGACCGGTCTGCTGCAGCCGGGCAGCCTGGTGCATTGGCACTATCGCCTGCGTCTGCCGTCGTTTGCCGATCGTGACGCGGTAGGCGAGGTTGCGCAGGCCGCACGCAGGCAGCTGCCGCAAGCCGGATGGGAAATTCGCACCCGCACCAAGGTCTCGCCGCGGCTCGAACAGGACATTGCGCGCTTCACCGAGTTCCTGACCATCGTGGGGTTGACCGCATTGCTGATGGGTGGGGTTGGCGTCGGCAATGCAGTGAGAAGCCATCTCGACCGCCGACGGGAAAGCATTGCGATCTTGAAATCGCTGGGCGCGGATGGCCCCACGGTGGTTGCGATCTACCTCACGCAGGTGATGCTGATGGCCCTGACCGGCAGCCTCATCGGGGTCGCATGCGGCGCCCTGCTCCCCTATGCCTTGAAAAGTATCACCGCCGCGCTGATCCCCATTCCGCTCGCGCCGGGCCTGCATCCTTCTGCGCTCGCCCTTGGACTGATCTACGGGCTGCTCACGGGGCTGACCTTCTCCTTGTGGCCGCTCGGCCGCGCGCGCGACATACCGGTCGCCGCGCTATTTCGCGATCGCGTGGCGCCGCAACGCGCTTGGCCGCGTAGGACCCACATGGCGCTCACGCTGGTGGCCGGCGGCCTGCTTGCGGCCATGACGATCGCATCGTCCTACGACCGACGCGTCGCTCTGATCTACGTCGCGATCGCCGCGGCGGTGTTCGCGGCGCTGCATCTGCTCGCCGCGCTGCTCGTGACCGCCGCCGCCAGGATGCCGCGCTTCGGTGCCGCGCCCTTGCGTCTGGCGGTCGCCGACATCCATCGTCCCGGTGCTCCGACGTCGCATATCGTTCTCTCGCTCGGCCTCGGGGTGGCGCTGCTCGTGAGCGTGAACGAGATCGACGGCAATTTGCGGCGACAGTTCGCAGACGAGCTGCCGGCCAAGGCGCCGTCATTCTACTTCCTGGACATTCCCGTCGATCACGCGGATCGCTTCGACGCTTTCCTGCGTCGCGAGGCACCGCGTGCAAGGTTGGACGAAGTGCCCATGCTGCGCGGGCGTATCGTTGCCGCGCGCGGCGTGCGCGCCGAGGAGCTCAATCCGGACCAGGAGGTCGCCTGGGTTCTGCAGAGCGATCGGGGCCTCACCTATGCGCGCGAGTTGCCCAAGGGTTCGCGCCTCGCCGCCGGCGAATGGTGGAAGCCCGATTATGACGGACCGCCGCTCGTATCCGTCGAACAGCGCATCGCCGACGGGCTCGGTCTGAAGCTCGGGGACACCGTGACCGTCAACGTCCTCGGACGCGACATCACCGCGCGCATCGCCAATCTGCGCCGCGTCGACTGGCAGAGCCTGGGAATCAACTTCGCGATGGTATTCTCGCCCAACAGTTTTGCCGGCGCCCCGCACACCCGCCTTGCCACGCTCACCTTCCCCGACGGGGGTACGCCGCAGGAAGAGGGACGTTTGATCCGCGCAGTCGCGGCCGCCTTTCCGACGGTGGCCGCGGTGCGGGTCAAGGAGGTGGTGGAAGCAATCGGCACCCTCGTCGCCAATCTCGGGCGCGCCATCGGCGGCGCGAGCGTGGTCACCGTTGTTGTGGCGGCCCTGGTGATGGGCGGCGCCCTGGCGGCAAGCCACCATCGTCGCGTGTACGATGCCGTGATCCTCCGGACTCTTGGCGCGACGCGGGCGCGTATCGTCGCGCTCTATGCGCTCGAATACGCGATGCTTGGCGGGCTGGCCGCGCTGTTCGGCACGGCAAGCGGTTCGCTCGCGGGGTGGCTGATCGTCACGAAGCTGATGCACCTGCGGTTCGTTTGGCTGCCGTGGCCGGCCGTGACCGCGGCCGCGGGCGCCGTGGCGGTCACGCTCGCGATCGGCCTCGTGGGCACTTTTGCCGCACTTCGGCGCAGGCCGGCTTCCGTATTGAGAAACCTTTAGTTTCCGAGCGACGCCGGCGCGGTAAGTCGCCCCAGCCTGCCGCCTCGGCCATCATCGGGCCACATCTGGCGCCGAGGGTTTGGACGTCCTAGATTAATCGCGACGGGTGCGCCGGCCGCCGGCCCGCGCGCCACCGGGTCCGGCCCCGCAAGCCGGGACAAGAGAGGGAACTTCGATGTCGGACTACGACCGTAACTATAACTACTTCGCCCGTTCCGGCTATGCGGAACGAGCCGCGGTAATCGACGCGGGCCTGCGCGCCTATATGCTCCGCGTCTACAACTATATGGCCGCCGGCGTCGCACTGACCGGGGTGGTGGCCTGGCTGACGTTCAACGCGGCGGTTCAGACCAGCGAAACCGGACAGCTCGTCCTGACGTCCTTCGGCCAAGCGATCTACGGTGGCCCGCTCACAATCCTGTTGTTCCTCGGAACATTGGGGCTCGTGTTCTTCCTGAGCTTCCGCATCGGCCATCTGCAGCCGAGCACGGCGCTCGGCCTATTCATGGCCTATGCGGGGCTGCTCGGGCTGATGCTGTCCTCGGTCTTCCTCGCCTACACCGGGGTTTCGATCACCCGCACCTTCTTCATCTCCGCGGCCTCGTTCGGCGCGCTCAGCCTCTACGGCTACACGACGCAGCGCGATCTTTCGCCTGTCGGTTCGTTCCTGGTCATGGGGCTGTTTGGACTGATCCTGGCCATGCTGGTCAACCTGTTCCTGAAGAGCAGCGGGCTGGAATTCGTCATCTCGGTGATCGGCGTATTGATCTTCGCCGGGCTCACGGCCTGGGATACCCAGCGGATCAAGGAGATGTACAGCGTCAGCGACGACGGGACGGTCGCCGGCCGCAAGGCGGTCATGGGCGCGCTCGCGCTTTATCTCGACTTCATCAACCTGTTCCTGTTCCTGCTGCGCTTCCTCGGCGATCGCCGCTAGGCTCAGAGCCAGTCTCGTGGTTTCGACGCCCCGGCCCCGCCGGGGCGTTTCGTTTCTCGCCCCCGCATCGACATGGTCGACGCCCCGCGGCCCCGGCTTGTTTCGTCCGGCGGCGTCTTTAAGACTGCGAAGGTGACCGAAATACGCGCGTCACTCTGGGCAGCCCGGATGCGACCTGCCATGAAAATCCGTCCTGCAAGCTTCTCCGACGTCCCGACCATTACCCGCATCTATGCGCATGCCGTGACGACGGGCACGGCATCGTTTGAGCTTTATCCCCCCGACGAAGCGGAAATGACGCGGCGCATGCGCGCTGTGCTGGAAGGCGGATTTCCCTATTTGGTCGCGGAGGAAGGCGGCACGGTGGTCGGCTATGCCTACGCCTCGTTCTATCGGACACGACCCGCCTATCGCTTCACGGTGGAGGACTCGGTCTATGTCGCACCGGATGCGCAACGCCGCGGCGTGGGACGCGCGCTCCTGATCGGGCTGATCGAGGCGTGCACGGCGCTCGGATTCAGGCAGATGATCGCCGTTATCGGCGACTCGAATCAGGCCGCATCGATCGGCCTGCACCGAGCGTGCGGCTTTGATCACGTCGGCAACCTGCGCAATGTCGGCTGGAAGTTCGACCGCTGGCTCGATACGCCGCTCATGCAACTTGCCCTCGGCGCAGGAGCCGCCGCCCCGCCGCGGGATCTCAATGCCGCGATGGCCCCGACCGCTGCGACGGATCCCAGCGTGCACCGCCGGCCGCGCGCGGCACGGACCCGTTCCGATACGGGACAATGAGCCCATGACGGGGAACAGCGGCCATGGGTCGAGGAAGGTCCATACCGGATGACGATGGCCGGCTGCCGACGGAACCCGGCGTGAAACGCTCGCACTTCGGAACGGCGAGGCGGTTCCGATCAGACCGGGATCGCGTGTCATACCGCTCCTTGCCGCACCGTCTCCGTCGCTCCGTTCCGCGACGACGGCCGGCGGATCAATTCACGACCGCCAGTTGCGAGCGGTCTATTGCGCGAAGCACGCGATCGAGCTCGTGACCCCGCCGCACGACGAGCCCGGTGGCGGAAATGACGCTGTAGGTCCCCTGACGCCGCGCCAGCCTCGGCTGTTTCTCGATGCGGTACAACGGCACTTCGCTGCTACGCCTGAACACGGAAAACACGGCGCGATCTTTGAGGAAATCGATGGCATAGTCTCGCCATTCGCCGGCGGCGACCTTGCGGCCATAGAGATCGAGAATGCGTCTGAGCTCTCGGCGGTCGAAGGTCACTTGGTTGAAGGGGGCGGCGTGGACCGTGGTCGCGCCCCCGAGGGGCTGGCTGGGATCGATTTCGCCGGTAGCGGACCTCATGCGGCGCCTCCTTGGTTGGATCTGGCTTGCGCCGAATGATCGCGCCCGCGGGCGGACGCGGCAAGGGCCTCGCGCGGGGAAAAAGGCGCACGCGAAAACGCCGCGAAACTCCCGCGCCAATCACGAAGACGTTAAAGAAACCCACAATAACGCCCAATTTCGGTCAATCGCCGGTCACGCTGGAATGGAAAACAGGCAGCGTTGCCTCAAGGCCCGGTCGGTGAAAAGCCCCGGATTCCTCAGCCCCCCAGCCCCCCGAGGCTTGACCGGCCGGGCCGATTGAGTTCCGCGTACGGTTCAATCCCCTAAGCCTGCGGGCCGGCGCTGCGCCGGCCCGTCTTTTGTCGTCCCGGTCCGATCGGGCGGGCCGGGCGCGCGTCCATGTCTATGGAAGCTTCGCGGACGCGGCCCCCAGGATCAATCCCGGTTTGGCCGCGACGCCGCTTTGCACCAGCACGTTGAGCCGATCGACGTCGCGCAGCGAAAGATTATGCGCGGGAATGTCGGCGAGCTTGTAGGTGAAGGTCTGCTCGCTGCCACTCCAATCGCCAAGTTTCACCCACCGCCGCACCACCTCGTGATAGGTGATCGTGCGCCCGCGGTTCTCGCCGCGACCGATGGCGACGGCAATCCGGTCGGTGATCGGGCAGAGCCAGACCTCGCCGCTGTGTTTCGCGTTGACCGCAGCAGGGATGACGACCGTCACGAGACCGTCGGCGACCTTGAGTGCAACCGGCAGGGAGAGCGCCTCTCCGCTGCGGCGGCTCTGTTCGATGGCGCGCTCGATCGCCTGCCGGTCGCTGCCGACGACCGCAACGACGCCGTTGATCACCGCTTGCGGCGTTCCCACGTCATTGACGCCGCGCGCAAGCGCGTAGGCGTGCTGGCGCTTGGTATGTCCATGCAGCGCCAATGTGTCCTTCCAACCGAGATAGTCCCAGTAGTCCACCGGAAGACTCATGGTGAGGAGGGAAGGATCGCGCGACATTTCGCCGAGCAGCCTGTCGGCTGGCGGACAGGACGAGCAGCCTTGGCTTGTGAAGAGCTCGATCACCGCACGCGGACCGGCAAAAACCGGCGTCGCGCCGCAGACGAGCGCGGCG
>Ga0070740_10002826_pt1 | contig 19418 bp, 20 predicted proteins | sample Coa_R2_FD_67286 | JGI IMG/M metagenome (GOLD analysis project Ga0070740, IMG submission 67286) | Surface soil microbial communities from Centralia Pennsylvania, which are recovering from an underground coalmine fire - Coalmine... | ecosystem: Environmental > Terrestrial > Soil > Unclassified ...
TTCTCGTTCAATCAACACCTCGGTTACAGCGAACATCCAGCCTCGCCGCGATATCAGAGACGGGGATGATCTGTTAGCCGCCCTCCGGCACCCCTCATTGCAGGAGACCCCAGATCAAACCCGAATGCAGATAGTCTGACGTGACTGGCGGATCTCTGCATTAGCTCCGTCGTGGTCAGTAGAGGGTCGTTTGATGTAGCTGAGTGAGAAGTCATAATAGTAAGTACGTCGAGCCCCTCGAAAATCTAAATATGGGAATGAAACTTCCTAAACTTCTATGTTTAGGTGAACGAGTTCGTGAGCCCTTCTAATACATTCTCCCGACGAAGGTCTTCGTAAGGAGAAGTTTCTCCTGTTGGAAAACAGAAAAATCTCTGAGTCAGGATGATGCGACGCCGCTATGCCATCCACTTGGCCGTCTTTAGGTGAACTCGGAGGAAAGGCAATCCCTAGCTGCTGGGGAGAGGCATTCACCGCTGTTCAGCAAAACTTCTGGAAATCAACAGGGCGAATTTCGCCAGGACAGGCTCGGGCAGTATTTACCTTTGTACCCCAATACGCTGACCACATTGGTCGAATGTTGGGGACAGATTTAGGAGCCCAGATGCCTGAGCAGAACGAAACATCGAAGTACCCATTGCTGGAGGAATTACTCGCCGGACGCGGCATGTACCTCCAGGCGACTTATACAAATCGCGACGCCGCCGTACTCTTTGGCGTTTCAATTCGCGCTATCCAGGATCGCGTCAGTTCTGACCAATTGACCGCACGCGATCTTCCCGGTCGAGCAAGATTCTTGTCCATCGATTTGGAAGAGTTTCTTCAGAACAGCATCAAACGCAAGCGCAAATCAAGGTCATAATTCCTCGCGGTTCTGCGCTATGTCACCCAAAGCTATCGGATTGGAACAGAAGCGCAGAATGCTTCGCAATACTTCGTAAAATGCGTGATTTTATACGCAAATTCTGGGTCAGATCGACCAAAAAACTACACGGGAAAGTACATATATGAATACAGAGCTAGTGCATGATGGCACACAAAATGCTGTAGTCCTTCACGGAACTGCCGAAGTTCTCTCAGATTCACCGCGAGATCTGCGGTCACTGATGGATCTACTTGATCTCCTACAAAAACAGGGGACAAGTTCGAATTTTGCGATGCTTGAGACCACCGCGTCCCAATTTTCAAAATTTACCGGTAAAACACTCGACGAGATCAATATTGAAGAACTCGACGATTCCCGAGACGACTTCCGGCGGTATCTTGAGGAGCACAAGTACAAAAAGAATACTGTCAGGTCTTATTCTAATTATGCAAGAATCCTTTACACTCTCGCGATTGAGGCAGGTTGGGTTCGTTCATCTCCATTATTGTCTGAGGAATGGCAATATGTTCTCGGCCACGCGCCACAAACCAAAAATCGCGAACCTCGTTGCAGTGCTCTCATAAGATACCTTGCCAAACAGGGGCTATCACCACGCGAAGTAACCGAAGATGATCTAAGCATTTGGATCAATGGATATGTTCGGGGAGGCAACTCACTCGACTATGCCCGATTTCAGAGCAATCTCTTACGTAAACTCCTTGTCCGTGCGGGAATGAATCGTCGCCTAGAACCGAAGCGTATCAGACGCGATCCCTATGGAGTGCCGCCTGAACAACTGCCATCGAGTTTCAGATCGGAATTAACTGACCTAATCTCATGGAAGACGGCTATGTTCAGGCCGGGCAGATCCAAAAGAGCAAAGGTAAGGCTCGTCACCGCAAAGCAATTGGAGCGAACGATCCGATCCATTTATGGATTCGGACGAAATATATTACATCTAGGTGAATTCAGTACCCTTGCGGAACTTTTGCGAGAAGATCTTGTGAGTGAATTTGCGGCTTGGACCATCAACGAGCGGCACGTAAAAGGCAGTTCGATCAAAACCAAACTTACGCTCATTCATGGAGCGCTACATCAACACCCGAAATACAAAAGTTTGAACCTCCGGTGGTTGGAAGAACTCATAAAGGGAATGCCAGAAGACGATCCGTCTGCAATCGGAGATCGTCAGGCTGAGAAATATCTCTCGTATGAAGTTCTTGAAAGAATTCCGGATAAGATACGAAGCCAGCGACGTATGGTGTCGCAAGATGGACCTGTGAAGCTTGCACTGCAAGTTCGTGATGAGTTGTTGACGAAATGGCTTGTAGTTCTCGCTTGGCGTCAACGAAATATTCGCGAATGTCGGATAAAAGGAGAGCAGCCCAACCTATTCAAGGCTCCAATCCCACTACACAGCAAAGTGTCGAAGGCGAAGTGGGTAATAGAAGAGGAAAAGAGAAACCCCAAAGCTGAATTTTGGCAGTGCAAGTTTAGTCCAGAAGAGACAAAAACCAAGCACACAGTCCATTTCGTTTTGCCTCAATCACTAATCTGTCTGTTAGAGGAATACTTAAAGGATCACCGAGAACATTTGGTCGTTAAACCTGACCCTGGAACCTTATTCCTTAAAACAAATGGTACGTCCTTCAAAATTAGTCAGTTTTCTGACCTCGTATCAGAACTGACGCTGCGGTATGGTGGGAAAGCAGTCCACCCACATCTCTATCGGAATATTATTGCCTACACATGGCTGGAGCACCACCCTGAAGACTATCTGACACTCTCGAAACTTCTCTGGCACCGAGATGTAAGCGTTACGCTGAAGATTTATGGCCGCCTTTTTGACGAGTCAAACGGAGTTAGCAGAATGGACGAATGGCTACAGGCGCGGAATATATAAAACAGATGCTCTGGTAGATTCAATTTTTTGGACGCGCCTAGAGCCTTGCAGTCGCATCTTCTCCGCGTTATCGTGATCACGATTGCAGTGAAATGGCTGGTCCTTCTGTAGTCTGGACTGCGATTTGTGGAGGCGTCACTAACTCGATCATGTCAATCAATGGGACGTGGGGAAACCCGACATTGGCTAGGTGCTTTGGTAAGCGCGAATATGGATCAATCGTAGTAGCAGAACAAGTGGCTGAAAAGGCGAGTTGCAGAACCGGCGAATTGATCATCGCCTATCAGTGTTACGATTGCATGCGATTTCACATCGGCCATGCTGACGAATCTCAAAAAATCGTCCGAAGCCTGAATTCACCTCTTCCCTTTTTGTGTCCGAACTGCAATGGACCGATTCCAGATCCGCGTCGCTTTGCCGCAAAGGAATCTAGCTCGCCGACTGTATATTGCTCAGCAAAATGCCGAAAAGCCAGCATGCAACGACGGAAACGTGCTCATCGCGCGAACAGAATCAACGAAGGAAGCTGTAGCGAAAGGCAGTTGAATGCTCAGTATTGAGAATTATTGTTTCTCGATTTGAATTCACAAAACGCGTCGCATGTCCAGAAATCCACCTGCGGTGAAAGTGCGCCTCCCATGTTTGAGGAACACTAAAGGGTGGAAAATGCAAGCGCTCGTCAATGTGATCGAGCGCCTGCGTTAATTGCTTCCGGAGAGAAACTCAGCGATGAATTCTGGCGCGATAAATGACAGGAAATGTGAAAAGTTCTTCCCGGATTTCGTCATCCGTCGCATTGGGGTCTTTGAGTGTTAGTGTTGCAGTCTCAACCCCGTGGACGCTGACTACCCAAGCTCCGACCAAGTAGTCGTAACGAACGTCAGCGACAATATCTGGGAAAATATGACGTTCAATGATGTCCGGCGATTTCAAAATCCATGCGTGCGTATCGTCGATGTGTTTTTTGTAATCTGCGGGTGTAGCAGGAGTACCGTCCTCCCATAGAACTAGGTTTGGCGGCTCTAGTGTTGCGCCTTCGTGTGTTGCCCATTGCGCAATTAGTGTAATCATTGTTTGAGTTCCTTAGCAGTTTTTACTTAGAGGTGAGCTTAATTCTCGATAGAGATATAATAGCTCAATAGGGATAAATGTCAAGAGCTATAAAAACTTTGACTATTGATCTGAAAGCAGTCGGTCGCCGTATACGTGAACTTCGTGGCTTTGATACGAAGCAGTCTGACTTGGCTAAGTTGATTGGGGTTGCCCAAAGTCATATCTCGGCAGTCGAGAGAGGGCAGAAAGAACCTAGCGCTACGATTCTGCTACGGATTGGCCAGTTATATGGAAAATCGGTGGATTGGCTATTAACAGGCTTGGGATCTAGCCCTGAACTTAAAGGACGAGATTAAAACAGTGCTGCAGGACTCAGCGCTACAAGATGCTCCAATCTTCCGGGTTGGAGAGTCTCAAACTCTTTCTGCGGCACCTTTAGGTATTTCCATTGTGCTTTTGTCAATTGAGTAGCATTCGTGCACCAGCGTGTTGCTGCCTCGTCTTTATAGGCCACTTCTCCGGTTTCCGCACCTTTTGTTTCCAGCAGCCAGTGGGCACCTTCTGTATCAACAGCCACAAAGTCCGGATAATAGGACCTCAGATTCATGGCCCCATCCGTGTATTCAATCGCAAACCCGAGCGGTTGCGGCAACTTTGCAAATGCTGCCACATCCTTAGCATTATCGAGAAATCGCGCGAATTCCCGCTCAAAGGCGTTGTCACAAGGCACCAGGTTAAAAACCGTATGCTCACCCTCCCATACCTGCCTTGACCACGGAAAAGGTTGGCACATGGAAAGCATCCGTTCTGGCTCCAGTAGTAGAGGTTCCTGTTCTGCGATTGTCAGACGCTTCAATTCCTTTTCGAAGACGCTGACACACACATAGTGTGCAACGGGGGTACTCATCGCCTTTACGATTACAGGGTCTGATAAATCAACCACCTGCCCGAATGCCCTTTGTTCAAAGAACTCCCGAATCTTCGGCGCTAGGGCGGCAAATTGCGATGGCAGCTTGACCTTCTCAGCAATTCGGCGCGAGTAATAGCCGATGACTTCTTGTGCTGTCTGTGGCTCCGGAATGGTGTATTCGCGCTCTATCACTTTCTGAAGCGTGATGATGTCTTTGCCTTCATAACGGAACGTCTTGCTCTGCGGATCATCTGGCTTTACTGGCAGAAGTATAGTCTGGAATGCCATCACGTCCAGGCCCGCAATCTCCTCTGCCAAAGACTTTTTTCGCACCAGCACTGGCGACAACACCGGAATCCCAATGTCATATTGTTTGCGCTCTTCGATCGGCAGAATTGTAAGGATCTTCAGCTTATCTTTGCCTACCTCGAACGTATCCAACTTCAGATCTTCAAGCTTTTCGAGATCATCCACAAAATCCAGGAACTTCTGGTTCCCGATAATATCCACGCGCTCGGTAAAATCTACTGCCAGGTCCCGAAACATCAAGCGCAAGCCGCGTCCAATCGCCTGTTCCGGCAGAATATTCGCCTTTGCGGTATATGGACGGAGACCTACAACGACTGTGACATTCTTCACGTCCCAGCCCTCGCGCAGCATCATCACACTGACGATCGCGTTGATGGGACTGTCCAGTTCGTCTACATCATGGACAGCCTTACGTGCCTCATCCAGTTCTTTTTTGCTTACCTCTCCGGACTTGTCCGTATGGATGACCTGAGTCTTATCCCCGCCAAACTCCGCTGGATATTGCTCGCGCAACCATGCCGCTACATCGTCTGCTTCAGATGTATCGTTCAGCATGACAAACAGCACTGGTTTGCGCTTCAAGAGCGACAATTGCTCGCGGTACTCCCGCCATCGCTCTACTGCCGCCGTCAGGTGTCCCCGATATCTCACGCTCGCATAGTCTGACTTCTGTTCGTCTATATGGGCGATGCCTTTCATTGGGCGTTTCACAATTCCGTCTAGAATCGCCTGCTTTAGCGGATAGTCTGAAATGGTCCAGGGAAAGATGGAGCCTTTGGTGAATCGCGGAGTCGCCGAGAAGTCAAGCTGCATCGTCAGTGGATTTGGGCCATGCAGTTTGCGGATCGTCTTGTTCCATTCGCTTTCCTCGTCATGTGTATGATGGGCCTCATCGTTCACGACCATCAGGTTTCCACCACGCAAGCCAATACGGTCGCCGAAGTCCGTCAATTCCAGCTTTTTTGTCGGAGGTTTCGATCCCAATACAGCCGTCATTTCATCCGGCTCTTCTTCGCCATTCCGTTCTGCCCTTTCGTAAAATTGCTGGATGTTAGTCAGGAACAGCATCCCCTCAGCTGGGGCTTTTTCCGCATCGCCGCGCATGACGCAATCCAGTTCCCAGAAGATAGTGAGTTCGCGGGGGATGACAGGATCAGCCTGAAAGATACGTCCGCCTGCGAAGTCCGTTTTCAGGCGCTCCAAAACAATTACGTTAGGAGCTAGCAGGAGAAAAGTCTTTGCATAGTTCTTTGCGATTTCATCTGGTTCCCGTATGGCATTCAAAAATTGCCAAGCAACTGCCAGTGCTATGACTTTGGTTTTGCCCGAACCGGTCGCCATTTTGATGCAGTACCGGGCAAAATCATCGTGGAGAGAGAGACGGACATCTTTGAGGTCTTGCGCATACCGCTCCAGAAGTGTCTTTCGCGTCCGCACCTTCTCGTATTCCCATATAAAGATCAGCGTCTCCATCGCTTCCTGCTGGGAGCGGTGGTATCGGAACGGAATGCCCGTTGGCAGTTTGTGGTCGGTGTGGAACCAGTGGTTCAGCAGGATGCGCGTCGTGTCTGTGATGCCTTTATAGCCGCCCACCGCCCATGCTTTGACGGCCTCGCGTAGCGCTGGAACGCACACCGCTGTGCGTAACTTTGAGGTTACATCCAGTAGCTCGGGTTGGGCGTCACTGGCAACTTTCTTCTTTCTGGGCATGGGCTATTTCACGTTGATTTCCAGGGTCTTCGTTGTGTCGTTCCCAAGAATATCAATCACCTTGACCAGCACCATATATGTCCCCGGCTCCGGATACTCATACTTTGCCGTCAGTTCAAGGTTGGGTTGCTGGCGGGTTCGATAGGACTGCCACTGGTTGTGGAATGTATCGTTCTTGAAATCCCAGTCCACCGCCCAGTAATCGATCATCTGGCTCCAATGCTTAATCGCCTTTCTTGCTTCCTCTGGCACGTCATCGAATGGAATGACAAAGTCAGCCAGCTTCAGCGTTATTTCGCGGCCTTTCTGCTTTGGTTCGACAGACAATGCACCCAATTCGAAGAACTTGATGTGACCCTGCTCAACGGCTTTCTTTTCCAGCACCTCGCGCGGGATTTTCTTGAAGACAACGCTCACACGCGACTCCGCAGCTACCTGTCGCGCCGTTTCATTCAATTCAAAGGAGAACTCCCATCCCAGGATATCGGCGGCTGCCTTCTCTTTGGCGGCCTTCCATGTCTCCCGCGCAATAGCCTTCACATCGGCAATAGTTACCGGGGCATCCACCGCGCCTACATGCACCATGCGTCCGGACTTCACGCCATGCAACCATGTGTGCCCGCTCAAAGGAGTGGCATGATAAAGGTCAAGGATGAACTTGCAATATGCCGCCTCCTTCTGGAGTTGCTGTTCCAAAACGCTTTCGCCGTCCGGACGGAACTCTGCACCCTGCCACGCTTGCCGCTCATATTTGCCGAGGTTCTGGACGACAAAGGGCTTTACTCCGGGGATGGAAAGCAGGCGTTTGCGCGTGGTGTGGATGGCAAAACGTCCCAGATCGCAAGCAATCCAGCGACGGTTGAGCTTTTCTGCAACTGCCGCTGTTGTACCTGAACCGATAAAACAGTCGAGAACCAAGTCACCTTCATTAGAGGAAGTTTTGATAATGCGTTCTAGCAAGGCTTCAGGTTTTTGAGTTGGATAACCTAGGCGTTCAGAAGCTAAGTTGTGAAGCTGCGGCATATCCAGCCACATGTCTTGAAATGGTGTTCCCGGTAAATCTTCAGGATAAAGTTTCAGGCGAGGCATCCCTCCGGTTTTCTTTGGCCAGTGGATTTTACCTGCTGAATCTAAAGCGTCCATCTTATCTTTTGTCATAGCCCAACAACGGCTAGGTGGCGGAGTAATGCCTTTCCACATGTAAATCTGGCCTTTAGATGCTCTATCCATACCCGCAGTCAAGTCCCGTCGTGCGTATCGACGTCCCTTTTCATCAATCTGGTCGAAGAAAGTGGCGATATAACTCTCGTCATATGGAGCGTATTGTTGATTCCATGTGTACTTTTCAGATTTCGAGTAAAAGAGCAGCACATCATGAACATTTCCGTAACGCTGGGACACATTAGCGTGAGCAGAAGTGCGCTTCCAAACGATTTCATTGCGAAACGATTCAATGCCGAAGACTTCATCCAGCACCGCCTTTGCGTAATGGCCAACATTGAAATCGAGATGAACGTAAATACTTCCCGCATCATCAAGCAATTCATGCAGTAGAACAGCAGCCTCGTAAAACCATGAGACATACGAGGAGATTCCACGTCCCCACGTGTCACGATAAGCTTTCTGTTCAATGATGGAAGGTTCTTTTTGGAAATATCCGTCTGATTCAGGAATGGCTGTGGAGAAGGTAAAGTCCGCTCCCGTTCCAAATGGGGGGTCAATATAGATGAGGCTTACCCTTCCTGCAAGCTCCGGAAGCAACGATGGCAACACATATTTTTTGTCACCCCAAATGAGCCGGTTACGCCACGCTGTCTCCCGTCCGCTGGCGAACAAATTGAGCGTTCGCATCCGGTCCGCTGCGCTCTCGTTGACTGTTTCTATGGTCTGAAATGGCAGCGCCACCCGAACAGGGCCTTGTCGCTTGCCGTCCACATACTTGCCTTCCCAAATCAGTTCTGCCATTCATCTATCCAGTTCAGCCACACAACCAGGCTGTTTATCAGCAGTGCTCGCCAATTGTTAGCGAAGAAGTAATTTATTGTAAATCTTCTTTATGGCCTGCTATCCTCTGCGCCAGTGAGCAGTAGAGATTCCTTCAGACCATCCCTTGGATGGCAGTTTGAAAAGGAACCAGATGCCGATTCAAATTCCTGTGAATGCCTTGGCGAAGTTCATGAAGGCCAGCGCCTCCGCGCAACGAACGCTGTTGCGCAACCACAAGTTTCCTTTCACTGCCGCTGGCAAAAAGCGGCCTCAGATTGTCTACTACAGCGAGGCACGAACCGCCATTAGGAAGTATCACGAGAGCGAAAACAACGTAAGCGTGCTCCTGACCGCAATTGAGGACTTATTGAAGAAAGAGGCAGAGCACCCAGAGAAAGACGGCTCCCGAATCAGCGACAATGTGCGGGCAGTGAAAGCATACATGGCCTATTTTGCACACCGCAAATTTACTGTGCTTGAAAATCCGAAGCCGAAATATCAGCACGGGGAGGTAATTGTTTCAGCAACGCCAGACCTCTATGTAGACGAGGGTGGTCGAAAGAAGCTGATCAAGCTGGATTTCAGCATACCGAAGCCGGATGAGGAAGTCGTTCAAATCATTTTGAAGGTGATGCACGAGGCAGCCGCAGTGGGTCAACTAGGCGCTCACCCCAAGGACGTTATCTATCTAGATGTCTCTCGGCAAAACCAATATACGGGAACTGCGCTCAACAAGAGACTGAAGCGTGACATAGATGCTGCCTGCGAAACCATCGCTGACATCTGGCCGAGAATCAAGCAGTCATCCTGATCCTCAAGCGATGCGGGAATCTCCAGTCCATTGGAACCTGGCCGCTTCCTATCCGGTTCTTCGGGTGATTTCCCCCATTTATTTCGGGTTTTATGGTAGTTTATGCCAGTCATCTGGGGCTAAAATGATAACACAGCCCAGAGGGAGGGCTGCACAATATGGCATACGATGAATTCTTTATTGAGCGGCGTGATGGGGGCGATTATGCGGTTCGGAGGCCCGATTCAGACAGAGCAAGTGCGGTGACTCCCACACAACAGGAAGCCATCGAGCGTGCCCGGCAGATGGACCCAAACGCCGTAATCCACGTTGAACGAGTGCGCAATACAGATCGCGGTGGACGCGATAAATGGCGGAAGCCATAGTCCCTGAGACCAATAGTCGCCCCGCGCAGCCGGTGCACCGCATCCGAATCGGCTTTTATATCTCGCATACTTGAACGAGGTTCTGCATCCAAACCATTATCCGATCTGATTCTCAAATCAGCGGATAGTAATATTGTGAGAGCCTATGAAGACATTCGGAACCATCCTCTCTGAAGCCCGAAAAGCGAAGGGTATGAGCCAGAAAGAGCTTGCCAGCAAACTTAAGAAAGAAGATGGCCAAACAATCTCTCCTCAATATCTGAATGACATTGAACATGACCGCCGGAATCCGCCATCCGAATTCATAATCGGGCAAATCGCGGAAATACTCGAATGTGATAAAGATACGCTTTGCCTTGCTGCGGGTACGATTCCTAGTGATCTGATGAAAATAGCCGCTACACAGCCCGATAAGGTAGAGCGGGCTTTCAAGGCATTTCGCAGGACCGTGAAAGGCAATTAGACATGAAGTGGGTGCCTGACAAGACGGGTCGATTTCTGAAACGGCCTCACTATCTTCCTGAAGAACTCGATGCTGAATGCGAGCGCGTGATTCTTGCATTTCTCAATAAGAAATACAGAAAAATCGAATTTCCCATCAAGACGGATGATCTGACTGTATTTATTGAAGAGCAGGCCGACCTCGACAGCTATGCCGATCTTTCTGGAGAAGGAGATCGTGTAGAGGGTGTTACTGAATTCGTACTAGGAAAAAGACCCGTTGTGAGAATCTCTTCAGGATTGAACGCACCCCACCTGGAAAACCGGCTGCGCACGACACTGACTCACGAACATGGACATGTTCATTTGCATCGGTTCATGTTCGAGGATGCTCAGAACACGTCAGCTTCACTTTTCACACAGGCGCAAGGTCCCCAGGGTAACAAGTGCCATCGCGACGACATAGTCTCTGCCTCGGAGAGGGATTGGATGGAATGGCAAGCCGGTTATGCTTGTGGGGCCATCCTCATGCCGATTACGACGCTTTTGGACAGCGTTCAACGGTTCCGTTCGGTAAACAATCTTCTCTATAGCAATCTCTCGGTTCAGTCAGAAGCTGGTCAGAACCTCCTAACGGCTGTCGCTTCTACTTTCCAGACATCGCGGGATGCGGCTCGTGTCCGCTTACTTAAGAAAGGGGTTCTGACTGATACAGGGGGCCAAGGCACCAAAGAATTGTTCTAAAAAAAATTTCTCATGCTAATACCCAAATCCGCAGATTTTGGTATTATGAGATTAAAGGTTAGCTTGAACGGCAGAAGCTGGAAGGAGTCAAAGCATGGCAGACGTACAAGTAACTTGTATTACGAAACCGCACCTGCTGAGTTCGCATGAGCACATCACCCATGTGGGAAATTCTCGCGCAGGGTGGAGGTGGACGCGCGAAGAGGTCATCCAGAGCATTGAAGCACGAACAAATACTTTTTACGTGATTGATCCTTATACGGGTAAACGCTCTGAAGTCGGAATCGTTCGCCCTACAGGCAGGCCAGCATACCTGAGAACCTATGCAGACGGCGACTGGAATGACAACCTTTTGTCGCTGAACCAATGTAGTTTGTAAAGCCAACGGAGAAGAATCAATGGAACACCACGAGCATAAACATTTAATCCGAATCCATATTGATCAGAGGCCCTATGAGTCCCCAAATCCAACAACGGGCGAAGCTCTATACCGACTCAGTCATGTACAGCAGGGGTTCATGCTGTTCCGTGAAGTGAAGGGGGACAGAGAAGACCCAGAGGTGCCGGACGATCTCGATCCCATTCACCTGCGAGAAGACGAGCATTTTCACAGTGGTCCGGCAGTACATAGGGAATTCACGATTATTGTGAATGGTCAGAAGAAAGTCGTCAGCACGAGAACTGTGACCTTCGATGAAATTGTGAAGTTGGCGTTTCCCGTACCTCCATCCGGCGCAAACATCTTGTATACCGTCTCTTATGAAGATGGCCCGCGAGCTAATCCACAAGGCTCATTGAAAGAAGGTGGAACAGCCAAAGTGAAAGATTGGATGATCTTTAATGTCACAGCAACTGATAAATCGTAGCGCTGACCTGAAAAAGCTACGCAATGAAGGTTATGACCTCGAAATCCGTTCAGGCTGCCTGCTTGTGAAGGATGTCCCTTACGTCAATTCACGCAGGGAGGTGCTGCGTGGAATTCTGGTCATAAAGCTCGTGCTTGCTGGAGATGAAACAGGTCGTCCCGACACGCATGTCGCCTACTTTTCGGGGGAACATCCTTGTCATGAAGATGGTGCTGAAATCGCCAAAATAAAGCATGGAACTGGCACGTACTCTCTTACGCAGGATGTTGTAGTTAATCATTCTTTTTCTGCTAAGCCCAAACCGCACGATTCATATCCTGACTACTATGCCCAGGTGACGACCTATGTCGCCATTATTTCCGGACCCGCTCAGAGGATCGATTGTACAGCTACTGCGAAGATCTTCCCGGTATTTAAGCCTGATGCAGAAAGTGAAGAGCCGTTCAACTACATAGACACAGCCTCAAGCAGGGCAGAAATCGTTGCAGTTACCAAAAAACTGGCACTCGGGAAAATTGCGATAGCGGGCTTAGGCGGCACTGGATCTTATGTGCTTGATCTCGTCGCAAAAACACCGGTAAAGGAAATTCATCTTTATGACGGAGACATTTTCTTTCAGCACAATGCGTTTCGTTCACCAGGCGCTCCGTCCTGTGATGATTTGCGGGAAAAGTTGCCGAAGGTGACACATTTCAGCAATTTATATAGGAAGATGCACCGGGGTATTGTCGCTCACCCTGTCTACCTGGATGCTAGCAATATAGAAGAGCTACGCGGCATGGATTTTGTTTTTCTTTGTGTGGACAAGGGCAGCGCGAAAAAGTTGATTGTCGAAAAAATGGAGGAGTTTGACGTTCCATTCATTGATGTTGGAATGGGCGTTCAGTTGAATGACGGAGCTTTGGGAGGAATCGTGAGAACCACCACTAGCACGCCGCAATTGCGCGATCATTTACGTACCAGAGTGTCTTTTGCCGACGTGCCACATCACGATGATTATGACCGCAACATTCAGATTGCTGACCTGAATGCTTTAAATGCCTCCTTGGCCGTTATCAAATGGAAAAAGCTCTGTGGGTTTTACCGGGATCTCAAGTCCGAACACCACAGCCAGTTCAGCATCGACACCAGCCTGCTTCTTAATGAGGACCGACCGCAATGAAGCAGCAAGTTCTGAAGCACGAGTTTGTTGAGTTCATTCCCGATGAGATCGAACAAGGAATCATCTATATTTCGATTACGGTTTGCGACGGCAACTCATCTTTGCTGCTGCGGCTGCGGAAATAAGGTCGTGACGCCAATTCAACCTACGGACTGGAAGCTTATATTTGATGGCAAAACAGTTTCGCTGCATCCCTCGATTGGCAATTGGAGTTTTGCCTGCCGGTCGCATTATTGGATCAAAAATAATCGTGTCGCATGGGATCGAAAATGGTCTGAGGAACAGATAGAGGACGGACGCATTCGTGATTATTATGCAAAAGAGGATTATTTTAGTACCTCAAATGTTGCGGGAAACACTGCCATAAACGTGGAAGCGACGTGAGCGGTATGTGAACCTCATCTTGTCGGTCGCTGCGTAACGGAGCACATTTGAGGGATGGGACGAGATATCGCTGAGACGAAGGCAAAGTGGCGTGCGTTAGTTTCCGAGCAGGGTGAGAGTGGTTTGAGCGTGGCGGCGTTCTGCAATCAGCGCGGCCTGCGTGTCTGGCAGTTCTACGAGTGGAAGAAGCGAGTGAAGGAGCCCGAGACTGCGAGCTTTGTGGAGGTGCAGGTTGCGGCACCGGTGGAGCCAGAGCGGTCCGTGGGAGAACGAAGCCAGGCGATTGAGGTTCGTTTGAGAACTGGGCGCAGTCTGATCGTTACTCCTGGATTCAGCGTGGGCCATTTGCGCGCGCTGCTGACGGTACTGGAGAGCGAAGCAGGATGGGTCTGCCGAGTTTGCGCGCGCTGGATGGTGTGCAGACGACGCGGATCTGGCTGGCCGCAGAGCCGGCAACGGCATCATCCGCGCTGGGTGCTGGGCGCATCTTCGGAGGAAGATCATCGAGGCGGAAAAAACCGCGCCCGAGATCGCACGCGAAGCCATCGAAATGGTCCGTGCACTCTACGCCGTCGAGAAGCAGGCTGCGGATGTGACGGCTGACGAGAAGCTTGAGGTGCGGCAGGCGCAGTCTGTGCCACTATTGACCGAGTTGCGCGAGAAGTTCCTCACATGGAAAGAGCAGTTGTTGCCTCGCCATCCCATGGCAGAGGCCATCAGCTACGCCCTGAGCCAGTGGCAGGAACTCACCGTGTTCTCGCTCGACGGCGCAGTGGCGATAGACAACAACGCCAGCGAGCGTGAAATGAAGCGAGTGGTTCTCACTCGAAAAAACTCGCTTTTCGTCGGCAATCCGCGCGGTGGTCGAACGGCGGCTATCCTGGCGAGCTTAACGAGTACCTGCCGCCGCCATGATGTCGATCCGCAGCTCTATATCACGCAGCTGCTCATCAACCTGCCCGCGATCTCCGTCCCCGAACTGCCCGCCTGGCTTCCCAACCAGTGGAAACTCACTCGCCCTGCTCAACCCGCGCTGTAACAGTCGCGACCAGCATTTAAGGTCCACACTCACAATAGACCGCTTCTCAGAAGAGCCAAACGAAAGCGAGATCAGGTTCGATCACTACGTCCGCGATTCCACCACTCGCGGACTCTTGCCAAATGTCCGCCAACCTTGGCACTTGGCGTGGAATAGAGATAGAGAGCCCAAGCCGCTACCACTACGAATAACGGAATCTGCCACCAGTGCATACTGGAGATGATATGCCAGAACAGTGGAAGTGCTTTCAAGCGGCACAGCGGCCTTCGTCGCACCTGCCCTTAACATAGCGCTCACGAAGCGACTACTCAAAAACGGCGGTTCTGGCAAATGTTCAAGAAGTGGTTTCCTGGTATACGACCATCATGATTTTTAGCGCCTCGTTGAGAAAGCAAAAGCCCCACTTGTGGCAGGGCTTAGACCGTATTGCTTAATAAATGTCGTGCACCTGACGCTCAGCCCAAGAGTCATGGTGGTGCCTACCTAAGCAGACGATCTAGCCTATGTTGCTGCTCTGAATACTGTGTTCGTACAACTTCTCGACATGGTGGCCAAGCATATCAAACTCTTAAAGGTGTTGAAATTGAACTGGAGGAAGGCAGGCCTCAACTGCTGTCACTACCGTGGATGTCTGAGCAAAAAGAACGAGTGTGGCAAGGCGAAACTCAAAGCGTTCGGCCTATACCTAAAGAACCGCGATTCGAGGACCAGTCCGGCTTTCATCCACAAAGTGCGGAACTTCCAGAATATGCTTGGGCTCCGCACTGAATTCAGTTAATGCTTCCATCACTCGTGGGACAAGGGTTTCGTTTGATTCCGCCCTATTCACCAAAAAGATCATTGGCCTATCAAATTTTGGACGCATCTCACGGAGGAAATCTCTCAACCTATATAGAACAGCATCGATATCAGAGGTTTTCATCAATGCAGATGTCAAATCCAGATAATTGATGTTGTGGTGCTGAAATGCCTGAAAAGCAGCTTGTCGGGTCAAATTGCCAATATCAAATCTCGGTGATGCGCGCAATTCAATCACGTAAGAAGGCATTGCGCTTTTCAAGACATCTCGAAATTCCTGCTCAGTAACATCTGGGAAGAGAACAAAAAGGATTAGTCCATGCTTCGGTGCTGGGAAAAGCATCCCTTGCGTCCCAGGCTCGACAAAATCAAGAGCAGAAATTGGCATGCGTTTCTGCTTCGGGACGATATAAAGCTGATTCCGTTTTGTCTCGTCAGGCATTGTCACGAACCTCCTTTGACAATTCTGCTTCGATTTCAGCGGGACTTCTCTTTGGAAGGTGCCAAGGAGTGCCCCATTCCGGATCATGGATCGACATCTCGCCTGTATCCTTCTTCTTCAAATCTCGATCTTTCATAAATGCTCGTTTGTATAGCTGCGGTGCTACACCGGAGAACGGACGAAAAAGAACCCGAGCTTTTTTTATCTTTTCAGGATCATGGGTGGCGAGTAGCCGACTTGGAGGCTCCCATCCGGAGTTCTCAACTGCAATTGCATCCCGATGGAGACTAAGAGCTTGGCTTTTGGGATAGGGTTCGATGTATTGAACCTCATCAACGCCAGCGGCTACGATGTGTCGCGCGCAATAGTGGCAGGGGAAAGTCGTCACAAATAGTCTCGTTCCCACAAGAGATACCCCCTTCCTGGCGGCTGAAAGAAGAGCATCCATTTCCGCATGAACTGCACGGCTGAACTCGACCAATCCTCCCACCCGAGTTTTACGAAGCTGCAAAGCTAAAGCACTCTTTCTATCCTGCTGAAGATCACGGACTGCTTCGAGATCGGCAAGAAATTCTTGCACACTATTCAGAAGTTCGTTGATGATTTCATTCTGTGTTCGAGTATTCCGACAGTATCTTTCGTCTTTCTGCGTGAAAAAAGCACATCGCGCATCATGTGGATTTCGATCAAACGACTCTCCATAGACGCCTCCGCCGGCTTTCGGAACTTCATTCGTACCAGTCGCGACAACATTGCCGTTGATGTCAACAACGGCTGCTCCTACTTGTCTGGACAGGCATGCACTTTGCATCTGTGCGCTATAGGCATGATGCATTGCTGTTTCACCTACGGTTGGCCTAACAAGTTCGGCGTGCGAAACAATCTTTACTAGACGAGACAGATTTTCTACCACATCCCAATCTGGATTTGGTTCTCGTCCTTTTAGCCTATCAGCCGTGTTGTCAATAAAGTAATCAGCTAGATGGAAGGCATCCGCGACGTGTTGTCCATGTTTCTCCTTGGCATTTGCATCACGTTCCATGAACTTGATTGCAGCGTCACGCCCGCCATCTGAATACTTTTCAGCGATTCGTTGGATTCTTCGCTCTTCTTCGCAGACCACTCCGATCAATACAAATGCCTGCCCGTATAGCTGCCGTAAGAATTGTGCTTCTTCCGGATGACGAATGGAGTCAAGAATGTAGGCCCGAGGTTTCCCGTCAGGGACTATTGCTTTTCCGGATTCGAGAACCTGATTTGTCTTTGTAGCCCGCAAGCCTCTGATTTTCAGAGCCAATGCCCGAGCAATAGCCGCGAGATCCTCTTTGCCTGATGCCGTTTTCTCGGCACGCATCAGATCGCCGTAATCCTGAAGACGCTCTACTTGCCGAAGGGATGGTGGCTTCGTGATGGCAGGAAGTTCTTTACCGCGTGTCTTCGCCCATTGAGTGATCACTTCACGAGCCTTAAGGATCGTGACATCAAAGTAGGAGTCCGCTATTCGAATCTGCTTGAGCAGATTTTCGAGTTGCATAGCAATAAAACTCGTACCTGATCCTGCGTGACCAACCACAGCAAACACAAGTTCGTTGGACGCTGAATCAAGAAGAATATTCCTTGCTTCGCGCTCGACGACTGGTAGTTCGATGATCGGAAGTGCTGCTGGGTTTGTAGCCAAGGACTGCGGTTCCTTTCGAAATGCAACGATGCCAACTCTATATTGTTACGCACAATGCTCAAGGTGTACGTTGCGGGATAGCGTCCATTTAATTTGTTCTGTACATCTTTTCCACACAACTGCCAGTTTTTCCCTTTACTGACAACTCAAAATGCCGTCTTTCACATTAGATTTCCCAAAACGTCGATAATGGTGTCGGAATGGGGAACCCTTTGACGAGCAACCCAGTTTCGATAGGAGATCGCGCCTAAGTTTTTCCAGTCTTCGAGCCATTGCCGAAGATCTGATTCCAGGACCGTCGAATATTGCATAGATTCTTGGTAAACGTCCTGATATGAGGCAGACCGTTGCTGTGCTAACAAGGCTATGATAGCGTTCCGCGCGTTTGCTTTTCTTCTCAGGTGGAATCGCTGAAAGCGTTGATCACGATATGTGTGTGACGCATCAAATAGAAAGCCTTGTGATGCTTTTTCTTCTTCTCTGCGTCGTTGAGCATGGGCACGTAAATCGTGCATAAAAGGTATTGCCACAGCTTCTGTTTTCTTAAACTCTTCTAATCCTTTGAACCCTCGCGTCCCATAAACCAAATGGTAATGAATACTGTCGCGGTCTGGCATCATGATGGGAACCGCACAAGTATGAGAATAGTTTCCATTGAGCCTGACTTGTGCCGCATAGAGGTTGATGAGTTCGTCCTCCAGTTCGTCTCCCTGCAAATTGCGCAATGAACCTACGTCTTTGCCTAAGAGCTTTTCAAAGGGCTTCGTCGCGTCATCCAAGAATCGAATGATCCAAGAACTCATGAAATTAATTAATACCTCTCCGGGCTCGACCTGTAAGAGTGGCGTTATCCGATCAATTCGCGCTTCACTCCACCCTGTAGGGTCGATGAAGAAAAATGGGAAGGTATTCCTGCTACGTTTTACGAAGGAGATAATGTCTGAGATATGGGTATTGAAGTCCCATGGTTTCGTAACGACTTCAATATCCGAAATCGTTCCTGCATACTTCTCAAGACATCTGTAGCTGTCAGGGTCATTCTCAATCAGCAGGGCGCGAACCTTTTTACATCTGCCTTGTTGTTTGGAATTCCGAAGGACCGTAAGAGCAGTATGGAACGATGTGTCGCTTAATGCATTGTCTCTCGATTCCCAAGGCCCAGCCATACAATCCACATACACGATCTCGTCGAACCTGCTGCCTATGATCGGAGCGAACGCCTGTAGATATCGCTGAAGAATCCTATGTTTGATTTGCGACTGCTCTCGACCACAATAAAAGTCAGTTTTCATTGCGATATTGTGACCAGCGTCTGAGTTGAAAAACGGCTGGCTAAAAGCTTACGTGCCGTCGGGGTCGGGACAGAACTCCTGGCAACCTTGGGAAATCCATCATGAATTCTTCCGTCAAGAGTTCTCCCGTTCTCCTTCTTACGAACGCCACCCCACTGTTTAAAGAAGAATGGAACTTTTGATTTCTTACACTGGTCGCGCACTGATCGAACCCAATTTATCTCAAGTGGACGAGCACCAGGGCCGCTCTCCCCACCTACGATGACCCAAGAAATACCAGCGAGATCTAATGTCCCCAGTCCTTCCAAGAGAGGTTCGATGGAAAGAAATCTCACAGAAGCGGGAGCCGCTCTGAGATCGTCGATTCGCGATAATCCATGCTTCCGGTTTTCAACGCTGACGCCCCACCAAATATGGGACATCTCGGCGAATCGTCTAAACCGTCCAGACAATAATGTTGATAGTCGCTTTGATCGTTTCGTCAGGACTTGAAACGTATGCCAGTTGGCCAGAGACATCACTTCACAAACTTGTTCGATGTATTCGTCAGGCACGCCCTCATGAAACAGGTCGCTCATAGAATTCACAAATATCATGCGTGGATTTGTCCACTTCAGAGGATCTGCCAATCGTTCTGGGGCTGTGCGGAGGTCGAATCCC
>Ga0070740_10002831_pt1 | contig 19399 bp, 23 predicted proteins | sample Coa_R2_FD_67286 | JGI IMG/M metagenome (GOLD analysis project Ga0070740, IMG submission 67286) | Surface soil microbial communities from Centralia Pennsylvania, which are recovering from an underground coalmine fire - Coalmine... | ecosystem: Environmental > Terrestrial > Soil > Unclassified ...
ATCTTGCCTTCGAACCACGGTTTGACGGTGTGGCGATCGCTCGAGGCGACGTCGGTAAGATGGTCAACCTGTGTCGCGCGGACGTGCGCTGCGACCACCTCGCGGAGCAGGAAGTCGTTTTCGTGGCTTTGGAATATGCGCGGTGCGAGCACCAGCGCGAGAATCGCCGCAATCGCCGCGGGAGCCACGACCGAAACCCATCGCGCGTTCCTGCGCGCGGGAGCGCGATCCGCGGGCATGTCGGGGGTGGATGCCCGGATCGCCGCCTCGATTCTTCGATGGAGCGCGTCCGGCGCCTGCAAATATGTTGCACGATCCTTCACGGCGGCCTTGAGCGCGCGGATTCGTTCCATCTCGCGCGCGCACTCCTCGCACCGCTCGAGGTGTTCGGCGACTTCGCGGTCGATCGACGGATCGAGTTCCCGATCCGCGTGCGCATCAAGCAACCTGCGGGCCTCCTGACAAGTCATTTCGCGTCTCCCCGCGGTGATTTGCTGAGCGCCGCCCTCAGGCGCGCCCGTGCGCGCGCCAACCGCGACATCACCGTGCCGATCGGGAGATCGGCGACAGCGGCTATTTCCTTGTAGGACAGCTCCTCGAGATCGCGCAGCACGATCATTTCTCGAAACTCGTCCGGCAATTGATCGAGGGCGGCGTGCAGCGCCCGCGCGTCGGCGCGCCGGATCGCTTCGATGTCGGGCGGCGCGGAGAATTCGGGCCGCAACCCTTCATCGAAGTCCGGATCGAGGCCGGCGGGGCGTTTGCGGGCAATGAAGGTATAGGCGGCGTTGCGCACGATCGCGAGCAGCCACGCGCGCGCATCGCCGCCGCGAAAGCCGCCGGAGAATCGAAGCGCGCGCAGAAACGCGTCCTGCACGACATCCTGAGCGTCCGCATCGTTCTTGAGCAGCCAACGCGCGAGGTTGTAGGCGGCATCAAGGTGGGGCAGGAAGATGCGCTGGAAATCGTCGCGATTGCGAACCGAAGTCAAATGATTCTCGCGCGCGGCCGGCGGGTTATCCAGGGCAAAGCGCCCCGGCACGACCCGCAACCCGCGTTCCGCGCCGGCGGTCCTCATCGCAGACAAGACCACCGGGCGCGCGATTTTATTCCGGCCACCGCCCCGGACTCAATTGCATCGGTGCTAACGAACCGTGACCTTCATCTTCATGTTTCCGTGCCCGATCCCGCAGTAATGGTCGCAAATCACGACATATTCTCCTGCAGTGTTGGGAACCAGGGAGATGTCGGTCGGATGGCCCGGCGCTATGTCCGCGTCGACATTGAGCGGTTTGATCAGAAAGCCGTGGGTCCGATCCTCGCTGGTGAGGCGCAGGATGACGGGTTCACCTTTTTTGAGGACGATCTCGGCCGGCGAAAAGTCGAACTTCTTCGCCTTGATTTCGACTATCTGCGGCCCCGCGGCGTTCGCCCGATGCGACGGCACCATCGCGCCGCCCGCCAGGACAACAGCCGCGCAAGCCGCGATTGCCGGAAGACTTTTTCGATAGTCTCGCGTTTTCATTCGTCCACCAAGTCCGCCCTTCCGTGCTTGAGCATCCGGTCCATCCCAACCGTGCCCGAGTATTCGCTGATCGTGAGTTCGACATCCTCGATATGCAGATCGTCATTTCGTCCCTTCACCACCCGCAGACCGAGGTTGCGAAACGGCGCGCGCTGATCGAATGGAAGCGGCTTCTTGACCGCCGTGGTTGCCGGGTCGGGGAAGGCGAAGATCAGCGATCGCGCCGCATACATCCGCGCGCTGCCGTGCCGATGGAAGTTCTCGCGATGGATGTGGCCGTAGAGGATCGTGACGTTCTCATAGGCAGAGAGCGCGTTGAGCACCTCGTCGCCGTCAGTGGTGAACCATTCCCATTCCGGTTTCAGATCGAACAGCGGGCGATGGGCAAAAACGACGATGGGTGCGCTGGCGGGGAAGCGCGCCAGGTCCGATTTCATCCACGCGAGCTGCTCGGCGCCGATCGCGGGCTTTCCGCTCGAGACGTTGTCGAGAGCGATGAAATGAACACCGCGATGGTCGAACGAGTAGAAAGTCGGGCCCATGAACTCGCGGAACATCGCGCCGCCATCCAGCGCCGCGTCGTTTTCACCCGGAACGACTTTGAGGGTCGCGCCGCCGATCTTTCCGGCTATCTCCTTGAACAGGCGATAGCGGCGGGCGTGCTCATCGCGCGACTCGGCATCGTGCGTGAGATCGCCGGTCACGATCACCAGCTCGGGCCGTTTTTTGAGCGAATTGATCACGGCGACCGCGTTTTCGAAGGCGCGGGTGCCGAGAGGGTCGGGCGGCCCGTTGAAACCCACGTGCGTGTCGCTGAGTTGAACGAAGGAGAACGGCGCAGGCGCCTCGCCGTTCAGGTCATCGAGCGAGCGTGCGATTATCTCTCCGCCGGCGCCCCAGGCGAGCGGAGCGAAGACGCTGTAAAGAGCGCCGATCGAGAGAGACGTTCCGGCAACACGCAGGAACGAGCGGCGATCGAGTCTGGGCTGCACGTTGATACCTCCCTGCTGCGCGCGTGCGCAGCTTGCGGATGGGAGACTCGATGCGGCCGCGGTTTATTCCCGGCGCGGGTTGGGATTTGAAAATGCGATGCGATCGGCCATCGTGGGCTTCGCGATCGCTTCCGCGAATCTATGTGGCGGGCCGGAACAGTTTCATCAGTTGTTCCTGGGTGGCGGGCGGCTGCGATGCCGTTGCGAGGGTGTCGGCAACGTGGGCGGCCGATTTCATTCCCACCAGTGCCACGTTGATTCCCGGCGTCGAGCGCACGAACTGGATCGAGCGCTGCGCGTCGGAGGTGAAGCCCGCGAACGCCTCCTTGAGGATCGGCGGCAGGCCGCCGGCCAGCCGCCCCTGGAGCAGCGATGCGCTCGCGCACACTCCAAGTCCCATCGCCGCCGCGACCGCCAGCGTCGTCGCGCGCTGGCTTCGCACCGGCTGATTCGCCATCGTCACCGCCTCCGGCATCGCGAGGTTGTAGGGGAACTGGATGGCGCGGAAGTGATGGTGGTCGCCGCCGACCTCGTGCGCAATCCGCCATAGCTCTTCGAGCGAGAGCCACGCCCGCTCGGTGGGTGCGATCCGGTAGCCGTTCCATGTCGCGGTGCCGTACACGCCGATCCTTCCGTCCGCGGCGGCCCGCTCGAGGGTTTCGAACGCCGCGCGGATGCGGTCCAGGAACTCGGGCCGTGAGAGGGAATTGAGTTGGGTTTCGGGATTGTGGAGGTAATAGATGTCGATGGTTTCGAGGCCGAGATTCTCGCGCGACATGGCGAGCATCGCCTCCAGCCATTGCGGCGTCATGCAATGCGATCCCTCGACGACGTCCTGGGGATTCACGATACCGGTGCGGATGAAGCGTTCCTCGAACCATCCGCGCGGGTCGGCGGGAACTTCGCCGTCGAAGGTGATGTAACCGCCCTTGGTGGCGACGACGATTTCGTCGCGCCGAATTTCCCCCCGCGATTCCATCTCCGCGAGCACGCGACCGATCACGCGTTCGCTGCGCTGGAAACGGTAGTTTACCGCGGTATCGATGAGGTTGATTCCGCCGCGAAGCGCGGCGGTGATCGCGGCTTCGTATTGCCGGTCGGTTTCCTCGTCGGGATCGCCCAGATAGGTGCCGATGCCGATCGACGAGACCGAAAGCCCGTTCATCGGGCGAAAATTCCCGGGAAGCCCGGGGAATCGCGATGCGTATGCGCTGGTGGCTTCGGGTGTGGCGCGGCCTTTGAGCATTTTCGATTCCTCCAGGGCGTCTGATGCACGGGCCGCGGGCCGGTGCGCGTTTTCAGGACATGATTCGCTGAGGACTGATCGTCGGCTCGTACAGGACCTGAACGACGTTTCCATCCGGATCGCGGATGTAAAACGACACCGAGCCGTCGCGATGACGGCGCAGGGGCTTGGCCACGTCGATCTTTTCCTCCTGCACCCACTGCCATGCCGATTCCACATCCGACTCGGCGGGCACGATGAAGCCGAGATGGTCGAGATGCTGGGCGTTGGGATCGCCGCCGGCTCCGCGATGCAGCGCCAGATTGTCGCATCCGCTGCTCAGGTAGACGTTGTCGGGATCCGGCTGCCATACGACCTTCATCCCGAAAACTTTCTCGTAGAATGCACGGGTACGATCGACATCGCTGACTGTCAGCGCCAGATGGCGCATTCCTCGGTTGGGAATCACTGCTCAGGCCTCGCGCTTGCGATACCCGACCACCGCCCAGATTGGATCCGAGGGCGGATCGGTCGGGGAACTCCTATCAATCACCTCCATCCTCTCAAACTCCCCGCACTCCTGAAAGTAGCGCCACACCAGGCGCACTCGATCGAATTCGTCGAGGGAATGCCAGATCGCGACCGCCTTGGTCGGGAACATCCGGTTCGAAAAGCTTACGACAAACGGCGAGGCTGGTTTGAGCACCCTTGCCACGTCGCGAAAAACTTCGAGCGGGCGTGTCATGTATTGAATCGAGACCGCCACGACCGCCGCATCGAATTCCCGATCGCGAAAAGGGAGCGTGGGGTCGCGGTTCAGATTGTGCACGACGATCTCGCTAAGCGCGGGATTGTTCTCCATCTCCGCGCGATTCATCCCAAGTCCGACGACGCGCGCGAAGCCGGGTTTTTCGGGGAGATGAGATCGCCAACTGCTCATAAGGTCGAGAATTGCGCCGTCGGACGGAAGGATGCGTTGATAGATGTCGCGGATCGCCGCGATGGCGGCGTCGTCGATATGAACGACGAGGCGAGGATGTTCATAGAACAGCTCATCGTCGGACTCATCGATACGGCGAAAGAATTGGGGCGGAAACGAATCGGGCATGGGGGCGTCTCCCGCGGCCGGATTTACGGCGCTTGAAAATCCTTATAAATCAAAGGGTTAGGCGAGATACCGGAGGAGTTCCGTGGGCTCGTTGACACGGTTCGGACGCGACGTTTAGAGTAAAACACTTTTACAAAGACGCCTCCGCCCCGGCCGCGAGGTGTCGCGTGACCCCTATGGTTAGACGCGACAAAACCAACTACGTCATCCAATCCGTCGCGCACGCGCTCGACGTGCTGGAACAATTCTTCGGTGACGTCGACGAGTTGGGGGTCACCGAGCTTTCCAAACGGCTCAAGCTCCACAAGAACAACGTCTTCCGCCTGCTGGCGACGCTGGAGGCCCGCAACTATATCGAGCAGAACAAAGCTACCGAGAACTATCGCCTCGGAATCAAGTGTCTTCTGCTCGGACGCCGTTATATCCATCATATGGGACTCGTGCGGCAAGCGCGCCCCATTCTCTCCGATCTTGCAAGGAAATGCCGCGAAAGCTCCTACGTCGCCATCCTGAGACGCGACGGAGTGGTCCCGCTCGAGGCATCGGAACCGGAAGATCGCGCGGTGCGGATCACTGCGCCGATCGGACTGACGCTGCCGCTTCATTGCACCGCCGCCGGCAAGGTTCATCTGGCGTTCGATGCGGAAGAGCAGCTTCGCTCAGCGCTGCCGGAGCATCTCAAGTCCTTCACCGAAAGAACCATCATCGATCGCGCGCAATTGCTCGATGAACTGCAGCGCGTGGGCCGTGACGGATATGCGGTGGATATGGGAGAATTCATGGAGGAAGTGAATTCGGTGGCGGTTCCGATTCGCGACTACACGCGGCTGGTCGTGGGTTCGCTTGCGGTCGCTGGTCCCGGCTACCGGCTCGCTCCGGAACGAATAACCGGCGAAATAGCGCCGGCGCTGCTCGATGCGGGCGGAGAGTTGTCGCGCCGCCTCGGCTACAATGAATAGGCCAAAGAGCGCGGGCCCGCGCCCGCGACATCAGCTCATAACAGAAGTTTGACTGAAATAGCTGCCGCTGTTAGTTTCGATTCGTTTATCGGCCCATTCCCGAGCATCCCGGCAAGATTCCGATAACCGCATCAGCGAAATGCGTGGAGTAATACTGTGAAGATCCTTGTTCCGATAAAGCGGGTTCCCGACCCGGCCACCACCATCCGCGTCCTTCCCGACGGCTCCGGTATCGCCACAGACAACGTAAAGTGGGTGATCAATCCCTTCGACGAGATCGCGATCGAGGAAGCGCTCCGAATCAAGGAAAAACAGGGCGGCGAGGTCGTGCTCGTGACGATCGGACAGTCCACCTGGCAGGAACAGCTTCGCACCGGTCTTGCGATGGGCGCCGACCGCGCCATCCTGGTCAAGAGCGAAGCTCCCCTCGACACCCTCGCCATCGCGCGCATCCTCGCGAAGATCGTCACCGACGAGAAGCCCGAACTCGTGCTGCTCGGCAAGCAGGCGATCGATGACGACTCCAACCAGGTGGGCCAGATGCTCGCGGAGATGCTCGGATGGCCGCAGGCGACGTTCGCTTCCAAGGTGGAGTTCGCGGGCCAGAAGGTGACGGTGACGCGCGAAGTTGACGGCGGGCTGGAAACCATCGCGTTCAACCTCCCAGCCGTCGTCACGACCGATCTTCGCCTCAACGAGCCGCGCTACGCGTCGCTGCCCGGCATCATGAAGGCGCGCAAGAAGGAGCTCAAGGAAATTCCGGCCGATAGTCTTGGCGTCAACCTCGCGCCTAAGCTCAGGATCAAGACGCTCGCCGCGCCGCCCAAGCGGCAGGCCGGAAAGAAAGTCGGCTCGGTCCAGGAGCTGGTCCAGGTTCTCCATACCGAAGCCAAGGTGATTTGAAATCCACCGGTCTCATCGCCTGCACGCGACCGTCAACGCACGGCGCCGAGCGGGCCTCGGAGTGAATGCATATGGGAGACGTTCTGATCTTCGCCGAACATCAGGGGGGACATTTCCCGAAGACCACCCTGACCGCCGTCAATGCCGGCCTTGAGCTGGCGCGCAAGCGGGGCGGTAACGCGATCGCGGTTGTGGCGGGCGATGCGCCCGAAGGGCTTGCCGGCGAAATCGCAAAGTACGGCGTATCGAAGGCCATCGCGCTCACGCACGCGAGCCTGAAAAACTACCTTGCGGATGCGCACGCGGCCGCGCTCGCATCCCTGGTCAAAAAGACGGGCGCCGAATTCGTGCTCGCAACCGCCACCGCCGTGGGCAAGGACCTTGCCCCGCGGCTTGCCGCGCGCCTCGATGCGCCGATGGCGTCGGAGATCACGGCGATCAACGACGACGGCACCTACGTGCGCCCGATGTACGCGGGCAACGCGATGGCGACGATCGAACTCGACGGCCCGATCAAGGTCATCACCGTGCGCGGTACGGCCTTCGATGCCGCCAAGCCCGCCGGCAATTCCGCCGCCGTCGAGAAGATCGACGCCGAGATCGATTCCGCCGCCCTCAAGACCGAGTTCGTCGCCTTCAATCAGACCAAGAGCGACCGCCCGCAGCTCACCGAAGCCCGCATCGTCGTGTCCGGAGGGCGCGGCCTCAAGTCCGGCGACAACTTCAAAACCGTGCTCGAGCCGCTGGTGGATGAGATGGGAGCGGCGATGGGCGCTTCGCGCGCGGCGGTCGATGCGGGGTTCGTGCCGAATGATTTGCAGGTCGGCCAGACCGGAAAGGTGGTCGCGCCGGAACTCTACGTCGCGGTCGGAATCTCCGGCGCCATCCAGCATCTGGCCGGAATGAAGGATTCCAAGATCATCGTCGCGATCAACAAGGACGAGGAGGCGCCCATCTTCAACGTCGCCGACTACGGCCTGGTCGCGGATCTGTTCAAGGCCGTGCCCGAGATGGCCGAGGAAGTGAAGAAGCTCAAGCATTCTTAGAGCTTCGAAACAGCGGTTCCTTCGGGAGCCTGCCGGAATGAGGGGGCGCCGCGCTTTTGCCGGAGCCCCTTTCGTTTGTCACAATCGGCGCGCGGCGCTTTCCCTGCCGCAGGAGAAACTTCCATGCCCGAGCTGCAGCATCGCTTCGCCACCGTCAACGGAATCAGAATGCACTATGTCGAGCAGGGCGCGGGACCGCTCGTGGTGATGTGCCATGGATGGCCTGAGTCCTGGTATTCGTGGCGGCACCAGATTCCCGCGCTCGCCGAAGCCGGCTTCCGCGCGGTGGCGCCCGATCAGCGCGGATACGGCCAGACCGACGCTCCCGAACCGATCGAGTCCTACAACATCTTCAACCTCGTCGGCGATATCGTGGGGCTGGTCAATTCGCTCGGCGAGTCGCAGGCGATCGTGGTGGGGCATGATTGGGGCGCGCCGGTCGCATGGCATTGCGCCCTGCTCAGACCCGACATCTTCCGCGCCTGCGCCCTGCTCAGCGTCCCGTACATCCCGCGCGGGCCGATGCGACCGAGCATCGGATGGAAAGCGCTCGAAGGCGCCGACAAGCATTTCTATCAGAATTATTTCCAGGAGCCGGGGCGGGTTGAGCGGGAACTCGATGCCGACCCGAGGCGGGCGATGGCGATGATCCTCTACTCGGCATCGGGCAACCCGCCGCCGCACGAGCGATGGCAGTTCCTGTTCCCGCGCGAACGCAAGTTCATCGAAAGCGGCGTGGTGCCGTCGAGGCTTCCGTCGTGGCTTACCGAGGCGGACCTGGATTTTTTCGCCGGCGAGTTCCGGCGCGCAGGCTTCCGCGGCGGAATAAACTGGTACCGCAACTTCGATCGCAACTGGGAGCTCACTCCCTTCCTCGATGGCGCGAAGCTTCGGCAGCCGTCGATGTTCGCGGCGGGCGAGCTGGATTGCGTGCTGGCGATGTTGGGCGGGGATGTGAGCGGGATCGTGCGGGCCTCGATGCCCGGGTGCAGGAAGATGGAAATTCTGCCCGGCGCCGGCCATTGGCTCCAGCAGGAGCGCCCGGCCGAGATCAACAGGATGCTGATCGAGTTCGTGCGCGGGCTCTAGCCGATCCGCGATGGCATCGACGCAGGGCCAGATTCTGCTCGTTCGGCACGGGCGACCTCATATCGAATGGCCGCGGCGATGCCGCCATCGCGACTTCCGCCAATGGATGGAGGAGTACGAGGCGGCGGGGCTCGACCCGGCAAGCCCGCCTCCGCCGAAGCTGGTCGAGATGGCATCGGGGGCGGGGGTCTTTTTCTCCAGCAGCCGTCCGCGCTCGTACCAGTCGGCGCTCAGGCTCTCGCGTGGAATTCCGGTGCTCAGGATGAGCGAACTGGATGAAGTCGCGCTGCCTCATCTGCCGATCCCGATCGTCGAACTGCCCACCGAGTTGTGGGTGCTGCTGATGCGACTTTCGCACGTCGCGGGATACGCGGGAGAGGCGGAGTCGATCGCGGCGGCGCGGCAGCGTTCGCGCGAGGCGGCGAACCGGATCGCGGAATGTGCGGCCGCCGCGAACTGCAGGGTCGCGGTTGTCGCCCACGGCACCATCAACTGGCTCATCGGAAGGAATCTCAAGCGGCAGGGATGGCGCGTGCGAAGCCGCGGGCAGGTTGGTACCTATTGGCACTGGCGCCTGTTCCATCCGGGGCTTCAGTGCGAGGTGCGGAGCGCGGCCGCCTGATTACGCATCCGTGGTCTTGGGAGTTCGCCGGCGCTTCTTCGGCGCCGGATCCGGCGCCGACCCCGCTTCGAGAGCATCGCGGGCCCGCGCCACCATCGCCCTGATCCTTCCCTTGCGAGAGGGCTTCGCGCGGGCGGCATCGGCGCTTCCGTTTTCGAGGGGAGGATCGGCAGCCTTCGCGGTTTCAGCTTCCAGTTCCCTTAGAGCGGCGTTCCAGTGTTCCAGTTCCTTTCCATGGGGACGGCCTTCGCGCTCCCAAATGAAATACGCCCGCTCCCGCACCCTTTCTTCACTGATACTCATCATCAACAAACCTTCCCGTCATCACCAATGAACAAAATCCGGGCACGCATTCATGTGTCCAGTCGAGGAAGCATCCGACGTGCCAGCGATGACGGCGATCATAGCTGAACGCGAAGGCTGATGCGCGAAGGCCCCGATGAAAAAGCGATGAACTTTGAACAGCGCGCGCCCGCGACGACGCATCCGCCGCAGGCAGATGCCGCCGTCGTAGTCATGTGACGGTCTATCTGCGGACGGCGACCGGCGGGGTCGGCTGACTCATCCGCGCCGTTATTTCCTCGTCGGTCATGTTGTACATCCGCTCTATCCCTTCCATCATCGGCTTTCCCGAATTGGGAGGCGGCTGCGCGACCTTGCCGCCGCAGCTGTCGAAGGCGGGAGGATTGCGGTAGCGCTTGAGGTCCGATGGCGTGATTCCGGCAAGCCGCACCACCTCCGGATCGATCCACGCATCCGCGTCGATTGCTTTTCCCTCCGAGGTCGAGAACTCGAGCATTATTCCTTCGGGCGCGGCCAGGTAGATCGACTTGCAGAAACCGTGATCGATCGGTCCCATCACCCAGTACCCGTGGGTTCGCACCCGATCGCGCATCGCGAGCAGCTCGGCTTCGGAATCGACGTTGAGGGCGACGTGCTGCATCACTCCGGGCGCGACCGGACTTCCGGGATTGGCGGCGTGCGAAACGCCCTTGATTCCCTGTATTTCGCCGATTTCCGGCGACTGGACCAGGGCGATCGAAGAGCTGTCGGAGAGCTTGAGAAACCCGTGAAAGGTGTTGTCCACGCCGTGCATCCAGTACAGCGCGACCAGCTCCATCCCGACCACCTGGGTGAAGAACTCGATCTGTCCCTTGATGTCCCGGGTGCAGATCGCGAGATGATGAACCCCGTTGGGCAGACCCATCGCCGTAACCTCCTTGCGGGCGAACCCTGATGAATCCTCATTACTCCCGCGGCGCGGAAGTGCAACCCCCCAAACACGGCGGCGGCCGGACCCGCCACGAGGCGATTTTACAATCGCCCGGCTTTCTTCTAGACAGGAGCACGCAAGATGCTCGCGGAGGTGATCGATGAGCCTGGTACCGTATGCTGATCCGGAGAAACTGCCCGAAGAGGTGCGCGATGCGCTCGCGCGGGCGCCCGTGCAGCTCAACATTTTCAAGATGATGGCCAACGCTGAAAGCTGCTTTGTGCCGTTCACACGGCTCGGCGCCGCGATTCTCGGGCGGCAGAAGCTCGATGCCAGGCTGCGCGAGATGGCGATTCTGCTCGCCATGCGAATCGAGGGCGGCGAGTACGAATGGATCCAGCACGTGCCGATCGCAATGGCCGAGGGCGCGACCCAGGCACAGATCGACGCGATCGCGGAGGGCGGAATCGAATCCCCCTGCTTCAGCGACCTCGAACGAACGGCGCTCCGCTTCACACGCGAGGTCGTGGACAAGGTGAGGGCCGACGAGGCCACGGTGCGCGAGCTGATGAAGATTCTGTCGGCGCGCGAGATCGTCGAGCTGATCATGACCATCGGCTTCTACATGACCGCGGCGCGAATCACCGAAACCACCCGCACCGATCTCGACCCTCCCTCCGGCACCCGGGTGATCGATCAGATCCGGCGCGAGGGATAAGGGGGCGGGGTTTTCCTCCGCGACACGGCCGCCCTCGATCTGTTATTCTTTGGTTACCGCAAGGCGGGGGGCTGGTTTTCCCGAATCCGTCCGAACTCGCGGAGATTCCTGGTCAGGTGGCATCGCAGGAAGGCGAATCAACCGACATCGGAACGCGCGGCCGTTACGGACCCGTGAGTCCAAAACTGCCCGAACCCGGGTCGGGGCGCTTTCTCGCTCCCCTGATCGTGGGATGCGCGCTGTTCATGGAGATGCTCGATTCGACGGTCATCTCCACCGCGCTCCCCGCGATCGCGCAGTCGATGCGCGAAGACCCGATTCGCCTCAACCTCGCGATCACGTCGTATCTGCTGAGCCTCGCCGTGTTCATCCCGGTGAGCGGGTGGATGGCGGATCGGTACGGGTCGCGCACCGTGTTTCGCGCCGCGATCGCGATCTTCACGCTCGGTTCGATCTTCTGCGGCCTCTCGCAATCGCTGGCCCAACTGGTTGCCGCCCGAATCCTGCAGGGGCTCGGGGGAGCGATGATGGTTCCCGTGGGCCGGCTAATCGTGCTCAAGACCATCCCGAAGTCCGAGCTGGTGCAGGCGATGTCGTACCTGACGGTGCCGGCGGTGCTCGGGCCGGTGGTGGGTCCGCCGGTCGGAGGATTCATCGTCACCTACTACTCGTGGCGCTGGATCTTCTTCATCAACGTGCCGATCAGCCTGATCGGGATCACGCTGGTTACGATGTACATCGAAAATATCCGCGAGCCCGAAGTGTCGCCCCTTGACCTGCGCGGACTGGTGCTGACCGGCTTCGGACTTGCCGGACTGGTGTTCGGGTTCGAGATGGTGGGGCGGGGCATTCTGCCGGGAAGCCTCGTGATGTGCCTGCTCGCAGGGGGCGGGCTTTGCGCGGGCGCATACGTTATCCACGCGCGGCGCGCCCCCTACCCGATAATCGATCTCGCGCTGCTCAGGATTCCCACCTTCAACTCCGCGACCGTCGGCGGAGGGCTGTTCCGGATGGGAATCGGAGCGCTGCCGTTTCTGATGCCGATGCTGTTGCAGCTCGTGTTCGGGCTTACGCCGTTTGCGTCGGGGCTGATCACGTTCAGCGGCGCGGCCGGCGCGCTCATTATGAAACCCACCGCCCCGCCGATCATCCGCCGGTTCGGATTTCGCAACGTCCTGGTCGGCAACGGCGTGCTCAGCGCGTTCATCATGATGAGCTATGCGCTGTTCAGGCCGAGCACGCCGCATTCGCTGATCGTGGCGACGCTGCTGGTGGGAGGCTTTTTCCGCTCGCTTCAGTTCACCGCGCTCGGCACTCTCGCCTACGCGGACGTGCCGCCCGCGCTGATGAGCAACGCGAGCAGCCTTGCAAGCATGGCACAGCAGCTCTCGCTGAGCCTGGGCGTGGCAACAGCGGCCTTGCTCCTGCACGTGAGCCTGGGTAATCGCAGCGTGGCGACGCTTTCGGCGGGAGATTTCGCGCTGCCGTTCGTGATAACCGGCGTTCTCGCGATCTTGTCCTCGCTCATCTACCTGTTGCTTGACCCGAACGCGGGCGCCGAGGTGAGCGGGCGCCCGCAGCAGTCTTCGATTCCCGCCGCCGTTCATCCCGCGCCCGAGGCGGATTGAGCGCGCTTGGGGGCGGGCTTTTCATCGCGCGCGCGACACGCTAATTACCGCTGACGGCGATCGATTTTCGTCGCCGACCCCGAGGTGAATCATGGGACCCTTAACCGGTTATCGAATCGTCGAATTCGCGGGCATCGGACCCGGCCCGATGTGCGCGATGCTCCTGTCGGACATGGGCGCGGACGTGCTCCGCGTCGACCGGCTCTCCGCCGCCGGGCTTGGAATCTCGATGCGCTCGAAGTTCGATCTTCTAAGCCGCGGCCGCCGCTCGGTCGCATTCGATCTTAAGAAGCCCGAAGCGATCGAGGCGGTACTCAAGCTCATCGAGAAGGCCGATGCGCTGCTCGAAGGCTTTCGTCCGGGCGTGATGGAGCGGCTGGGGCTCGGACCCGACGTCTGTCTCAAGCGCAATCCTCGGCTGGTGTACGGAAGGATGACGGGATGGGGGCAGGAGGGGCCGCTCGCGCACGCCGCCGGCCACGATATCAACTACATCGCGCTTACCGGCGCGCTCCACTCGATCGGCCGCAAAGGCGACCGCCCGGTCCCGCCGCTTAACCTGGTGGGCGACTTCGGCGGCGGCGCGCTCTATCTGGCGCTCGGCATCGTCGCCGGTCTGCTCGAAGCCCAGAAGTCCGGGAAGGGGCAGGTCGTCGATGCGGCGATGGTCGATGGAGCGGCGTCGCTGATGACCGCGATTTACGGGCTCAAGGCCGCGGGCGTATGGAGCGGCGGACGCGGCGAGAACATTCTCGACACCGGAGCCCATTACTACGAGGTTTACGAAACCAGCGACGGCAAGTACGTCGCGGTCGGCTCGATCGAGCCAAAGTTTTACGAGGAGCTGCTCGAGCTGTCGGGCCTCAAGGGCCAGGCGCTGCCCCATCAGAACGATCGCAACGCATGGCCCGCGATGAAGGAACGGCTCACGCGGATTTTCAAAAGCAAGACCCGCGACGAGTGGTGCAGGATCATGGAGGGGAGCGATGTGTGCTTCGCTCCGGTGCTGAGCATGGAAGAGGCGCCGCAGCATCCCCACAACCGCCATCGCGGCACCTTCGTGGAGGTCGAGGGAGTGGTGCAGCCGGGCCCCGCGCCGCGCTTCAGCCGCACCCCGGGCAGGATCCAGCGTCCGCCGGCAAGCCCCGGCGAGCACACGGAGGAGGCGCTTCGCGACTGGGGTTTCAGCAGCGCGGATCTGGACAAGCTCCGCGCCCAGGGCGCTATCACCCAGGGCAGGTAGCCGATTGCGTGGCGGCGCGCCGCTCCTTGCGTCGCTTGTCGCGCTTCGCGCCGCCGCCGGCCTCTCTCCCGAGGCGGCGGTAGCGAAATGCAACTTCTGTCCTCGTCAACGCTTGCGCGCTCGGTTAAAGTTACATGCGCGCAAACGAGGAGGACCGCATGCGATCGAAACCGTGGCCAATCTTCACCGTGATTGCGGCGCTTGCCGTGCTCGCCGCGTCGTCCGCGGCGCGCGCCGAGACCTGGCAGATCGATCCCGTTCATACCACCGTTGAGTTCTCCGTCCGGCACATGATGATCTCCAACGTGAAGGGCCAGTTCGAAAAGGTCTCCGGCACCGTCACCGCCGACGGCGACGATCCCGGCTCGGTTCGCGTGGATGCGGTAATCGATGCATCGTCGATCAACACGCGGGTCGAGAAACGCGATGCGCACCTCAAGAGCGCGGCGTTCCTCGACGTCGCCAGGTATCCGACCATCACCTTCAAGTCCGCGAAGATCGAGCCGGCCGGGGAGGGCAAGTGGAGGATGTCGGGCGATCTGACGATTCACGGAGTCACCCGGCCCGTGGTTCTCGACGTCGAGGGCCCGGCTCCCGCGATCAAGGATCCGTACGGAAAGACGCGCGCGGGCGCCTCGGCCACCACCCGGATAAACCGCAAGGACTTCGGGCTCACCTGGAATCAGCCGATGGAGACCGGCGGAGTTCTCATCGGCGATGAAGTCGCGATCTCGATCGAAGTCGAAGCCGTAAAGCAGTAGCGACAGGAGAATATATGGAGTTTGGACTTCAGCTTTCCAACATGGAGCCCGCGCGGTACCGCGCGCTGGCGCAGGCGGCGGAAGGGCTGGGATTCGATGTCATTGTCTTTCCCGATCACATCGTGATGGAGGGGCCGGAGCGCCAGTATGACCCGCATACCCTCGCCTACGATCCGATCGTGATCGCGGCGACGGTGGCCGACGCGACGCGCAAGGTGCGAATCGGCCATCTGGTCCTGTGCAACCTTTTCCGCCATCCCGCGATCACGGCCCAAAGCCTCGTCGCGCTCGACCACGTGAGCAACGGCAGATTGCTCGCGGGACTGGGCACGGGATGGACACAGACCGAATTTGAGATGACCGGCATCGCATTCCCGCCGATAGGCGAGCGGCTGCGGATGCTGGATGAGTCGCTCGCGTGCATCACCTCGTTGTGGGCCAACGAACGGACCACGTTCGAGGGTGAGTTCTATCGCCTGCGCGACGCGATCCTGTGGCCCAAGCCGCTGCAGAAGCCGCACCCGCCGATAATCGTGGGCGGCGGCGGCAAGGGCCTCCTGCGCATCGCCGCCAAATACGCCGACTACGTCAACATCATCCCCGACGCCGGCAAGGGCGGGAAGGTGTCGTTCGACAACGTCCGGAAGATGACCGACGAATCGTTCCGCGCGAAGATAGACTTCGTGCGGGAGGAGGCGCGCCGCCAGGGCCGCGACCCCGGCGCGCTCACCTTCAGCAACTTCATCTTCACTTCCATGATCACCGAGTCCAAGGAAGCGACGCGGCAGATGGCCGGGATGATGGCGGCAGGGTTCGGGCTCAGCGCCGAGGCGATGCTGCAGTCGCCGATGGCGCTGATCGGAACGCCGGAGGAATGCGTCGCGGAGCTCAGACGGCGCGCGAAAACCTGGGGCGTGTCCCAGTTCATCTTCGCCACGGTGATGGGGATCGACGAGAAGCAGATGCGCCGGCTTTACGAGGACGTGCTCACGCACGTGTAAACGAGCGGGATTTCCTCCCGCGGGGAGAAACGACGATGGAAACCATACGCTTCGATGACATCGAAAAACTGCGCTCGAAAATCAGCGAGACCTACGGGCCGTGGAGCAAGCCGATCGAGATCACCCAGGAGAAGATCAACCAATTCGCCGACGTCACCGGCGACCACCAGTGGATTCACATCGACGTCGAACGCTGCAAGCGCGAGAGCCCGTTCGGAGGCCCCGTGGCTCATGGCTTTCTGACCCTGAGCCTGCTGCCCGCGTTCGAGACCGAGAGCGACTGGCAGGTGACGGGCTTCCGCAACGTGGTCAACTACGGCGCGAACAAGCTGCGCTTCATCTCGCCGGTGCCCGCCGGCGCGAAGGTTCATTCGCATTCGCGTATCGTCGCCGTCGATCCGCGGCCGCAGGGCACGCAGGTGACGCAGGAGACCGCGGTCCACGTGGTGGGCAACGACAAGCCCGCGCTCATCTACGAGGGAATTTTTCTCTACGTGAAGTAGGGCCGGCCGGAGGCACGGTGCGGCGGGAGTATTTTCCTCCCGCCGCTTGGACATCGCGCCCCGCCCCGCTCTAGGATAGGCATCGGAGCGGGGGCCGCCGCGTCCCGCGACTTTTGCGCGAACCGAAGAGAGGATTTGCGATGGAAACGCGAGGGCGGATGCTCGAAGGTTATCGCGTTCTGGATTTCACCCACTACGTGGCAGGTCCCACCTGCACCCGGATTCTTGCCGAGATGGGCGCCGACGTGATCAAGGTCGAACGCTCGCCCGAGGGCGATCACGTCCGCCGGCTCGGAATCGTCCGCGACGGGATGAGCAGCTACTACGTCCAGCACAATCACTCCAAGCGCAGCCTCGCCATCGACCTCCGCAAGCCGCGTGCCAGGGAGATCGTTCTCGCGATGATTCCGAAGATCGACGTGGTGGTGGAGAACTTCGCGCCCGGGGTAATCGGCGAGATGGGTTTCGGCTACGAGGCGCTCAAGAGCATCAATCCGCGCATCATCATGTGCTCGGTCTCGGTCGCGGGCCAGACCGGACCGCTTAGCTACAAGCCCGGCTACGACTACCTCGGCGCCTCGCTTGCGGGCATCATCGACCAACTCGGCGATCCCGACCGTCCGCCGGTGGTTCCGCCGATGGCGATCGGCGATATATCGACCGGTGTGTCGGCGGCGATGGCGGTGGGGTTCGCGCTGCTCAATCGCGAGCGCACCGGCGAGGGTCAGTATATCGACGCATCGCTGCTCGACACGTACTTTCACATGCACGAGCTTTCGGTGCCGGTCATCTCGCTGCGGCCGGGGAAATGGTCTCCGAAGCGGACCGGGTCGCTTCATCCGACCGGCTCTCCGTGCGGAGTGTACAAAGCGCGCGACGGCTACATCTTTCTCGTCATCCAGCAGCATGAAATCGGAAGGCTGTGGCGGGCGATGAAGCGGCCCGATCTTGCCGAAGATCCGCGCTTCAAGACCAATCGCGACCGCGTCAAGAACAAGGAAGTCCTCCGCGACCTCATCGAGCGGTGGCTCGACTCGTTTCCCGATCGCGCCTCGGCCCTCAAGGTGCTCGACGCGGAGCGGGTGCCGTGCGCTCCCGTGCTCAAGCTGGAGGAGTCGATGGCGGAGCCGCATCTACGCGGCCGCAAGACCGTCCGCCGCATCCGCAACGAAGCGCTCGGCGAATTCGATGTTCCGGGGATGCCGGTGAAGTTCTCAGGATGGCCCGATCGGACGGAGGTGAAGGCGTCTCGGGTGGGCGCCGACAACGCCGCGATAATGTCGGAGCTGCTCGGGATGTCGCCGGAAGAGATCGAGAGGCTCCATCGCGAGCAGATTCTCCTGAGCGCTCCGCCCTCCGAGCAGACCTGAGCGGGGAGATGAAACACGCGGGCTCCGAAGCGCTGGATCAGCTCGAGCCGGTACTTGCCCGGCTTCGGCGGCTTGAGGGACTTCGCGAGCGCAAGCGGGGCACGTTCTACCGCGGTTCGTCGGCGTTTCTCCATTTCCACGAGGATCCCGCGGGGATGTTCGCGGATCTCAAGGTTGCAGGCGAGTTCGTGCGGATGCGGGTGAACGACGGGCGCGAGGCCGATGCGCTCGTCGCTCGGGCGGAGCGCGCGCTCAAAGATCGCCGATAGGGCGCTTACGCGCGCGGCCGCTTGCGCCTCAAATCAGCGGCGGCGCGGGGCGGCCGCTCCGGGCCCTCGCGATGGCGGAATTTCATGTCGTTGCCGCAATGCGGGCAGTTGACGTCCTTCCACTGCACGAAACGGCCGCAATAGGGGCATTTGTAGCGATGGCGCGCGACCCAGTAGAAGCCGAGCGCCGTCAGCGCCACCATCGCCAGTCCGATAATCGTCTCACGCACCTGCCGCCCCCGCTCATCCTCAGGCGAGCCCGTCCTTCAGCGCCTGCTCGAGCGCGCCGATATTCATCTCGTGCCCCTTCGCCATCACGACCAGGAACGCCTTTAGCTGCGGATCGGCGATGGTGCCAAGAGCATCGTTGATCTTTCTAACCACCCATCGCTGTCCTCGGTTGAGCAGTTCGAGCTTGGCGCGAAAGTCGCCGACCGCGCGGACCTTTTCGACAAAGTCGCCGGTTTTGTTGGACGCGGTTCCGCCGAGCCGGCGGACGTGATGGGACAATTCGCCGGCATAGTAGCCCTCATCGTGGGCGACCTTCCTGAGCATCTCCTTGAGTTCGAGGGATGAAGCGAGCTCAGTGAGTTCGTGCAGCACGCGGCCGCCGGCGCGCTCGGCCTCGCCCAAGGTGTTGAGAAATCCTTCCACCTGCGGATCCATCGTTCAAAACTCCTTGATTCGGCAAATCGCCTTATAGCACCGGCATCACGGGGCAGTAGGCGGCGCGAAAGCTGCTGTATCCGCCCAAGACTGTCCGCATCATATGCACAAGCGGCCGCAGCGCCTCGGCGGGGGCGCCGAGCGAGGCGCGCGCCTGCGTGACACGGCCCGCGAGCAGGGATTCGAGCAGCCCCGGCCTGACCGGAAGCTCCTCGATACGGACCGCCTGGCCGGCGGGCAATCCCGCTAGTTGCTTTGCCTTCGCCATCGCGTCATCGAAAGTGCCGATCGCATCGACCAGCTTGAGTTCCTTCGCCTTTCGCCCGGTCCATACCCTGCCGCGGGCGACATCGTTGACCTGCTCGATGGTCATATGGCGGTTGATGGCGACGATTCTAAGAAAGTTCGCATAGTCGTCGCCAAGGATCTGCTCCTCGAAGAGTTTCCATTGTTCGGGCGTGAAGTCGGTGAAAGAATCGAACATCTCGAAGTTCGCTCCGCGCGAAACGGCTCCTGAATTCACGTACACCTTTTGCAGGGCCGGTCCGACGTTGAACT
>Ga0070740_10002832_pt1 | contig 19391 bp, 18 predicted proteins | sample Coa_R2_FD_67286 | JGI IMG/M metagenome (GOLD analysis project Ga0070740, IMG submission 67286) | Surface soil microbial communities from Centralia Pennsylvania, which are recovering from an underground coalmine fire - Coalmine... | ecosystem: Environmental > Terrestrial > Soil > Unclassified ...
ACCGGATAGATCGGCAGCGCGTTGCCCATCGCCAGTCCCGCTACCAATCCAACGCCGAGGACCAGCGGCCAGACCCTGCGCCAGCGTGCTATAGCGGCGAGCACCGCCAGAATCAGCACAATATGGCCCGGCGAGATAAAGATCTCCCACGGCAAGCCGGTGTTCGGCGGCGGCGGCACGACCAGCGAAACGAGGAACGCCGGGAGAGGAATGGCATCGGTGGTATTCACCGAAATCTGGCGCGTTGAGTGATTGGTGAGTTCCAGCAGGGGCAGCAGATGAAGCGCGGCCAGCAGCAGACCAAGCGCGCACGCCGCGATCAATCCCGCCAGCGGACTGCGCAGCGCCCGCCAGCCCTGTGCGCGCCAGCGTTTTGCGAGCATCCAGACCGCCAGCCCGCCGATCATCAACATGCCATAATAGGCCATCTGCGGATGCCCGGCCAGCAGGGTGAACGCGATGCAAACGCCCAGCAGCGCGCCCCAGCGACGCGGATTGCGTATCGTCGCCCAGCAGGCCAGCGCGAGCCAGGGATACCAGGAGACCGTCTGCACGATCGTGATATGGCCCGCGCCGAGATGGCTGAGCAGCCTGGGCGTCGCCATATAACTCACCGCCGCGACCAGCGCGGGAAACGTCGGCAGTTTAAGCGCCCGGCGCGCCAGGAGCAGCGTGCCCAACCCGGCAAAGACCAGGTGCGCCATAATCAGGACGAGGAAGTACGTGCGCATGGAGAACAGGTGAACCAGTTGCGTCGGCGGATAGAAAAGCGCGGCCAACGGGTCAGCGCCCACCGGCAGACCGCCGCCAAAATACGGATTCCAGAACGGCAATTGATGCGTCTGCGCGAACGTGCTTTGGATCAGAAGCGCAAAAGGCCAGTGGCTATTGATGAGATCGCTGCCCGACCAGCCCGCGAACAACTGCTGCGGATCGACTGGCGAGGGCCACAGGGCCGCCGCCGCGACGATGATGAGAACGAGCGCCTGCGCCGCCCATGATAGCCAGGACGCCGTGCGCGCCCGCCAGATCCCGCGCCCGGCCGTTTGCTCTTGCTCTATGTGCATGCTCTTGATCTCCCATCGACTAATACGCCAAACGTTCGTACTTGTATGCTTTTTTCCTGAGCAGGAGAAGAAGGGGGAGAACCCAGGCCCAGAGGCCGCCGAAATAGGACCACACAAAGCCCGGCAAGAAAGGCAGAAACGTATGCTGCGGTCCCCAGGTAACGAAGCAGTAGAGGGTGAGCATGCTGAAACTCAGCACGCGTACCAGGTCGGGCCGCAGCAGCAGCGCCTGCAACCGCTCGAACTGGCGCGAGATGCTTGCCTGCCCGAAGCGGGTGACGGGAAACTCCTCTTCGAGATAAGCCTGCGCGGGCTTCGAGCACTCGAAAAGCGCGTACAACCCAAAGAACGTCACCATATACCAGGGCCAGAACCAGGGCGAGCCGACGGCACAATAGAGCAGCCAGACCAGCGCCAGCCAGCGCACCAGCCCGTGAATATTGCGCAATTGCTGGGGATTGCGCACAATCTGCCAGCACAGGGCCGCGTAGATCAGCACGAAGATGCCCATGCTCAGCGTGTGCAGGAAATGCTCGGCGGGCGAGCCGATCGGAGCGCCAACCGGGAAGCCCAGCGCCGCGACAAAACCATTGTAGAGATGGCTGAGCGTGTCCGGCAGCGTGTTGATTGTGCGCGAGGCCGCCGGATTCACCACAAATACATTGAAAATAGCCCCGCCATTCCAGAATGGCGCGTACAGAGCAACGATCAGTCCCACATAGGCCGCGATCGAGCCGCCAACACGCTTCAGACGCTGCGCGCGCGGCTGCTCCGCCTCCTGGAGCCACTGATAGAAAAACAGGCCAGGGGCCAGCAGAACCAGGTTGATCTTCAGGCAGGTTCCCAGGGCCAGCAGCGCGGCGGGCGCTAAATAAGCGAGCCGGGCGCGTGTGACCGGGCCGAGCCACGCGATCCAGCGCGGCGCGGGACGCGGCTCCACATCCAGATGCCGGCGCACCAGAAACCAGATTGCCAGCAGCAAGAGAAAGAGCAGCGTCGTATCGTTATGCGCGTTCGTGCAAGCCTCCAGCAGCAGCAGAGGATTCCAGGCAAAGGCCAGGGTCGTGCGCAGGCGCTTCTCCTGCGAGACAATCCCGTGCAGACTTTGCAGAGAGCCGCTGATCGACCAGATCAACCAGACCGAACTGAGATGCATAAACAGGCCCCAGACGCGCAGGGTCAGGACCATCGAAATAATATAGTTGCCCAGGCCAACCAGCGAAAAAATTCCCTGGAAGAGGCAGGTCAGCAGCGTCCAGGAGGGTCCATAGGCGGATGGCTGATCGACCCAACTGATATAGGTGTAGATTAGATCGGTGTGAATCGTGCGCGGGATGGTCGTCAGGGGATTCAGCCCGTGAACGATACCGATGCGGGCATAGGCGATATAAGAATAGAGATCGGGCGAGGTCACGACCGGGATGGTGAGGAACAGCAGGCCCAGAGCCAGCGTCGATCTCATAACAAAACGCTGCGAGACCCGCGTGGGCAGGCGGCGCAGCGCGAAAATATAGACCAGGAAAACCACCGCGAAGGCGCCGAGCAGCAGGGCCGTCGTGATCCAACTCGCCAGGAGATCGGGCACGCCGTAGACATGCACATGGGGAATCGGTGGGATCACGCTCCAGCCGGGGAAGAGTAGCAGGGAGGGAACAACCGGCCACACGCCCAGTTGGGTGAGCGTGGACTCATGAAACCAGAGGTCGCGCAGCGGCAGAATCGCGTCCATCAGGAGAATGGCGCAGATCATCGCCGCCAGGGTGGCGTAGGGGAAGAAACGCGTATATCTTCCGGGAGGCCCCGCCTTGCCATCTCCGCGCGCAGATCTCGCGATAGGCAGAAGGCGCGCATCTGCAGGTCTGTCGATCACCTCATCTTGAATTTGCCCGCTAAACTCATCACTTCTATCAGTATCATCTGCAAACGTTTTCATGCGTAAATCCTACTGTTACTTCTCTACATGGGTTTTCATTGATCGCCTCGCCCGGTCATCCCGCAAGGCTGCTCTCTCAGGCCGGTCTATGCTTCGGGCCGGTCACGAAAATATGCCACTACTACGGACGAAGAAGAGGGGTCATCCGTTGCAGGAATCCCGAAAGTCCTGAAAACTTGGTGAATCAAGGCCCGGACGGCCCGTTATTCATAAAATTTTGCCGCTATTCAGGACTGCCACCTCAAGCGCTGAGCGGGCATATCGCAAAGTTAAAAAAAAGCATAGGTCTTCTTGAGGCTTTCTTGAGTTTTCCCTGTTAAACTTGTTCCTAAAAGACGAACATCGATCTTGAAGAGGAACGCTGAGGAAAAGGGGACGCCTGTGATAACAGAAAGCGCACGGGTGTTTCCTGGACGGAGAGATACGCAAAGATGGATATGTACGATGAACCAACTGAGAAGCGGATTCGCGGTGAGCAGAATGTGACGTCGGTGGCGGCTCCCCCGATTTCCAGCGGTCCGCAGCCGGGCGACGTGGGTGCCTCGCCCTATGGGGACCCGACTTTACAGCCGGGCTGGTCGGCTGCGCAGGCTACTCTGGCCGATCAGCCGACGGTCACGCAGAAAAACCTGGCGCGGCGGCGCTTCATGGGGAAATCGCTGGCCGGGCTGCTCGCGGCGGGCGGCGCTGCTATGGTCGGCGGCGTTGCGCTGGGAGAATGGATGAGTCACGGCGGCCTGAACAGCCTGTTTCACGGTCCTGCGGCCAGCAATGTGCAGACCGGCCACCTTCTGCGCCGGGCCGGCTTTGGCGCAAGCGCGAGCGAACTGAATATGTACAGCAGCCTGGGCTATCAGGGCGCGGTCGATCGCCTGCTCAACTACCAGCAGGTCGACGATAGCGCGATGGAGCAGCGTCTCCAGGCGCTCAACCTCAATCTGAACAGCCCGGCGGATCAGCAGCGCTGGTGGTTGCTGCGTATGGCCTGGACGCAGCGTCCCCTGCTGGAGAAGATGACCCTCTTCTGGAGCGGGGTGCTGACCAGCAGTTTTCGCAAGGTCGGCGGCCCCAGGGCCTATTACCGCATGATCGTCCAGAACAACTTCCTGCGGGCCCACGCCTTTGACACCTTTGACAATATCCTGCTCGGCATCACCGCCGACCCGGCGATGCTCTTTTATCTCGATCTCACCAAAAGTACGAAAGCCCATCCCAACGAGAACTATGCCCGCGAACTGATGGAGCTTTTCACGGTGGGCATCCAGAACTACACCCAGCAGGATGTCTTTGCCGGCGCGGCTGCCCTTACCGGCTGGCATATTCGTGGCGTGACCGGCTCGTACTACAATCCCAACGATCACAGCACTCTGCCCGTGCGCTTCATGGGCCAGACGGGCAGTTTCGACTATAAGGATATTATTCGCATCCTGACCAATCATCCCGCGACCCCCTGGTTTATCGGGCGTCGGCTCTTCACCTTCTTCGCCTACGAAAATCCCAGCACGGAGGACCTCAAGCCGCTGGTGGACGCGTATGTGCAGAGCGGGCACAACATGGGCGCGGTGATGCGCGCGCTGCTGCTCTCGCCGCAGTTCTCTTCGGCCAAAGCCTATCGCAGCCGCATCAAGTCGCCGGTCGAGTTTACCGTCGGGGCCTATCGCGCGCTGGGCATTCAGGGCGATGGCCAGGGCCTGAATACGATCACCACGCTCATGGGCCAGCCGCTTTTCGATCCGCCCAACGTCGCGGGCTGGCCGGGCGATAAGGTTAGCGCGAACTGGCTGAATAGCGGCGCGTGGATGACTCGCCTGAACTATATCGATATTCTGCTGGCGCGCGGGACCGCAGCAAGCAAGGCCGCGCCGCTGATCGATTTGCAGGGCATGGTGAACACCCATCAGTTGAGTTCGCCGGAGGAGTTTGTCGATCACTTCTCTACCTTCCTGCTCGATGGTCCCCTGCCAACAGATCGCCGAGGCCAGGTGCTGGACTACTTTACCGCGACAAGCAACGCCAGTCGTGAGCGCATTACGCTGAGCGGCGGCAAGTCCTATCCTCTCAATCGCGTGCGCGGGGCCCTTTACCTGTTGATGGCCTCGCCGGAATATCAACTGAATTGATTTTTTCAATCCCTCACCAGGGATTTGAAGAGAAGCGGGTAGAACTCTACCGGGCGTTCTACCAACTTGATCGCTTGCCCTGTCTCTCGTTGAGCGGAGCGACAGGCACCCGATTGGGGGCAGAACCGGCACAAGAGGTGTAACAATGAAATTATCGCGCAGAGCAATGATAAAGGACGGCATGCTGGTCGTCTCGGCGGGTATGGTCATGCCGGCTATCTTCAGCCGTGGCGTTGCCTCGGCCATGACGCTGGCGAAGGACGGGGCGAGCTTTTCCCAACTGGCCACCAATCGCACGCTGATTGTGGTGCAGATGGCCGGCGGAAACGATGGACTGAACACGGTCGTGCCGTTCACCGACCCGATCTACAAACAGATGCGCCCGACCCTGGCCATTCCCGACAGCAAGGTTCTGCCACTGGATATGCGCCTGGGACTGCATCCCAACCTCCAGCCCTTGAAAAAGTTCTGGGATGCCGGGCACCTGGCGATCGTCGAGGGCGTGGGCTATCCCAATCAGAGCCTCTCGCATTTCCAGGCGATGGACATCTGGCAGACGCTGGACCTGACCGGCAACGGTAGCGAGGGCTGGCTGGGCAAGCTCGTCGCCGGGCTGGTGGACCAGGAGGGTCATCCTTTCAAGGCCCTGGACGTTGGCACGATGACCGCCCAGGCCCTGCGCTCCATCTCCGCGCAGGTGCCGACGCTCGCTAATACCAAATCGTATGCCCTGGCTCCCGATCCCATCGACCCCGATCGCGGCAGTTCGCGTCTGCAGGCGCTGATGAATCTCTACAACTCCTATCCCAAAACCTCGCCCTACGCCGCTCTGCTCGACGCCACTGCCCTGGCCGCTCAGGAGGGTTCGCGCGCCCTGCACGCAGCCGACGCCGCGTACAAGCCGGCGGTGACGTATCCCGATGGACCCTTCGCCGCCGGCCTGAAAATCCTCGCGGAGGCGATTGTGCAGGACCTGGGCCTGCGCGTCGGCTATGTCACTCTGGGCGGCTTTGACACACATGCCGCGCAGCAGGCCACGCACGATGCCCTGCTGGCAACCCTGGCGAACGGACTCGCGGCCTTTTACAGCGACCTGGCCGCGCACAACAAAGCGGATAACGTCATCGTCATGACCTGGTCTGAGTTTGGCCGGCGCGTGGAGGAGAACGGCAGCCTGGGCACCGATCACGGCACTGCCGCGCCGATGTTTATCCTCGGCAACGGCGTCAATCGGGGCATCTTCGGCGAACCTCCCAGCCTGACCAGCCTGGACGCTAATGGCAATCTCAAGTATACCGTCGATTTCCGCACGGTCTACGCTACTGTCCTCGATCGCTGGATGGGCGCTTCCTCGCGCGACGTGCTCGGCGGCTCCTTCGGCGCGCAGAACTTCTTGCCCAGCCCGTAGAATAGCAAAAAGAACCCCCGCCCAAGAAGGGAAGGCGGGGGTTCCTCAACACCGGATGCTCACACCCGTGAGCGGATAGGGAGGGGTTATTTTTGGCCGTAGAAGGTGAAGAAGCGCAGGGTTGATTGAAAATGTTCCCACTCTCCCGGCAGTTCTTGTAACAATGTCTCGAAATCCTCGTCTGTCGCCCCACGCTGCGTATAGAGCGCCTTGAGTCCGGCCAGAGCGCTGAGGAGATCCTGCTTCATCATTTTGCCGATGCGCCCGCCCCATTCGCCTAGCGGGATCTCGATCGCCTTCATTCCCAGATTGCGTGCTCCGGTCGCCAGCAGAAGCTGGCCCAGCGTCGGCACAATGCGCGCATCCAGGCCGCGCGCCTGGCCGGCCTCTAGCCCCCAGGCAAAAAACTGCTGCGTCAACGGTCCCAGGTTCTGTCCCTCCGCGCCGCATTCTACCAGTTCAATCCAGCCCCCGGGCCGCGTCACCCGGTACAGTTCGGCCAGCACGCCCGGCCAGTTCGCCGCCGGAATAGCTGCCACCAGTAACCGTTGATGCACGAAGTCAAACGTGCCTTCCGCGAAAGGCAGCCCCTCAAGCACGTTGGCCCGCAGAAAATGATAGGGCAGTGGCACCGGCCCGCTGGTTTTCACCTGCTCCAGATCAACCCCGTAGACCTGGGCCGCAGGAAATTGCGCGGCCAGGTCGCGGCACCAGCAGCCGGTGCCGCTGCCCACATCCAGAATCGCGCGCGGCGCTTCAATGGGTGCCAGGTAGTTGCCGCGCAGCGCCTGGCGCAAGAGATAATGCTGGAAGTCCAGCCGATTGACCTCCTCCAGGTCCTTCGGCAGCGCATAGGGCACCCCTTGCAGATGCCGCCGGCCCGCCAGCATTACTGCCCGCGCCGGCCCGCTCTCCCGTCGTCCCCGCTGCACCGCAAGCGGACGGCTCTCTCGCCCGCTGCGGCGCGTAAACCAGCGCAAAGGCATCTCACGCCCTCCCTTCCCATGCGCGACTCTCGCGCTCCCTGGCCGCCGCGCTCATATATGAGCGAAACTCCTCAAAGCCTCCCTGCGGAAAGACCGCCTGCACCGCATCGGCCAGATGAACCAGTTCTTCAATCAGCAGCCGCTCAATCTCCGCCTGCTCACATGCCTCGCGACTCAGGGGAGCGCGGCGCAGAGCCTGGGCAAAGGCGGTGAGCAGCCCGGCATAATCGCGCCACTCCTCGGCGTCCTCAGGCTGGCTCTCTGCCATCTCCTGCCAGGCCATAAACGCCTCCACCGGTACAACCAGCTCCCGAAACTCGCTCATAGACGCGCCTCCAACTCCGCAATCAACGTCTCAATCGCCGCCTGCTCGCCCACCCGGCCCGCAAGCTGTTCCAGGCAGGCATCCAGCCGTTCATAGTGATGTGTAATCGCCTCATGACTCGCCACCACCGCAAAGCCGTTCATCGCCCGCTTCATCGCCTCAATCTCCTCCTCGATGCGCGCCCGCAGCCGCATAATCTCGCTCATCGCTCCCCCGCTCCCTTCGCCAGACGAATCTTACGCACAGCCGGTTGACATGTTGAACGTGTGCCAAAGGCAAAGGCAAACGGCCAGGACCGCGCATGCCGCCTCCGCCACGTCTCAAGGTCGAGCGGCGCGCCCGGCAACGCCGCTACAGCTTCGTTGCAGGCTTGGAACAATGGAATCAGTTGCCACACGTGCGAGGGATTGGTACGCATCTTGTATCTCCTTATGAATAGAAATTCGGCAGAGCCAAAGCAGCTTGCTTGTTTACTGCTCCTGGACTCTTTTTATCTATAAATATTGCATCTGCTGTCGCTGTATGCTACACTATGAAACAGGCAAATGCGAATATGCGATTTTCCAGCGGGCAATTGTTCTCCACTTCTAAGCATAGGAGGCGAAGAAGTATTTCACCAGGGCATTCTCCAGAAAAAGCATGCAACAGGAGGTAGAAGAATATGGAAGGTGACGTTTTTGAGAGCAATCATCATGGGCAAATTGTTCGCTATTATCGAAAACAACGGAAATGGTCGCGTCTAAAGCTGGCACAGGAATTAGGTGTAGATGAGAGTACTATCTATCGGCTAGAAAAGCGAACGACCATTCGTGATCTTCAAAAGAGATATGCGCTTATTGCTCTTCTTGGCATTCCTACTTCGCTCTTAGCTGTCCCAGAATCTCCTCCTCTTCTGAAGAAGAGTTCAGCCCTCGTTTTCAATGCTGATCATATGGCTTTTTTGGAAAATCAACTGACCATCCATTGGAATATGTATCGTACTGGTGGGACGCTCTATGCTGCCTCTGGACTCGATCATTTCTTGGGAGAGATAGAGAAATTTGTCTGTGAAGTCAAAGATACTCACTGGCAAGAAAGAGCCAGAACAATATGTTGTTCTGCCTACCAACTACAGGGGTGTATCTTTAGTGACTTGATGCGCTATCATCAAGCCCATAGAGCCTATCATACAGCGATTGATATCGCCAAAGAAGCTGATGATTGTGAACTTTTGGCATCGGCTCTAGCTCGCCAGGGCGTCACTTATATTCAACAAAATCTGGCGACGAATGCGCTTTCTTGCCTTAATACTGCTTTAGAGCTTGTTCATGGTCAGGGATTACCCGCTCTTCGTGGTTATATTCTCAAGGCACTCTCCGAAACCTATGCCTGTTTGCAGCAACAAGCGCAAAGTATGCGAACAATTGAACAAGCAGAACGGACTCTAGAAGCACTAGATAAGGCTAGTGAGCGAAGTCACTGTCATCTCAATAAAGCTTCAATATTTGCTCAGAAAGGAATCAATGCGGTTTTATTACATGATTATGAACGAGCTATCATGTTGATTGACAAAAGCCTTGTTACCTATGATCCAACGATTATACGTGGCCGTGCCAGGCTTCTCGCCCAAAAAGCCCAGGCATATTATGGTTTGAATGATCTTTGGGGGTGTACTACAATAGCAGAAGAAGCCTCAAGGTTGGCCGGTGCAGTCGGTTCGATGAGAAACATCGAGCGATTACGTGCTTTGCAACAGGCTCTACTACAATCTCGTTGGAGAAAGGAAGCGAGCGTTATTCATCTTGGGATAGTGCTTGCAGAGCAAGAATGCAAATTATTGGAATAGTTCTTGCGGTTGCGATTCTTGTCCTCGGTGCTATTTGGATAACTTTTATTTTGTACGGCCAGCAATTTGCCTTACGTGATCGTCTTCAAAAAGCTGATGCAATCGTTGTGCTGGCCGGGACGCGAGGCAATATCAAGTTTTTAGAAGGAAAGATTCGTACAGCGGTCCAACTCTATCAGCAGGGATGGGCGCCATATATTATTTGTAGTGGAAGATTCAGTGTGAAGGTTACAAAAACACCCACTCTCATCCCTCTTGAGGAACTTCAGGCGGCGGTGGATGCTGGACGTATTCAGCAAAAAGATATAGTTGGGGCGGCGGAAAATTGGGACGTAGGTCTGGGAGCTCTCTACATGCAAGCCAGGGCAAGAGAATTGGGAGTTCCAGCAAAAGCTATTCTGGTCGAAGCAAATTCGTTACATACACGCGAAAATGCTGAATTTGTGCTAAAACTGGCCAAAGAATATAATATGCATCGGCTGATTCTCGTAACGTCGCCTTTCCATCAAAAGAGAACATATTTGACCTTTGCTAAAATGCTACAACCCCATGGTATTGTGCTCTTTAATTACTACGCCGATACTGGAGAATGGCACCCGCTCACCTGGTTTTTGCGGGCAGAGCATCGTCGGTTAGTGACAAGCGAGAGAGCACGCATTAAGCTGTATCGGCAGAAAGGCGACCTGCTGTAAAAGTACCCTTTCTGGCCAGATCCTGACTGCTTGCCCTATAATACAAAGAGAATCAATCATCAGAGCAGAAGAGAACGCACGAATCATGTCACAGGCACCGAAGCGAGGCTGGCTGGCCTCGATGTCCCCGCTCACGCGCACGCTGCTCGGCCTGGCCATTATCGCGGTCGTTGTTGTGCTGGGGGTGGTCTATGGCCCGCATTACGACGATACCAACACGACGACCGGCGATGCTCCTCCCGCGACAGTGACCGTGAGCGGGCGGGTGGGCGCGCTCACGGTCAACCGCAGCCTTGTCTACAAGGGGGTGACGATTACCGTGACCGGCGTTGAGCAGGCGCGCTCGTTCTCCGACGATGGCAAGAGCCAGTACGCGCACACGCCCTATGTGCTGCGCATCTATCTGCATGTGCAGGCTCCCAAAGACCAGCACGGCGCGCTCGGCATCGACTATCCCAACCTGGCCCGCCTGGTGCTCAGCGACGGCGCGCAGATGCGGCCCAACCTGGCGCAGATCTCGCCCGCCGTTCTGCCCGCGCAGGACGAAACTGGCTTTCTCGATTTCTGGATCAAGACGCCGCTGACCCTCTCATCGCTGAGCTTTACGCTGGGGGGGAGCGCCATCGCCTTCGGCGCATAGTACCTCCTACCCCCGGCGCTTGACAGTGGGGCGCTCCCTCCGTACACTTACAACGTGTGAGCAACTGTGCGCTATGTAAAGTTTCAGGCATGGAAGGCCGCAAGGAAGAACGACAATGATACGTGTCTCTGGTCCGGCAATGGAAAAAGGGATTGCTTCGCGCAGGTATGCATGGCGGCTGGTATGTGTGGTTGGAGTGTTTCTGCCGCTGCTGGCGGCCCTGTTTTTCTTCGCTCCCTCCCCACACGCTTTTGCCGCTTCCCACATCCTCGCCAGGCGTCTGACCTCCAGCCCGTCGCAGGGGCCGGTGGGGGCGGTGATCGTGGTCACGGGTTCGGGCATGTCTTCCCCGGACGGCACGCAGATCGATCTGGGATACAGCACTGATTTCTCGAATTGTAACGCAGCAACCGATAGCCAGCCCGGCATTGTGCAAAATCACGCGTTTAGCGGCTGGTTTCGCTGGCCCGCCGGCACAGGGACGGGCAATTTCGAGGTGTGCGCGTCCGTCCATGACTCGAATAATCCGTTCTTTGCGGGCACATACCAGGTTCTTTCGGCCACGCCTCCACAGATCTCGATCGCCCCGACGGTCCCTAGCGCGGGCAAGCAGGCGACGATCACCGGTGCGAATTTCCTGCCCGCCGGCACAAGTGTGAGGCTGGTCTGGCCCGCCGCCAACGGTCTGCCCAGCACGCTCCTGGCTACCGTCACTTCGGACAACAATGGCGCGTTCAGCCAGGCGATTACCGTTCCGGCCCACGCAATTACCGGCACGTATAGCGTCCAGGCGCTTGCCGGGACCGGGCAGCCGCCGACGATGAGCGCTGCGACGACGTTCCATGTCAACGGGATCGTGATTACCGCCGTGCCGACGCCGACGGTCGCGGCCAGTCCAACCACTTCGCCCTCGGCAACGGCAGCCGCGACCTCTCCGGCGACCTCGAATGTGCTTGGAACGAGCCAGACGACGAATGGGAATACGGTAGGCGGGGGCACGAATCTGCTGCTCCCGGTGGCCCTGGTCGGGCTGGTGGTGATTGTGGCGGCCCTGGTGGCCGGCGTGTATGTGGTGCGCAAGCAGCGCGCCCTGGCTCTGGCGGCAGCCGCTGCTCCCCCCTGGCCGGCTGCCTCGAACATGGCGGGCGATGGGTTCGCGCCCGTTCAGTATCAGGTCGGTTCCCAACTGCCGTTTGGCGTAGGCCGTTCTACCAAACCACAGCGAGCGGTAAGTCCGGGCGCGCCGCGAGAGCCAATTCCATTCGATCCCGGCCTGGCAGAGGCGATGCGCCAGGCGCAGGTCAGCCTGTTCGTCACGCCCAGGCCGCCGGTCGGCGAAGAGGTACTCTCCTGAGCGGCCCTGGACCTGGGCAAGAGTTTTCGTGCAATGCGATACAGGATAATGGCCCATTTCTCCTGTTTCGCTATATTTTTATGCCCGTATGGGGCTATACTGACAGCAAAGCTGATGAGAATGCGGCTCAGAGGGAATATGCGGTGCGGGGCGCAGGCGAGCCGGTCGAGGAGTAGTTTCGTATGCAGGAGCAGAAGAGCGGTCCGGGCCAGGGGTCCCGGCATTTGGGGAAAAATGATGCACGCCTGTCTCACGTCCGTGTGACGCCAATGCATGTGGTGGGACTTGTATTGGTGCTTGGATTGCTCATCATCTCACTCATTACCTCCCTGGCCGGAATGTCCTCTATCTACGCGAATAGTGCGACTGCGCCAATGGCCACGCCGACGGACACCTCAACGCCTTCGCCCACGCCCACAGACACCCCGACGCCGACGCCGACGCCGACGAATACTCCAACGCCCACACCTACGCCCACAAAGGCTCCAACGCAGACGCCGACACCGAAACCTACCACTCCTCCCGGCGCGTCTCCGACGGCAGGTGCAACGGCGACTGCCGGCGCGTCTCCGACGGCAACTGCTACTACCACTGCTGTAATCTCTACGCAAACCCCGGACGCCACTGCGACCAGCGCGCCGCCTACGACGATTGGCAATACGAGCGGGACATCGACGCCGGGCCGGACGAGCGGGGGCGGCGAGATTATGCATGTAATGTTGATCGTCGCGGGCGTCTCTCTGCTGCTCGTAATCAGCCTGGGAACCGGCTGGTTCTTCTTCCGCCGCATGCTGCTGCCTCAGGCGGACGCCAAGCTGCCTCCCAGCGGCGCACGCCCCTGGTCGCGCAACCGCGTGCCCAATCCCAATAGCAGCCTGAACGGGATCAACAATTTAAATATGGAACTGTTTAATAAAAATGCCGCCCAGGCGCGTAATGCGTCCGGCAACCATTACGCTCCCGGCCCCACTGGCTTCGAGCAGGTCGGCAACGGTTTCGCGCCTGCAAACAATGGTTTCGCGCCAAATATGCCCCCCAATCATGGCTTTGCTCCAAATATGCCGGGCTATGACGCGGGGCATCCCGGCTTCCCCGCACCCATGCCGAACGGCTATGCTCCCCAGGGGATGAATGGCTATGCTGCGCCGGCCAACGGATTTGGAGGCTTCTCGGACGGCTTTATCCCGCCCTCGCCGCAGATTTTTCCACAGAGCGAGGCCAGCATGATCCCTCCCGGCAGCGGAGCCTTTCCTGTGGTGAACAATAACAACGGCTTCGCGCCTGCCAGCAGCGCGTTTAGCGCGATGTACGGTCTGCCCGGCGATCCATTCTCGGCCTCGCAAGCCGGTCCTCCCGGCTGGCTGGCGAATCTGGGGAACGGGGCAGGACCCGGCCAGGAGACGCCTCCGCCTGCCGGCTTTGCGCCCGGTCCCGCCGAGTTGAGCGATCCCTCGCTGGCCGAGGTGATTCGCCAGTATAGCCAGAAGAGCAGGGCAGTCCAGCCTCAGCCGCCGCCCCAGCCCGAAATGCGCACTGGATTCCAGAATCCCGATTGGCTGAAGTAGCGCACGTTGCTGTCAGGGCGGCCTTGCTAGAGCAGGGGCAGGCCCATGACCAGTGGCGGATCGGTCAGGCGCGGCGGGCGCAGGAGCAGGTTGGGATCGCCGAACACTTGCCCGCGCTGCACGACTAGCGGGCTCGCGCTGCTGCCTACCAGCATCTTCTCGCCCGGCAGCAGACAGGACTGAAGATCGCTGGCTTCAGGGAAGGCGGCGGCGCGCAGGTGGTAGACCCCATCGGCGAGATTGGAGAGCACGTAGCTGCCCGGCGAGCTGAGCCTGGTGCAGCGCACCGGCATCCCCTGGGGAATGGGGCCGGGGAACAGCCCCACGTAGATCGTGCCCCGAAAAGGGACCGGCGTGCTGATCTGGCCCGTAAGTGTGCGTTTCTTCGGCAGGTGCGAGAAGGCAGCGTGGTCAATTTCAACGGACTCGCCCGCAGGCGGCTCGAAGGCGTCAGCCCGCCGACGCAGCAGGCGCGGAGATAATCCAACCAGTTGGGTAAAGCGGCTGGTGAAAGAGCCGGTACTGGTATAGCCAACGGAAAAGCAAATATCGGTCACGCTCATCTGCGTCGTTAAAAGCAAACGCCGAGCGGTCTGCAAGCGCAGGGCGGAGAGAAATTCGCCAGGCGGAATGCCGATCAGGCGCCGAAAAACCCGGTGAAAGTGAAAGGGGCTGAGATAGGCAACTGAGGCCAGGTCTTCGAGCATCAATGGCTCCTGCATATGTGTGTGCATCGCCTGGATCGCGCGTTCAACCGCCTGCCTCTGCCCGGCAAGCGTCACGCTCTGTACCTCTTCCTCAAGGGGAGCGAGCGTTACTGTTTGCATAGCGTTCTTCCTTCCCTCACAAAGTTTTCTTCATTCATCCAGCCTATTCTTTCTCGCAGAGTCCGGGCCGGAAGATCTGCGCATATTTTCCCCACAAACTGGCAGCGCAGCGGTAATTTCTTCCACAATCTCTCCAAAAAAGCTCCTAAAAACTTGAAAATTTGTTCGCAAGAGATTATACTAGAAGATACTAGAACACAAATTCTAAAAGGCAGGATGAACGAGAAGAGAGGCGGTGAACCGTGGACTCCACGCGCGCGCAACAGGGCGCCAGGCGTATGCCGGCCCGTTATCAATCTATTACGGAAGAAGAGATGTTAAGCGAGGGCGAGTACGATGATGTCTGGCCGGTTCGTCCGGCGAGCAGCGCCCGGCGCTATCAGGGCCTGGCCGATGTGCGCACCGAAACCGGGCGCGCCGCCGATGTGCAAACGCAGTCGAGCCGGCGCGTTTCCGGGCGCGCCGGCAACGAGCGGCATACGATTCCCCCGCGCCGGACGGCCACGCAGGCGCGCGTCCCCGCCGTCCAGACGCCTGCGCGCGTCTATATCGACGAGGGCAATCCGCGCACGACCGATGCGTACCGTCCATCCAGGCGCTTCATAGGCGGCCAGAGGCGTTTCCACTGGCTGGTGTTTGTCGGACTGGCCCTGCTGGTGATGATCCTGGGCTGGCTGGCTCTCAGCGCGCTTGGCTCCTGGTGGCAAACTATGCAGGACGACTGGCGCTACGGACGCCCGCGCACCTTCCAGATCGACCAGGTCGTTGGCCATCACGACTCTCCGCAGAATCCCAGCCATTTTATTGCCATGAACCTCAACCGGCATATCCTCGTCATCGAAATTCCCGGCGGCGATGTCTCGAAAAGCGTCGTCTATAGCGGTCCCACCCTGCTCGGCCCCGGACAGGACCTGACCCCGGTGACGCTGAGCTTCCAGGATCTCAATCACGACGGGAAGCCGGACATGATCGTGAATGTCCAGGGCAGCCAATTTATCTATCTCAATGTGAACGGTACTTTTGTACCGGCGGGCCAGAGTCCAAACACCTCCGGCTAGAACGCGAAATGGTACAGCGAGAAAACATTCCACTGTACCATTTCAGCGTGCCAACTATACTGGCTATAACAGGAACGGCAGGTCAGGCCACGGGCGTGGAGCCGACATTGCCGGTTGATTCGGACGGAGTCGCCTGCATGGTGCTGAAAGACATCTCGACAGGCATTGGTGCCCGTCGCAGAGGTACATGCGAGACGATCGCAGGGAAAGCTCCCGATGGTGTGGGCAAATCCGTTAGCTCCCCGTCTTCGGCTTTGCGTCCGCGCAAAGCCAGGAACGCGCAGAAGCACATCCAGGCTAAAAGCACACCCAGGAGTGTCCAGGAGAAAATCATCTGTGTGAATGTGATGGTGGCAGATGCGTTCATGGGCACTTCCTTTTCTACAAATTTTTAAAGAGATTTTTTCAGATACAGATATCTGATGAGAGATAGCGAGCCGCGTATTTCTGGGTTTGCTATTATTATACTTGACGGGGAGAAACCCGAAGATTAACAAATGTGAATATCGTCCTATTTCTGATCTGGCCGCAGGTACTACTCTTCCTCGCGGAGAGAGGTGGGCAGGGGCAACTTGTGCTTTTGCCACAGACCTGTCAGAATAAGGGGAAAGAGCATAGATGTGGGTGAACGAATCAATCGAAAGAACGAGGAGCAATGGGCCAGGTTAACTGGGCGCGGGTGCGCGACATTTTAATCAGTATCGTCTGTATTGGTATTCTGTTCTGGGCCGGCTGGTCCATCATGGGGCAGTTTGTGCATGCCATCATTCTGCTCCTGCTGGCTATGGCGATCGCTTTCTTGATCACCCCGCTGGTCAATCTTCTCAACCGCTATATTCCTCGCGTGCTGGCGGCCCTGCTGGTCTTCGCGGTCATTCTAGGAATCCTGGGCGGGCTGTGTTATGCGCTGATCTTCTCGCTGATTCAACAGATTCAGTACTTCTCAAATCACATACCCGCCTATTTCGAGAACCTGCCCACGACCTATAACAACTTTCAGAAATGGTTGGTCGAGCAGGGTATTCCCCAATCGCAAATCAATAATACCCTGGCGAATCTGCAAGGCCAGGTGACGACGTTCCTGAATAATCTGGTGAGCAATGCGCTCAACATTGTCTTCGTGGTGACGGATGTGCTGGTGAATATCCTGCTGGTGGTTGTGCTCAGCTTTTATCTGACGGTCGATGGCAAGCGCATCCGCAATAGCCTGGTCGGGCTCTCGCCGAAGCGCACCATGCAGCACGTTCTGCTCTTTGAGGACGCGCTGAATCGCGTGGTGGGCAACTACATTCGCGGGCAGCTCACCCTGGCGCTGATCATTGGAGTGCTGGCGGGCTTCGGCTGCAGCATTTTCCACCTGGGGAACTACGCGCTGATCGTGGGCGTCATGGCGTTTCTCTTCGAGACAATCCCGATGGTCGGGCCGGCGCTGGCCTCGATCCCCGCCCTGCTCATCTCGCTGCTGCTGCCCGATCCATTCCCGCGCACGCTCTACATTCTCATCTACTTCATCTGTGTGCAGATGGTCGAGAGCAATATTCTGGGGCCGCGCATCGTCGGGCACGCGGTGGGCCTGCACCCGGTCGCTTCGATCCTGGCCCTGGTTATCGGCGCGCAATTGTTCGGCGCCTTCGGCGCACTGCTGGCCACGCCGATTGTGGCCGCGATGTGGGTGGTTATTGCCAGCCTCTATCGCTCGATTCGCGGTGAGAGCGCCGATGAGATTCTGGCTGCCAGCAAGCGCACCTCCTGGATACGCCGGCGCGAGAGCGAGAAACATCCCAGGCGTCGCCCGTTCATCGATAGTTTGCACCTGAAAAGCCCGTTTGTGAAAAATATAGGGGGGAGAGGCCAGGAGAATGCTCTCCGGGTCAATAAAATCGAGCACATCGATCTGATGCGCCCAATTCCTCCCCGCACACCGGGCGCCGATAAAAACGCATTGCCCGCGCCTGACGCCGAGGCCGCTGTTGTGGAGACCTCGGAGAGCAAGAAATCCGATGGACCGGACAGCGGATAATTGAGAGAGGTCTGGCCAGACCTTCTATTCGGTTGCCCCAAAGGCGTCGCGCAGCGCCTGTTCTCCCTCGCGATTGACCAGCGCGAACACGTCGTCGTTGGGCTGCAGAACGGTTTCGGCGGTGGGCTTAACAAACTGCTTGTCGCGAATAATCAGGGCCAGGTTGCAACTGCGCGGCAGGTTGACCTCGCTCAGCGTTTTGCCCACCACCGAGGATTCGGCAGGGATGCGCACCTCAATAATCTCCACGCCGGCGCTTTTCAGCGTCATCAACGGCACAAAGCGTGAGCTTGGGAGTTCCGCCTCGATCAGGGAGAGGATGGTCTTGGTCGGGCTGACGATGATATCGATCCCGGCTCGCTGAAAGATGTCTTCGTGCTTCGGGTTGTTCAGGCGAGCCATCGTGCGGGCAACCTTGTAGCGTTTTTTCGCAAGCTGGCAGATCACCATGTTATCCTCGTCCTCGCCGGTGACTGCGATCACCACGTCGGCACGCCCGGCTCCGACCTCATCCATTGTGCGCGCCTCGCAAGCGTCGCCGCGAAAGACCGACTGGCCCAGTTCTTCTTTAAGCGACTGGTAGCGCGCGGCACCTTTCTCAATCAGCAGAACTTCGTGTCCCTGATTAAACAGGCTCTTGGTGACGTAATAGCCGATGTCGCCACCGCCGCCAACAATAATATACATACCAGTATACCTCTGCTATTTCTTCTCAAGGATGATATTAAAAAGCAACTGCGCTCCTAGTTTGGTGGGACAGAACGTCTCCAGGCCCATTTCATGATAGGTTTCTTCGCGCATAGGATCGTAGATGCGACATACAACTTTCTTGACCTTAAAAATTTCGCGCGCTATCTGACTGGCCATTATATTGCGGTTGTCGCCATTGGTCACAGCGACAAATGCGTCCGCTTCCTGAATACCGGCGCGGATGAGCACGTCTTCATCGACACCATTGCCAACGAAGACATCTCCCCCGAACTCGGCAGGCAGGCGCAGAAACGCATCGTTGCTCTGGTCAATCACCGCTACCGTATGGCCCTCACGATCCATCATCGTGGCCAGCATTGCACCTACCCGGCCACAGCCAAGGATCACAATTTTCACAAGTCGCCTCCTCATGAACCATAGGAGAGAGTGACAGGTCAGCCGCGACGAGCCTCTTCCTATGATCCGTTTCCTTTCAATCAGCAGATATTGTATCATTACCGGGAAGTTGCTGATAGGAGACTTTTAGGCTTGGAATATTTCGCTCTCCGTCCGCTTCTCTCCTCGCAGCAGGAGGAGTGGGATGCCTTTGTGAGCGGGCATTGTCAGGGGCATCTTTTGCAGTCCTGGGGCTGGGGCGAGCTCAAGGCCGGGCCGAACTGGCAACCACAGCGCCTGGCTCTCTATTCCAGCGCGACCGGCCAGATCGTGGCGGCGGCCCAGGTGTTGCAGAGAACGGCTCCCCACCTGCCCGCGCGCCTGGGCCATCTGGCGTATGTGCCGAAGGGTCCCGTCCTCGACTGGCAGGCATCCACGCAGAACGGCGAGAGCCTGCCCCGGCTCTTCCTGCATAAATTGCGCGC
>Ga0070740_10002834_pt1 | contig 19372 bp, 46 predicted proteins | sample Coa_R2_FD_67286 | JGI IMG/M metagenome (GOLD analysis project Ga0070740, IMG submission 67286) | Surface soil microbial communities from Centralia Pennsylvania, which are recovering from an underground coalmine fire - Coalmine... | ecosystem: Environmental > Terrestrial > Soil > Unclassified ...
CCACTTCCGCGCGCTCTTGTTGTAGGCGAAGATGCCTGGCGGTGAGCGCCTGACGAGCACAGCTTCGCGCGGGCCCACCGCGAGCAGCTTGTGGTTCTTGTCGAGCTTGAAGGCTTCGATGTCCTCGAGTGTCCTCGCGCGTTCGTCCCACTCGGGAAACATCTCGAGGAGATTGACGTACGCCTCGGGATCGATCAGCAGCAGCTGCCCCTCGCTGATCGGGAGGGGGACGTTCACGGGTCCACCCTCTCGAGGAACCTCGCGTCGTGGCTCAGGTTTCCCTCTGGGCGCGGCCATTCGACCTCCGCAACGTTGATCGACTTCTTGGTGAACTCGAAGACCTGGACGTAGACGCGTGCGACGCGGCCGACACGCCGCGGGTCACGCCAGCAGCGGTGCCTGACGCTGTCGCCGACGCGCAGCATCAGCGCTCCCACAGGTGGGCTGACGCCATGAAGCCCTCGGCGAACATCTTGGCGTCGTTCGAGCTGGGCTCGCACTTGATGACGAACGTGTCGGCCTGCGACCCGGGCGTGCCCCAGAACTCGACGCCGGGAAAGCGCTTCCGTAGCGCGCGGATGCAGTGTTGCGCTTCATTGCGAGCCTCCGCCTGCATCACTTCGTGCGAAGCGGTGACGGGACTCGAGATGGTGATGACGACGTCCATGCTCACGACTCTACCTCGTCGGGCGCTCGGGTTCACTCTTGCTCGTCAGGTGCCAGCCCCCGCACATGAAGCACCTGTACGCTCGCTTCTCGTCTCGAGCTTGCAGCTTCAGGTACTCGAGCATCAGACGCGCGCTCGCGCAGCTGCTGTAGCGGACTTTCTTGCAGACGACCCGAGCGACGTGCTGCTTGTACGACTCGAGCTCCGCAGCTGTTAGCGCGTTCACAGCAGCGCGAACCCCCGGGAGACACCCCGCGAGCGCCGCGCCGCCGAGGTGAGGTACACGGTGTAGACGCGCGCCGGGGACACCTGAGCGGTGACGTAGTACAGCTTGTCGTCGACGTTCCAGTGCGTGTCGCCCGCAGCTTTGTTCAGGTCGGCGGCGTACTCGATGTGGGTCGCCGCAGCTTGGATCTCCCGGAGGACCCGAGTGACCTGCCGCTCGTTGACCTCGTCGTCGCTGTAGGCGTAGCCGGTGTCGACGTCAGCTTCCTTGCGGCTGGCGGGAGTGACGCGGTAGCTGCCCCGGCAGCCGCAGGCGCAGCCGGGTTTCCCGCTGTACGCCTTCAAGATGTCGGCGACGGTGAGGCTCTGGACGATCTCGGTGGCTTTGGTTGCATCCATCATGGTTACAGTCTACTCCGTTTCTTAAACGACTTTCACAGGCCCGACCCAACGCTGCAGCCCTCGCAATTGGCGGTCTCCCGCCGTAGGGGCACCGGGCATACTCGCTCCCGAGACTGGAGCTTTCTCCCCAGCGGTCTCGCCCCGGCTGCAGCGTTGGGTCGGCCCGTGAAAGACGGGCCCGACGTTGTGGTCTCTCAGTTGTCGCCGTAGTACCACTCGTTGAGGGCACGGCGCACTTCCTGCACCATCAGCTCCTCTTCGAAGTTGCGGACCGGCGAGCGGCGACGGGTGTCCGCATCGACGTGCTGGGTGAGCCGCGACCCATCGCTCTGCTTGACGCTGATCTTGATGGGCATGATGTGGCGGCTGCAGCGGAAGGCTCTCTCGGCGGCGGTGCTCATGGTCCTGTTCTACCCCGTTCTACGCTGCGTTTGCACAGGTTCAGTAGGGATTGTCCTCTTCGACCTGTGCTTCGACGTCCTCCGGGGGAAGGGTCACCTGCTTCCACTTCCCTCCCTTGAGGGCGTACCAGTTGTCGGCCCACCCAGCATCGCCGTCCGGGAACCTGCTGGGGCGGGCGTACCACGTCTTCTTGCTCTTGGAGAAGAACGTGTCGACGAGCTTCCCCAGCGCTGCGAACTCCTTGTCGGTGATCTTCGGCTTGTCCATGACTTTGTTCTACCCCGTTCTGGGTTGATCTTTCACTGGGACCCGGGGCTTTCGCCCCGGGCGCCCAGCGCTTCCCCGCTCAGGAGAAGAGGTGCTTGACCCCGGCGATGATGCCGTACCAGCACGCACCGTCGATGACGAGGATCGTGGCGTAGACCGCGAGGCGTTTGGCAACCGTGGTGTTGAACATGAAGCTACCTTACCAGGTTCGGGGTTGATCTTTCACTGTGGGTTGAGCAACAGGCGATCTTCCGCCTTCATCAGCTCCTCAGTGCAACGTGCGAAGCGGTCCGTCTCCCGTTGGCTCAAGATGTCCGACGCACGTGCGAGAATGCCGATTGCTCGCTTCAACTGCGCCTCCGTCATGGCACCCGAGATGACGGTCTCTTCGAGGTTGTCGATGATGTCCATGATCCTGTTGTACCACAGCCCCGGGAGATCATTCACAGATCTCCCGGGGAAAACGATGTGCCAGTTCAGGCCAAGTGGTTGTTCCAGGGTGCCAGGTGCGGGAGGTAGATGATGAGGTCTCGTACGTACTCCCCCACCTCACGTGCCTGGGCCTTGGTGTAGACCTGGAAGATGATGGAGTAGTGCCCGGCCATGTTCGGGTTGGGTTCGTACCTGCAGGTGACCCCAGCGTCCCGGAGTTGCTTGCACACCGTTTCACACGCCTCCACGGTGCGTTGGGTGGTGCCACGGTTGATGTCCACGTACCTGTCGTGGAGCTTCCGGCCGGTGAGTTGGAACTTGGTTTGCGCCATGATCTCCTTGTACCAAAGATCATGTGTGAAATGCACAACGGGCACGGATGTAAAATCCGTGCCACCGTCGGACATGCGTTACTGCGCTTGGGGCGCCGCTCGCTCGATGACCTCGATGTGATGGAGACGACCGAGGGACGGGTTGAAGGCACGGAAGTTTCCCTGCGTCACCTGTCCGTCCTTGATGCTGTCACGCTCCTCCACCCACAGGGTGAAGTACCACTCGTTGGGGCGCTTCAGTTTCTGGTGGACCCCCTCGAGCTTCCCGGTGAAGTGGCGAAGGGCGAGACCCTCCTCCACCGCACGGGCGGCTTCCTGGGCGGCTTTGGGGCTGCCTTGCCTCCCCGCCGTGTAGGAGACGAAGACGATGGAACCCGGGGGGACGTCCTTGAGAACCTCGAGCATCTTAGCCGTGTTGACCATGATCGTGTTGTACCACGGTCACCGTTGATCTTTCACGGTCCCCCGCACTTTTCGTCACCACACCCGCACTCTGGCGCACCGCTCCTTGAAGTCCTGGTGGGCATGCTCGCGGGCAGTCGCCTTGTCGGGCCAGTTCGAGAACGCGGGGTGGTCATCTCGCTTGAACTCGAAGTAGTGCCCGTGGTCGAACGACGAGTGGTTCACCGTGAGCTCATCGATGCCGTCGTGGCGCGGCGCCGAGCTGATGTAGACCCGCTCGTTGTAGGTGGCGAACTTGTCGCCGAGGTCGACGAGCACCACGCGGTACGGGAGCAGGCCCTCGCTGAGCACCACGTTCGACGCGGCGAGGTAGTTGATCGTCGGGTGGTTGTCGACGTTGGCGTTGACGGTGTTGCTCTTCATGGCCGCAGTGTACCCCGTTTCGCTGGTGACTTACACTAGAAGCCGACGGCGTCGTTGAACCGGTCGGGTGCCACACCACGACGCAACCGAGCGCGGCAGATGATGGTGTGCATCTCGGCCAACGCCTCCTCCTCGGGGATCTCCGGGTCGACGTTCTCCATCCGGGTGACGAAGCGGTAGCACTCGTCGTCGGTCAGCTGCTCGTGCTTCAGCAGGCCCTCGATCGTCTGCTCCAGCGTCGGGCAGCCGTAGCCGAAGTCGGGCGGCGGGAGCTTGTTCGTCACGACGTAGACGAGGACCCGTTGGGCGATGATGGCGACTCGCTGGCTGATGTCCATGTCGCCAGTGTACCTCGCTTCGTTAGCGACTTACACTGTCACCGGGGTCCGAGGACAATGCCCCGTAGAGGCCCTTGTACACCTGCGTGCGCCCGCGCTTGCGCAGACGGTCTCGAGCGTCCTCGGCGTGCTCAGCAGCCTGCTCACGTGGTCCTGGAGGACGCGGTCGTGTCCCAATCCACGCGCGAGGACACGAAGCTCTTTTGCGATCTCGCCGAGACGAGCCTTGGTCGTTCTCCTCGTGTCCTCGCGGATGGACTGGGCATGGCTGCAGTCTATCACTGTGTGGAGGGAGGATTCACCGTATTGACGCGCGGCGAGAGGTCGGGGGCTCCATCACCCAAACGAGGGGAGAAGCCCTGCTCACGTTGCATCTGTCGCCTGACGTCGTCACGGAGGACCTCCGCAGCGAACGAGAGGATTTGGCCTTGTGGTACCCGTCTTCCCATGGTAGAACCCTACCATAGAGTCCGGCACGATTGCACAACCTCCGCCGTATCAGAGGGCGACCCACCCGATGGGAGCGCACATCCACATCTGCCCAGTCGTCAGGTCACGCGCCACATCGCCCGATGACATGCTGCGGACATTGAGCTGGGCGGGCAATTCGTCACCGTCGACGACGTTCATCTTCCGGAAGAGGTCCTCGAGGTCGTCAGCATCGACGATAGCGACGCGCTCGAAGAGCGCTCGGTCGAACGCTTCGGGGTCGCGCTTGTAGCACAGCATCCAGTCGTTCGAGTAGTAGACCGAGAACTTCTTCATCGCTTGGGTGCCTCGCAGCTGCCGTCCGCTCGCGCCGACGCGATGAGGCCGCAGGCGAAACCGTCGGCGAAGTCGAACGTGGAGTTGCTCAGGCGCCACCGAGCATTTCGCAGCGGTAGCGGGCGCCGGCCTGACACGCGCCTGCGCACTGGGACGACGACGATCTTCCCAGCCTTCGGGTGGGGTGCCATGACCTCGATGACGTTGTAGCGCTTCTCGTCCATGTCCCCAATGTACCAGGAATCATAGCGGAGTTACACCACCCGTCGCGCGCTCGCGCTTGCGCTGCTTTTATAGCACGGTCCTAAAAAGAGGGTCTATAAATTGCAGCGCGCCGACCCGTCAGAAACTGAACCCGCGAGCCTGACACGCGCTCGCGCTTGCGCTTTAAACGCAGGCAGCCCGAGCCTGAGCTCGAGCTGCATTCCCCACGCTTCTCTGCGTGAATCGGAAACGTTCAGCCGGCAGCCGCCGCGGACTCGTTCGCCGCGGTGATGGGCTCCACGTTGCTCGTGAAGAGGTAGACCGGCTTCTTGGCGCCCTCGACCTCGACGTAGCAGCGGATGCGCTGCGCCTTGGTGACGGTGCCCGTCTTGCCGATGTACTGCGGGTGGTCGCCGCCGACGATGCGGACCTGCTGGCCCGCCTCGATCTTCTGGTTCAGGGCGCGCTCGGTCGCCTTGACGCGGTTGAAGTGGTTCAGGTGCGCCGCGAGCTGCGTCACCTGCGCCGCCGTGTAGTTGGCGGTGATCTCGTTGAACATCAGCTGCAGCGCTTCGTTGCCGATGGGACCGAGCTTCTCGGCCGCCTTCTGGACCTTGCGCATGTGAGCCGGCTGCTTCGCCTGCTCGCGCTCCGCCTTCTTCGCTGCACGGGCCGCCTCGCGAGCCGCCTTCTTCTCGGCGCGCTCCTTGGCCTTCGCCGCCTCACGCTCCGCCTTCTGCTCCTCGGTCAGCCGGGGCCGCTTGGGAGCCGAGGGCTCCTTCGCCGGCTTGGGCGCCTTGGCCGGCTTCTCGCCGGACGCCGTCGTCGTGGTGCTCGTGGTGTTGCCGTCCTTGTTCGCCTTGCGTGCCTTGACCTTCGCCAAGGCCTTGTCGAGCTCGCTGACCTTCGCGTCGGTCATCGGGCCCTGGGTCTTTTCGCTCATGTGAAGTCTCCTGTGCCTCTGTTCAGTCCTCACCCTTCCGTCACGCCACCCTTTGGCTGTGCGGGAAGGGGATTCATTATTCACGGTGTGCAACCGTGCCAGTTGACACTACCGTAACACTTCGGATGGGGCTGTTACACTGGGGCTGTGACATTTTTGTTGCGGATGGCATTCTCGAGTGAAAAGTGCAAGCTTTCACGAACCATGGTACATCTGGCACATGGTCACCAAGTCGGCCTCACAGGCCCCCAAGAACAAGCACGAAGCCCAGTCCGTCCCCCCCGCCCAGGCACCCCCGAAGGACACCAAGTGGGATGGGACCATCGTCCTGCGTACCGCACGCTCGCGGATGCGGGAGCTCATCAACGACAACAACGCTCGAATCCAGGCGATGCTCGCCGCGCTGCTCGTCGAAGCGGGCTGGTCCGAGAAGGAGTTTCTCGACGCCCTCGTCCATGACATCGCGGTGAACGGCCGCGAGAAGTGGCAGGTCCCCACCCCCTCCCTGTCACCGGCCCTTCCTGGGTCACTGGAGGGTGAAAGGGGAGCCTCGACGCAACCACCGCCACGGCGCACGACCCTCAGGCCGCCCAGGACCCGGTCCGGTGTCATGTCGAAGGTCGACGTCCCCAAGCACAAGAAAGCAGCAGGCTGAGCTGGCGGACCGTCGGTGAAAGAGCCGCGGCATTCGTGGTAGACTGCTGGCATGAGCCAGCGACTCAGCGAAGCCACTCGCTACACGGTCTACTACGAGCCCAAGAAGGGCGAGCCCGAGACCTTCTTCGAGTGCACCGCCCCCGAACGTGGGGCAGCCATCGGCGAGCTCCGCAAGCACCTCGGGCACAAAGATTTCGTCGTCACCCGGGCGATTCCTGGGTGGCCCGAACGCAGCAAGAAAGGCAAGAAGAAACCATGATGCGAGCACAAGACGCGGGACGCAAGGTCTACACCCGCAACGGAGTGACCCACCTCTGCTTCCAGGGGCTCTACTTCAGGGCCCCCAAGGGGAGCAAGATCGACCCGGACAGGGAGGTCACCAAGGTCGAGGCCCTCGACAAGGCGGGAGGCAAGCACCGCATCGCGGTGACGCAGCGGGTGCAGGGCAAGAACGTGACCGAGAACTGGAGCGAGGGCGAGGTGCCCGTGCAGGGACGCCGCAAGCAGGGGAGGCGTTCGCAGGGGCGAGCGTCCGCCAACGCTTGATCCCACCCGCACCGACGGCAAGGCCCGGCTAGGAGCGATCCCAGCCGGGCCTTTGTCCGTTTCAGAACATGTAGTTGGACCACTCCTGGGCGCCGTTGTCCCAGAAGTCGCCGTATTCGTCATCCAGCGTGCCGCAGAGGATGACGACCTGCTGGCCGCCGACGTTGATGGCGATGGAGTCTTTCACCCGACGAGGCCGTCTTTGACGAAGACGAGGGTGACGTTGGTGAAGCCGTTGTTCTCCATGAACAAGGCCATGTGCCCGGGGATGGGCTGGACGTAGTCCTCGACCGTGAAGGCCTCGGCCATGTCGCTGTCGACGGGGACGATGATGAAGGAGTCCTGCGACGTCTCGGCGTGCTGGAGGGGCGTCTTGGCCCCGCGCCTCTCTTCCTTGTTCCAGTACTTCCAGTTCCCCTTGGTGTTCTTGACCAGGATGTCGAAGAGCTTGGGGAACTCCCGGCGGAGGACCGTGACGTCCATGGTGACGTCGACGAGGCGTTTCTGGGACTCGGTCGGTTCGGCGTAGAGGACGGGGTGGTTTGTCTTCATGGTAGCAGTCTACCACGAACCTGGGTGGGGTTTCACTGCGACGTGAGATCGCTCCGCATCACGTCCTGGATCGCCGTCAGGTCCCGCTTCAGGTCCTCGACGCCGTAGTGCTGCCGCATCTTGTAGAAAGCAGCAGCCAACGACTCGTCGACGTCCTTCAAACTCTCGGCGACGAAGTCGTGCTTCCAGATGCCGCTCTTCTTGCTGGCCTGGAAGTTGTAGAACTCGGCGGGCATGTACTCGGCGTGCCGGCAGATGCCGTAGTCGACGGGCCGCTCCAACGCCTGGAACGCGAGGGCCATGTGGGCGAGCTGTAGCATCCGCCCCCGGAGCACGTATGGGTCGCCGGTGCCGAGCCGGGACATCTCGTCCTCGTGCCACTTCAGGTTCATCAGCCCGACGACGTTGTACTTGGTCCGCTCGGGACCGCCCTCGTCACCCAGGGTGATGCCCGGCTTGTCGCCGACGCTCGCCTCCGACTTGCACCAGAACTTCCAGTGGTTGTGGGGGACGCTGTTCTCCCAGGCACCGTCGCTCAGCTGCCCGGTGACCTCGCACTTCCACAGCGCGAGCTGGGTCACTGTGGCGAAGACGATCTTGGCTTTCATGTCAGCATCCTATCACTTGTCTCCCGCGAAATTCACTCCGCAGCGTGGTCGTTGCAGAGGTCGAGGCACGACTCGAGCCCGACGGTGTCGAGCAGCTCCTCGGCTTCGGCCCTCGTCCCGGCTCCCCTGCCGACCAGGAGAGTGATGACCTCCTCCCGCTTGGAGGTAACCCTCCCCCGCCGGGAAGACCCCTTGGCGACGACCGTGGGGTCATTGAAGTACCGCTGGTCGCGGTCCGACCAGGACACCTTGCAGCCCTGAGACTCGAAAAGACAGCATCCGTAAAAGACGCTGCCCGGGTTCCGGTGGTTGGTCTTGCGGAGCATGTCGGTGCCGTGGACGAGGCACTTCACCGTGGGATGGACAGCCGAGTTGGTCATGATCTTCACCGTACCACGCTCGGTTGTCCCGTTGCACCGCTAGCGAATGTGGACCTGCTTCGCGACGATTCCCCAGTTCGGCATACAGACGCCGCAGTTGTCGATGAAGGCGTTGCTGTGGGCCTCCCCGTTGCACTTGGTGGGCACCTCGAGCCCGTGGCTGGAGGCGATGGTGCGGAGCCGGTTGGCGATGTTGAACGCCGCCTCGCCGCCGCTCAGCTTCCTGAGGTCCTCCGGTGCGATGACCTCGACCTCCTCGAGCTTGTGGATGAAAGCCAACACCTCGTCGATGAAGGCGGCGGCTTCCTTGCGGGTCTTCTCCTGGGTCCGATTCGGGTTTCGCTTGGCCATGTTCGTATCCTACCCCTGTTCTGTCGTGACTTGCACAGGTGGAGCTACGGTGTTGACGTGGTTGTAGAAGTTGATCGTCTGCCCCCGCCGCGGCTTGCTGTTGGTGCGAGCCTCAGCCCACGCCCAGAAGCGGCGGATGCAGCTCCAACACCTCAGCGGCTCGTTGCAGTAGTGGTGGCATTCCATGTCGCCACACTACCATGATCTGCGCCACAAATGCACAGCGGGGGCGGATGTGCAATCCGCCCCCGCTGGGGTGTTAGAAGAAGCGCCGAGCGTTGCGAATGGCACGCACCGGCCACGAGAAGCCGAAGACCAGGTGGTGCCGGATGATGCCGAGGGAGATGAGGGTGTACCCAAACACCTCCAGCGCGATCCAGATGGCGATGACCGAGGCGACCGGGTGGGTGGACCAGATGTTTTCCATGGTCCTAGTCTACCACGGTCGCCCCTGATCTTTCACCGTTTCAGTCGGAAGAGTCCACCCGGCTCTCGCACCGGTAGACGTAGTACGACGTCTCGATGGGCTCGTACGGCTTGCCGCTGTACGGGTTGATCGCCTGGCCCTCCAGGAGGTCGCCCGTCACCCGGCAACGCATCTTGCAGGGCACCACGTCCTTGCCGGTGGGCTTGATGTCCTTCGCCTCGGGGTTCTTGTCGTCCCCCTCCTTGTAGCCCACCACGTAGCGACCCGGGTTGAAGCGACCCGGGACACGGACGCGTTCCTCGCCGATGACCTGGTACGCACTGAACTCCTGGCCGAAGCCGAGGAAACCGCAGTCGCGGAGGCGGTACAGGTCCTCCATGTCGAGGGGGCGGGTGCTGGTGACCTCGAAGTACGAGGCCGAGTAGCAGTTGCCGAGGCTGGCGCCAGCCTCGTTGGTGATGACGAGGGCAGGCCGGTCGTTGTGGTAGACGAAGTCGGTGTTGTCGGCGGTCCGACGGACGCCCTTCATCTGCTCGCGGAGCTTGTTCTTGTACGCTTCGGCCGCAGCCTTGTTGCTTTCCATGGTCCTAGTCTACCCCAAGTCGCTGGGGAGTTGCACTCAGTTCAGATCTTCCTTCGCCGGGGGCTTGGCGTCCTTGGACCCGAAGATGCGCTCCCACCCCTCGTTGTAGGCACGGGTGCTGGAGCGGGACCGGATGCCGCTGTCCTGCGACTCCGCCTTCTCGGACACCTCGACCACCGCGACGACCACGAGCAGCTCGTCCTTCATGATGACCTCCGGGTAGCAGTCTACCACATCAGGTGAGATCTTTCACCGTGTTCAGGTTGACTCGGATGAGGTTGTCTCCCGTCCTCTCCCACTCCACGGTGGGGACCTGGAATAGTGCGTCCACCACGATGCCTGTCAGCTCCATGGCGCTCGCCCCTGCCGGCTCCGAGCGGAACCTGATGACGACGGTGCCATCACGGTGTGCATCGGACATCCGGAAGGTGGTACCACAGTAGCGCTTGATGAAGCGCTCGAGGGAGCGAGCCTGGGCTTTGGCGTCGGAGACCATGACGACAGTGTACCACAGATCCCGGTGTGTTTCACCGTTTCAGTGGACCTTCGTTCCTCCGGAGCCCACCCTTACGCTCCTCCCACCCCGCCCCCACGTCCATCGTCTTGCGCTCCTCGGAGGGACGCCACTCCATCACCCGGTCGCCCGGCTGAAACGTCTCCAGGTCCTCGGAGGGAGGACCTGCATCGACGACGCAGAGGACGCCGTCCTTGACGTAGAAGTAGTCGGCGCAGTCCTCGGCCAACATCTCGAGGTAGGCCGCGTAGGCCTTGGGGAACCGTTCCTTGATCTGGTTGAGGTACATGGCCGCAATCTACCACGACTGCGGCCATGCTTTCACCGCAACCGCCGGGTTCAGGCGCGAGCGTGGGTCGGGACCTTGACCTTCCCCCACGTCTCCGAGACGCCCGCCTTGCCGGGCTTGCGCTGCGTGACGGTGATGGTGCCGTCGCCGTTGCCGACGATCTTGACGAGGTGCTTGTCGCTGGCCTCGATCTTGCTCTCCTCCTTCGTGCCGAACCAGTCGCCGGCGTAGAGGACGTGGAGGACGCCGTTGCGGCTGTAGACACGGCGGGGGGCGGTGGCGCTCTTCATGCTCATGATGGTCTCTCCTGTTTTCGTTTGGGGTTGCAGTGACTTTTCTGTTCTACCACCGAACTGCGCAGCCTTGCACAGTTCAGTCGTTGAAGATGGTGATCTCGAACTCGTTGTTCTCGCTGGCGAAGCGCCAGCTGCGGAACTCGCCCTCGGGGTCCCGGTCCTCACCCACCTGGGTGAAGAGGACGTTTCGCGTGCGGCCGCAGACCATGAAGCCCACGTCGCAGGCATCGCTCCACACCCGCTCGCCCGGCTGCTTGCCCGCGGGGAGGCGGAGGTCGCTGGCCTCGACGGCTCCCTTGTTGCCGTTCCACGTGAAGAAGTGGATGCTGTAGTGGGGGATCTTACAGTCCGGCGCCCTCACGACCACACCTCGTTCTTCCAGCTCTTGCGAGCGTCCTTGGTGCGGCGGTCACGTCGGTCCTTGTGCACCGTGTTGGTCTTGCCGTAGCGCTTCATCATGGCGACGGCGGTGGCGTTTCGCGGCTTGCTCATGGTCCTAGTCTACCACGATCTACGTCATCTTTCACTGCCGCGAGCACACGCGCCCGCGCGGACGCTTAAACGCGGGCGGCCCCCGAAGGGGCCACCACGTTCCGTATCACATCCCGTAGCGGGCGTACTTGAACATCTTGCGGGCGAGCTTCTGCTGCTCCTCCCACTTGAGCTCGTGGAAGCGCTTGAGGAGCGCCTTCTCCTCGGGGGTCCTCGCCTGCTCGGCGGGGCGGTCGGCGTCGAGGCACAGCTCGATCACCTCGTCGCGCTTGAGGTAGTCCTTGCCATCCATCTCCTTGACCATCGAGAGGGTGTCCATCCCGATGTAGTCCCACACGCGGTGGAAGATGTCGGACAGGGTCTTGAGCTCGGCTTCGGTGAACTTGGGGGTGGTGTTCTTGGCCATGGTGGCAGTCTACCACACCACCCCCGATCTTTCACTCCTCGAGGTTGCCGTCGTCGTCGAAGAGCACCTCGTCCCACTCCCCCTTCTGGTATGCCAAGAACAGGGACCCACCGGGACCCGTGATGTTGCCGAAGATGACGGGGAGGCCTGCCTTGGTGACGAAGCACTCGTCGTCCCAGAGCACCGTCCACGCATGGTAGTCGCGGCCGCCGAACTCTTTGATCTCTTCCGCCGACCACCCATCTTGGTAGTACTGGGCGAAAGCCTTGGCAGCCTCTGGAAAGCGCTTGATGAACTCGGGCCAAGGGAGGTGAGTCCAACCCCACTCCTTGGCCCAGGTGTACTTCTCGGGGTGACGCTCGGTACGGGTCTTTGCCATGACCCTAGTCTACCACATCACCCGTGATCTTTCACTCCTTCGGGAGGATCGTGTAGGTGAGGGTGTTGCGGTCCACCTTCAGGCGAAGCCCGCGGTTGCGCAGCCGGGTGATGGCGGCCTTCTTAGCGCCCCGGCGACGGCGGACAGTGGCGCTGGCCTTGGCCACGGCCTGGAGGCGCTTGAGGCCCTGGGCGTCGACGACGCGGAACTCGGCGACCCGCATCGAGCTGTGGGCGCTGAACTTGCCGCGGCAGCGCTTGGCGTACTGCGACATGATCCAGCGGGTGATGAAGCGTTCTCCCGCAGCCTGGGTCTTGACCCGGGCCTGCACCGAGATCCTCAGCTTGGGCCAGTAGTAGCGGTCGCGGTGGACGATGACGACGTAGTGGGTTGCCATGGGCCGACTCTACCTCGCTCCCGGTTGATCTTTCACTGCGTCTCGCGCGCCCAGGTCAACGCCCCGGCGCACAGCTTGGCGCTGAAGCCGGTGCTGTTGGGGTACCAGCGGAAGCGCTTGGTGGGCTTCCCGTACTGCTTGAAGAGGAACTGGCTGTTTCCGATGGCTCTCTTCACCAGGTCCATCACGTCCTTGGCGGTGGGTTTCTGGCCGGTGGAGCGATCGAACTCGGCGCGGGGCTCGTAGGAGTCCGAGCGTCCGGAGTCCATGCCGCCCACCGCGCCGGTGGTGAAGACGCGGACCCGCACCGTGTCGGTGTTCGGGTCCCACTCCACCTTGAGAGAGTCGTTGTACCTCGTGTCACCCGTGATGTGAGCGTTGAGGGAACCGATGAGAACGAGGGGCTTCGTGGCGGGGGTGGTGTCCATGGCCCGAATGTACCACGGGCCCAGCCGATCTTTCACAATCGACTGGGCCCAGAAGCGTTCAGTGGTTGTCGTTGGTCCTGACCCCGACGTAGGCGTTCCCGGAGTCGTCCGTCCGGTACTCGATGAACTCGATGTCAAAGTCGACGTCGGGGTCGGTGTCCATCCTGAGCTCCTTGTCCCCGTGTCCCTCCTTGACGAGGGCGTCCACCATCTTCTTCAGGTCCTTCAGGGTCATGGCTTTCCTCCAGGTGGAGGCAGTGTACCACAGATCGCTGTGGAGTTACACTCTCAGCACACGCTCATCAGGCTGGTGACGACGGCGGGACCCGGGTCGAACTTGGTCAGCTTCTTGATCGCCTTCCGGATGCGCTCGCACTCCTTGACGTACTTGACGACGTCCTTGAGCAGGTACGTCTCGTCCTTCGACGGCAGCTTCGTCGGCTCGAACGTGATGTAGAAGCAGCACCCGTTGTACATGTCGCCGGTGTACGACACGCTGCAGCCGAGGTGCTCGCCGATGGCTTCCATCAGGTCGTCTTCCGGCGACCACGACCCCTCGAGGTCCTCCTCGCTCTGCGGGCCCTCGAACTCCCGCTTGCCGACGACGATGTTGAAGCCGGCCTCGCGGTCGATGACCTTGGCCTGCGTCGGCAGCTTCTTGCCCGTCTTCGGGTCGAAGCGGTCCTCCATGTGGGAGACTTCCTTGCTCGGCTTCAGCAGCGGCTTGAAGAAGTCCTCGAACGAGATGGCGAAGCCGACGACAGTGACCGCATCGTGATCGACGCTCATGGGGTGGTGCCTCCTGTTAGGGGCAGTGTACCCCAGATCTGCCGCGACTTACACTGTCGCTGCAACGGACGCAGGGATGACCATCCAGCGGTCACCCCTGCCCCAGTTCACGATGATGTTCGCTCCGCTCTCGAGCTCCACGGCGATGTCCCCGCTGTCGATGTTGACGGCGGAGATGGTGCCGGTGTCGCCCGCCTTGGCGTGCGGCGTGATGAGCATGCGGACACGGCGACCTTCGAGTGACTTGCTGGGGAGTCGGTTTGCCATGTCCGCAGCGTACCACACGCGCGTGCGCGGGTTCACTCCCAGTAGCTGGCGAGGAGGGCGTCGGTGGCGGGGAACAACGCCTTCAGCTCCTCGGGTACCTCGCCGTCTTCGTTCCCGCAGACGAACTCCTCACACTCCTTCTCGGTCGGGTAGCGGCCCGCCTTCTCGTAGTCGAGCTGGAGGGCCTCGCTGATGTCAGCGGCGGGGATGTCGATACGGCTGTCGGTGTACGCCCAGCTGCGGAGGGACTCGGTCGCGTCGAGGATGGTGGCTCGTCTCATGAGCCACAGTCTACCTCGAACTCCCAACGAGTTACACTGCTTTGACGCCGTCCCGCCGCGCGAAGACCTGGTGCTCCATCCCGGCGCGGGAGTTGCCCGGCTGGTCAGCGTCGACCTGCACGAACAGCTCTTGTCCAGCGGGGGTCGTCTCCCGCCCGACGCGGGTCACCGTGGCCTTCCACCGCTTGCGGGTGTCGAAGACGACGGTCCGCCCGTCCCGGATGCCCACCTCGTACCCGAGGTACGTGACTCTGTCTCCCGCCTTGAAGAGGGTTGCCATGGGTACTTTCTAACACGAAAAGCCGCGGGGATTCACTCCCCGCGGCCGCTCGCGCCCGCGCCTGCGCAGTTCAGTTACTTGCGGCCCGGGATGCCGACGGTGAACCCGAGGTTCTTGACCTGCTCGAGGTCCTTGGCCAGGATGGCGTCGATCTGCTGGCGGCTGAGGCCCAGGTCGAGGCCGTGGCGCTGGCACAGGCTCTCGAAGAGGCCGCCGAGCTCGTGGGCCGCGTCCTCGATCGGCGTCGTCATCCGGTAGACGGGTTCGACCCGGAAGTTCGAGTGCTCCTGCGCCGGGTTCTCGTCGAGGTACGCCCCCAGCCGCCGGAAGGCGTCGCCGCGCGAGATGGGCTCGGGCTCCTTGGTCGACGGGTAGTTGTACGCGTGCTCCCCGTCGTTGTGGATGAACTCGCCGCTCGTGATGTTGACGACGCGGAAACCGATGACTTCGTTGGTCCTTCGCATGGGGTGGTTGCCTCCAGTGGTTCCGACTGTACCAGGTTCGCTCGTGTGTTGCACTCGCGCCCGCGCTTTGTACGGCCGCACGCCCAGCACGGTGCCGAGGTCCTGCCAATCGTCCCCGTGTTCGATGTTGCCGCAGCCGTAGTACACCAGCAGGTCACCGAGGGTGTCGAGCAGGTACCCGTAGGGCACGTTGCCCTCGATCTCGCTCTCGTAGTCCTCGATGCAGTCGGCGGTCTCGCAGCCCTCGTTGCCGGAGAGGTACTCGGGCCGGTGAGGGGGCACCACCGAGATGCAGCGCATCTGGCCCCCGTCGACCGCCTCGATGATCTCCTCGGGGGTCATCTCCATCAGCACCTTGCCGATGCCGTCCGGGTAGCCGTCGTAGTGGACGTACGAGTACGTCACGTTGCCGTCCTCGTCCTCGTAGCCGACGTAACAGTGGGTTCCCATGCAACCAGTCTACCACGACTGGCGGCGGGTTGCACCGGGAGAACGCACAGAACGCCTGATCAGAGGATCGCGCGCCCGCGAGCGGGAGTGCAACCCGCAGAACGTGCGAGGTACACTGGGGTCGATCGGCCGGATGCGGGACTGACGGCGGGCCCTGGGCGACCTGTTTCGCCGAGCGGGGAGCCACGCAGCCTGCCCAACCGTTGGGCCACGTTGACATTTTGTCAAAACGCCGACGAACAGTCGGACCAGTGAAACCGGACGGGCAGCCGTGGTAGACTGGCAGACATGGAGGCACCCCAGAAACGGGGCCTCCCCTCTCACCACCCCGGAGGAACGGCACATGGCAGGCATGAACCTCAACGTCAAGCGCGGGTTCAAGACGGGCACCCGCATCAGCAAGATCAACGTCCCGCCCGAGCTCCGCGTCAAGCACACGACCGGCCTCAGCTGGGTCGACGACATCCTCGGCGGGGAGGGTGGCTTCACCGCGTCGTCCGTGGTGATGCTGACCGGTGGCCCCGGCTGCGGCAAGAGCACCCTGCTGCGGCAGCTCACCAACGCCATGGTGGCGGCCCAGCGGCCGAAGGGCTCGCGGCAGGTCATCCCCCTCTACAACACCGGCGAGGAGAGCCTGTTCCAGGCCAAGATGGCCTGCGAGCGGCTGAAGCTGGAGCAGGACTTCCAGGTGGGGGAGGAGACGGACCTGCCGAAGCTGCTGACCTACATGGACAACGTCAAGAAGGAGAACAAGGACGCCGTCGTCTGCCTGATGCAGGACAGCCTCCAGACCCTCAACGACATGAAGTACAAGGACGGCGGGACCACCGGCAACACCCCGGTCCGCTGCGCCGAGATGCTCGTCGACTGGGCCCAGCAGAACTTCGGCCACATCTGGTTCGTGGGCCAGGTGACGAAGGGTGGGGAGTTCGCCGGCAAGAACGTCATCAAGCACGCGATCGACGTCCACATGCACCTGTTCTACGACGAGGACAAGAAGTCGGTGACGTACGGCATGCTGCTCGGTGAGGTGCAGAAGAACCGCTGGGGCTGCAACGGCAAGACCTACATCCTGGGCCTGACCGCCACCGGCATCGAGGAGCGGGGCAGCTTCACCAAGGCCAAGGACGGCCCGCTGGTGGACGCCGACGAGGAGAAGGAGGACGCAGCGTGAGCGACGGACAGAACATCCTCGTCGAAGAGGGCGAGGTCAACGGGGACATCGGGTACGGCGTGACCCTGACGATGCCGCGCGAGCGCGCAGTGCTGCTGTTCCACGACATCAACCGGCTGCTGGGCCTGATCGACGAGGTCTGCCCCAACCTGCAGGACGGCAGGCACCCCGAGGCGGGGGACCAGGGCGCCTACGACCGGACGAACGAGGTCCTGGCGCAGCTGCAGCGGGAGCTGCAGATCGAGCCGCAGTAGAGAACAGACGTACCGGGCGGGAGCGCGCAGGGCCGAGAGGCCAGGGGTGGTGTCAGAGCCCCGCGCTCCCGCCGCTTTTTCGTTTGCGAACTGTGAAGGTCCCTGCGCCCGCGTGGTAACCTGCGGATGAACTGGGACCACACCACCCCGACAGCTCCTGCCCCCTGGGCAACCGCCACCCTGCGCCGGTGTTTTTCACCGACTGACGCGCCGGAAGAAGGGTGAGATCTGCGCACGCGCTGGCACAGATCAGCCCCGCTGGATCCTACGCCGTGCGCACACGCTGTTCACCCGGCACGATCTGTGATGATCTAATCTGTTCTGTGCGCGGGGAGACGACCAAAGCTGAGGGCGGAGGTGGTGGAGCAGCAGAGGCAGAGGCAGCGGGCTGGGCGAGCGGGCTGCGGGTTCCCACCAGTGCTGCGCGCGATCTGTGCTGATCTGCAGCGATCTGCGGGTTGCGAACGGCGCAGAACGCATTGCTCCGTCCTCCCCCTCGGCCCCGTCCTGAGCACCCGCTGTGGTTTCGCGCTTGCGCCGCGGCTTCTCGCGAGCCCCGAAGGGGATCCAAATAGCCTACAGCTTTGGGGGCACGGTGGGGCTTTCCTCACCTCGAGGGGGCGTGGAGAGCCCGTGTCGCGCGCCTGCGCGCGCGATCAGAGGTCCTTCGCTGCCTTCGGCGGCCTCGCCCCCGGAGCGTGCTTCACCTTCAGCCACACCGTCTCTCCGCTGAACAGCCGGAACTCGTACTCCGTCGTCCCCTGCCCCTCGCGGGGACCTGGAGGCAGGTAGGCTGCGCAGACGCAGTCAGCCTTGCCCCCTGACAGGCACAGCCACAGCGCTGCTGCCCACCCCCGCGCGTTCTCCTCGTGCTCCTCTTGTCGCGCTTGCTTGTCTGCCTCTGCCTTCTGCTCTTCCAGCTCGCGCTTGCGCTTGGCGTTTTCTTGCTCCCGTCGGGCCAGCTCCTTGAGTTCCTCCTCGATCGCGCGCGCACGCGCCCGCGCGGACGTGGGGGCCGGGGCTGCCCCGACCATCGCTGCGTCCTTCGCCCCGGCGTCCCCGAGCGCTTTGAGGTAGCACTCGTGGTGCCAGACCTTGTTCGGGCTGTCGACGATGATGCTGCCCTTCAGCCCCAGCCTGTCCCACTCGAGCTGGGTCTGCGGCGGCTTGCAGTGGAAGCTCGACCCGCAGCCGGTGCAGCACAGGTCGGGCAGGCACGCCCGGTGGTACAGCCGTCCCTTGGGGTCTGACCCGTTCTCCTCAGGCTTGTCGGACAGGAGCTTGCCACAGTTGCAACACAGCAGCTTGACCTCCACGTCCTTCCTCAGCTTGCCCGCTTCTTTCAGCAGCTCGACGATCCTGCCCGACTGGACGACTGCCGAGTAGCACTGTTGGTGCCAGATGATGTTGTCTCCCGTCACCGGGTTCGGCACCGTCTCACCGTAGGGCGAGGGCTCGTTGACGGGCTTCTTGTCGACGAACCTGATCATGCAGGTCTCGTCGGGATCGATCTTGTTGCCGCAGACGGGGCAGCTCACGTCAGCACCTCCACAGGAGCCAGTGCAGAGCACGGCCGATGAGACCCCTGGCAGGCTGGTGGCTTGGGATGTCGGTCACCCAGGGGTGTGACTCGAACGGGTGGTCCTTCGCCCAGATCTCGTCCTCCAGGTCCTGGACCTGCTTGGACAGCTCGGCGATCTTGTCGAGCCGGACCTTAGCGATGTGGCGCAGGTGGCAGACCTCGTGGGCTTTCGCTGCCACACCATCAAAGACGACACCCACTGATGCTCCGACGAGCAGGTCGATGGGCCGACCGCAGAAATGACAGGTGCCGTCCAACTTCATCATGGCGTGCCCCTCTTCATCATACCACACTTGTGGTTGGTGCAGTAGAGCAGCTCTTCGGGCCAGTTGGCACCCTCGACCTTGACATCACGCGAACGCAAGTTCCGTTTGCTGAGACGGTTCATCAGCGACAACGGGATGTCGAGGTAGAGGTTGACCTTGACCCTGATGCTCCCCTTCTTGCAGCGGGGGCACAGGTCAGGCGTCGTGACGACCTTCTGCTTCGAAGAAGCCATGCTTGAACCCCTTCTTCTTGCCTTCGGCGAGCCCTCGAGTGTAGCCACGTTTGTAGGCGATGAGCCAGCTCGTTGCACCCGCAATGAACATCGCCAGGAGCGTGATCACGAATCCCTCGCGTGCCAGCCCAAGGCCATGCCCTCTGCCATTGCCCTAACCGTATCCATGTCGCGGGTGAACGATTGGAGCGGTATCGGTTGGAGCTCAGCGGGAGCGTAGGTGGG
>Ga0070740_10002835_pt1 | contig 19371 bp, 13 predicted proteins | sample Coa_R2_FD_67286 | JGI IMG/M metagenome (GOLD analysis project Ga0070740, IMG submission 67286) | Surface soil microbial communities from Centralia Pennsylvania, which are recovering from an underground coalmine fire - Coalmine... | ecosystem: Environmental > Terrestrial > Soil > Unclassified ...
CGCGGATGCTCGCGGGCGATCGCGGCTGCGAGGCCGAACACCGAATCCGCCGCCGCCGCGTCGTTCGGCCGCGTGATCGGCCCGTGTTCGACGCTGTAGGCATTGGACAGGCCATGCAGCCGCTCGCCATCGGGCGCGCGGCACACGATCGCCGCGCGGCAGTCGGACGCCAGGTAGAGCCGCGTCCGGGCATCCGGCGCGGGAGCTGCGCAGCGCGCCATCAGATCGTACCAGCCCGCCTGCGCGAAGAAGCTCGCTTGGCCCGCCGCTGCGAAGAGCGCGGCCGCACCGGGATCGAGGTTGGTGAAATCGGCCGGCTCGATGACGATCATCCTGGCGCGCGGTCCTGGCGGCCGCGTCAGACCTTCTCCATCGACGGCAGCTCGGACTCGAGGCACATGCGGCCGGGGACGCTGTCCAGGGCGATGCGGCAGATCTGGTCGATCTCGGCGGCGCTCAACTGCTTCTTCCAGCGGAAGGCGGACTCCATGGAGTCCTGCATGACCTCGTAGTAGCCGCCGCCCTCGTGCTGGGTGCTCTTGGCGAGAAACTGCTCGGTCTGGCCATTCCATTCCAGACCGCAGAATTCGAACAACTCACGGACCTGCGACACGGGATCGGCCACGATGTCCTCGTAGCGGATCACCATGAGATGGTTCGCCAGCCGAAGATCCTCGAGCATTTTCTCGTTTTCGATCACCCAATCCCAGGCGATCCGCTCGATCAGGGGCAATTCCTTAAATCGTTCTCGCGTGAGGTTGCGCCGGCGCGCGTGGGCCGCATCATCGGCGAAGCCGTGCCCCACATTGGCGAATTTTGCCAGTTCGATCCCGCGGATCTGCGATGCCGCGTAGCCGCAGGGGTGGCGCAGGATGAAGACGAAACGGCTCTCGGGCGCGGCCCGGGCGATCGCGCAGGTCCGTCCCGGCGAGGTGACGGACTTGATGACGACGCGGCAGCAATCCGTGGAGTTGAGATCGACGAAATCGGGAACGGGGGCTGCCTCCACCAATCGCGTAGCGCCGGGCATCGGACGGGCGACGCTCAGGCCGGCGATCATCGCGCGGCGGATCGCGCGCTGGAGCGGGGAGTGAAAGCGCTTGGCAAAAATGGGTCGGACGCGCACGCTGCGGAAGGCGCGCGTCTCGACGAGCTGTTCCAGCCATTGTTCCGTCATGGGCCGGCCGGGCCCGGGTTCGTCCTGCTCGATCCAGGCGGGGAAATCCCGGTGAAGCATGTCAGGCTCGTGGCGATAGACCGTGCCCGGATGGCTGTCGAAAATCTTGCCGAGCCACGTCGTGCCCGATCGGGCGACGCCGAAAATGAACACGGTCCGGGAAGCGTAGCGGAACGCCATGGAACGAAACTCGCAGCGGCCTAGGCTCGTGAACGGGCCTGCAACGATGCCACTCTATTGCATAGAGCTTACTGTTTTCCATAAGGATCGGCGGGCTGGACGCCAGACGGACCAACTGATCGCGGCAAATCTTAACCAACGCCGTGTTAATCAAAGATGACCGATAATGAGTTGCCTTTCGTTCACCTGGGACAGATACTTTGCCGACCGAATCATTCCGTGACGCGCCGGACAATTGGCCAGGCCGCGTTCATTGCACGGGGGGGCGGGCAGGGATTTCCCTCGCGGGTGAGCCCCGATCCGGGCCGGAAGCGGCATCATTTTCCGACGGCGCCGGGCGCATGCGGAGGAAGCCCTTGGTCGGGCCGGTGAGCGAGGGCGAGTCATTCCTCCAGGCCCAGAACATGACGAGCACGAAGGCGAATGAAAATGCCAAGAAATAAAGATCCCGCATCGCTTGTCGGCTTTCTCGCAAGCGCGTCGAAAGAATTCGACGCGACGCCGCCATCCTATCATTTCCTGCGGCGCGGCGCATCAAGCTAGCGGCCCGATCATGCGGCAACTCCTCCTTTTCATGATCGTGTTCATGACGGTGCCGTTGAGCTTTGCGGCGCCGCAAGTGGCGCTTCTGTCGTGGGCGTGGCTTTCGTTCATGAAAACGAACACGCTCGCCTACATGTCATTTCCGATCATTTACGCCGCGGGCATTATCACCGCCATAAGCTGGGTCATATCGCGCGAGCGGAAGCGGCTGCCTGTCAATCCGCTTCCGGTGCTGGTCATTCTCTTTATGTGCCAGATGACCGTGAGTTCCTATTTCGGGCTCGAACAAAGGACGGTTTGGGAGTTTTGGAGCCGCAACATCAAGAGCGTGCTGCTCGGTCTCTTCGTGATGGCTGTCATGGTCAACCGCGTGCGGCTGCATGCCCTTGCATGGGTGATCGTGATATCGCTGGGCTTTTATAGCGTGAAAGGCGGGCTTTTCACGATTGTGACGGGTGGCGGCGGCCAGGTGCTCGCGATCGCCGGCGTGGACAACAATATTTCGGCCGTGGAAATGCTGACGGCCTGGCCGCTGATGAACTATCTGCGCCTGCAATCCGGTTCGAGGCTGGTGCGCGGCGCTCTCGCGGTCATGATGGGCCTCACCCCGATCGCCGTCATGGGGACCTACTCGCGGGGCGGCCTGATCGCCCTCGCGGTGACGCTCGGATATTTCTGGTGGAAGTCGAAGCGGAAGGTCATGATCGCCATCTGCGGCGCGGCGGTGCTGATACCGAGCATCCAGATGATGCCGGATCGCTGGGCGCAGAAGATGAACACGATTTCCAAATACGAGGAGGTCGGCACCGCACAGGAGCGCCTGCGGACATGGAACATGTCCTTCGCGATCGCGCTGGACAGGCCGTTCGTCGGCGTCGGCATGGAAGGCATCCTCTCCCCGGCCGTGAACGATCGCTATGACCCGGGGCGAGATCGGCTCGAGGCGCACAGCATCTGGTTCCAAACGATGTCCGACCATGGCTTCGTCGGCTTCCTGCTTTTTGTTGCGATCGCCGCGATGGCCTGGCAAAGCGGGAACTCGGTCCGCAGACGCGCGCGAGCAAGGCCCGAATTTGCCTGGGCCAGCGATCTTGCGACCATGTGCCAGCTCTGCATGGCCGGATTCTTTCTCGGCGGTTCGTTCGTGTCGGTGGCCTACTATGATGTCTACTGGTCGATCGTTGCGATCATGGCGGTGCTGCGCGAGATCGTGCCCAAGCCCGTGACCAGCGTCATCGCGGTCCGGCCGCCGATCGCCCAAGGCGGCCCGCAACCTGTGGGGTCTCTGCCCTCGTGAGCCTCACCTTCGAGACCATCGGTAATGCGACGATCCAGTTCCTCGCGGATGGATCGCCGATCCTCGCCACCGATCCCTGGCTCGTCGGGACGTGCTATTTCGGCAGCTGGGCGCTCGACCATGCGCTGACCGAGCGCGAGATCCGGAACGTCGTGAATTCGGATTATCTCTGGATCTCGCATGGCCACCCCGACCATCTGCATCATGAATCGCTGGCGCTGCTTCCGAAGGGCAAGCGCATCCTGCTGCCGGATCATTATCACGACGAGATTCGCCGGTTCCTGGCGGATCAGGGGTTCGAGGTGGAAATTCTGCCCTACCGCACCTGGCGCCGCCTCCATCCGCAGCTCGAGGTCCTGTGCCTCGATAACGAGAACCAGGACGCGATCCTGATCGCGCGATTCGGCGATGCCCTGGTGATCAACCTGAATGATTCGCCCCTCTATGGCGAAGGGCCGTTCATCCGGCGGCTGATCCGCCGTCACCCGAACGACCGGACCTTCGTGCTGCAGCTCTGCTCGATCGACGCGGACATGAAGAATTTCGTCGACGGGCGCGGCGTTCGCACGCTCGAACCGCCGGAAGTGCTCAAGCCCGGCGCGATATGGTCGGTCGCCCGCGGCGTCGAGTGGCTGGGCGCGCGGTATTTCTGCTGCTCGTCGTCGCAGCATCTCTATGTCCGCTCCGATTCCGTCTGGGCCAATCCCTACCGCATCACCTACGACGATATCCGGCGGCATTGGAACCGGCCGGGGGTCACGGTGGTTCCGCCCTTCGTCACGATGGATGTCGGCACCGGCACCTATGTCGAAAATTATCCGTCCCGCCGCCCCGATTATTCGCAGATCACCGACCGGCCGGGCGAGGACGACTGGACCGAGACCCTGTCCGCGCGAGAATGGCGCGATGTCGAAGAATTCGTCCGGCGCTACAAGCTTTTGGGCCGGTTCATCGACTTCGTCGAGATCGAGGTGGGCGGCGAGTATCGGCGGTTTGCGACCAGCTCAGAGAAGGCGGCGCGTCGCGCGGACGCCGACGGCATCCGGTTCATCGTGCCGCGGCGCTCGCTGCTCGAGACCGTCAAGTACGGATATTTCGACGATCTCCTGATCGGCAACTTCATGAAGACGCACCTGCATGGCAGGGCGGAGCTCTATCCCTTCATCACTCCCGTGATCGCCAAGCTCGGCGGCAACGCCAAGGTCTATGACCGGGCGCAGTATGTGCTTTTTCTCTGGCGCTATCTCCGCCGCAACCCGTTCGCGTTCGTGACGTGGCGGATCGAGCGGGCCTTTCAGTTCGGCTTTCTGCCGTGGACGCGGCGCTGGGCCACGCGCCTCGGCATGTTCGAGGTGCTGAAGCGGGCCTACCGCAACTGGCTCCTGAAGGACGCGGTCGCGCTCGGCCCGCAGGTGAGCGCGGCGGATCTGCTCGATCGCCCGTCGGGGTCGCCGTCACGCCCGGCGATCGGCCTGTCGCTGCCGGCAAAGGGCCGCACGAAGCAGACGCCGCTGCGGCCGGATTTCTCGTACTACGATCGGCCGCGTCTGATCGTCTCGATCGACGCCGAAGAGGATTTCGACTGGTCGGGCGGATTTTCGTCGCAGTCGAAGTCGGTCGAGTCCATGTCGCGCCAGCACCTGGCGCAGGACATCATGGAGCGCCACGGGGTGCGCCCGATCTATCTGTGCGATTTCCCCGTCGCCGACCAGGAGGCGGCCTACGCGATCCTGCGCGACTGGTACCGCGCCGGCCGGTGCGTGATCGGGACGCAGCTCCACCCCTGGGTCAATCCACCGCATGTTGAGACCGTCAACCAGCACAACAGCTATCCCTGCAATCTCCCGTTCGAGCTGCAACAGGAGAAGCTGAAGGCGCTGACCGAGCGCATCGCCGAGACGATCGGCGTCCGGCCGACGGTCTACAAGGCCGGACGCTATGGCGCGGGGCCGGAGCTGCCGATGCTGCTCAAGCCGCTGGGCTATCGGATCGACATGAGCATCAATCCGATCCGGGATTATCGCGCGCAGGGCGGCCCCGACCACATGGCTTATCCGCATACGCCGTTCTGGTTCGATGCGGAGCGGGAGCTGCTGGAGATTCCCCTGACCGGCAACGTCCTGGGAGCGATGCGGCGGCATTGGGTCGAGCTCGCGGAGATCGTCTGGGGACCCTCCGGCGAGCGGTTCAAGCTTGCGCCGATCCTGCGGCATCTGAAGTTGATCAACCGAGTGTCGCTCACGCCCGAAGGCATCCCACTGCACGAGGCGAAGGCGCTCACGCGGCTGCTTCTCGCGAGCGGGCACCGGGTCTTCTCGCTCTGCTATCACAGCACGTCGCTCAATCCGGGCAGCACGCCCTACGTGCGAACGGAAGCGGATTTGCGCCGCTTCCTCCGATGGTTCGACGATTATCTGTCGTTTTTCCTGGGCGAGCTCGGGGGAATATCGATCATCCCCGATGAGCTCTACAGGGATGCCCGCACTGCTCCCGTGACGCAGGAGCCGCTCGCATGATATCTGGCTCTGGTAGCCCAGCACCAGCTCAGCCACTCGTAAGCGTCGTCATTCCAACGTTCAATCGAGGTCGATTGCTTTTGCACGCAGTCGAAAGCGCCCTCGCTCAGACCGAGGCTAACATCGAGGTCATTGTCGTCGATGACGGTTCGACCGACGAAACGTCGCAGTTGCTTGAAAGCTATCAGGACAGGATCAAATATCTATGGCAGCCGAACAGTGGTGTAGGCGCTGCACGGAATGCCGGAATGGAAAAGGCATCCGGAGAGTTCATCGCTTTCCTCGATTCAGACGATCGGTGGAAGAACTGGAAGATTGCTGTGCAGCTGGCGGCCTTCAGGCGATTTCCGGAGCTGCAACTGGCGTGTTCCGATGCGTCATCCATCGATGATGAAGGACGGGAGGTCGACGCGCTCTATTTGCGGCGATATCTTACTGCATACAATTACTTTGACGTTAAAAAGCTTTTCGAGACTCACATTTCTCTGCATGAGCTCTGCCCGAACATTGCAGGCCTTCCTCCAGGCTCGCATGCGAGGGTCGGAGATCTATCGTCGGCGATCTTCATGGGTAACCTCATCCTGACTCCGTCGGTCGTATTTCGCCGTGAACTGGTCAGCCACTATGGCGCATTCGATCTCTCAATCGGCGATGCCGGTGAAGATTATGATCTGTTTGCACGTTTTTGTCAGGCTGGACCGGTCGCGCTGATCGACGCGGCAGCGATCGAAGTCAGGATCGGTGGAAACGATCATCTCCGCACACAGCGTTCAAAGATGGCGCTCGCAAACCTCGTCACGATGCGAAGGCTAGAACAGCGGTCGGGCGGAATATTTCGTTTAGATCAGGCGATGGTGCAACGGCGGCGCGTGGATGCTCTGGCATGGGCGGGTTTGGCTCTCTTCGACGAAGGGCGCGCGCGGGAGGCTCGTCGCTATCTATGGCAGGTCGTGGCGAGCAGGTATCGGAGGAGACGGATAGTTATCTACGCCGTGATGTCTCTGTTTCCTGACAGAGTAATAGAACTGGCGCGCAGCGCCTTTCATTGGGCACGACAACTTGCTCGGCGGTGTCGCGTGGGAAGTTAATGATCGCAAAATCAGGTCGGCCAGGTGTTGGGCGGCGGGCGGCAGGACGCCCGAGACCAGCACGCGCAGCCAGTCAAAAGAGTCGGTTTACCGGACTACAAGCGGTACTGTTCTCGGCCGTCCGAACTGGTGCCCACGTTCAGCCTGATCGAGGACGTATCACCTGGCAGGCCGAAAAAATCGAAGAGACGCTGCTGCGTTGCCCGATCGTCTAGTTGCTCGGTCCGCAGCAACAGCACTCTGTCGGTCTGGCGTGCCACAAGCGCAAACATCGCGGCGTTGTATTCGTCGACATAGCGCCGAATCAGGTGGTGCCGTGCTGCGTCCGGATCGGCGTCGGCGCCGGCGGGAATTGGGTAGTGCGGGTAGGTCCGATCCCAAAGGGCGGCATGCCAGATGCCGTTGTCGCCCGCGACCCAGTGATTGATCGAGCCGCGGCCCGCACCCTTGATCTTTGCAAAGGACCGGGCACAGCCTTCCGTGTCGCGCCACAACCCCACGACCTTGCATGTCGGGAACGCGGAAAAAAGCCGGTCGAGCGCGTTCAGCCACCAGTGCGAGGCATCGAACACGAAATCGTGGTATCGGAGGAGAAGCTCGAAGCGCCGCAGGTGGAAGTCCACCTGCTCCGCGCGCGGCTGCCAATCGATGAGCGGCGGGACCTCATGCGTGCAGCAACTGCGCGGCACGGTCCGCAGCAACCCGGTGAGCGTGGTCGAACCGCAGCGGCCGCTGCCGATCCCCACGGCCAGGGTTCCGGGGCCGGCACGTTTCGGCATGCGCTGCAGCAGGCGTTCGAGATTGTCGAAATAGGCGGCCGCAAGGACTGGCGTCGGAAAGGATTCGTGGATGAGCCGCAGGATGAACCGGCTGCGTTCGGCCGTCCCGAGCGCATGCCGCTCACCCGGTTGCCCCAACAGCCGCTCGGCCTTTTCCTGCCGCATCGCGGGGTCGAGCGGGGCGTCCTCCAGCTCCGCCAATCCCGGGCCCGGTCGCAGGATGCGCGCGCGTGCACGCCGCCACGCTCCGCCCAGCGCCGAACGAAGGCTTGCGAGCGCGGGCGTAGCCGGCCGCTGGATATCGCGCATCATCGGCTTGGAGCTCGCAGCGTTGGCAACAGGATCATCGGTTTGCAACGGGCGGAAGCATAGCAGGAACCCGTTCCCGCACCTTTAAGGATTTCGCAGCCGCGGGCAAGCGATCATGCTATCGCGCGACAGCAATTTTTCGCTTTCACCGTTGGGTCGAAGCCGGCGGAAAACGCTATTATTGTCGCGGGCGGTGCGTTATTCTGTCCGGCCGGGCATCGGCGAATTCAGAAGTTCGTCGGGATTTCCAGCGGTGCCGGGACGCTGCGATGACGAAAATCCTGCTCCTCGAGTTCAACGAGATTTGTCCGCCGCTGCTCGAGCGATGGATGGCCGCCGGTCGCCTGGCGAATTTCGCGCGGTTCCACGCGGGCTCGCAGGTCTTCACCACGGTCGCCGACGAGCTCGACCCGGTCAATCTCGAGCCCTGGATTCAATGGTATTCGATCCACACCGGCTTGCCGTTCCGCGAGCATCGGGTGTTTCGCCTCACCGACGGCCCGAAATCGGCGCATGGCGACATCTGGAGACACCTGCAATCGCACGGGCGGACCGTGATGAACTGCTCGAGCATGAATGCTCGGGCGATCACGGGGGAGCGCGCCTTCTTCCTTCCGGACCCATGGTGCGCCACCCAGCCGGCGCATCCCCCGGAGCTGCAGACCTACAACGAATTCGTCTCGCGCATGGTGCAGGAATATAGCCGCGAGCACGGCGTCCTTTCCTTCCGCGAGACCGCTTCCTTCGTCCGTTTCCTGGCGACGCACGGCCTGTCTCCGGCGACGGTGCTGGCGATCCTGTCGCAGCTCGCCGACGAGCGGATCGCGCGGAGCGACGTGAAGTGGAAGCGCGCGGCGCTGCTCGACCGGCTGCAACTCGGCGTATTCCAGCATTACTATCGCCGCCTGCGTCCCGATTTCGCCACCTTCTTCATCAACAGCACGGCGCACCTGCAGCATACCTACTGGCGGCACATGGATCCCGAGCCGTTCTCGATCAAGCCGTCGACCGATGAGCGCGCCGCCTACGGGGACGCGATCCTCTTCGGATACCAGGCCATGGACACCCTGCTTCGGGAGTTCGAGCGGCTGGTCGATGACGACACCGTGACGATCCTGTGTTCCGCCCTCAGCCAGCAGCCGTTTCTGCGCCGCGAGGGCGATGGTGGCCAGCATTTCTATCGCCTGCGCGATGTCGCGGCGTTGCTGCGGCGGCTGGCGATCGCGCCGCAGAGCGTCGAGCCGGTGATGACCCATCAATATGTGCTTCGCTTCGGCTCGCCGGCGGAGGTCGAGGCTGCCGTCGCCGCGCTGCGCGCCGTGCGGCTCGCGGACCAGGAGGTGTTCGCCGCAGTCCCGTCCGAGCGCTTGTCGCTCTATATCGGCTGTCAGCTCTACGAGCGCGTGGCGGCGGATGCGGCGGTGACGGGCCTGCGATACGAGAACGCGCCCGTGCGCTTCTTCGACCTGTTCTACGCGATCGATGCGATCAAGAGCGGCTGCCATCATCCGGACGGCGTGCTGTGGATCCGAACGGGTCGGCATGCGGTGCATCGCGAGCGCGTGTCGATCCTCGACATCGCGCCGACGATCTGCGAGCTGATCGGCGTTCCCGGCGATATCAATGCGCGCGGCGGCGGAACGAGCCTCGTGCCGGCCTTCTCGGGCGGGTTCGCCGAACGGCTCGCCTCCTGACAGGGGCCGGCGAAAGCGCGATCTCCTACTTGTAGAAGGCGCGCTGCGCGACCACGGGAATCCAGCGCCGCGCCGAGGCGAGCGCGATGCCAATCTCCGCGCCGATCGGATGCGCGCACAGCCGGACCGCCAGCAGCCAGCCGCCGCCGCCGCCGATCGCCGCAACCGCAAATGGTATCCACAAATGATTGCCGTCGATCGGCAACGTACCGAGCACGAGCGCCGGGATGGCCAGCGTCGCGGCCGACACGATCGCGCTCTTGTAGGTGGCGCGCACGAGAAGCCGCGGCGACGTGCCGATGATGCGGTTGATGAAGTGATAGCTGATGCCGATCGAGAAGCACGAGGTAAGCACGACGGCGATTGCGACCGCGATGAGGTTGAACTGTGCGGTCAGGATGATGAGGATGGCGTTGGTCGGCTGGATGATGAGCTGCGTGCTGAGATTGAGGCGCATCTCGCCGGTCGCCTGGAACACGTTCCAATTCATGTTGCCGAGCGACCGGACGATGAAGGCGAAGCACAGGATCCGCGCGATCGGGATGGCCTCATCCCACCCGTCGCCGAACAGGATGCGGATGATCGGAAAGGCCATCAGAGCGACGAAGCAATAGAACGGCCAGGAGAACCCTGTCACGAAGCCGACCACGCCCAGGACATCGTCGCGAAGCTTGATGCCGCTGCGATGCCGTAGCGCGAAAGCCGAAAGCGCCACCGGCGAAGCGACCTGCAGCAGAACGCGGTTGAACATGTTGACGAGGCCCTCGGCGCGGCCATAGATCCCGAGCTCGGACACGCCGAGCAGTCGTCCGATGATGAGTGACGGCCATTGCGAGCCGATCTGCGACACCAGGATCCCGGCCGTGGCGATGACGCCGAACGACATGATGCGGCGCCATTCCGAGAGCGAGGGGCGGAGACTGAACTGGCGCGGACGCAGGACCGCCGAGACGGCGCAAACCGTGATCGTGCCGGCCAGCGTTCCCCAGGCGAGACTCATGTTGCGGAACCCGACGAAGGCAAGCGCGATCGCGACCGTCATATTGACGGAGAGGCTCGCCAAGTTGATCCCGGCCAGTGCCGCGAATTTCAGCTCCCGCGTCAGCAGCACGATCACGGTCGATCCGACAGGCGTCACCAGGAAATTGACGGCGAGAACGAGCAGGACCCGATAGACGCCGTCATCGGCGTAAAATCTGGAGATCGGGCCGCTCAGCAAAAACATGGCCGCGCTCATGACCGCGCCCATCAGCAGCGCCACGCCGTAGGCCGTGCGTACCGCCGCGTCGGTCAGCTGCTTTTCCTGGATGAGATAGGTCTCGACGCCGAAATCGCGCAGCGCCTCCGCCAGCGTCACGACGACGATGCCGACGGTGTAGACCCCGTAATCCTCCGGCGTGAGCAGCCGGGCCAGGATCGCCGCAGAGCCGATATTGATGATTAGCCGGAGGTAACGGTCTACGAACGATATGGCGAGAGATCGCCGAACCCTGGTGCCGATATGTTCGCCTTCGGCGCTCGCCGAAGGCTGTGACGACTGCTCTTCGCCGGTCGGCATCCGCCGTTTACCAATGCGTGTTATGGTGTAAGAAGCGCTTGCAGCATAGCATAAATTATTAATATCAGGGAAATGATGGGGCCGATGTCGCAGCAAAAGCGTCACGACCAGGGCCGCACCCGCGCCGCCGCTCCGCGGCCGGCCGCGGCCGGGGCGGAGTCGCGATTCCGACATGCTGCAAAAACCGTTTATTACGGCCTGCGATTCGTCTGCGGCCGGATCGCCCGGCTCGCGGGCTCGAAGCCGCCGCGCGTGACGGTCGTTCTTTACCATCGCGTCAATGACGAGCTGCGGGATTCAGTGACGGTCGGAGTTGCGCAGTTCGATCGGCAGATGGCGCTCCTGCGCCGACATTGTCAGATCGTCTCGATCGAGGATGTGGTTGCCGGCAATCTCCCGCGGGCGTCGCGGCGCCCGGTGGTCTGCGTCACCTTCGACGACGGCTACAAGGACAATTTCACCAACGCCCGGCCGATCCTGCTCAAGCATCGGGTGCCTGCGTCGTTCTTCGTCGCGACGGGCCTCATCGGCACGGCGCGTGAATTTGCCCACGACCGCCAGAAGGGGATCTTTGGCCTCGAGAACATGAATTGGGACGATCTGCGCCGCATGCGGGCCGAGGGGTTCGTCATCGGCTCGCACACGGTCAACCACATCGACTGCGCGAAGGAGCCCGGCGACACCGTTTCGCTGGAGCTCGCCGACTCGATGGCGGCGCTGAAGCGCGAGCTCGGATGCGAGCGCGTGATCTTCGCCTATCCATTCGGCGGCCGGCACAACATGACCCCCGAGGCGCTCGCGCGGGTGAAGCAGGCGGGCTATGTCGGCTGCCTGTCCGCCTATGGCGGGACGAACCGCGACGGCGTCGATCCCTTTGACGTGCGGCGCGGCGGGATCAACTGGTCGATCTGCGACATGGCGTTTCTTTGCCGCGCCTACGGCTTCGTGTGAGGCGCGCGGTCAAAGATGCGCGCGCACCTTGCCAATGAACCAGCGCGCCTTGCCGGTGACGTCCCGCGCCAGCGACTTCATGCGAAACCACACGTAGCCTTCGCTGCTGACCGGGATCGTATCCTTGCCCAGGACATTGCCGTCCAGCCTTGCCGTCCGATCGCTCCAGTTCTGGACGAACAGCAGTGTCGCGCCGGTATCGTTCGCGACGTGATTGCCGGTGATCGTGAGCTCGTCGACCGGATGGGCGTCGCCCGTCGCGACGATGCTGACGGCGATCGGCTCCCATGCCGCGCGGCCTTTGCGCAGCACGCTGTCCTTGAGCACCAGGGAGCCGCCGGACGGGAGCTGGACGAGATATCGCGAGACGCCATCGGCGCCGTCCTCGATCCGGTCGCCGATCAGCTCGGTGCGCAGCGCATTCGAAAGAATGAAGTCGCCGCCCTTGGTGCCGCGGAATTGCGTGCGCTCCACATGCAGGAGCGTGGCCGCGTCGACGGAAATCGCGTGGCCACAGCGCAGGACGCATTTCCCGTCATCGACGAATTCGCTGTCGATCACGGTGATCGTGCTCTTGGGCACTTCGCCCGCAAGAATGCCCATCTCGTCATTGACGAAGCGCGTGCGCTCCACGCGGAGGCCGACGCCTTCGGCGCGGATCCCCGCGCCGTTGTGATCCGGCACCCGCGCGCGGGCGAGCGTGAGATTGCGGACCGTTATGTCGTTGCCGACGGTGACGAACAGCGCCTTGCCCTTGCACGTCTTGTCGGTGATCACGACGCCGTCGCCGACGCCCTCGATCGTGAGGTGGTTCGCCTCCCACACCGCGCAATCGAAATATCCGTCCGGCATCGGCTCGATCCGGACGAGATCGCCGTCCTGCGCGACCTTGGCGGCGGCGCTCGGGGTCTTGAGCGGCTGATCGGGGCCGACGAGGAGCGTTGCCGCCCCGGCGGGAAGGCATCCGGCGGATGCGAGCGTCACGGCCGCGGCCAGGACGCGGCATGCCCCGTCGGCAAGTCGGGTGCGGCCGAGCCTCATGCGGCGCGTGGCTTGCTTGCGTTCACCGCACCGACCCATCGCCCTCGAGCGCCCGGATCTTGCCCTTTAATGTGTTGTTGGCAAGCTGCGCTTCGGTGGCCGTGACATTGTCGATGAAAATCGTCGGGTAGCTCATATCGTTCGTAAATGTATTTCCTGTAATGGTGATTTCCTTGGTCCTGACCTGAATTCCGTCTTCGCCGATCCGCACGGCAGCCGTATGATTTTCCGCCTTCGGCCCTTTTTCCATGATGTTGTCGCGCATGATCAAGGAGCCGCCGAGGGGAATGTCCACGAGATAGCTGGCGGTCCCGGTCGGTCCGTCCTCGATCGTATTGCCGATCAGCTCTGTGCGCGTCGCGACCGACTTGATATGGTGGCCTCTGTGCGTATCCCGGAACACCGAATGCTCGATGTGCAGCAGCTTGAGTTCGTTAACATAGATCCCGTGCGCGCAGGATCCCTCGCATTTTCCGTTGCCGATGAACTCGCTGTTGAGGACCGTGATGGTCGCGTCCGGGGCCGGCGCGGCCAGGATGCCGTTCTCGTTGTTGAGGAAACGCACGCGATCGATATGCAGGTCGCCGCCCTCGGCGCGGATGCCGGCGCCGTTGTGGTCGGGCACGCGCGCACGCTGCAGGGTGAGGTTGCGGACGGTGACATTCTTGCCGTCGATGACCAGGATCGCCTTGCCCTTGCAGGTTTTGTCCGTGAGCACGACGCCGTCGCCCTTGCCTTCGATCACCAGATTGTTCTGCGGCACCACGGCACAGTCGAAATAACCGTCCTTGACCGGCTCGATCTCGATCGTGTCGCCGTCCTTCGCGGCCTTCATGGCTTCGCTGGGCAGCTTGAATTGCTGATTGGGGCCGACGAGGAGGGTATTTGCGGCGACCGGCCCGGCGCACAGGATGGCGCCCACGGCAGCGAGGATGAACGGGAACGCGCCGCGGACCTGAGCATGCGTCATGGATGTGCGAGCCTCTTGCTGAATTCTTCGATGATCGCCGGATGACAACGAAAATACAAGAAATAACGCGAATCGCCCTGGTCGGAACCGGAAATATTGCCGAAACGCACGCCGCGGTGATCCGTGCTGTTCCCGGCCTCGAGCTGGCGGCCGTTGTGGATGCCCTCCCGGCCAAGGCCGCGTCGTTCGCCGGCCGCTGGGGTGTCCCGCGGACCTACCAGGATGCCGCGGCGCTCATCGACGCCGGCGGCATCGACGCGGCGCATGTACTGGTCCCGCCGCCGCTGCATCGCGCCGTGGCCGAGCCGCTGCTCCGCGCCGGCATCGCCGTATTTCTGGAAAAGCCCATGGCGGAAAGCGTCGCCCAATGCGACAGCCTCGTGCAGGCGGCTGCCGAGGGCGGAGCGGCGCTGCGCGTCAACCATAATTTCGTACATCATCCGGCACAGCGCGCGGCCAGGCGGATGCTCGACGAGAACCGCATCGGGCCGCTGCGGCATGTCTCGTTCCGCTACAGCCTGCCATTGCGCCAGCTCGGTGCGCGCCAGCTCGGCCACTGGATGTTCGAAAGCCCCCTCAATCTGCTACTCGAGCAGGCGGTGCATCCCCTGTCGCAGCTCGTCGATTTTCTGGGCGAAGCGCCAGACCTCACGGCGGTTCCCGGCCCGTGCCTCTCGGTCGGCGAGGGTCGCACGATCCAGCATCGCTGGATGGCGGCGCTCGCCGCGGGCGATCGCACCGCCGATCTTTACCTTTCTCTCGGCGAGAGCTACTCGAGCTGGGGCGCGGTTTTGATCGGAACCGACGGGGTCCTGTCGGTCGATTATCAGCAGAACCGCGTCATGCGCGAGACGCAGGGCCGCTGGATCGATCTCGCCGACAGCCTGATCGGCGGCTCGTGCCAGGCCACGTCCCTGGCGCGGCAGTCGATCGCGAATTTCGTCGGCGGCGCCGCGTCGATGATGCGGCTGCGCACCCGCACCGACTGGTTCTTCCGTTCGATGCTGGGCAGCATCGAAGGCTTCTATGCCGATCTTCGCCGCCCGCGCGGCGATCTCGGCGGCGAGGATGGGCGGCGGATCGTCGCGCTGTGCGAGAGGATCGCTTCCGTGTTGCCCCCCGGTGAGCCGCGTCCGGCGCCGCGGCCCGCGGTCGGCGAAGCGACCGGGCACGACGTCCTGGTGATCGGCGGTTCCGGCTTCATCGGATCGCACGTGGTGGCACGGCTCGTGGCCGATGGCGCGCGCGTCGGGGTGCTGGCGCGCAACGTCCGCAATCTGCCGCCGCCCTTCACCGGGCCGCGCGTCGCGCTGTTCGGCGGCAACGCGCGCAGTCCGGACGACGTGCGGCGGGCGATCGGCGGCGCCAGCGTCGTGATCGATCTCGCGCATGGCGGCGGCGGCGCATCGCGCGCAGAGACCGAGGAGGTCCTCGTCGGTGCCGCCCGGACCGTCGCGGAGAGCTGCCTCGCGGCCGGCGTACGGCGGCTCGTTTATGCCTCGTCGATCGCCGCGCTCTATCTCGGCGACCCCGCGGAAACCATCACCGGACAAACGCCGGTCGATCCGCGCCACGACGAGCGCGCGGATTACTCGCGCGCGAAAGCGATCGCCGAGCTCGCGCTGCTCGAGCTTCGCCGCACGCGCGGCCTGCCCGTCACCATTGTCCGCCCCGGCATCGTGATCGGCGCGGGCGGCATCGCCTTCCATTCCGGCATCGGCTTCTACAATCGCGAGCGCCATTGCCTCGGATGGAATCGCGGCCTCAATCCGCTGCCCCTGGTGCTGGTCGAGGATGTCGCCGACGCGATCGTGCGCGCGGCGCGCGCGCCGGAGATCGAGGGGCGCTGCTACAATCTCGTCGGCGATGTCCGCCTCGATGCCCGGGACTATATCGCCGAGCTCGCCCGCGCGACGCACCGGCCGCTGCGCTACCATCCGCAATCGGTGCTCAAGCTCTATGCCGTCGAGTGCGTGAAGGTCGGCATCAAGAAGCTCTCGGGCCGCAGCAGCCCATGGCCGAGCCTGCGCGATCTCAAGTCGCGCGGACTGGTTGCCGCCTTCGACTGCAGCGACGCGGCGCGCGACCTCGATTGGCACCCGGTCGGCGACCGCGCGGAGTTCGTTCGTCGGGGATTTTGCATCGATGCCGAGATCGGCTGAGCCCGTCCCGCATGTGCTCCATGTCTTCTCGACCTTCGGGATGGGCGGGCCGCAAGTCCGGTTCGTGAGCCTCGCCAACGCACTCAAGGGCCGCTATCGCCATACGGTGCTCGCGATGGATGGCAATCTGGCGGCGTCCGATGGCCTCGATCGCGGCGTCGATTGCGGCTTTGCCGAGATGCGCGTGGCGCGGAACCACGGGATCAGCTTCGCCAATGTCTGGCATGCGCGCCGTCTGCTGCAGCGGCTTCGGCCGTCGCTGTTGATGACGTACAACTGGGGCACGATCGAATGGTCGCTGGCGGACTGGCCGGCGCTCTGCCGGCACGTCCATGTCGAGGACGGGTTCGGGCCCGACGAGTCGCCGGAGCGGCAGAATCCACGCCGCGCGCTGGTGCGCCGCCTGTTGCTTTCGCGCGCGCTGGTCATCGTGCCGTCGCGCACGCTCCATCGCGTCGCGACCGAGCGCTGGCGGTTGCGCCGCGTGCTCTATCTGCCGAACGGGATCGATTGCGCGCGGTTCGCGCGGCCGCCGGACGAGAGCCTGGCCGCGTCGCTGGGGCTGGGCGGCGGCGGGCCCGTGATCGGCGCTGTGGCGGGCTTGCGGCCGGAGAAGAATCTCGGGCGGCTGCTTCGGATCTTCGCGCGACTGCCGCGCGCGTCCGGTACGCGGCTGGCAATCATCGGCGACGGCCCGGAGCGCGGCGACCTCGCGGCGCTCGCCGCGGGCCTGGGCATCGCGGATCGCGTCGTCATGCCGGGCGCGATTGCGCATCCCGAGCGCCTGCTGCGCCGTTTCGACATTTTCGCGCTGAGCTCGGACACCGAGCAGATGCCGAACGCGATCCTCGAGGCGATGGCCGCGGCGCTGCCGATCGTCGCCACCGATGTCGGCGATCTCAAGGCGATGGTTGCGCCCGAGAACGCCGCGTTCGTGCTGCCGCGCGAGGACGAAGCGGCTTTCGCCGCCGCGCTCGCGGCGCTCCTCGAGGATGCGCCGTCGCGGCGCCGGATCGGGCGCTGCAACGAGGAGCGGGTACGCGCGCAGTACGCACTCGAGCAAATGGTCGCGCGCTATGACCGGCTATTTTCGGGCGGCGATCCGGGCGCCGCATGCTGAGCCGCGCCGGGCGCCTCATCCTCGTCCTGTGGGTCGCGCTCGCCTGCCGGGCATCGCCGTCGCGGGCCGATCACATCGTCGTGCCGGCCGCGGCGCTGGACAGCGGAGGCCCCGCGGTCTTTCTCTATCGCTTCGACGCGCCGACGAGCGGGCATGGCTCGCTGCATGTCGAATGGACGGATTCGCTCGGGCGGCTGGTCGAGCGCCGCGATGTTCCGTTCGCGTTGCGGCAGGGCACCGACGCGCCGTTCACGCTCGACCTCGAGCGCGGCGTGGCGATGGCGAACCGGGCCCGAGTGGAGGCACGCTTCGCCGGACATGCGAACCCCGTCGCCACGACGACCGCTTCCTTCATCCTGCCGTCCCGTGCGCCGGCGTGGTCGGACTATCAGATCATCATGTGGCAGCCGCGCACGCCCGCGCAATATCGCGCGCTGGCGCAGATCGGGCTCAGCGCCGGCGAGGTGCACGCCAACCGCGCCGACCCGTCGGACCTTTCATGGGACGAGATGCGGCCGCTGCTGGCGAGCAACCTGCCGTGGTATGTCGAGAACATCGCCACGGATTTCTATGCGGCCTATCACCGCTGGTTCCCGAACCGTCCGGTGAACTGGCGCTTCACCGAGATCCAGGCGCAATATCAGAAGGACCCCGACGATCCGCGCCTGCTGCGGCGCGATCCGAGCCTTTCCGATCCGAGATGGCTCGCGGCGATCCGCGAGCGCATCGCCGCGACGGTTGCGGCGTTCCATCCGTATCGGCCGCTGTTCTACAATCTCGCCGACGAGAGCGGCATCGCCGATCTCGCCGCGTTCTGGGATTTCGATGTCTCGCCGCCGTCGCTCGCGGGGATGCGCGCCTGGCTCGAGAAGTCCTACGGTTCGCTCGCCGCGCTCAATGCGGAGTGGGGCACGCATTTCGCCGGCTGGTCCGCGGTCGTGCCGATGACGACGCGGGACGCGATCGCGACGCAGACCGACAATCTCGCTGCCTGGGCCGACTTCAAGGAATGGATGGATGTCGCGTTCGCCGACGCGATCAGGGCGGGGACCGATGCGGTGCATGCGGCCGATCCGAGCGCGCTGTCCGCGATCGAAGGCGCGCAGACGCCCGGCTGGGGCGGCTATGACTACGCGCGGCTCGCGCATGCCGTCGACCTGATCGAGCTCTATCACCTCGGCGAGAACGCGGAGATCGCGCTGTCGCTGAACCCGCGCCTCGTCTATCTCACCACCTCCTTCAACCGGGGTGCGGCCGAGGAGCATCGCGTGTGGCGCGAGCTGCTGCACGGCTCGCGCGGCCTCGTCCTGTGGGACGAGGACGATGATTTCGCCGGCAAGGACGGGACGCTCGGCAAGCGCGGCCGCGAGGTCGCGCCGTATTTCCGCGCGATTCGCGATGGGCTTGGCGCATTGTTCATCAACAGCGACCGCGTGCCGGGTCCAGTGGCGATCCTCTATTCGCCGCCCAGCATGCGCGTCCAATGGATGCTCGATTGGCGGGGCAAGGGCGACGCGTGGAGCCGCCGCGATTCCGAGGCGGAGGGCAGCCGCGACAACACGGTGCGCCGCGCGGTCGAGGCCTACACGACCCTCGTCGAGCAGGCCGGGCTTCAGCCGCGCTTCCTTTCCGGCACGGAGCTCGCGTCGGGCGCGCTCGAACGCGAGGGCTGTCGCGTCCTCATCCTGCCGCACGCGATCGCGCTCTCCGCCGCGGACGCGGCGGCGGTCCGGCGATTCGCCGCGCAGGGCGGCACGGTGATCGCCGATGTGCCGCCGGCGCAGTTCGACGAGCACGGGCGCAAGCAGTCCAAACCCGCGCTCGCCGACCTCTTCGGACGCGGCCGCGTCGTCTATCTCCCGCCGGAGCCGCCAGCGGAAGAGTTGGGGCGCCTGCGAAGCCTGTTCGCCGCAGCGCGAGTAAGGCCGCCACTCGCCGTCTCGCGCCCCGACGGCTCGCCCGCCGACGACACCGAGCTGTCGGTGT
>Ga0070740_10002838_pt1 | contig 19353 bp, 9 predicted proteins | sample Coa_R2_FD_67286 | JGI IMG/M metagenome (GOLD analysis project Ga0070740, IMG submission 67286) | Surface soil microbial communities from Centralia Pennsylvania, which are recovering from an underground coalmine fire - Coalmine... | ecosystem: Environmental > Terrestrial > Soil > Unclassified ...
GGAGTGGGTGGCGGAGCTACTGCACTGTGAGACCAGCCTTGTGTTCGAAAAACGGCAAGGCGTGATGGAAGCTTATGAGTCTGGCAGAAAAGGTGGTGGATAAGCCTTCGATCTTCAGCCGGGGAAGGAATGCAGCTTCAATCGCTTGACGTGGAACTATGTCTGGCTCATAATGGGACCATGAGGACGAAAAAACCATTGTTGGATTGCATATCCGATTTTCCCAGGAAGTATTGGATGCTTTGCAGACCTTGATGGAGAAGCGCCAGCACTCCTTGAAGAGGGAAATCGCGTGGATACTGCGAGCCGCTCTTGAGCAAGAAGTCGAAGCAGCCAACAAGGGCCAGGTCTCATACGACATCTATCTTCCTGTTGGAATCATCCTTGCAGGCGATTGCCTGCAAGCGAAGTACCTGCATAGGCACTTGGAAGCCACACGTCATCTCTACGCTGCCTTCCTGGGTAAAGCCCTGAAATAGCTCCGTCGCATCCAGGTCGATGCAGGTTGGCAGCAAGCCCGCCTCATTCCTCTTTCACCAGTTCTGGGAACACGGACCCTCAAATAATGCAAACAGAACATTGGAGGCCATGTTGTGGAATACTCGCAAGCACCACAAAGGTGGCAGACTAGCACAATAGCTCTGCATGCTCCACGCACCTGGCTCGTGAGTCTAGGGGCTTTTGTTGTTTCTTTGTTGCTTATTGCAGCTCTGCGCGTGCTTCTGCCGCTCGTTTCTCCAACACTCTTTGTTTCACTGTTCTTCCATATAGTTGTCCTGCTCGTCGTTGTCCCGCTCTTCGTCTTTTTCTTTGCGCTTATGTTTGCATTATTCACCAATCGCTCGCATCAGATCAGAGCGTACCGAAAGGCGCTAAAAAGACATCTGGCGGTCAGCATGACCAGCTACTACCTTCCAGAAGGCGCTCTAGCACTGCAAGAACACCTGGCGGCCCTTATGCGAGGGAAAGGATTGCGGGAAGAACAAGAACGCCATCTCCTCATACTGGGAGGCCCCGGAAGTGGGAAGACGGCAAATCTGCAATATGCTATCTACCAGGCAGTTAGCTCAGGCCAGCAAAAGGCGGGCAAACTTCCTGTGCTGATTCAGATGAAATATTACAATGGGTTTCTGCGAAATCTGCGCGTTGCCTCACCAGACCCAGGCATGGCGCCAACAGACACGTTGCTGGCGTATTTGCTAGACGATGAACACGAACAAAAGTCTCAGGAGGGGAAAGAACCTGAACTGGTTGGCTTGCATCATCTTCGCCATTACCTGCCCCAGCTTGTTCTCCAGGGGCGAGTCGTTTTTCTCTGTGATGGTATGAACGAGTTGGAACATGATGCGCTGACTGTCGTTCACGGGGAATTGACGCGCCTGATGCAGACTACACACAATGCTGTGGTCATGACATGCCGTGAATTGGAATATCAAGAGCAGGAACTCTTGAAGGACCTTGCCAACAATGGGGCAGCTATAAAAATGCTTCCCCCGCTTACAGGAAAGGACGTTACTGAGATTGTCAAAACGTCCTTGCAAGGGCAGCGCACACCGGGGCAGGTTCCCCTTGGGGATGCGGAGATACAAGAGGCACAGGAACAGATTCGCAGGCTGAGCCAGTCATATCGGGAAACCAGCCCCTTTTTGCTCATGATGTTGATACAGGCACTGAGAACTCCTGAAGCACACGCTCGGACCATCTCGCGCGGTCGCCTGCTCCGTCTCTCTGTTGACCAGCGTCCGCTCGCTCATGAGCCAGCCGCGCTGATCTTTGGCGATCACCCGGACGCGCAGTATGTCAAGGATTTTCTGAGTGCTGTGGCATGCACGGCACGGCGGAATGGGCAGCGTAACGCCATCCAACTGGTCAAGGACATCAAGTTCACTACTTCATCTCAACTGCAAGATTTCCTAAACGTCTGGCTCTCTGATAATGAGGTGGATGTCAGCAACTTTACGCAGGCAAATATCGGTAGATTTCTCAGGATTGCACTTGACGCCGGTTTAATCACTATCAGTAACAATGGCGTCCTCAGTTTTATCCATGAACTCATTGCTGAGTATTTTGCTGCTGAGTATTTGCGCTTCATCTACCACCGAAACGATCCTGAAGACGCATCCTTCTGGCACAGTATCTATGAGAGTGAGGTTCATGCGGCGGGCCTCTGGAGCGAGCCTATCGCCATCTGGGCTGGATTGGAGGATCAGCCAAAAGAGATTGCCAGATTCCTGATGACCACTATCGACCATTACTGCTTGCAAAGGGGTATGGATGAGATTGAGGCTGATTTTTACCATTATCATGCTCTGGCGCTGAGTCTGGGCTGTCTGGGGGTGCGGGCATCTGATGGGCTTCCTGATGAAACCCTCTCGTATCTAAAGCAGTCTGTGCTTGTGAAGGAAAAGCACGAGCAACTGGCTTTAATCTTCAAACGCTGCTCAGATGAGGGGGGAATTGAAGTCTATCAGGCGCTGCTGCCATATATTCATCTTCCAGGCTTGCTCGATGTCTTGCTAAAGATACATGAGTTATATCGTGAAAAGGATAGCAGCACTATTTTAGCCATGCTCTTTGAATATCTAGAAAAGGTGGCAACACTCCCTGCCTATGCGGAACAGACGCAGACGCTTATCACGTTACTGGGAGAGATTGGCCGCCGGGGTGACGAGACGGTGAGGCCACGCACACGGCATCTCAGTGAGACTGCGAGGCCATCGCTGTTGCGCGCTGCTGCTATCAATATCCTAGAATTGCTCAAAAATCCTGATGATGTACCGCTCCTCATTAGCTACCTGCATACGTCCGATAAAGAGGTGATAGGGCCAGTAATTAGCGCGGTCAGAACCTTTGGCCCCGAATTTACCCTGGCCCTCCTGGAGAGAGAAGAGACGAAACTTCGGGATCAGGCACATGCTCAAACGCGCCTCAATATCTTGAGAGTTCTGGAGGGCTTTCTAGATGCACATCCGCAGCATCCCTCTATCGCTCCGCAGCAGATGCAGACGCTCATCCCTTTGATCATTCGGTTTCTTTCCTCGTTTGATAAAGAGCCTACCTGGCTCCTGGCAGCCCAGCTCTTAAACGAGTATATACAAAGGAGTCCAGAAGATGCGTCCCTGGTCACGATATGTTTACTGGATGTGATCGATACCCAGGATCACATCCAGGCAGAACATGTTCAGGAGCTTCTCAAGAAAAACTGCCTGAACGTGTTAGAAACGATCATAGCCTACTGGCAAACACGGAAACGCAGGGAAATAGCATGGCAGCGCATCATAACTGTGCTGGGCAATGTATCGGATTCATCCATATTAGCGTTCTTGCTCCAGCAGCTTGACGAGCCTGCGACCAGCGTACAGGATGCGTTGTCTACCGCGCTCAGTGCGCAGCAGGAGAGCACTGAGCCATTGCTCCTGGCACTGCTTGCTTCCACGGCCACACAGAACATTATCAGGGTTGCAGGCAATGCACTGCGGCAGATAGGAGTGAGCAGTATCTCCTCCATTTGCGAGAAATTGCTCAATATTGATGACCATGCCGATGCAGCAGAGGCAGGACTGCAATGCCTGATAGATGTGCTGGACGAATGGAGGAAAAACGGACGTATCCCGGCAAGAGCCGAGGGGGGAGTTGTTCGCGCCCTCGTAGCGCTTTTTAAGTGGCTGGTTGAGGATACCCATATGCACCCGCAGCTTGCAGCAGAGATGATCCCGGTCATGGCTGGCTTCCACGATCAACGTATTGTCTCAACGCTCCTGAAAGTGCTTGCGCGGCCTGAAATCCTGCTCGACCAGGTCTATGAAGAAGCTATCAAAGGGTTAAGTCAGCTTGGGGAGTTTGCTGTTGACCATCTGATCGAGGCGTTGAACAGCCCGAAAGAGACGCTTCTGACTAGAAGAGTACGCCGGGTTTTGCAGGAGATGCGGCCATTCCCTCGTATGCGATTGGTTGCAGCCCTGGCAGACAGCAGAAGTGCTATCGTGCAGCAAGTCATGTGGGTCTTCATTGCCAGCCAGCAGGAAGTAGAGACGGTCCGTTTTCTCGTTCAGCGCCTCCTTGAAAGCAGCCACGATCACCCCCTTTTCGAAAACATTCAGCAAACCCTTACGCAGATGCAACCAGAGCATACGATGCCCTATCTCATTGAGGTTTTAGGCCAGCCGCATTGGCAAGTGATCAAGCCATTGCTGCGAGCGTGCCCCCGGCCTGAAATTGTTCTGCCTTTGCTGGTGCGGGATCCGGCTGACTTGCAACGCTACATCCTTGCTCTGGAGGTACTCCGCGAAGTATTTGACTATCCTACTGTGCTGCCCTGGCTGATCCCCGGCCTCGCAAACGACAATACACGCCAGCACACCCGGCAGGTCATTGAGACGATGGCCCATACCTATGATGGAGACCTGCTGCCTGACATTGTACGCCTCTTTAATCCTGCCATTGCCAGGCCGGAGCCATTGCCAGGACCGCTTCCGGCGGTGCAAAGAGCGTTACAGGAATTGTTGACCACAGAACTCGCGCAAGATAGTTTGCCTGCTCTGGTGATGGGGCTTGCCGAGCCACCGCTCAGAGAAGGGTGCATCGATTCTCTTGTGACCCTGGCTCATGTTCAGGAGAGACAGGAGGAAGTCATCCAGGCAGTTTTACTAGCGCTGCGTAATCCGTCCCAACGCCTGGGTGCCCATCATATGCTTGTGAAGTGCGGTCAGATTGCTGCGTCGCCCGTTTGCGATCTGGTCAGGGAACAGGACAACGACCTGGTGAAAGAAGCTTGCACTATCCTGGCAGAGATGGGTGAGACAGCTTTTCCCCCTCTTTATCAGCTTGCGCATGACCCTCTGCACCGCGCTCAGGCGGAAAATATCTTTCATTTGATACCTGTTGAGACCATCTCCAGAGGTCTGCTCGCTTGTTTTGCCAGCAGCGACAGGCAGCAGGAGGAAATTGCTTTCTTTCTGCTTGCGATGGGTATGGATGATGAACAGAATGCTCGCCCAGGGCGCCCCAACCTCACAGGTGCTTTGCTCGCTCAAACCCTGGAGCATGCGCAGAGTGATGTGTGGCTGCGGGCGCTCAGTGCTTTGCTATTTTTCTCTCGCGGAAGACGTTCCGAACTGGCGCAGCAGATGGTGAGGGCAATTACTCAGGCTTCTGCGGCGTATATCTCTCCAGAGTACATACGCGCATTGTTTCTGTTGGGGAAAGATGCTGTAGATTCGTTAGCCCTGGCGATCCACGATCCTGAATTACCAGAGAGCGCTCGCTTAGAGATGATGGGTATGCTCGGTACACTTGCAGAGGATGAACAGATCACGGCCTATGTGCATATCCTCGCCGCAGGCGCCAGTGGAACGGCCAACTCCTCACATCGAGCGCGGGGATTTCGCGCGCTGGGTGGTCTGCTTGCAGGGGGCATCTATAACGAGAAAAGACTGGGAGAAATCCGCGAGAGCTTGAGCGCCAGCTCGAAACCACAAGATCGTGCTGCATTTGAGTTTTTCGAGGTGCTGCTTGGGAAGCGTAACCTGGCAGAAGTCGCCCGGTTGCGCGAGGTGATACACAAACAGCAAGATGATATTGCCCGTTTGAGCCAACGAATACAGCAACAAGAGGAAGAACTTGCCCAGGCCCGCAGGCGCGCTAAGTATGGAGAAACCCGGGCAGAAGTTCACAAAAACGGGTAAGCAGGCGATAGTTGATTGTGTGGAGCATATGGCAATGCTACCTTTACGTTCACCAGAGATGCCAGAGATCAAAGGATACCAACAGATACGGCTCATTCGCTCGCAGGGCGGGATGAGTCAGATGTTTCGCGGAACACGCATTGAGACCGGCCAGGAAGTTGTTATCAAACTCATGCCCGTGCCCAAAGATAAGCAGGAGGCATTGAACCTTCAACGTCGTTTCGATCAGGAAATACTCATTGCGCGGCTTTCTGCAAACGATCACATCCTTGCCGCTATCGATCATGGTGATATTCTCATGCCTGGCTCAGGCGAACCTGGACTCTATCTGGTCTACCCCTACATCGAACACGGTTCCCTGGCTGATCTGCTGACTTTTGATAGACCTTGGGAGACATGGGAATTGCCACATATTACCGATGTTATCGCGCAAGCGGCTGAGGGACTCTTTCACCTGCATAAAAGCGGCATCGTGCATCAAGATGTCAAGCCCAATAATTTTTTATGGGTGCCTGCTGACGCTGGGCGCAATCCACTTCGCCGGATTCATATCTGGCTGATTGATTTTGGCGCAGCGGGGCCAGGGCAAAAGGGAAATGCCAGAGACATCAAAGGGACTCTGAAATATCTCGCTCCTGAGCAGTTGAAGGGCGATATTAAGTATTCAGTCGATCAATACGCGCTCGCCCTGGTAGCACGCCTTCTTCTCACTGGTCATGAGCCGCCTCCTATCAACGAGCCAGCTTCCTTGTTATCCACTCGACTTACCCAGCTTAACCCATACCGCCTCTTCGAGCCTGAAATTGATAACGTTCTGTTCAAAGCCTTCGCGCCGCAGCCTGAAGCTCGCTTTGCCAGTGTGATCGAATTTGCTCAGGCGCTGCAAAAAGCCGTTTTGCACCAGATACGTCGCAGCCTGCACGCAACCCTCCCCGATCCGTCGCTGGTTCTAGCCCAGCAGCAGCTAGCCAACCCTCCTCTCTATCCAACCCCTCCTTTACGGGAAGGAATACCCACACTGCCGTCCATATCTGTTGCGCCAAAAGAATCGATCCTGCTGCCGCCGCTCAACCCGCCGAAGCCATATGAGCCTCCGCGCCCAAGAGACAGGTCTCAGCCTGAAATCGCAGCTCGAAACAGTGCTTCTGGACCCTCATTGCCTGTTGTTCGCACGCAGACCTGGCTCACTATCACACTACCGGACACCTTGCGGATGCTCACCTGGTCGCCCGATGGCACGGAACTGGCCTGCACTTTTTATCACGATCCCCCACAAGTAATCAGTATGAAGCACTCGACAGAAACGCTTCATAATTTCCCGCAGGGTCATTCTGCTTGCTGGTCCCCTGATGGCCGTTTTCTCGCCCTGAGCATGTACGACGAGAACACCCCTCAAGCCGAAATCCGTTTTTGTGACCGAACAGCCCCAAAAGAACGCCACCGGATGCTGTCATTTCATCAATCGGAGCCTGTTCGCGGGCTAGATTGGTCACACGGGGGACTCTTCGCACTCTGGCTGGATCATAAGCTCCTGGTATATGATTTCTCAAATATCTCAGCCCGAAAGCATCTTCCTGACCCATCCTATACGCTCCCCTTGGGAGACACGATGTATTGCGATCAGCTAACGACGCTGCGCTGGTCGCCGAATGGGGAGTGGCTTGCCGCTGGCTCGAATAACGGGCAGATCGTTTGCTGGCACTCACCCACAGGCAGATTTTTCCAGTACCAACCCCTCAAGAAACACATTCGCAGCATAGGCTGGTCGCCCGATGGTAGTGTGCTGGTCGTCGCCTTTGCAAATAAACGAGTGCTATTTTGGAACCTGCAAACTGGACATATCGATCAGGCAGCGTTGCCAGAAAGCCCAAGGATGATGGGTATCTCGCCTCAAACCGGCCACGTCGCAGTTGCAACTGAAAAGATGCTGTTCTTCTTCGAGCATTATAGCGATCCGGCTCCTACAGCTATCCACCCTGGTCAGCTCTTTGCCGCCTTTTCGCCAGATAATAAGCTCGCTACGCTTGATGAACACGATGGAAATAAGCTGATTATCTGGCAGCTCTCATAACCAGGTGGGCAGCACCGCGCCGTGTATTCGTCACTGTAAGCAGAGGGAGAAGCGTATGGATAATACAAATAATGGAATACCTGCTGCCTTTCTGAAAGGGCAGCAGGTTGGGCGCTATCAGGTTCTTGAGATAGTAACCTCAACCCGTTTTGGGCACATCTATCTAGGGCGATATGTAGATCAGCCTATCCAGGTATTGATCGAAGGACTGTTGCCCCCTCTGCTAGATGAATACAAAGAGGATTTTCTGAAAGGCGCGCGGGCGTTGCAGAATCTGGAGCATCCTCATATTCTGCGTATACGAGATATGGGGGTGCAAGAGGGGTATCCATTTTTAGTCACAGACTCTCTCCCATACCGTACATTCAATCAGGTCTATCCTTCAAAAAGTATTCAGCCATTAGCAGCGATATTACCGCATCTGAAGCAGATTGCTTCAGCGCTGCTCTATGCCCATCGTCAGCATAGAGCGCATGGAGATATACGGCCAGAGAATATTCTGCTCAGCGCTAACAATACACCCTTGCTCCGGGGATTTCTGATCGAGGCGATTATACAGAATCGCGCGCGCCTCAACTATCGAGGTGTGGAAGCGGCAGAGCATGATGCAATGATTTACGCTGCGCCCGAACAGATTCAGGGAGATGTCGGCTCTGCCGGCGATCAATACGCGCTAGGGGCCTTCGTTTATCAATTATTGTGTGGAAAGGCGCCCTTTACCGGGTCTGCTGTGGAGATTGCCTTCCAGAAAATACATGCAGTGCCCCCTTCATTGAGAGAGAATACTCCAAATCCTATCTCGCCTGGCGTGGAGCGGGTGGTGATGAGAGCGCTGGAGCAGGAACCTGAAAGACGTTTCCCTGATGTCCAGGCGTTCGTCGAAGCGTTGGAAGAGGAACAAAAGCAGCCATCCAGGCAGCTTTGGGTTGTTGCCCCGGTGCAGCCGATGGACGTTATCGCGCCACCACCTGTATCGCCTCCGGTTGTCCCGTCTCCCATATCAGCAGGCTTTGCTGGTAGCCTACCCACTTTTCAATCGCCCTCACCAGGCGTTCTGGCGCCCCCGCCGCAAGTGCCTGTTCTCCCCACCACTCAGAGTGTGGCCCCGGTACCCGTGACTCCACCTGGCGGCCAGCCAGGAGAACCTGTAGGACAGGCGCCTCACGAGTCCAGGAAGAAGGCGCCTAAGCAATTGCTGCCACCTGGCGAGCCACCTTCCCGCCGTGCGAAAAGCTCATCAATGACGCGGCGTGTCTTCGCCGTTGGTCTGGTAGGTTTTGCTGCTCTCGGTGGAGCGGGCGGCTGGTATCTCCTTTCGCAAAGATTTGCTCATGCTGCGCCGCAAGTTGTCTCTGCGAACACAAGCCCGCCAGCGACGCAGACCATCATCAATAACCAAAACGTTCTCATCTTTACAGGGCATCTGGCGAGTATCAATGCTCTGGCGTGGTCGCCTGATGGCAAATTCATTGCTTCAGCCAGTGACGACACGTTTGTTCAGGTCTTTGACGCTGCTACTGGCGCGCGCCGTATCATCTATAGGGGACATACAGAAGAGGTTGCGGCAGTTATCTGGTCGCCGAACGGTCAATTGATTGCCTCCGCAGGCCAGGACCGGACGGCCCAGATATGGAAAGCTGCCAGCGGTGGCACGCCTGTCTTCGTCTATAAAGGGCATACAGACCGGGTGAATGGCCTCTCCTGGTCGAGCAATGGTCAACTGCTGGCCTCTGGCAGTGACGATAAGAGCGTGCAGGTCTGGCAGGCGGATAGCGGAGCGCGTGCTTTTACCTTCCTGGGACACACGGCTGGTGTACTCTGTGTTGGCTGGCAGCCGAACGACAGTAGTGTAGCCTCTGGGTCATGGGATGGCACCTTGCGCGATTGGGCGACCGTCCAGCATGGCGACCATTTCAATGCTGGCGATCAAATTTTCAACTACGGAGGGCACGGAAATAACGAAGTGTACGCGCTCGCCTGGTCGCCGGATGGTAATTTCATCGCTTCGGCTGGCGCTGATCAGACTGTCCAGATTTCCAATGGCGTCGATGGCACGCCCAGGCCACCTTTCTTCACAGACCATCGGCGGAAAGACCATACCAACCGTGTCTTCGCTGTTGCCTGGTCCCCGGATGGTACATCCATTGCCTCTGGCGACCAGGATGGCAATGTCTATGTCTGGAAAGCAGCCAGCAGAACGACCTTTTTCAGATATACCGGGCATAAGGGAGCCGTAAATGCCGTAGCCTGGTCGCCAGATGGCAAGTTCATTGCTTCTGGCAGCGCGGATACCACCGTTCATGTGTGGCAACCTGGCTAAACAGAGGACGATAGCAAGTGAATGCAATCCAGAGGGGGACACGCGCGCCTGTCAAGCGCCTGAAACGTGGCAAAGCGCGCTGGCGGCTATTGCTGATACTTCTGGCAGGCGCGTTGATCGTCGCGGGAGTGCTGGTCGCTGCTGATCTGATCAGAAGCACTACCACTCTCAGTGTGCGTATCCCTGGTCAATCGCAGGCGCTCATTGATTTGAATCAGAGCCTTGCTCTTAGCCCTTATCTGCTTGGCAGTAACGTTTTTCCCATGCTCGGAACCAGTTCCAAAGACCCCGGCGGCCAGGGATTTATGAGCTATGGCCCGCAGGTGGTTTCTGGCCTGCGGGCGGCTGGTATCAAGCTCTTGCGCTTTCCTGGCGGCAATTTTGACGAGGAACATACGCTCTCGACACAGCAGCTTGATGCCTTCAGCGGCCTGCTTAATCAAGTGGGGGCTGAGGGCTTTATGCAGGTCCAGCTTTCTGATCCGCTGGATAAGACACCAGTTCCGCTGACCACACGAGCGACACGGGCAGCCCTGCTGGTCGAGTACATGAATAATCCCCAGAGCATTCAACGGAGTGTCGACGCACCCTATCACCCGATCAAATACTGGTCTGTTGGGAATGAGCCAGACCTGCTGATCAACCCCGACACTGGAAAGAGCTATACTGTTGCAGAGTATACGCAGGCTTTCATTGCTTATTCCCTGGCGATGCACACCAGAGACCCGAACATTCAGGTTTTCGGGCCAGAGTTGAGCCAGTATTCTCCAGCGGGCGGACCCAGAGACCGCCTGGGAAATCTCTGGATGCAGGACTTTTTACAGGGAGTCAGCGATTACGAGCGTACCCATAATCTGCCTTTCCATCTCTTGGATGGTGTCTCATTTCATTACTATCCCTTCAAAGATGGGCAGCAAGACGTGAAGGCCATCCTGAACAATCCATCACAATGGGATACGCTGGTGCCGGGACTGCGCCAGCTTATCCGGCAAGCCTTTGGCGAGGATCGCCCCATTGCCATTACCGAGATCAATACCAATCCTGGTACAGTACCGCTGCCGCAGAGCCTGTCTGCGCTCTGGTGGGCTGAGACGCTTGGTGAGCTACTAAACAATCAGGTTGAGTATGTCGCCTTTTTCTCGACAGAAGGTGTGGATAGTCCCAACCCACTCTTCCTACAAAAAGACCTTACTGCGACAGCGATGCTGCGTGTGATGCAGTTGTTCTCGCATATCCAGTCGCATCTTGTGCCAGTTCAGGGTACAAAGGGGCCAATCAGTATCTATGCCACGCAGGATAACGACCATGCTGCGGTGAGTTTGTTTTTTGTCAACCAGACCAGTCATAGCCAATCTATCAGCGTGCAAGCTGAAAGTGTTCTGCCCTGGAATTGGTGGCAGGGTACTCTGCCCTGGAGTTCGTGGCAAGGTGCCAGTCTGACGTTGCAAAGCTATAGTATGGCTATCTTAACGCTCCATCGCCATGGCAGCGACGAAGTTTTTAGTTTCGATAATGTAGTCAGTGAGCAGGGGAGCGTGCCAGCAGTGCAGCATGTGGTGTGTAACAGTGGAGCAAGCGCTTGCTAGACGGGCGCTGCTTTACTCTCAGGAGAAAGGCTCATGTTCGATACAGTTATCCCCGTTCTCCAATATATTTATTTAGCGATTATTTGCCTGATGACTGCCCAGGCCATTTTTAGTATCCGGCTGCGCCTCTATATCTGGGAGGAACCAGAACGCGCCAATCTGAACAGCGCTCCAGCTACATATCGTGCGCCGCAGCTCTCCTTCACTATTTTGCTGCCAGCCTACCACGAGGAAGCGCTCTATGCAGATACGATTCAGAAAGTCTACGATTTGAATTACCCAAAGCAACTGGTGCAGGTTCTGGCCCTGCTGCGTGAACACGATACAGGGACTATCAAAGTCGCTCAGGAAAAGCTCAAACAGTTGCACGCCCCCAATGTCCAATTGCTTATCACCAATGACCGACATGGTGGCAAGCCACACCAGCTTAATCTGGGGTTGAAAGTAGCGAGAGGCGATATTGTCACCATTTTTGACGCTGAGGACGAGCCGCATCCCGACATTTTGCAGGTTATCAATACCATTTTTCTCGACGAATCTATTGACGCTGTGCAAAGCGGCGTCCAGCTTATGAACCATAACACCAAATGGTTTTGTTTCTTGAACGTTTTGGAATACTTTTTCTGGTTCAAATCGTCGCTGCATTTCTTCGCGCGCTGCGGCATGACGCCGCTTGGGGGCAATACCGTGTTTGTGCGACGCCGACTCATGGAACACCTGGGCGGTTGGGATCACACCACGCTGACGGAAGATGCTGATCTGGGGATACGTCTGTGCATTGCCAAGGCCAATGTGCGTATCCTCTACGATGATGAATTTGTCACCAAAGAGGAGACCCCACACTCTATCAAACAATTTATCAAGCAGCGCACCCGTTGGAACCAGGGTTTTATCCAGATTCTCTTTCGCGGACGCTGGCTCCGGTTGGAGAAACCTTCACAGAAATTGCTGGCCTTTTATGTGCTGGTGCTGCCGGAACTTATGGCCTTCTTCACGCTGATGATCCCGGTGTCAATTGCGATGCTGTTTTTTGTCAAATTGCCTCTCTGGATCGCCATCCTGACCTTTATGCCGCTCTACTGTTTTATTCTGGCGATGTGTATTGATCTGGCCGGGCTGCATGAGTTTGTCAAAGTCCATCATCGCAAATGGAAATGGCGCGAGGCTTTGACGCTGCTGATTGCCTTTATCCCCTATCAATGGCTGCTAGGCATCGGTGCGCTGCGCGCGGTGTGGCGTCAGGTTCGGGGCGCATCAAACTGGGAAAAGACCACCCATATCGGGCAACATAAAGCAAACTCCCCCAGGCCGCAGCCGCTCGCGCCGCTTCCTTCGCCACAGCCCTGGCGATCACCTCAAAGCGAGCAAGACCCTGCCAGTATGACGCTGGTGCGCGCACCGAACTTTTTTGTGCGTGCCTTCGCGCCGCGCTCGCAAGCTGATCCCCTTACCTTAACAGGCGCACGGGGAAGCCTGCTGGACCGGATTCGGTGGACCTCAACAGATAGGCAACGGCTGCTTGTGGCGCGACCACGCTTGCTATCACAGGCGGATAGTTCCCAGGCATCCCATGCAGCACAACGCGAAATCCCCCTTCCTGGTTGGTTAGAGGGGCTGGTGGTCGTCCTGATTTTAGGAGCCTTGTTGGTCTTTCAAGCCCTCAATATTTTTCATGCCCCCTATACCTCTGATGAGGGAACGCTGATGGCAAATGCCCAGGCCATCTTGCAGGGGAAAATCACGCCATACACATATGACTACAGCCAGCCACCTCTGGGCTGGATACAAATCGCGGGCTGGTTAAGACTGACTGGAGGCATTGCCAGCTTTGGCAATGCAGTCAACAGCGGGCGTGTGCTGATGCTTATCCTGGCTGGCGCCAGTTCGTTACTTCTTTACCTGATTACCAGCCATTTGAGCGGCAGTCGCAGCGCGGCCTTGCTGGCGATGGTGCTTTATACGCTCTCCCCCTTGAGCCTGCTTTATCGAGATCAGGTTTTACTTTATAACATTGGTATATTCTGGCTGCTGCTCTCGCTCTGGTTAGTGATAAGCAGCAAGAGCAGGTTGGGCACGTTCGCGCTGGCTGCGGCAGCCTTGGGTATTGCGATTTTAAGCGATGGATTGTTTCTTATTTTCCTGCCAGTGATGCTCTACGCGGTCTCGCTCTATGCTACATCCTTCCAGCGTAAGTTCTCAAAGGTGGCCTTTGCCTATGTTACTCTGGCGATAAGTTCTGTCGCTGTCTTGCTGGCTTTGCTGAAAAGCGAGTTTTTGCCTTCTGGTGATCCGCTGGCGCATCCGAGCCTGATCGGAGCTTTTGGGCGAGTGCTGAAGAGCGAATTCCTGCCGTCTGGCAATCCAATAGCACAGCCGGGCGTGATTGTCGCCTTTTTGCTGAAGGCTCAATCCCCATTGGCAGACCAGCAATCAAGCGCTATCTGGCAGAGCTGGCTTCAGATGGACCTGCTGCTCATCGCGGCGGGAACTGCTGCGATGTTGCTCAATATTTTGGGCGGAACAGTCAACCGCTTCCAATTGCTGGCCGCGTTCCTGGGTGTGACTGTCTGGATTGTTCTGATCGTCAATAATGTCTGGTATCCTTATTCAATTGTACCGCTTTTGCCCTTCCTGGCGCTGAATATTGCGCTGGCCCTGAACACGCCCCTGCGCTGGCTAACACGGCATATCGGCTTTGACCTCACGCGCGTGTTCCTGTTCTTTGTCCTGGTTGGCATGCTGGTTCCAGCAGAAATCCAGTACGCGCAGCCATTGCTGGCTCCGAATGAATCGCAGCCGCAGCAGCAAGCGATGACCTGGGTACGGGATAATGTCCCACGCAGCGCAGTTATTATCGTCAATAGTTACATGTATGTTGACCTTCTCGATCCACAAGGCATGGCTGTAGGTGGCGGGACACCCTTTACAAAAGCCCAGATTTACACCAATGCCGCGCTGGACCCTGCGATTGCTGAGGGGCAACTGCACGAACAGTGGCAAAATATCGATTTTCTTGTGGTTGACCTGGGTATGCTCAAGGATATACGCACGGACCGACGCTTCATCCTCTTGAATGAAGCGCTCCATCACGCAGCGTTGCGAGTGTCCTTTGGTTCCGGTCAGGATGGCACGCTCATCCAGATTTATCAGGTCATTCGCTTGCAAACGGACTCATGAAAGTAGAAACCTGCCAGGAGCAAGCAAGGCGTCTATACGCCCAATAAGAGCTTGTATCTCGCAAGCAGGCAAGAGCTGAAAGAAAGCCCCACCGCAAGCAACCACAGCCATTGCTTGCAGTAGAGCTTTGCTTACATGCTTTTACACCGCTTCCTCCACGAGAGTACGCGCGGTGAACTGGCTGTTATAAAGATCGGCATAGAAGCCATTCTTTGCCAGCAACTCTTTGTGTGTTCCCTTCTCGACAATGGTTCCGTGATTCATGACCAGAATCAGGTCCGCATCTCGGATGGTGGAGAGCCGGTGAGCAATCACAAAGCTGGTTCTCCCCTTCATCAATTCGGTCATCGCCTGTTGAATCTGCTGCTCGGTTCTGGTATCCACACTGCTAGTTGCTTCATCCAGAATGAGAATCTCTGGATTCGCCAGGAATGCGCGAGCAATCGTTAGCAATTGCTTTTGCCCCTGTGAGATATTAGTCGCCTCTTCGTTCAGAACAGTGTTATAGCCCTCTGGCAGCGTCCTGATGAAGTGGTCGGCATAGGCAGCTTTGGCCGCCCGGATGATCTCTGCATCCGTCGCGCCCTCACGACCATACGCGATATTATCGCGGATGGTTCCGTTGAAGAGCCAGGTATCCTGAAGGACCATACCAAACGTGCGGCGCAGTTCCCCCCGCTTGACCTCCGTGATATTCACCCCATCCACCAGAATCCTGCCGCTGTTGACCTCATAGAAACGCATCAGCAGGTTCACCAGAGTGGTCTTGCCTGCGCCAGTTGGGCCGACTATCGCAATCATCTGTCCTGGCTGGACATCAATATTCATGTCTTCCATGAGGATAGTATCTTCCTTGTAGCCAAACCGGACATGCTCGAACTGGACCGCGCCTTTTGGCGCCTCGATAGAGCGCGCATCCACTGCCTCTGGCACCTCTTCTGGCTCATCAAGCAGTTCAAAAATACGCTCAGCCGAAGCAATCGTAGACTGAATCACATTGGCAAAGTTGGCAAGCTGAGTGATGGGCATGGTAAACTGCTGGGCATATTGAATGAATGCCTGCACATCGCCAATCGCAATCCCGCCGTTCGTGACCATAATGCCACCGATGACCGCAACGAAGACATAACCCAGATTGCCAATGGCCCTCATGAGCGGCATAATCATGCCAGACACGAACTGCGCCCGCCATCCCGCTTGATAGAGTTTGTCATTGAACTCTTCAAACTCAGCGATGGATTGGGCCTCCCGCCCAAAGGCTTTCACGATCTTATGGCCGGTATACATCTCTTCCACATGGCCGTTGAGTTGCCCAAGCGACCGCTGTTGATTGCGGAAATACGTTTGTGAGCGCTTCGCCAACCCCAGCGTCACGAGCATACTCAGGGGGAGAGTCAGCAGCACGATCAGGCTCAGCAGCGGGCTGATGAACAGCATCATCACAATCACGCCGATCACTGTCACAAGGGAGGTGATTAACTGCGTGATGCTCTGCTGCAAGGTGGAACTGATATTGTCCATATCATTGACCGCGCGGCTCAGGATTTCTCCGTGCGTGCGCGAGTCAAAATACCGCAGTGGTAGCCGCGACAGTTTCTCTTCCACTTCTCTGCGCAGTTGATATACTGTCCTTTGCGCCACGCCCGCCATCACATATTGCTGAATGTAGATGAAGATCGCGCTAACGATGTACAGGCCAAGCAAGATCAGCAAGACCGTCCCAATATAGGTAAAATCGATCCCAGGTATGGGCAGGGGGTGCTGGGGATGAAGTTGGTTGAATTGAAACACCTGGAATTTCGCCAGCAAACCCTCAAACAGCTTGGTTGTTGCTAACCCCAGGATTTTGGGGCCAATAATATTGAATACGGTGCCCATGATAGCCGCGCAAAACACCAGCAGCAGCAGATATTTCTGCGGCATGAAGTAGCCAAGCAGCCTCTTTGCGGTCCCCTTAAAATCCTTCGCTTTTTGCACAGGCATGCCCATCGCACCCCAGCCGCCCCTCCCCATTGGCCCAGGCCGCATGCCACCAGGTCGCTGTCCGTTACTTGCTGCACTCATGCGATCTTCTCCGCAATCTCCTCCATTGAAAGCTGGGAGGACACTATCTCACGATAGACTTCACACGTCTCCATCAATTCTTGATGCGTCCCGATCCCAGCAACGTGCCCTTCATCCAGAACGATGATTTGATCGGCATCCATGACCGTACTCACCCTCTGAGAGACGATCAGCACCGTTGCATGAAGGGTTTCTTTTCTGAGCGCTGCACGCAGCCTGGCGTCGGTCTTAAAATCAAGCGCTGAAAAGCTGTCGTCAAACACATAAATCTCTGGCTTCCTTACCAGGGCGCGTGCAATAGAGAGGCGCTGTTTCTGTCCACCTGAAACGTTTATCCCACCCTGGGCAATCACGGAATCAAAACCATCCGGCATCTCCGAGATAAATTCGGTGGCTTGTGCAATCTCAGCCGCGTGTCTTACCTCCTCGTCCGAAGCGTCCTCTTTGCCATAGCGAATATTCTGGGCAACCGTCCCAGAGAACAGCACTGCCTTCTGCGGCACAAACCCGATCTTCGCCCGCAGTTGTTCTTGCGCCATCTCGCGGACATCCACACCATCGACCAGAACATGGCCGCTGTCCACATCGTAAAAACGAGGGATCAGATTGACCAGTGTTGACTTGCCCGCGCCAGTGCCGCCAATGATTGCTGTCACCTGACCGGGCCTGGCACTGAATGAAATGTTGGAGAGTGCTGGTTCTTCCGCACCGGGATAGCTGAAGGTCACATCCACAAACTCCACAGACCCCCGCTGCTCATTGGCCTCTTTCACCTGCTTGGCGTCTGTAATCCCAGGTTCCAGCGCCAGCACCTCGTTAATTCGATCTGCCGAGGCCGCCGCGCGTGGAAGCATAATAAACAGCATCGAGACCATCAACAGCGAGAAGAGAATCTGCATTGCATATTGCAGGAAGGCGAACAGTGCGCCAAACTGCATCTGCCCGTTGTCAATGCGGAGGCCGCCGAACCAGAGAATCGCAATGCTGGAGACATTCACCATCAGCATCATAATGGGCATCATCGACGCGATCATCCGGTTCACCCGAATGGCAACATCGGTTAGCTCAAGATTGGCCCTGTCAAAGCGTTGCTCCTCATGCCGCACGCGATCAAACGCCCGAATGACTCGCACTCCTGCCAATCCCTCATCCAAAATGAGGTTCAGTTTATCAATCTTGGCTTGCATCAGGCGGAAAAGCGGGATGGCTTTGGTCAGCAGCAGCATGATAACGCCAACCAGAATTGGGATGATGACGACCAAAACCCACGAGAGCGTAGCATCCTGATTGATCGCCAGAATAACGCCGACAATCAATGTCATGGGAGCCGTCACCAGGAAACCGAGGGTTATGATTAGGACCTGTTGTACCTGCGTTGTATCGTTCGTAGTGCGCGTAATCAGGGAAGCGGTACTCATGCGGTCAAATTCGTGAAGCGAAAATTGCTCCACATGGTTGAAAATCTTGCCGCGAATGATCTTTCCAAAGCCGGTTGCTATCCTGGCAGCAAAGAAGCTGCCAATGACAGCAGCAATGGTGCCGCCAATTGCCACCAGCAGCATCAGCCCGCCAACCCTCCAGATATAGCCAATATCTTTGTTGACAATTCCCTTATCCACAATATCTGCCATGAGTGTTGGCAGATAGAGGTTCGCCAGAGATTGTGCAAACGCCAGCACCAGCACCACGACCAGCGGCATGCGATACGGTTTCATGAACCGCAGCAGCTTCATCATGCTTTGTCATCATCCTTCCATTGTGCGAGGGAGAGCGGTTTCTCCCTTGAACCCGATAATACGATATAACGAGATATATCGTATTCTTGATACCTTGTCAAGAGTAAACACTGGCACTAAACCATCAACCCTTGTTGCAAGAAGAAGCGCAGAGCCTGGATAGCACCTCATATCACGGCAAACAAATTACATCCCTCCAACTCCACTCCATTGCTCATGATAGATGCTGGCTTCTTTCTCGTTGAAATAATCAAGCACTTTACACAGCAGGTCAGCAAGCTGATTGCTTTGCTCTTCCCCCAGATAGGCAATCAGGTCATTCAGGGTAGCTGAAAAAGCCTCCGCAGCCTGCTGAGTCACCATCTCGCCTTTCCTGGTGAGTCGCACTCCGACCGCGCGCCGGTCAGCCGCATCAGTGTATCTTTCGATGAGGCCATTCGCTTCCAGGCCGTTCAGCAATTGGGTAATCGTTGGAGGCGTCACGCTCATGCGTTTGCTGATCTCCGATACCTTCATATGGGGGATTTGAAGACTCAAGCCTCTTTTGATACAGAACAGGACTCTGATTTCGCTCGGTTTATAGCCCGCCACTGATTGATGGTGCCATCCCAGCCGGTGAAACTGCATCAAAGCTCTGAAAAGTTTATGCTCAGTGAGCGTTGCCACCTGATCCATCTGCTCACCTCCTTTTTGGCAGGTTGCGAGAGTCCCAAAC
>Ga0070740_10002839_pt1 | contig 19347 bp, 20 predicted proteins | sample Coa_R2_FD_67286 | JGI IMG/M metagenome (GOLD analysis project Ga0070740, IMG submission 67286) | Surface soil microbial communities from Centralia Pennsylvania, which are recovering from an underground coalmine fire - Coalmine... | ecosystem: Environmental > Terrestrial > Soil > Unclassified ...
GTGTTGCTGCGCCTTGGCGATAGCGACGAACGCGGCCTGATCAATCGCGTCAAGCAGCTTTGTCCCGTCGTGCAGGATGCGGGCGCAGCGCTCTTGCTCGATGGCCACGTCGATCTCGTCGCGCGCGCGGGCGCCGACGGCGCGCATCTCAGCGGCCTTGGTGCATTCAACGAGGCCGTCGAGCGGCTAAAGCCGGAACGAATTGCCGGCTGCGGCGGGCTTGCCAGCCGCCACGATGCAATGGTCGTGGCCGAATCGGGTGCGGACTATGTGATGTTCGGCGAACCGGACGCGCAAGGTGGGCGGCCGTCCTTCGGCGCCGTCGAGGAGCGCGTCGATTGGTGGGCGGACGTCTTTGAGATTCCCTGCGTCGGTTATGCCGCATCACCAGCCGAGGTTGCGCCGCTGGTAAGAGCGGGCGCCGATTTCGTCGCGCTCGGCGATTGGCTCTGGCGCGAGCCCGCCGCGACAATCGCACAGGCCGCGCGCGACCTGCGCCTTCCGGAGACCACGGCATGAACACCGTGGGCCGAATTGCCGTCGCGCTCGTGCTCGTCGCCTTCGGCAACAATGCGCTGGCGCAGTCGAAGCAGCAGAAGCCGACCGCATCGACCCCAGCGGCAGTGGCCGCGCCGGCCGACAACAGTGCCGGCGTCGATCTCGCCTATGGCGCTTATCAGCGCGGCTATTATTTGACGGCGCTGGCCGAAGCGACCAAGCGCGCCCAGCAAAACGATCCCGCGGCGATGACGCTGCTTGGCGAGCTTTACGCCAACGGGCTCGGCGTTCCGCGCGACGATGTCAAAGCGGCCGATTGGTACAAACTTGCGGCCGCGAAAGGGGACCGCAACGCGATGTTCGCCCTCGCGATGTTCAACCTCGAGGGTCGCGCCGGCCCACGCAACGAGGACGAAGCGGCCCGGTATCTCAGTGAAGCCGCCAAGCTCGGCCATCCGGCGGCCGCATACGATCTTGGACTGCTCTACATGCAAGGCGAGCGACTGCCGCAGGATATGAAGCGGGCCGCCGAACTGTTTGCGCAGGCCGCGCAGGCCGGCAACCCGGAGGCACAGTACGCCCTTGCCACTCTGTACAAGGAAGGCCGCGGCGTACCCAAGGATTTGAACAAGGCAATGCAGCTGATGGGGCTGGCATCGCTCGCCGGCAACCTCGACGCCATGGTCGAGTACGCCATCGCCGAATTCAACGGCACGGGCGTAAAGAAGGACGAGGCCGCGGCGGCGCGGCTCTTCCTCAAGGCCGCGCATCGCGGCAATCCGGTGGCGCAGGATCGCCTGGCCCGCATTCTCATGGTCGGCCGCGGCCTGCCCGCCAATCCGACCGAGGCGATCATGTGGCACATCATCTCCAAGCACGAAGGCGCGAGCGATCCCGACCTCGACGTCTTTGCGGCAAAGCAGCCGCAGCAGATTCGCGACACCGCCGAGAGCGAAGCGAAAAAGTGGCTGTCTACCGCGCCGCCGCGCTCTTGACGTAACTTCTCGGCGCGGGCACACCCCCGCGCGCGATGCTCCACTCGGCCCTGCTCAATGTGATGATCGCCGCAGCGCGCAAGGCTGGACGCGCGCTCAAGCGCGATTTCGGCGAGGTGGAGAAACTTCAAGTCTCGCTGAAGGGGCCGGCGAATTTCGTGACTGCCGCCGATCGCCGCGCCGAAGAAACGCTCTACACAGAGCTTGCCAAAGCCCGCCCGGGATACGGCTTCCTTGGCGAGGAGGCGGGGCGCCGCGAAGGCGCAGATAAGACGCACACTTGGATCGTCGATCCGCTCGACGGCACCACGAATTTTCTCCACGGCATTCCGCAGTTCGGCATCTCGATCGCGCTCGAACGCCAAGGCACCGTCGTCGCCGGCGTCGTCTACAATCCTGCGACCGACGAGATGTTCACCGCCGAGCGCGGCAAAGGCGCCTTTCTCAACGAGCAGCGTATTCGCGTCGCCGGGCGTAAGCGGCTCGCCGACGCCGTCATCGGCTGCGGCCTGCCGCATCGCGGGCGCGGCGATCTTGTTCGCGGCGGCAAAGAGACGAGCGCCATGGCCGAGCACGCCGCCGGCCTGCGCCGCTTCGGCGCCGCCGCACTCGACCTTGCATGGGTGGCGGCGGGCCGGCTCGACGGCTATTGGGAACGCAACCTCAGCCCCTGGGATATGGCTGCCGGCCTGATCCTGGTGCGCGAGGCGGGCGGTTTCGTCTCCGACTGCGACGGGGGCGACGACATGCTGGCCAAGGGCGATATCGTGGCCGGCAACGATGCCATTCACAAAGAGGCCTTGCGGGTGCTCAAGACCGTTTAGGCCGGCCGGACGCAATTTCAACGCATTCCGCGTTTTTACCCTTTAAGGGTTCCGGCACGTTTGCTTTTTCCTTGTCGTCGGTCTGTGTCATAGTGCGCGGACCATCGAGCCGGCGTTAACTTTCAGCACATGGCAAAAAACCTGGACCCGCTCAAGCTCTCCAGTCCGCGCATCTTCCTGTTTCGGATGCTGGTCTTCGTCGTCCTCGGCGGACTGATCGTGTTCCTGCTGCACAAGCAGATCGAAGTGGCCTTCATGGCCAATCCGGGATTGAACTCGTTGATCATCGCCGTGCTCGTGATCGGCGTCATTCTGGCGCTGCGGCAAGTGCTGCGGCTTTATCCGGAGATCGCCTGGGTGAACAATTTCCGCCTGGCCGATCCCGGTCTGGCGCTGGAGAAGCCGCCGGTGCTGCTGGCGCCGATGGCGGCGATCCTCGGCTCGCGCATCGGACGCATGGCGATCTCGGCGCAGATGATGCGCGGCATTCTGGATTCGATTGCGACACGGCTCGACGAGGCGCGCGACATCTCCCGGTACATGACCGGACTTCTCGTCTTTCTCGGCCTGCTCGGCACCTTCTGGGGCCTCATCGAAACCGTCAGTTCGGTTGGCGGCGTCATTCAGGGATTGAAGGCATCCGGCGACGCCGGCTCCATGTTCGACTCGCTGCGCGAAGGCCTTGCCGCGCCGCTCGGCGGCATGGGCATTTCGTTCTCCTCGTCTTTATTCGGTTTGGCCGGCTCCCTCGTGCTCGGCTTCCTCGACCTGCAGTCGAGCCAGGCGCAGAACCGCTTCTATACTGAACTCGAGGATTGGCTCTCCACCACGGTTTACGATCACGCGGCCGAGCCGATCGTCGCGGCCGGCGGCGCCGGCGAAATGCGCTCGGCGATCGATCGCCTGCGTGATGCGGTCAACGAGGCGAGCGGCTCCAAGGCCGCATCCGCCGCGATGTCCAATCTCGCCGAGGCCATCCAGGGCCTTGTGCACCATATGCGCACCGAGCAGCAGATGATCCGCGACTGGGTCGACAGCCAGGCCGAGCAGCAGCGCGAAATTAAGCGTCTGCTTGAGATCATGGTGCGTGAACAAGTGAGCCGATAGTCCGCGATGTCCTTAGCACGCATGCGCCGCGGCGAAAGCGGCATGAACTATTGGCCGGGCTTCGTCGACGCGCTGTCGACGCTGATCCTCGGCATCATTTTCCTGCTCACCGTATTCGTCGTGGTGCAGTTCTACCTGCAGCAGGAAGTCGCCGGCAAAGACACCGCGCTGCAGCAGCTCAATGCACAAATCGCGCAGCTCACCAGCCTGCTCTCGCTGGAGAAAACCGGCAAGACGGACCTTGAGAACCAGCTGGCCGCATTACGTGCAACGCTAGCTGCCGCTGAAAGCGATCGCGACAAATACAAAAGCCAGGCCGATAGCGCCGGGGCGGGCGCCGCCGCGGCCCAAGGCCAGGTGACCGACCTCACCGGAAAGCTCGAGGGCGAAAAGAAGATTTCCGCCAAGGCGCTGGCTCAGGTCGAGGTGCTCAACCAGCAGATCGCGGCATTGCGGCGTCAGCTTGCGGCGCTGGAAACCGCCCTCGACGCCTCCGAGCAGAAGAACAAGGAATCGCAGAGCCGCATCACGGAGCTCGGCCAGCGGCTCAATGTGGCGCTGGCGCAAAAAGTGCAGGAGTTGACCAAATACCGCTCCGACTTTTTCGGCAAATTGCGCGAAATTCTCGGTAACCGACCGGACATGCGCATCGTGGGCGACCGCTTTGTGCTGCAGTCGGAGGTCTTCTTCGATACCGGGAAAGCGGACTTGAAGCCCGAAGGCACGGCTGAACTCGACAAGGTCGCGGGCGCCCTCCTCCAGCTGGAGCAGCAGATTCCGCCCGACATTCCCTGGGTGCTGCGGGTCGACGGCCACACCGACGTGCGGCCGATCACCAGCGGCCAATTCAGGTCGAACTGGGACCTTTCGGCTGCGCGCGCCATTGCCGTGGTGAAGTACTTGATCGGCAAGGGCATCACGCCCAAGCGGCTGGTCGCCGCCGGCTTCGGCGAATTCCAGCCGATCGACACCGGTACCAGCGAAGAAGCGTACCGCAAGAATCGCCGCATCGAATTCAAGCTCACCGAACGGTAGCAGCCACATTCCTGCGTCATGCCCCGCTTGTGCTGGGCATCCGTGCCTTTAGTCTGGCGGCGACGCAAGCCAATGGCCCTCACCCTTCGCCCCTACACCGATGCCGACGAGGACGCCGCAATTGAGCTGTGGCGGCGCACCTGGGCGCATCATTTCCCACACATCGACTTCAACGCGCGCGTAGCCTGGTGGCGCGAACGCTGGAAACAGGAACTCGTCCCGGTCGCCCATGTCGTGGTCGCCGAGCGGGACGGCCGGCTGCTGGGCTTCGTCACCGTCGATCCAAAGACGATGTATCTCGACCAGATCGTAGTGGCGCCCGAGCATTGGGGCGGTGCGGTCGCCAGCGCGCTGCTTGGTGAAGCCAAGCGTCTGTCACCGAAAGGACTCGACCTGCTCGTTAATAAGGACAACGCACGCGCTATCCGCTTTTACGAAAAGCACGGCTTCGCCTATGCGGGTGAAGACAAGAATCCGGTCTCCGGCATCGCGGTGAACCGGATGGCGTGGCGGCCATCGCGTTAGTGCGCACCGGCGAGTTGCTCGGCCTTCGCCGCGTCGTAGGATTTGGAATCGACTTTGAGGTAAGCGATCCGTTCTTCCGCAATGACCACGGCGTCGGCAACGCCCGGCACGCGGCGCAAGCCGGCGGCGAGAAGTTCGGGATCGCTTGCTGCGGCATCGCCGATCGGGACCAGCCTGGTCGTCAGATAGCTCGGCTGCGCCATGGTGAGCGCGGCGAGCAGCCACAGCGCGGCAAGGGCGATCGTCAACGCGAACACGCCGCCGGCGCCGCCATGCTGGTTGGCCCAGCCGCCGACCACACCGCCAATGAAAATGCCGAGAAACTGCGCGCTCGAATAAAGCCCGGTCGCCGTGCCTTTGGCATCGGGAGGCGCCACTTTGGTGATTAGCGATGGCAGACAGGCTTCCATGACGTTGAACGCCGAGAAGAACAGCACCAGCGCCGCGAGCAGCATCGTCAAATCATGCCCAGCGAAACAAAGCATCGCCTGGCTGGCCAATAGTGCGGCGACGGCGATGACGAAGATGCCTTTCATACGACGGAATTTTTCCGCGATGATGATCGCCGGCGCCATGGCCACCAGGGAAACCACCAACACAGGCAAATAGACGATCCATTGGTCCTGAACCGACACATCAAGGGTGCCGCGCAGCAAGGCGGGCACAACCAGAAAACTGGCGGTCAGCATCGCATGCAGCGCGAAGATGCCGAAGTTGAGCCGCAGCAATTCGCCGTTGCGCAGCACCGCGCCGATCAATCCGGGCACTGTCTCGGCATCTCGATGCACCCGCAGACGCCGCGGCGTCGGGACCATGAATTCGGTGATGCCGATGCCGAGCAGCGCGAGCACGGCCATGAGCCAGAAAATGCCCGCCACGCCGATGAAGCGCGCGGCAATGGGCCCAGCGACGAGTGCAATCATGAACGAGGCGCCGATTGTGATGCCGACCATCGCCATCGCTTTGGTGCGATTCTCTTCGGACGTGAGATCGGCGACCAGCGCCAGGATCACCGAACCGACCGCGCCCGCGCCCTGCAAAGCACGGCCGATAATGACGCCGCCGATCGAATGCGACAGCGCAGCAACCGCGCTGCCGATGCCGAACAGCACCAGCCCGAACACGATCATGGTCTTGCGGCCGATGCGGTCAGACAACAGACCGAACGGAATTTGCAGCAGTCCCTGGGTCAGGCCGTAAATGCCGAGGGCCTCGCCGATGAGATACGGTGTGGCGCCGCTCAGCCCGCGGGCATAGGCGGCAAACACCGGATAGACCATGAACAGCCCGAGCAGGCGGACCGAAAATACCGCGGCGAGCGACCCGGCGGCGCGAAACTCCTGACGCGTCATCGTGGAAAATACTCTTGTGCGTTCAACACCCTGCGCACCAACGCCGGTCAAAGAGGCCGGCTTGCCGCCCATGCCCGCCTCCTGTATAGAGCCGCCAAATCCAAAGCAATTGCGGCTTATCGCCCGGGACCAAGCGATGAAACCCGAGATCCATCCGAACTATCACACCATCAAGGTGGTGATGACCGACGGCACCGAGTTCACCACCCGCTCTACCTGGGGCAAGGAGGGCGATGTCATGCATCTCGACATCGACCCGAAATCGCACCCGGCCTGGACCGGCGGACAGCAGCATCTGGTGGACCGCGGCGGCCGCTTGTCGCGCTTCGAGAAGAAGTTCTCCGGCTTCCTGAAGGCCGAGGACAAAAGCAAAAAGAAGTAAGTCCGCGGACGCGCAATTCCTGCCGCCATCCCCGCAGGACCGAGCGTTGACTGAGTTACGAGAGCCGGCGACTCTTTCGCTTTAGCGGGCGGGATTAAACGCTTTCCACACCGAACGCGGCCTTCAACAGTCCGAGTTGACGCTCGACCGGATTGACCACGACGGTCCGCTCGCTTGCCTCGAATGGATTATGGATGGTGGCATCGAGGCGGCGCACCTTGCTGTGCAGCGTCTGCGAGCGCGCAATCAATGTGCGCAACTTCTCAGGCAGCAATTCGACATTGTTCGGATCGGGATGGTCGCTGGCCGAAAGCTTGACCTTGGTCTTTTCCCTGTTGGCCTGGGCGAGCGACATCTCGCCTTCCTTGACCGCACGATGCAGCAGCAGCCATGACGCAAGCTGCATCAGCCGCGTGGTGAGCCGCATGCTTTCGGTTGCATAAGCGAGCGCGGCGGCACGCGGCAGCTGCTTGGACTCGGCCCGGCCTGGACCGTCGAGATAAGTGGCCGTCTCCTCGACCAGCGCCATGCCGTCACGAAACAGAGCGGAGAATGCCTGGGAATTGGCGAGCCGCTCGCTGAAAGACACAGGCTGGGCTTCGCTGAGATTGGACTTGTCCGACATAACGCTACGCCTCACACACACACACACACACACCGGGCCGTCCCCGCCCTTTTACCAATGGGTAAGCATGACGCGCCGAGCCGCCCTCGTCCAGTCGAACCTTCCGACATAGTTGCCGGCGAAAAATCGAGCGGCTGCGCAAATTTGCCGCCCTTTTTGGCGCATGCCCCGAAATGGGACAAAAAAAGAGCCGCTGTTGCCAGCGGCTCAAGGTGATAACAGGGAGGCGTCAAACAGAGTGGACAGGAGCCACTCAATGTCCAAGAAGATGGACGCGAACAGTAATGGTCGAGAAAGCTTAACGACAGCTTACTGAATTGCGGCAAAGCCGAGGTTTTTTGCTCGTCGTGTGCCGGCGCTATCGCTTGAAAAATTGGTCCGCTGCCGAACGCGAGGCGCGCTTCTGCGCAATGTCCGCCTCCAGACGATTGATCTCGTCATGCAGAAGCTGCACGCGCGCGCGTAACTCCTCGACCGACAACAAAGTGAGGTCCTGCCCGATCTCATGCATGACCTTCTTTTTCGGTTTTTCGTCGTCGTCGATGAGGGGCATGAACCCGGCCTCCTGAGGGCAAACTTAACGCGGTGTGTTGCGGTTGTCACACCGCGCGCCTAAACAAACATTCCGAAATCGAGCGAGGAACCATGGCCGAACTTCCCAGCCGCATGACTGCAATCGGCATCAAAGCGCCCGGCGGACCCGACATGCTGGTCCCGGAGGAGCGCGCGCTGCCCAAGCCCGGCCCGGGGGAAATTCTGGTGAAAGTCGCGGCGGCGGGCGTCAACCGCCCCGACGTCATGCAACGTCTGGGCAGCTATCCGCCGCCGCCGGGCGCGCCCGATATTCCGGGTCTCGAAATCGCAGGCGAGGTCGCTGCGCTCGGTGCGGACGCGACCCGCTGGAAAATTGGCGATAAAGTCATGGCGCTGGTGGTCGGCGGCGGTTACGCCGAATACGCGCTCGCGCACGAAAGCCATGCGCTTTCGCTATCCGGGCTCAGCATGGTCGAAGGCGCCGCCGTGCCGGAGACGTTCTTCACTGTCTGGCACAATGTTTTTCAGCGCGGCGGGCTGAAAAGAGGCGAAACGCTGCTGGTGCACGGCGGCACATCCGGAATCGGCACAACCGCGATCATGCTGGCCAAGGCATTCGGCGCGCGCGTGATGACCACGGCAGGCTCGGCTGAAAAATGCGAGGCGTGCCGCAAGCTCGGCGCCGACGTGGCAATCAACTACAAAGCCGAGGACTTCGTCGCCGCCGTCAAGACCGCCACGGACGGCAAGGGCGCCGATGTAGTCCTCGACATGGTCGGCGGCGACTACATCCCGCGCAACTATGAAGCAGCGGCAGTCGAGGGACGCATCGTGCAGATCGCGTTCCAGGGCGGACCGAAGGCGGAAGTGAATTTCATGCGCCTGATGCTCAAGCGCCTGCACCACACCGGCTCAACGCTGCGCGCCCGCTCCGTTGCCGATAAGGCCGCGATCGCCCAGGCGATCGTCGAGAACGTGCTGCCATTATTGGCGCAAGGAAAGGCGAAACCCATCATTTTCAAGACATTCCCGTTGCGCGAAGCGGCCAAGGCCCATGCACTCATGGAATCGAGCGCGCACATCGGCAAAATCGTGCTAACCATCTGATCGTACGGATGATATTCTGGTTTCCGAGCCGCGAAATCGGCGTAATCGGGCGCCAAGGGATACGCTTGCGGATTTGAACGCGCGGCATTTCGGGCCGGGGGATTGCTCTTGATTGTGACACGGTGGGCGACGGCGGCTGCTGTGCTGGTCTTGGCGCTCGCCGCCGGTCAGGCACGCGGCGTTGAAGCCGTGAACGTGCGGCTCGATGCCGGGGCCATCGATTTGACCGCCGCCACCGAAATCATGACCACCGAGACCGACCGCATCCAGGTCTCTACCGCTCCGGGTCCGGACGGCATCGTGCGGCGCATCGAGGTGCGCGCACGAGAAGGCTCGAAACATTGGGCGGTGTTCGCGCTCACCAATAACAGCGACGAGCAGATCGATCGGCTGATCGTCGTGCCGCATTATCGTATGGTCGGCTCGGGCCTGTTCTGGCCCGATCTCGGCCTCTCGCGTGTCGTCGCTATCACGCCCTCTTCGGGCGATCGCCCGGTGCGGCAGGAAAATACCGGCTCAGACATTTTCCGCATCACGCTCGATCCAGGCACCGTCATCACCTTGGTCGCAGAATTGCGCACCGACAAGCTGCCGCAGATCTATCTGTGGGAGCCGGACGCCTACAAGGACAAAGTGAATTCCTTCACGCTCTATTACGGCATCGTCATCGGCATCGCCGGCCTGCTCGCGCTCTTTCTTACCATCCTGTTTGTGGTGAAAGGCTCGATCATGTTTCCCGCAGCCGCCGCGCTCGGCTGGGCGGTGCTCGTCTACATCGGCATCGATTTCGGCTTCTGGGGCAAAGTGTTCGACATGTCGGCCGGAGCCGAGCGCATCTGGCGGGCGTGCGGCGAGGCGATTCTGTCGGCGACGCTTTTAGTCTTCCTCTTTGCCTATTTGAACCTGTCGCGCTGGCACGTGCGCTACGCCCATATCACCATCGCCTGGCTTGCCGCGCTCGCGGCCTTGATCGGAGTTGCGGTATTCGATCCGGCGGTGGCGTCCGGCATCGCGCGCATGTCGCTCGCGCTGATCGCCGTGTTCGGTCTGGCGCTGGTGATCTACCTGTCGACCCACGGTTTCGACCGCGCCGTGCTGCTTATCCCTACTTGGCTTCTGCTGGTCGTGTGGACGCTGGGCACCGGGCTCGCTGTTACCGGCGCCGTCACCAACGACATCATCGGCCCTGCCCTGCTCGGCGGCCTCGTTCTTATTGTAATGCTGATCGGCTTCACAGTGATGCAGCACGCTTTTGCCGGTGGCATCACCCACGGCATCGTCTCCGACGTCGAGCGCCGGGCGCTGGCGCTCACCGGCGCGGGCGACATGATCTGGGACTGGGACGTGTCCGCTGACAAGGTCTACACCAGCCCCGAGACCGAGCACATTCTCGGGCTCAAGCGCGGCACACTGGAAGGCTCGGCGGCGAGTTGGCTCGACGTCCTGCATCCGCTCGACCGCGACCGTTTTCGCGCCTCGCTCGACAGCGCAGTGGAAACGCGACGTGGTCGCCTGACACAGGATTTCCGGCTGCGCGCGGAGGATGGGCACTATGTGTGGTTCACGCTCAAGGCGCGGCCGGTCGTCGGCTCGGACGGCGAAGTGGTGCGCCTGGTCGGCACGCTGACTGACGTGAGCGACTTCAAAAAGGCCGAGGAGCGCCTGCTGTTCGACGCGGTGCACGACAACCTCACCGGCCTGCCCAATCGCGAATTGTTCCTCGATCGCATGGAGGCCGCCTTCGCCTTTGCGCGCTCCGATCCGCAGCTCAGACCTTCCATTCTCGTCATCGATCTGGACCGCTTCAAGCAAGTCAACGATTCCGTAGGAATGGCCATCGGCGATTCCGTGCTGCTGACGATCGCGCGCCGCCTCGGCCGCCTGCTCAAGCCGCAGGACACGTTGGCGCGCCTTGCCGGCGACCAGTTCGCGCTCATCCTAGTTTCCGAAAAAGAGCCCGCGCGCATCGTCGCCTTCACCGAGACGCTGCGCCGCACCCTGCGCGCGCCGATCGCTTTCAACGACCGCGAAATCTTCCTCACCGCCTCGATCGGCCTTGCGCTCGCCGAGCAGCAGCCGCACCGTACCGAGGAAGTGTTGAAAGATGCAGAACTCGCAATGTACCACGCCAAGCGCATCGGCGGCGACCGCATCGAAATCTTCAAGCCAGCGATGCGCTCGCGCAAGACCGACCGGCTGACGATGGAATCGGAATTGCGCCGCGCCATCGAGCGTGAGGAAATCAAGGTGCTGTACCAGCCGATCGTGCGGCTGGAAGATCGGGCCATCGCCGGCTTTGAAGCGTTGGCGCGCTGGGACCATCCCAAGATGGGGCGCTTGTCGCCGGCCGAATTTATCTCCATCGCCGAGGAGATCGGGCTTATCGTCGATTTGGGACTGTTCATGCTCGAGCGCACGGCGCGCCAGCTCGCCGCCTGGCAATTGGCCAATCGTGGGCGGGAGCCGATCACGGCGAGCGTGAACGTCTCCTCACGCCAATTGCTGCGTCATGATCTGATCCAAGATTTGCGCAGCGTGCTGGCCCGCTCGACTATCGCTCGCGGTACTTTCAAGCTCGAGATCACCGAATCGTTGGTGATGGAAAATCCCGAGCACGCCGCGCAGATGTTTACCCGTATCAAGGAGCTAGGCGCGGGACTTTCGCTCGATGATTTCGGCACGGGCCACTCGTCGCTCGCGTATCTGCAGCGCTTTCCCTTCGACACGATCAAGATCGACCAATCCTTCGTGCGCACGACGGCACGCGGCACGCGGCCCGTGATTCTGCGCTCGATCGTGGCTATGGCCCACGATCTCGGGATGGAGGTCGTGGCCGAAGGAGCGGAAACAGACAGCGACGCGGTCGAGCTCTACCAACTCGGCTGCGAATACGCGCAAGGCTTTGCCTTCGGTGAGCCGATGAGCGCGCAGGCCGCGAGCGGCCTGCTCTCGGCCGCGCATATGGAACCGGCGCGGTAGACAGCCTCAACTGCGTTCATTCTCGCGCTCGCGGGAAGTCCTGAGTGCCAACTCACCTGCAGTATGGCGCAGGTCCCCGTTTTCGCCGAGACGAACGGCGACCTAAGCGTGGCCCGCTTCGCTCGAGAGCTGGCTCAGATCGATGCCCAGCTTGTGCAGCGCCTTCTCGTATTTGCTGTCGATGTCGGCGCCGAAAATTAATTCCGGATCGGCGGCGCAGTGCAACCAGCCATTCTCCTGGATTTCATGCTCGAGCTGCCCGGGTGCCCATCCGGCATAACCCAGCGCCAGGATCGCACTCGCTGGCCCGGTGCCTTTGGCGATCGCTTTCAAAATGTCGAGCGTCGCGGTCAGGCAGATGCCTTCGTCGATCGGCAACGTCGAATTTTCGATGAAGTAGTCGGCGGAATGCAGCACGAAGCCGCGGCCGGTTTCGACCGGTCCCCCTTTGAGCACCTTCACATCTTCCGCCCGCGTCGGCAGTTGAATGCGGTCGCTCGCGGGGATGACTTCGAGCTGCACCAGGAGATCGGGAAATTTGATGTTGCCGGCGCGCTGGTTGACCACGATTCCCATGGCGCCTTCGCTCGAATGCGCGCACACGTAGATTACTGTGCGCGCAAACCGCTCATCGTTCATGGCCGGCATCGCAATGAGCATTTGCCCGTCGAGATAGCCGCGGGCGGACGAACTACGGGTGGATGCTTTGCGGGGAAGCTTCATGGCAAAAGGTTACTCAATCAGTCCGTCTTTGCAAACGATACAAGGCCTGGAAAGTTCGCCTTGCGACCGTCATGATTCCGCTCGATTGAAGGCCGCAAAATGATGCGGCGAAAGGCCCGCGGCGCACTGTTGCGTCCATTAAACCGCTCACAATGAATTCAGTGGCGCAGCATAGGCTTACCGACTAAAGCGGAGCCATGGAAAACGGAGGAAGAACGCTTCCGGCAGTCATTGCCGCGTGCAGCCTCGCCACAATTGTTATTTCTGTTATTTCGCCGGTACGCGCCGCCGACAGCTCAGCGTGGAGCCGAGACAGCCATTCTGCTTTCCGCCTCATCGCGGGCAGCAACGCCGCCGGCGCGACGGCACTGCGTGCAGGCATCGAAATCAAGCTCGACCCGGGGTGGCACACCTACTGGCGTTATCCGGGAGATTCGGGCGTGCCGCCCCGTTTCGATTTTTCACAGTCGGACAATTTGAGCGCTGCGACCGTGCTCTACCCGGTCCCGGATCTTTATTCGGACGAAACGGGCAATACGCTCGGCTACAAAGATGCGGTCATCTTTCCAGTACGCGTCATTCCGAAGGAGACGGACAAGCCGGTGACGGCGCGATTGAAGTTCGAATATGCGGTCTGCGAAAAAGTTTGCGTGCCGGTGGAGGGCATGGCCGAACTTGCGCTCACTGCGGGCGCGAGCGCCCTGGATGCTCCGCTCAAGGCTGCGGAAGCGCGCGTGCCAAAAGCCGTTTCCGCGGCGCAGGCAGGACTCACCCTTCATCGCACCCCGGGCGGGGCAAAGCCCATGGTGACGGTCGACCTCGATGCACCCGCCGGCACAAATGTTGCACTTTTTGTCGAGGGCCCAACTTCCGACTGGGCACTGCCTATTCCTCAACCCCTCCCCGCGGCGGATGCCAACCATCGGCGATTTTCCTTTGCGCTCGATGGCTTGCCGCCGCGGGTGAACCCCAATGCGCCGGTGGACCTGATTTTCACGATCGTCGAGGGCAGCCGCGCCCTCGAAGTCAGGACCCATCTCGACTAATCCGCAGCGTGCGCTATTTTGCGCGCCAAGACGCGCTTTCCAACAACGCGAGAGGACACCATGCCCATTAAAGTCGGCGACAGATTGCCAAAGGCGACATTCCGCGTCATGACCAGCGAAGGCCCCAAGCCGAAGACCACCGACGAGGTATTCAAGGGCCGCAAGGTCGCGCTCTTTGCCGTGCCCGGCGCGTTCACGCCGACATGCAGCAACCTGCACCTGCCGAGCTTCTTGAACAACATCGACGCGTTCAAGGGCAAAGGCGCCGCCGTCGCCGTCACCGGCGTCAACGACGTGTTCGTCATGGAAGCCTGGAAGAAAGCCAACAACGCCGGCGACAAGATCGAGTTTCTCGCAGATGGCAACGCCGAATTCGCCAAAGCTGTCGGCATGGATTTCGACGGCTCTGGCCCCGGCCTCGGCACGCGTTCCAAGCGCTATTCGATGCTGGTCGACGACGGCGTGGTGAAGACGCTCAACGTCGAAGACGCGCCCGGCAAGTGCGAATTGACGAGCGGCCAGGCGCTGCTGAAGCAGATGTAGCCACTCGCGCTGCATCGCCGCTTACGCGGGAACGAACGGATATTCGACGCGTCACTTCATCTGCATCGCACCCTTGGCGCCGGCCCGGGCCGCAATCAAGCCGGCGCGAGCCAGGGCGTCGGCCCGTTCGTTCATCGCGTCGCCGGCGTGGCCCTTGACCCAGTGCCAGTGCACCGTGTGCTGCGCCAGCGCAGCGTCGAGGCGTTTCCACAGATCGACGTTCTTGACTGGACTTTTATCGGCCGTGCGCCAGCCGTTGCGCTTCCAGCTGTTGATCCAGCTCATGATTCCATTGCGCAGGTACTGGCTATCGGTGTGGATGTCGACGACGCAGGTGCGCTTCAGCGCCTCTAGCGCAGAGATCGCTGCCATCAGCTCCATGCGATTATTGGTGGTGTGAGGTTCGCCGCCATGCAGCTCCTTTTCACGGTCGCCGAACTTGAGAATGGCGGCCCAACCGCCCGGCCCTGGATTGCCCGAGCAGGCACCGTCGGTATAGACGGAGACACGCTGCTCGCTCATGCGCTTTTCCTTGGACTGGGCTCTCTTCGAGCGGACGTGAGCCTCCACCCGCTCATTCCCGCGTAAGCGGGAATCCAGCGCCAGTTACCCAACGGCTTCCGTTCGTGAGGCGAAAATCGGATTCCGGCTTTCGCAATCATGCGCTGATCCCGTAGTCGCCGGCGCTTTTGACCGACTGGTGAAAGCGCAGCTTGCGATAGTATTCGAGCGGATCCTTCGGCCGCACCAGGGCGCCGTCGGGCACCGCAAGCCAGTCGACCAGCCGCGTCAGCAGAAAACGCACGGCCGCACCGCGCGCCAAAATGGGCAAGGCGGCGCATTCTGACGCCGACAGCGCGCGCACTCTGCCATAGGCATTGAGCAACGCCCGTCCTTTGGTGACGTTGTAGGAGTGATCGGCCTCGAAACACCAGGCGTTGAGGCAAACCGCAACGTCGTAGGCCAGCGTGTCGATGCAGGCGAAATAGAAGTCGATCAGCCCGGACAGCTTATCGCCGAGAAAGAACACATTGTCGGGAAACAGGTCGGCGTGGATGACGCCTTGCGGCAAATCGCGCGGCCAGCTCTTTTCCAGCACCTCGAGTTCGCGCGCAATCTCGGCGCCGAGACCCTCGCGCACGCTGTCGCCGCGCGCTTTCGCGTGCTCATAGAGCGGCCGCCAACTGGTCAGGCCGAGCGCGTTGGCACGGCGCATGGCAAAGTCCCGACCTGCGAGATGCAATTTGGCGAGCGCCTCGCCGACCGCCGCGCAATGAACGGGGGAGGCCCGCCGGATCCATACGCCGTCGAGAAACGTCACGATCGCGGCCGGCCGGCCCGCCAGCCGCCCGAGCATGCCGCCTTCTCTGTTCTTTACCGGCTGCGGACAAGTGATGTTGCGCGCGGCAAGGTGCTCCATCAATGCCAGAAAGAACGGCAGGTCCTTTTCCGCCACGCGCTTTTCATAGAGCGTGAGGATGAAATTGCCGCGCGCGGTGTGCACCAGGAAGTTGGAATTCTCCACGCCTTCGGCGATGCCCTTATAGGACAGTAGCGCGCCGATCTCGTAGCCGGCGAGAAACTGATTGAGATCGTCCGCCGTGACGTCGGTGTAGACGGCCATCGGGCCTCACTCCGCCGCCTGCTCCTCGCGCAGCGGGCGCGGCAGCGGAAAGAACATGCCCTCCTCGGCGGCGGAGACGGTTTCTATGTCGAGCACGTAACGCTCGGCGAACGCGCCGAGAACCTCTTCGACCAGAACCTCCGGAGCGGAGGCGCCGGCGGTGACGCCGATCTTGCCGACGCCGGCAAGCCGCGCCCAATCGATGTCGGCGCCGCGCTGCACCAGCACGGCATACGGGCAACCCGAGCGCTCGGCCACTTCTTTCAGCCGCTGCGAATTGGACGAATTGGGCGCGCCGACCACGATCAGCGCATCGACCACCGGCGCCACGCGTTTGACCGCCTCCTGACGGTTGGTGGTGGCGTAGCAGATGTCTTCCTTGTGCGGACCGACGATCTGCGGGAAGCGCCGCTTCAGCACGCCCACCATAGCCGCCGTGTCCTCGACCGAGAGCGTGGTCTGCGTCACATAAGCGAGATTATTGTCGTCGCGCGGCACGAAAGCTTCGGCATCCGCCAAAGTTTGCACCAGCTTGATGCTGCCCGGCGGCAGCTGACCCATAGTGCCGACGACCTCGGGATGGTGGGCATGGCCGATAAGCACGATCTCGCGCCCGCGCTTGTAGTGAATTTCCGCCTCGCGGTGGACTTTGGTGACCAGGGGACAGGTGGCGTCGAGGGTGAAGAGATTGCGGCGGGCCGCTTCCTCGGGAATGGCGCGGGCGACCCCGTGTGCGGAAAAGATGACGGGCGCCGCGCTCTCTTCGGGAATCTCCGCGAGTTCCTCGACGAAAATGGCGCCTTTCGCTTTCAGGCTTTCGACGACGTAGCGGTTGTGCACGATTTCATGGCGCACGTAGACCGGGGCGCCATAAATGCGCAGCGCCCGTTCCACCGACTCGATCGCGCGCACCACGCCGGCGCAGAAGCCTCGCGGCGAGCACAACACGACCTTGAGAACCGGTTTCGGCGGGCTTCCGACCATCATTTTCCCCGAATCCGCGCGATTTCCCACGCGTCAGTGGCACATGGGGTGCGCCGCCCGGTCCTGTCAAGCCGGAACCGTTGCGGGCAGGCCGAGGAGCCCTTATATTCCCGGCACTCTCGATCATCCCCGATGATCTTCATGCTTCGCCCGATGGGCGGGCGAAGCCGCAAGGAGATTTTGCCATGGCGACCGCCGCACCATTGATGCCCAAAGCGACCGCCGTTTGGCTGCTGGACAACACTGCGCTGACGTTTGACCAGATCGCGGAGTTCTGCAAGCTGCATCCGCTCGAGGTCAAGGCGATCGCCGACGGCGATGCGGCGCAAGGCATTAAGGGCCTCGATCCGATTTTGACCGGGCAGCTCACGCGCGATCAGATCGCGGCCGCCGAAGCCAATCCGAACGCAAAGCTGGCGTTGGCGGAGCAGAAAGTGTCCGTGCCGCAGCCGGACCGCGGCAAAAAAGGTCCGCGTTATACGCCGGTGTCTCGCCGTCAGGACCGGCCTAATGCCATTCTCTGGCTGGTGCGCAATCATCCGGAGCTCAAGGACAGCGCGATCATGCGCCTGGTCGGCACCACCAAGTCGACCATCTCCGCGATCCGCGACCGCACGCACTGGAATTCGGCAGCGCTGACCCCCCTTGACCCGGTGACTCTCGGCCTCTGCTCGCAGATTGACCTCGATCTCGAGGTGCAGCGCGCCAACAAGGAAAAGCCCGCTCCCGTCGATACCGGCGCAACGCTGCTGCCGGCGGCGGAGACCACCGCCAAGAAGGAGCCGGAGGAAGCCGCTGCAGCCGCGGAGCCCGCGGAAAAATCCGGCGAACTCGATGTCAACGCCGTGTTCGCCAAGCTCAAGCAGCTTGGCGGCAAAGGCGACGGCGAGAAGAACGAGTAGTCTTTCATCTAACGCCTCCGCCACACCGTCACTGTCACGCCGTTGGCGGCGTCGAGCGTATGCGGCGCGCCGGCGGCGAGGCCGTGCTGTGCGAGGATTGCCTCCGGCGTCTGCGCCGGCACTCCGGGAAAGACCGGGCGGCCGCCCGGGAGGCGCACGCCGGCCGCGCGGCTTAAGTGAAACTCGTCGTAGCGGTCGAGGAACATGCCGAATACCGACGTGCCCCCGACGACGCCGAGCTTGGCGTGCTTCAGCCCCAGCGTGTTCCAGGCTTTTTCGAACGGCGTCCCGGCCGGATTCCACAGAATGCCTTTGGCATTGTGCGGATCGGGCTCGATCGCTTTCACGCGGTTGCTCACGGTGATGCGGTATCGTCGCGGCGAGTGCGGCTGCTGCTCGTGCGAATGACGCCCGTGAATGGACACCTGCACACGGTCCATACCGTCGGCGAAATATTTCTGATCGGCATCGAGCTTCAGCGTCTGCGGCATGACCCCGTTGGCGTCCGCCAGCATCCCGTCGTCGGAGACGATGGCGAAGCCGATGATCGCCGACGGGCCGGTCTTGGCGCCGCTCATTCATAGCCCCGCGTGCCGCTGACCGCGGCGACGTAGCGTTCGATCGAGCGCTCGAGCACCTGCTTGGCATCTTTCCCGATCACGCGATCGAAATAGTGGCCGTAGAGCACGTCGAATTTGAACGGGGCCATTGCCTCGCCGAGGCGCTTTACGGTGCGCGCGTCGAGCGGAATGAAATTCGGATAGCTGCGCATGAACGTCAGCCATTTGCGATCTTGCGCGACGGTGATGATGTCGCCGGCACAGACGAGACCGCGCCCGCCAGCGCCGCCGGCCCAATGCAGCACGGTGCCCCCCGGGAAATGACCGCCGCAGCGGATCAGCGTAACGCCCTCCCACAGCTCCTTGGTTTCGCCGTCCCACAGTTCGACCGCGGGGTCCGGACGCATGATCCATTCTCGATCGGCCGCGTGCAGATGGATGCGCGCGGCGAACGCGCGCGCCCATTCCACCATGGTGGTGTAGAAGTGCGGATGCGAGATGGCGATGGCGTCGATGCCGCCCAAGCCTTCGATCAGGGTCGCTGTGGCGGCATCGAGGGTGGCGATGCAGTCCCATAAAACGTTGCCGTTGGGCGTGCGCACCAGGAGCGCGCGCTGGCCAATGGCAAATGACGGCGTCGCGCCGATACCGATGAGGCCGGTGTCATATTCGTGGAACGTATTGCCGTGGCTTTTGGCGAGCGCGTGCAGCGTCGTCCAGGTCTGCCCGCGCGGCGGCACGTATTGCCGCTCCTCCTCGCAAATTGCGCATTGCGCAGGCGGATTGTCGCTCTCGGCATATTGCGTGCCGCAGGCGGTGCAGATGAAGTGAGGCATGCGACGGTCTCCATGATTTCAAATCATCCGCTGAACTCCGCCTCGGAACAACAGCAGACGCGCATCATCGCCCCTGTTCTTTATTCGGCCCGGGGTGAGCCGCGCATTTCCAAATGCCGGCCTCCGCCCTTGGGGGCTTCGGCGCGACAGACCGCCCGCTCTCGAA
>Ga0070740_10002841_pt1 | contig 19343 bp, 17 predicted proteins | sample Coa_R2_FD_67286 | JGI IMG/M metagenome (GOLD analysis project Ga0070740, IMG submission 67286) | Surface soil microbial communities from Centralia Pennsylvania, which are recovering from an underground coalmine fire - Coalmine... | ecosystem: Environmental > Terrestrial > Soil > Unclassified ...
GCAAAGGGTCCGGGGTGGGCAACCGAAGGGTATTGTCGGCGGGGGGGGGCGGAGCGGCAATCGGCGGGAGGGCATCGGGGCCGCGCACGCAGCGGAGCGGAGCAAGCGGGGGGAGCGGCTCCGACACGGCGGTCAGCGCGCAAAAAAGGGCCGCCGGCAATCCCCTCTCTGCCGACGGCCCGGGTGTCCTCTCCTTCTCCCCAAAGCAGAGGACACCCAAACGTAGAACACGCCCATCCAAAAGGCAAATGACGAACAACCGGAATTTCTGCCAAAACGAAAAAAAAGCGCCCGCCGGGAACGGCTCCCGGCGGGCGCTTGTTTGAAGCCCAGTCAGGCGAGCAAGTTACTTCCTGTCGGCCTGCTCCTTCTCGGCGTGTTCGCGGATGTTCTTGAAGTAGCCGCGGGTAACGTCGCCGGCCGCCTTGGGGATGCGCAGCCGCTCAATCGCCTCGGGGGCCTCCTGGCTGGCCTGCTTGATCTCGCCGGCGATTTCCGACGATTTCCTCGGCCGCTTGAAGTTGTGGCCCTTCTCGGTGCCGATGATGTCCAGCTGGCCTTTGCCCAGGTCGGCGCGCTGGCGGGCGTCGATGCGGCCCGTTTCGCCGTCCTTGTCCTCAGGTCGTCTGCCGGCACCGGGTTGCGGCTTGCCGCCGGCGCACTGGCCCATGCACTGCTTGGCGTCGCGGAGCTGCTGGAGCTGCTCCTGAAGTTGCTGCAGCTCGTCGTTGCCGCTGGCCTTGCCCAGCTTGCTGCCGGCCTTCTTCAGGGCGTCGCTGGCCTGGTCGCCCTTGCCGGACTTCATGCACTGCTGGCACTGGCCCAGCTGGTCGGCGGCGTCTTTCAGGTCCTTCAGCGTGTCCTTGTCAATCTTCTGGGCGTTCTTTTTCATCTCGTCGAGCTGCCGCTGGAGTTCCTCGGCGTCCGGGCCGCCCTGCTTCGCCATTTCCTCCAGCTTGTCAATTTCCTCCTGCTGGCGTGTGAGCTTCTCGACCTTCTCCTTGATGTCTTGCAGCTGCTTCTCCAGCTGTTCCTTCTCCTTCTCGGTCAGCTCGTTGTTCTTGATCTTCTTGGCGAGCTTCTCGATCTCTTCCTGGGCCTCGTCGAACTTGCCTTCCTGGATGGCCTTTTCGAGCTTCTTGGCGGGGCCGTCCTTGGGGTCCTTCTTGCCGAGCTTGTCGATCTGCTTGAGCTGGTCCTTGAGGGCCTGGGCGCGCTCGGCCACGTCCTTCTGGTGGGACTGCATCCTGTCCTCAAGGGCCGTCGCGTCCTTCATCAGGTCCTTGACCTGGTCCTTGGTCTTGCGCGGCTTGATGGTGAGCTTGTCAAGTTCCTCGTCAAAGTCCTTGATCTTCTCCGACCGCTCCTTCTCCTCCTGCTTGTTCTTGCGCACCTGCCTGTCCAGCTTCTTCATCTTTTCCTGAAGCCGGGCCACGTCCTGCGGCGGCAGTTCCTCGTCGGGCTTGGCGGCCTGGGCTTGGCCGATCTGCGGGTGGTAGAAGAAGGCCAGGACGGCGAGCAGGAGGGCGCCCAGCGGGATGAGGGCGGCGTTCCAGTGAAGCCCGAGGGGGAAGCCCGAACGCACGTCGAGGTTGGCGACGCGCTGGTTGGCGTCGGCGAGCAGCGCTTGCCCGGCGGGGCTGGCCTGTTCGTGGGCGGCCAGCAGCAGCGACGTGGTGACGCGCTCCCTCAACCCAAATCGAGAGTCAAGCGACAGGGCGGCCTCGACGTGGGACGGCCGGCGGAGGAAGGCGAAGACCGCGGCAACGACGGTGCCGAGGGCGAGCAGGCCGCCGGCGATGACCCAGCGGAGCCACTCGCGGGGTTCCTGGATGAGGTAGGGCTGCACGAGGAACCAGGCGCCGGCCAGGAGCAGGGCGGCGGCCCAGGCCCAGGCCAGGGCGTTGACGAGAACCTGCGCGAACAGCCGGCGGCGGACGCGCAGCAGCTGCCGCTCCACGGGCGACGGATTCAGGCGCGACATCAGGCATCTCCCTCGGCGGGGCGTCGGCCTGGCAACCGGGCGGCACCCTCCTGCTATTATCCGCCCGGCGCCGCGGGTTGCAACCATGATTTGGGTAACGGCGTGTCCCTGTCCATTCTGGCGCGGGCGGTGCTGGGAAGGGAGTGGAAGGCGGCACCCAGGGACGCGCGCAGCCCTACAGGAATTATAGTAAACAGGCGATCAGAAGGCAAATCGAAGCCAATAATGGACCAGCGCAGGGCGGAATAGGCTTCCAGCGGCCGTTTTTTCGGCGCAACTGCTTGCCCCAGAGCCGGCTGCGTCGAAATGTCCGGGTCGCGCAAATGCCGAATTAGCGAACACTTTCCGAGCACTTGTTACAAGGCAAAAAATGCTGATGGCCGCCGGACACCTGGGGGCGATCCCCGTCCCCGTCGCATGGCCCCGGAGGAACACCCTGGCCATGGGGCGGGTGGGCCGTCAACCGCCCGGGTAACGCGACGGATCAAGGGGCTGACGTCCCCCGCTCGCCGGCGCCGCGCAGCGGTATCTCAAACGCCCCGCCGTCGCGGAAGCGCCGCACCGCCGGGTCGTAGACCCGCCGCACGCCGTACAGCCAGCCGCCCTGGAGCGTGTATTCGCCGTAGGACCACAGCCCGTTCTGCGTGGCGCTGCCGGCACAGATGACGGGGAACGGCGCCTGGGTCGGCTGCGCGTGGTGGTAGGCGTCGTGGCGGTGGCCGTGCAGCCACAGCGCCACGCCGCCGCGCTCGGCGACGGCCACCAGGTCGGCGAGGTTGCGCAGGGCGTGGCTGCGGCGCTCGTGCCGGCCGCTCGCCTTGCACACCGGGTAGTGCGTCACGAGGATGCGCGGCCCGCCCTCCAGCCGGCCCAGCAGCCGCTCCAGCCGCTCCAGCTCGTCCCGGGCGACGGCGCCGCTGGCGTCCCACGGCCAGCGGTTCGCGGTGGAGGTGTTGACGCCGACCAGCCACGCCGGGCCGACGCGCTGGGCGAAGGGGTAAACCGCCCCCTCGACGCGCTCGCCCAGCTGCCAGGGGGCGAAGTGGCGCTCAAAGTGGCCCGAGGCGACCGCGCCGGCGGTGCAGTAATCGTGGTTGCCCGGCACGGCCAGCCCCGGCAGCGGCTCGCCCGCGTGCAGCCCCAGCAGCGCCGCCGCCCGGGCCAGTTCGGACTCGAAACCGAGCGCGGTGGCGTCGCCGGAGAAGACGACATGGTCAGGCCGGCGCTGGCGCAGCTCGTCGGCGAGGGCGGCCAGCACGGCGTCGGCGTGGCGGAAGCGCCAGCCGCGGCCGAGGACGCGCAGGTTGAGCCAGGCCGGCACGCGCTTGCCGAGCCAGTCGGCCCGCCGCCAGCCGAGCGGCCGGGCGGTGACATGCACGTCGCTGAAATGGGCCAGGCGGACGCCGGCTTCCGGGTTATGGGCTGTGGCGATCATCGGTCGCTTCTTCGGGGGCGGTCGCCGCCGTATTTATCGCACGCCCGGAGGGCCGGGTCAACGGCCCGCGTCGCGTGGCCCCCGGCGGGCGGCGTTCGTACAATTTGTGCGGCCTCCCCCGGCGCGGGGAGGCGGCCGCCATCCCCGCACGAGGTCTGAGACTCCATGCCGAAGATCACATTCGTCAAGGAAAAGCGCGAGGTCGAGGTGCCGGAAGGCACCGTCCTGCGAGACGCCGCCCTGAAGGCCGACCCGCCGATCCAGGTCAACTTCTTCCCCGTCGAGATCCGCGGCGGCCTGCTGGGCCGTTACCTCAACTGCCTGGGCCACGGCACCTGCGGCAGCTGCAAGGTGCTGGTCAAGAAGGGCATGGAGAACCTGGCCCCCAAGGGCATGAGCGAGGCCGAAGCCAAGCAGTACTGCGAGAACGTCGCCAAGGGGCTGGACCAGGCCGGCCGCAAGGGGCTGCTCGAGCGCTTCACCCTGGGCCACATGCTCTCCAGCATCGGCCACGAGGGCGAGATGCGCCTGGCCTGCCAGGTCCGCGTCTGCGGCGACGTGACCGTCGAGACGCGGCCGGAGTTCAACTGGTCGGGCGACAACTTCTGGCAGAAGCCCTACCCGAACAAGTGAGCGCCCTTCAGCGCGCCCGGGTTTCGCTCATCCGCTGCTTGCGCCGCTTGTGCTCGCTCTCCTTCTGCCGCGCCTGCGGGTCGCCCAGGCCGAGGGTGTCCAGGCTCATGTTGATGGCCTGGGTGACGGCGGCGTCGGCGGCCCGCCCCTTCTCGACGCGGTAGCCGACCGCCGCCGCCGCGGTGCCGCGCGTGGCGAAGTAGAGGAAGACCTTCGACTCCGGCTCCCCCCCCATTTTGGGGGCCTCGGCCGTGAACTGCCGGAAGCGCAGGTCGTCGCGGCGCAGGGGCGGCTTGCCCAGCTCGCCGGCGACGGGGGCGACGCTGGAGAAGCGGCGCAGCATCTCGTCGTCGAATTTCTTCTGGGCGTCCTTGCCTTCGAGGGTTTCCGTGGCCAGGTAAACGCCCAGGAAAGGCGAGTTGCCGGTGCGGGCGTAGTAGAAAACGATCTTGCTGCCCGGCATGGCCTGGCCGGCCGAGCCGATGCCCCTGGGCGGCCGCAGGAAGACGTTGGGCGGCGGCGTCTCCTTCTCACCCACCTTGCGCGGCGGCGCGGCCAGCGGCTCGTCGAGCAGCCGGTTCTCCTCGTCGAGGTAGGCGACGCGCTCCTGCTCCTTGAGCATGCGCCGCTCGTATTCCTGAACGCCGCAGCCCGCAGACAGGAGGGCCAGGGCCACAAGCAGCGAGACAGTGCGGTTCACCGGTGCCTCCGGGATGCTGGTCGTTCGGTCGGATGTTCATTCATTATCAGGTGAGCGGGGGGAACGCCAGGGCGGGTTGCCTTCCGGGGAGGCGGCGATGAAGCAGCTCACCATCGTGGTCAAGCCGTTCCGCGCCGAGGCGGTGCTGCAAACCATCGCCGGCCTGGAGGTGGTCGCCTGCGTCGTCCGCGAGGCCAAGGGCTACAGCCGGCAGAAAGGCTACCTCGACCGCTATGCTGGGAGCGAATACAGCATGGCCTTTTTGCCGAAGGTGGAAATCAGCGTCTGGGTCCACGACGAACAGGCGGAAGAGGTGGCCGACCGCATCGCCAAAACGGCCCGCACCGGGCGCATCGGCGACGGCAAGATTTTCGTGGTCGAGATGGGCTGGCCGGACGTGATTGAGTTCTGAGCCGGCAGGGCGTGCTCCGCATGCCGGGCGATTGCAATCCGGCATGCGGAGCATGCCCTGCCGGTCACACTTCCTCCACCCTCAGCGGCAGCTTTACCGTGAAGGTTGATCCCTTGCCGACCAGGCTCTCGACGCGGATGCGGCCGTGGTGCTGCTCGATGATCTGGCGGCAGACGCTCAGCCCCAGGCCGGTGCCGCCGTGGCCGTGCTCGTCCGGCTCCTTGGTCGTGTAGAACGGCTCGAAGATCAGCCGCAGCCGCTCCGGCGGGATGCCGGTGCCGGTGTCGCTGATGCGGATCTCCACCATCTGCGTGCGCGGGTTGGTGCGGACGTCGAGGGTGAGCCGGCCGCCGCGCGGCATCGCCTGGCGGGCGTTGATGATCAGGTTCAGCAGTACCTGTTCGAGCTGGGCTGGCACCACCGGGGCGTGCGGCCGGCCCTGGAAGCGCTTCTCGACCTGCACGCGGTGCTTGCTCAGGTCCTTGTCACACAGCACCAGCACCTCTTCCACCAGGGCGACGATGTCGGCGTCCTCGCGCTGGGTGGAGGTGTTGCGGGCGAAGCCGAGCATGCTGTGGATGATGGTGGCGGCGCGCTGGCTGCCCTTGAGGACGCGCTCGATGGCCTGGTTGCGGGCGGCGGGGTCCTGCTCGCGGAGGGCGAGCTTGGCGTAGTTCATGATGGTGGTCAGGATGTTGTTGAACTCGTGGGCGACGCTGGAGGCCAGGGCGCCCACGCTGCTGAGGCGCTGGGCTTGCAGGAGTTGCTGGCGCAGCTGTTCGGTTTCGGACTCGGGGGTGGAAACCATCACGTCCTCGCCGGTCATGGGGTCGCCTCCTGGCCTGTCCGGCCGGGGTCTGGGGAGTGGGGCCGTGCCGGCGGGGCTGCGGGCGGGGTGGCCCTTGAGGGGGCGCCGGCTTGCGGGTGGCCACGACTTGGTATCGACCGCCCCCGGCCGGCCTCTTCATCGGAACTCCTTGCATGTCAAGCCATTAAGCGGGGGAATGGCGCGGCGGCCGGGGGCTGCGGCCGGGGCGCGGGATGAAGGGCCGGCGCAACCGCCGCCCGACGGGGGAAGGCAGCGGCGCGGGGGCAAGGGCCGGGGCGCTTGCCCGGCTTGCGGCGCCTGCTTGGCTTGACCCGGCCTGGCCCCATGTGGCAGCCTCGGAAGGCATGGGCGAGCACCTTTCCCTCCTGCGTCCGGACAAGTTGGCCGGCACCCGGCCGTCGGACCCGTTCTTCGCGGCCACGCTGGACCTGCTGCGCCGCGGCGACACGCTCGGCGTCAACCAGCTCGAATCGCCCGCCATGCGCCACCTGCTCATCCAGCTGCGGCCGCGCGGCGTCGAGGACGTGGCCCAGGCGCTGGCGCTGATCCGGCCGGCCGCCGCGTCGGTCGGGGCGAAAGAAACCTTCGTCCGCCGCCGCCGCGGCCTGGAACTGGTGCGCTGTTTCCACCCCCGCCTCGCCGCGGTGCTGGACGACACCGAAGGGCTGATGCTCTACGAGGACGACGCCCTGCGCGTGCTGCAAACCCTGGCCGGCATGACGGCGTCGGAGGCCGACCACTTCCGCAAGGCCATCAGCAAGCACCGCACCGAGGCCGAGGCGAGGGCGCTGGCGGAGAAGTTCCTGGCCGCCTGCGCCGCCCGCGGGGTGTCGCGCGCCGCCGCGGAAGAAGTGTGGGGGCAGCTGGCCAAGTTCAACCAGTACTCGTTCTGCAAGAGCCACGCGGTCAGCTACGGCCTGATCGCCTGGAAGGCCGCCGCCCTGAAGGCCCACTACCCCGGCCCGTTCTGGACCGCCGCCCTGAACAACAACCAGGGCATGTACCCGCGGCGGGTCTACGTCGAGGCGGCCAAGCGCGCCGGCATTCCCTTCCGGCTGCCGTGCGCCAACCGCTCCGCCGACACCTTCACCTGGGAGGGCGACGCCATCCGCGTCGGCCTGGGCGCGGTCGCCACGCTGAGCGAGGAACTGCGGGCGGCCATCCTCGGCGAGCGGCAGCGCGGCGGGCCGTACCGCGACCTGGCGGACTTCCGGCGGCGGGTGCGGCCGGGGCCGGAGGCGCTGGCGGTGCTGACCCGCGCCGGGGCGCTGGACTTCACCGGGCTGCCGCGGCCGGCGCTGTTCCTGGAGGCCGACCTGCAAGACCGCGCGGGCGGCCCCGCGGAGGAGTTGTTCGGCCACGACCCGGTGCCAGACTGGTCGCCGGCCGACTACCCGGCGCGGCGCCGGCTGCGCGACGAGTGGGACCTGCTGGGCTTCGTCGTGGGGCCGCCGCTGATGGCACTGTTCCGGCCTGGATTGCCAGAGGGGCTGGCCACGAGCCGCGACCTGGCCGCACGGCGCGGCCGGTGCGTGCAACTTGCCGGCCTGACGGCTACCGCCCGACAGACGCCGACCGTTGACGGCCGCACCATGCAGTTCGTGACGCTGGAAGACGAGTGGGGGTTGATTGAGGTGACGCTGTTCCCCGGCACCTGCCCGCCGCTGCCGCGCTTGCGGCTGGGGCCGTACCTGGTGAGCGGGACAGTCGAGGATCAGTACGGCGTCTGCACGGTGACGGCGGAGCGCTTCGAGCTAGCGGAGCTGGACGCCGGCGCCCGCCCGGCCGTCGCCCCGCGCGCCGCGGGCTGAGGATGGCCGCGGCAGGGCAGGCTGTGCATGCCGGGGGCAAACTGCGACCATCAACGCCTCATCACAACCAATCTCACACCGCCACCGCCTTGCCCGTCCGCACCGACTGGCACTCCTTGTGGCACAGCACTAGCGCGTCGCGGGCCAGCTTGCCGCTGAGCAGGTCCGGCTCCTTCCCCGCCCTCACGCCGTCCACCGCCGCCTGCAATTCCGCCGTGAACGCCGTCGTCGCCTCGTCGCCGCCCTGCAGCTTCACCGGCTTCGCCTTGCCGTCCGGGCCGAGCAGCGTCAGGGGCGCCGTGCCGGACTCGTACACCAGCGTCGCCCGCTCCAGGTAAATCTCGTAGCCGTGGACGAACGGCCGGCCGGCCTGGGCGATGGCCCCGCTGGAGCAGGAGATCGCCGGGCCGCCCTCGCCGTAGAGGTACTGCGTCGTCAGGTAATCGACCGCGCCGCCCTTGCCGACCACGCCGGAGGAGAACACCCGCCCCGGCACCCCGGCGACCAGGCCGATGAAGTGCGTGTCGTGGATGTGCAGGTCGATGGCCGGGCCGCCGGTCTTGGCCGCGTCGCCGATGTCCGCCGACCAGTCCGGCCGGGAGATGACCCGCTTGAAGTGGCCGCCGAGCAGCCTGCCGTACCTGCCGCCGCGGACCGCCTCGGCCGCGTAGGCGAACTCGGGGAAGAACGGCAGCACGTGGGCCACCAGGAGCAGCTTGCCCGCCCGGCCGGCCTCCTTGACCATCGCGTCGGCGTCCTTTGCCTCCAGGGCGATGGCCTTCTCGACGAGGACGTGCTTGCCGGCCCGCAGCGCCGCGATGGCGGTCGGCGGGTGCAGGTGCGTCGGGTTGCACACGTCCACGAGGTCGATGTCCGGGTCGGCGAGGAGGTCGTCGAGGGCGGCGTACTTTTTGACCCCGGACAGGTCCATTCTGGTGCCGGGCGGGCCGAAGTTGCCGCGGATGCCCCGCCAGTCGCCGGCGAGCTTCTTCGGGTCGCGGCTGCAGACGGCCGTGACGCGGGCGCCCTTGAGCTTGCCGGCGGCGAGGTAGTGGATCATGCCCATGAAGCCGATCCCGACCAATCCGATGCGGACCATTTTCAGCGTCCCTCTCCCGGCATGGCGTCTGTTTTTTCCTGTTTCGGCTTACCAGCCGCCGCGCCGTTGGCAAGGGAAAAACGGAAAATCCCCGTCCGCAGCACGCCCCACCCCTCTCACGCCGCCCGGCGCACAGGGGCTTTCGCACCCAGCACCCCGTCGAGGTAAGCGAACAACTCCTCCGCGAAGCGCCGCTTGTTGAAGCGCTCGGCGTGGCGCCGCAGCGCCGCCGGGTCAAAATCCCCGGCGCGGGCCTCGAACGTCCGCACCGCGTCGGCCAGGCAGTCCGCCGTCTGCTCCGAGAACCACAGGCCCGTCGGCTCGTGCCGGCCGCCCGGCGGCACCACGGTTTCCGTCGCCCCGCCCCGGCCGAAGGCGATTACCGGGGCGCCGCAGGCCATCGCCTCCACCGGCACGATGCCGAAGTCCTCTTCGCCGGGGAACAGCAGCGCCCGGCAGCGGCGCAGGTGGTCGCGGATCGCCGCGTCGGGTTGCCAGCCGAGGAACCGCACCGCCGGCCCCGCCAGCGACCGCAGCCGGGCCTCGTCCTGCCCGCTGCCGATCACCACCAGCGGCCGGCCCAGCCGCCGGCACGCCTCCACCGCCAGATCGATCCGCTTGTATGGGGCGAACGCCGACACGACCAGGTAGTAATCCTCGCGCGGCACCGGGGCAGGGCAGTAGAAATCGGTATCAACCGGCGGGTAGATCACCGTGCTGTCGCGGCCGTAGCACTCGGCGATGCGGCGGCGCACCTCCTCGCTGATGGCCAGGAAGTGCGTCACCCGCGTGGCCGTGCGCCGGTCCCAGTCGCGCAGCATCCTCAGCAGCCGGTCCACCAGGCGGGCCTTCACGCCGCGGACCCGGCCGGCGAAGTAGGCTTCGCGCATGTGCCAGGCGTAGCGCATCGGCGTGAAGCAGTAGCAGACGTGCGGCACGCCCTGCGGCGGGCGGGCGGCCTTGGCGACGCAGTGGCTGAAGCTCACCACCAGGTCGCAGGGCGGCAGCCGCCACGCCTCCGCGGCCAGCGGCAGCACCGGGAGCAGGTAGCGGTAATAGCGGTGGACGCCGGGCAGGAGTTGCAGCAGGCTCGTCGCGGGGGCGAGGGCCTCGATGGCGTCGGAGACGCTGCCCTTGCGGTGCAGCAGGGTGAACAGCCGGGCGTGCGGCCAGCGGCGGCAGGCGACCTCCAGGCATTTCTCGCCGCCGCGCATCCCCGTCAGCCAGTCGTGGACCAATGCCACCCGCGGGGAACCGTTTGCGTCCATGCGCTCTCCTCCTCGGCGGGAGTGTAACCGGCCGGCGTTTTTCGGCAAAGGCGAGGTTGCCGCGTCGGAATCCGTTGGTCCCCGGCCGCCGCCGCCGGTAAGCTGACCGTGTCGCTTCCCCCGTTGTCCGCCCAGGGAGAACCACCATGACCGCCCGAACCCTCGCGGGGGCCGCCCTGCTGGCCGGCGTCGCCCTCGCCGCGCTGGCCGCCGCCGCCCCCGCCCCGACGGACGCCGTCGAGAACGTCAAGGAACGCGCCGGCTTCATCCCCCAGCGCAAGTATCAGCCCGTCCCCGGCAAGGCGGTCGGCGTCCTCGTCGCCGACGTCGTGCCCATGATGGGCCAGGAAGGCCGCTCCGGCCCGCCCGACGCCTTCGGCTTCAGCCGCGGCGGCGGCAGCTACAACTGGGTCTACGTCCCCGTCAAGGACAAGCCGCTCATCACCAACTTCCGCGTCAAGGCGGGGGAGAAGGGCGACCAGGAAAAGGTCTACCCCAGCCTGAGCCTGGCCAACGCCCAGACGGTCAAGCAGTGGAACGTGCCGGGCGGCAACGTGCTGGTGGAGGTGGAAGTTTGCGACGGCCTCGGCGCCCCGGCCGGCGAGGGCTTTGTCGCCACGAAGATGAAGGTGGTCGAGGGGACCAAGGATTACCCGCTCAAGGTGGCCGACGTATTGCAACAGATGCGGAAGCGCTACCAGACGTGGCGCACGGAGCACCAGAGGGACCTCGACGCGGCCTTCGCCGAGGCGAAGACGAACGCCATCAAGGACGAGAAGCCGACCGGCCCGCGGGAGACGAACGATCTGGTGTACGTCTCCTGGCTGCCGGACAAGGAGCGGCTGGTCGTCCGCTTCCGCACGAAGGTGACGGACGGCGCCTACAAGTACACCGACGGCGGCGCGTTCGACCGGCCGCTGCCGCCGGGCGGGTTTGGTCGCCGGCCACCGCCGCGGCCGTTCAAGGTGCGCTACGGCACCACGTTCGGCATCGAGTACGGCATGGCCTACGAGGTGTCGAAGACCGGCACGGTGGAAAAGACGCTGGCGCTGCCGGCGAAGGCTTTCAAGGAGGTGCTGCCGCCGCCGCCCGGCGCGGTGAGGGGCGGCCCGGTGCCGCTGCCGCCCAGGAAGCCGTAGGACCTCGCGGAGGAAGGGGCGGCCGCCGGGCCGCCCCTTCTTTTTGCACCCGGATTCGTGCGAGCCTCGGCGCGCGGATTGCCTTTTCGCATGAGTCAGGGGGGTGTCGGCCCGGCGGGGATCAACCCCGCCGCTCGCAAGTGGTCAAGGCGGGCCAAGAGGTCAAGGCGGGCCGCCGGGTTGATCCCGGCGGCCCGGCCCGCCCGCTCCAGCTCCCACCGAGGGCGGCCCATGCCCCGCGCCGGCCAGATCCGCGTTGGCACCTCCGGCTGGATGTACCGCCACTGGCGCGGCCCGTTCTACCCGCCGGGGCTGCCGGTCGCCCGCTGGTTCGCCCACTACGCCCAGGCGTTTGACACCGTATGGTCAACGCCGCCGTGCCGTGAGCGCGGTCGAGGTAGGGCATGTTCCGCATGCCGGCCGCGCTCGTGCCGGGAGGGGCTGGCATGCGGAGCATGTCCTACCGTGACACCCCTCGCGCCGGACGCGCCGGTGCGCCCCTGGCCAATCACCCATCGGCCTGCTACATTTACGGTTTCATTGGACACAGGCCGCCTGGCGGGAGCCGACGATGTACGCAGTGTTTGCAGACGGATCACACCAGTACAAGGTGCAGGAGGGCGAGCGGGTCGTGGTCGATTACCGGGACGTGCCGGTGGGGGCGCGGCTGGAGTTCACCAGCGTGCTGCTCTACCAGAGCGGCGACGACACCCGCATCGGCCAGCCGCTGGTGGAGGGCGTGCGCATCCTCGCCGAGGTGGTCGGCCACCCGTCCACGAAGGTGTACGTGCAGAAGTTCCGCCGCCGGAAGAACGTTCGCCGCCTGAAGGGCCACCGCCAGCCGTACACCGAGGTGCAGATCCGCTCGATCCTCCTGCCCGGCCAGGAGCCGCCCGCCGAGGCACCGACCAGCCAGGCCCCCGCGCCCGCCCCGGAAGCGCCGGCCCCCGCCGGCCAGACGCCGGCCCCGGCCGCGACGTAGCGGTTGACGCCGTTCTCCCTCCCGCCTTATAGTCCGGGTCCGTTAGTCGGCACGCGGCCGGCGAACCGGCAAGGAGGCGGACGTGGCAGGGACGCTCTGGCGGCGGCTGTTCCGCGGCGTGCGGCGGCTCCGGCAACAACCTTACTGGGAACACTTCGCCGGGCCAGGCTGGGCCGACCGCATCCTGTCCGTCCCCGTCAGCGACCGCTTCCACGCCAAGCAGGGGCGCTCCGTCGGCCGACTCATACTGGAGGCGGGCGGCCGGCGGCTGGTCGTCTACCTCAAGCGGCACTACCGGCTGCCGGGGCGCGACGGCCTTCTGGCGGCCCTGTGGCCGGGTCGCGGCCGTTCGCCGGCGCTGCACGAGTGGGAGCACCTCGAATGGGCGCGGGCGGAAGGCTTGCCCGTGCCCACCGCCGCCGCCGCCGGGGAGTTCATCGGCCCGTGGGGCCGGCTGCAGAGCTTCCTGGCGGTGGAAGAGCTGACCGGCATGCTCCCCCTGCACGAGGCCGTCCCGCTCGCCGCGGGCCGACTACCCGCCGACGCCTTCCGCCGGTGGAAGCATGGCCTGGCGGCGGAGATGGCCCGCATCGCCCGCGCCCTGCACGACCGCCGCCGCTTTCACAAGGACCTGTACCTCTGCCACTTCTACATCGCCGAGGCCGACACCGGCCGGCTGCCTGACTGGCGCGGCCGCGTCTGGCTCATCGACCTGCACCGCCTCGGCCATCACCCCTGGGCCGCCGCCTGGTGGCTGGCCAAGGACCTGGCCCAGCTGCTCTATTCCTCGGACGTGCCCGGGGTGACGGCGCGCGACCGGCTGGCGTTCTGGCGCGCCTACTGGCAGGGCCGGCGGCCGCCGTGGTGGGTCCGCTGGGCGGTGCGCGCCCGCGCCTGGGGCTACGGGCGGCACGGCGCGGCCCGGAAGAAGGGACCGCCCCGGCGGGCGGCGTAGTGCGGCGTCAGGCGGCGATGGGGAGAACCCCCTGGCCTGAAACGCTGACCGCCGCGGGAAAGGCCCCCGCCACTGCCTCCTCGACCCGTTCAATCACCTCCGCCGCCGACACCTCTCCCATGCAGACATGACCGTGCCGGCAGCGGCGCAGCGAGCGCAGGTAGCACGGCGAGCAGGGGACGCCCGACCGGACGACGGCGTGCGGCTGGCCGTAAGGGCCGACCCACAGCGGGTCGGTCGGGCCGAAGACGGCGACCACGGGCCGGCCGAGCGCCACGGCCAGGTGCATCGACCCCGAGTCGTTGGTGACGCAGACCGCGGCCCGGCGCAGGAGGGCGGCCAGCTCCGGCACCGTGGTCCGGCCGGACAGGTCGCACGCCGCGGGGCAGGCATCCGCCACCGCCCGGCAACGGTCGCGCTCCTTCGCCGACCCGGCGAGCACCACGCCGCGCCCGGTCGCGTGCAGGTGCCGGGCCACCGCCGCGAACCCGTCCACGCGCCAGTGCTTCGTTTCCCACACGGTGCCGGGGACCAGCACGGCGAACGGCCGGCCCGCCACCCCCCCCTCTTCCAGCAATGCCGCGGCCCGTGCTTCCGCCCCTCCCGGCAGGGGGATGCGGAAGTCCGGCGGCGATTCGTCCAGGGCCAGCAACTTGCCCAACCACAGGTAACGGTCCACGGCGTGGGCGTCGAGCGTCGGCACGGGGATGCGGTGGGTGTACGCCAGCCAGGCCCCCTCGCGCGCCCCGGTCCAGGCGTGGCGGAAGGCCTCCGCCGGCAGGCCGCGCGGGTTGGCCCGCGCCGCCGGCCCCGGCCGGTCAAAGCCGACGCGGGCCGGCGCCCCGCTGGCCAGGCAGAACAGCGCCGAGCGGAACTGCCCGTGCAGGTCCACGACCAGCTCGTACCGCGCCCGCCGCAGCGCCCGCACCATCCCCCACAGGCCGGCCGCCGCCGACCGGCCCCGCCGCAGGTCGCCCCACTCCTGCCGGGCGAACAAGACCGGGGCGGACAGCGCGGGGTGGTGTCGCACCAGCTCCGCCAGGGGAGGCGTCAGCAGCCAGTCGATCCGGGCCGACGGGTAGCGGGCGCGGAGCTTGACGAGGACGGGCAGGGCGTGAATGACGTCGCCCAGTGCCGAGGGCTTGATGAGCAGGATGCGCTTGAAGGGCCGGGAGCGGAGGGACGACAGGTTCACGGCACGAAAGCCCTCCCCAACCCGACCGGGCCGCAGCCGGCACCTCCTCGACCAGGGGGGCGGGAGAATAATGGTCCCGGCAGCCGGTGTCAACGGCGGGCCGGCGCCCTAATCAGCCCTGCGAAGGGGCGGCGCCTGGGGGCGTTGCCGTGGCTAAGATGGGGTTGCCGCCCACGTGTCCGACGGAGATCAACCGCTTTTTTCCCGGCACCAAACGCCCGGAAAGTGCGCGTTAATTCGGCATTGGCGCGCCCCGGACATCTTGACGCAGCCGGCGATGGGGCAAGCAGTCGCGCCGAAAAAATGGCCGCCGGAAGCCTATTTCCCCCGGCGTTAGTCCATTATTGGCTCCGGCTTTGTCTGGCCGTTTGTTTACCAGAATGCGTATGGGGTTGTGCCCTTGCTGGCGCTGCCTCCGCCATACCTGTTCTGCCCCGCCAACACCCGGAGGGTCATTTCCTCCCGTTGTCGCCGGCCCCGCCGCGTTGCCTTTCCTCCCCGCCTCTCCCATAATGGCACCGTTCGTCGCCCGACCGCATCCCAGCCACCGGGGGAACGCCGATGTCCCTGCGCCACGCCGCCCGCCTCACCGCCGTCGTCCTCCTCTGCCTGCCGGCCGCCGCCCCGGCCAACTCCTCCAACAGCCTCCTCGACGTCTCGCCCGACGGCAAACGCCTGCTCGTCGCCAACCCCGACAACGGCACCGTCAGCGTCGTCGATACCGAAGCGCGGAAGGTGCTGCACGAGATCGCCGTCGGCGACAAGCCCGAGGGCGTTACCTGGGTCGGCAACGGGCCGCTCGCCGTCGCCACCGCCTTCCGGGACGATGCCGTGGTCTTCTTCGACGCCGGCGCCGGCCGCGTCGTCAAGAAGCTGCCCGTCGGCGACGAGCCGTATGGCATCGTCGCCAACAGGGCCGGCACCCGCGCCTGGGTCGCGCTCGACTACCCCGGCAGCGTCGTCGAGATCGACCTGAAAGAGCAGAAGGTCCTCCGCACGCTGAGGGTCGGCGCGTTCACCCGCGGCCTCTGCCTCTCCGCCGACGAAAGCCGGCTCTACGTCGCCGAGTTTTACACCGCCACCCTGCACGCGCTCGATCTGAAGAGCGGTAAGGTCGTCGATAGCTGGAAGGGCAACGCCAACGACAACCTTTGCCGGCACGTCGTCGCTTCCGGCCGGCGGCCCAAGGCGTACCTGTCGCACCTGCGCTCGCGGATCGAGGTGGTCCACGGCGACGGCTCCATCTTCCCCATGCTGGCGGTGTGCGACCTGGTGCCGCCCAACGGCCAGCGCCGCCGCGCGGGCATCATGCTCGACTCGTACAACGGCAGCTTCGGCAACGTCGTCTGCAACCCCTGGGAGGCCGACCTGTCGCCCGACGGCAAGCGGCTGTACACGATCTACGCCGGCACCAACGACATGAACGTCTCCACCGTCCTCGACGACGACTACAAGGAGATCGAGGCGGTCCGCGGCCTGGTGCGGGTCGGCCGCAACCCGCGGGCGGTCCGCGTCAGCCCGGACGGCAAGGCGGTCTACGTCTGCAACGCGATGGACTTCTCGGTCAGCATTCACGACGCCGACCTGCGGAAGCTCGGCGAGGTGAAGGTCTGCGCCCCGGCGAAGACGCCGGAGTGGGTGACGGGCAAGGTGCTGTTCAACACGGCCCTGCGGCCGATGACCGCGCGGCGCTGGATCGCCTGCTCGTCGTGCCACCCGGACGGCTTCAGCGACGCCCGGGTGTGGCACAACCCGGAGGGGCTGCGGAAGACGCCGGCGCTGTTCGGCCTGGCCCACACCTACCCGCTGCACTGGTCGGCCGACCGGGACGAGGTGCAGGACTTCGAGTACACGATCCGCGGCAAACTGATGCAGGGCCAGGGCTTCCTCGGCCGCGGCACCAAACCGAAGCTCGGCTTCGAGCCGGTCGAGCTGGAGGAAACGACCGGCGGCCGCAACAAGGACCTGGACGCCCTCGCCATCTACACGAACTCCTTCGAGTTCACCCTGTCGCCGCACATCCCGGCGCCGGGCAAGCTCTACCCCGAGGCGGAGCGCGGCCGGAAGCTGTTCTTCAGCAAGGAGGTCGGCTGCGCCAGCTGCCACCGCGGCCCGTACTACACCGACAGCACCTTGAAGAAGCCGTTCAACCTGCACGACGTCGGCACCGGCGGCGACGACAAGGGCGAGAAAATGGGGCCGAAATATGACACGCCGACCCTGCTGGGCGTCTACCGGACCGCGCCGTACCTGCACCACGGCAAGGCGAAGACGCTGCGCGACGTGCTGACCACCTGCAACAAGGGCGACAAGCACGGCAAGACGAGCCACCTGAAGCCGGCGGAGGTCGATGACCTGGTGGCGTTCCTGAAGTCGCTGCCCTACGAGATGCCGCCGGCCGAGACGCCGAACACCGTCAAGTACCGGCTGGAGCCGAAGAAGAAGTAGCCGGCGGGCAAGGTTCCCCCCGAAGTCGGCCGGCCACGGCAAGCCCGCCGTGCCCCCCTGATGATCGCACGGGCGCCGGGCGGGGCCTTCAAGCCCGGCTGGAACGGCGCGAAGGGGCGGGCCCACATTACCTCGCTCGGCGAGGACCTCAAGCCGACGGGCGCCGACATCGTTGTGTCGGACCCGCAGCTGCGCGGCCGGGCGGTGAACGACCACGGGACCGTCCTACCCCTGGCCTTCCAGCCCCCCTGATGGACCCTATCTGCAGGTGCCGATGATCGTGACCAACCGGGCCTGCACCTCACCGACCTGGCCGCCGGAGCTGACCGGTGAATTCCCGTTGCGAGACAACCGCCATGCCACGCCGCTTCCTGCTCACCCTCGCCGCCGCGGCCCTCGCCGCCCCGCTCGCCGCGGCCGCCGACCGGCCCAACCTCGTCGTCCTGATGACCGACGACCAGCGCCACGACGCCCTGAGCTGCGCCGGCAACAAGGTCCTGAAGACCCCCAACCTGGACCGCCTCGCCCGCGAGGGGATGCGCTTCCGCAACGCCTTCGTCACCAACTCGCTGTGCGCCCCGAGCCGGGCCACCGTGATGACCGGCCTGTACTCCCACGCCCACGGCGTCCGCGACAACACGGCCAGGCGGCCCGACGTGCCGCTCTCCATCCCCTTCGTCTCCGACCTGCTTCGCCGGGCCGGCTACGAGGTCGCCTTCTGCGGCAAGTCGCACGCCCGGAGCGCCTTCCGCGACCGCAAGTGGGACTATTACTTCGGCTTCCAGGGCCAGGGCAACTACCTCAAGCCCGTCCTCGCCGAGGGGACCGACGGCAAGGACAAGCTGTACCCCGGCTGGATGGACGACGTGGTCGCCGAGAAAGCCATCGGCTGGCTGAGGCAGAAGCGCGACAAGCCGTTCGCCCTGTTCCTGTTCTTCAAGGCGCCGCACCGCAGCTGGCTGCCGCCGCCGCGGCACAGGACCCTGTTCGCCGACACGGCCATCCCGAAGCCGGCCCTGTGGGACGCCGACCGCAAGGCCAAGCCGTCGGCCTTCTGGAAGGCGGACAACGTCATCGGCAACTTCAAGGACGTGCCGGACCTCGACACCTTCCTCAAGGGCTACTACCGCTGCCTGACCGGCGTGGACGACAACGTCGGCAAGCTGCTGGCGGCCTTGAAGGAGGCCGGCAAGCTGGACGACACGGCGGTGCTGTTCACGTCGGACAACGGCTTCTTCGCCGGCGAATGGCGGGCGTTCGACAAGCGCTTCATGCACGAGCCGTCGATCCGGGTGCCGCTGTTGGTGCGCTACCCCAGGCGGGTCAAGCCGGGGCAGGTGTGCGACCGCATGGTGCTGAACGTGGACATCGCCCCGACGCTGCTGGACCTGGCCGGCGCCGAGGTGCCGAAGGCGATGCACGGCCGGAGCTGGGTGCCGCTTTTGAAGGACCCGAAGGCGGGGTGGCGGAAGGACTGGCTGTACGAGTATTACGAGTACCCCGGCCCGCACAGCGTCCGCAAGAACCGGGGCGTCCGCACCGAGCGCTACAAGTACATCCACTACTACGAGGAGCCGCAGGAGCACGAGCTGTACGACCTGGAGAAGGACCCCGAGGAGCGCGAGAACCTGTACGGCAGAAAGGGGTACGAGGAGCTGACGAAGCAGCTGCAAAAGCGGCTGGAGGAGCTGCGCAAGGAAACGGGGGACCGTTAGCCGCTGCCCGTTCCGCGGCTGATGCCGAGCCACCCAAATCCGCCGCTGGGAAGGTAAATCGGCGCTTTGTCTGGCAGTCGGTAATGCCCTCTTCCTGTTCGGCCCAGCGCCAGGAGCGACTTGCAATGCGCTGATGAGCCTCGGCAGGCGCCGGGCGGCCCCTAAGCCCCTGGCCGGGGTTAGGTAGCGCTTGGGGGTTTGTAGCCGCAGGCTTCCGCCTGCGGCGGATCGCCGCCCCGCCGCAGGCGGAAGTCTGCGGCTACAACCTGATAAACAATTCCGACCGCGTGCTTAGAGCGACCTCCGTCTTCCCTCCAGGTAATCGCTCACCACCTGGAGATGATTGAACGCCGCCTCCCGGTCGGGGTCGCCGTCTTTCTCCAGGCTCCAGAGGAACGCCGAGTCGAGCGAGCGCTTCAAGTCCGTCGCCTTCAGGAGGCCCAGGTCGCAAAGGAACTGAAGGTCTTGCCGGTCCTGGGGGCGGAAGGTCTTGAGCTTGGTGGCGGCCAGGTCATGCGGCTCCAGCTTCCAGAGACGGATCACGTTCCAGCCGCCCGGCACCGGCTGGCAGCGCGTGCGGAACCACTGGGGGACGGGCGGCAGGCCCTGCGGCACCGCGTCCAGATAAAGCCCCAGCCGCTCGGCGTTGGGCGTGCCTTTGCCGAACAGCTCCAGTGCCCTGTCCTCCAGCCGCTGCTCCCGCATCCAGATGATGTCGAAATCGCGGGTGCTCACGAC
>Ga0070740_10002843_pt1 | contig 19338 bp, 15 predicted proteins | sample Coa_R2_FD_67286 | JGI IMG/M metagenome (GOLD analysis project Ga0070740, IMG submission 67286) | Surface soil microbial communities from Centralia Pennsylvania, which are recovering from an underground coalmine fire - Coalmine... | ecosystem: Environmental > Terrestrial > Soil > Unclassified ...
CATTTGAAGTAGAGAGTGCTCTAAAAGAACATCCGGCAGTTGCGGAATCTGCTGTTATCGCCAGTCCCGATGAAATGCGCGGCGAAATCGTTAAAGCCTGCATTGTACTCGCTCCTGGCTACGACCCATCGCCTGAACTAGCTGATGAACTCAAAGAGCATGTTAAGAGAGTCACGGCTCCTTATAAATACCCGCGTGAGATAGAATTTATGGACAGCTTGCCTAAAACTATCTCTGGCAAGATTCGTCGGGTAGAACTCCGCGAACGCGAAAGACAGCAAAAAGCTGGTCAATAGCGCCCGGTTATCTACAGCAAAAGTGGGATTGCCTGACGAGCGGCCAGACAACCCCACTTACAGTATTGTGTTATGCTGCTTGTAACCACTCCCTTAGTTCATTGATGAGATTACGGAGGTCCTTATGCAATGGAATACAAATTTTGGTAGGTGGGATGGGCAAAGGCGGCCTGGTCCAATCTCTTCGGTCCCTGGGTGATGGGCGCGGCGATGTTTATTCAGGACGCGCGTGGTAAGTTTAACGCGATTGAGACGCTGGAGATGCTGCATACGTATCCCATTACGACGCTGTGCGCGCCCCCGACGGCTTATCGCATGATGGTGCTGGAGGAGCCGATCGCCTATCTCAAGGCGAATCCGCCGAAGGCTCTGCGGCACTGTGTTGGCGCGGGCGAACCTTTGAATCCAGAGGTGATCAAGATCTGGGAGCAAGTTACCGGGCTGACGATTCGCGATGGCTATGGCCAGACGGAGACGGTGCTGCTCTGCGGCAACTTCCCGCCTCTGCCGGTCAAGCCGGGCTCGATGGGCAAGCCCTCGCCCGGCTTTGAGGTCAGTATCATCGATGATGATGGCAACGAGCTGCCGCCTAATAAAGAGGGCGATATCGCCGTGAAGGTGAAACCTCAGCGCCCCATCTGGATGTTCAAGGAGTACTGGCGCAATCCCGAAGCGACTGCGAACTGTATACGCGGCGATTGGTACATTACCGGCGATCGCGCCTACAAGGATGAGGAGGGCTACTTCTGGTTTGTCGGGCGCGCCGACGATGTGATTATCAGCGCGGGCTATCGCATTGGTCCGTTCGAGGTTGAGAGCGCGCTCAAGGAGCATCCGGCGGTTGCGGAGTCGGCGGTCATCGCTGCCCCGGACGAGATGCGCGGCGAGATCGTCAAGGCTTGCGTGGTCCTGGCTCCCGGCTACGATCCCTCGCCCGAGCTGGCCGACGAGCTCAAGGAGCACGTGAAAAAGGTCACGGCCCCCTACAAATACCCGCGCGAGATCGAGTTTATGGAGAGCCTGCCCAAGACGATCTCCGGCAAGATTCGCCGCGTGGAGTTGCGTGAACGCGAGCGCCAGCGCCAGAAACTGGCAGGCCAGTGATAGATATGGCAGGCGGCGCGGGGGACCAGGAGACGGTCCCGTGAGGTAAAACGTTCATGAATATTCTTATCATTGGCTGCGGCGTCTCCGGCCTGACGACGGGCCTGGCTCTGCTCGACGCGGGCTATGAGGTGACGATCTGGGCCAGGGACTTGCCGCCCGCGACGACCTCGAATGTTGCGGCGGCGGTCTGGTATCCCTATAAAGCCTACCCGGCTGAGCGGGTGACTGCCTGGGGCGAGTATGCGCTGCGCAAGTTTAAGCAGCTTCAGGCCGATCCGGCGAGCGGCATTTTCCTGACGCACGTGCTTGAACTGAGGCCCGCGCCATCTCCCGATCCCTGGTGGACTCCAGCGGTGGAGGATTTTCGCCACGCCTCCGCTGAAGAATTGCCTCCCGGCTATCCAGATGGCTTTCTCTTCGAGGCTCCGGTCATTGATACGAACGTCTATATGGACTATCTGGTGCGCACCTTTCAGGCGCGAGGCGGCCAGCTTGCGCGCCGTGCAGTCTCGAACCTGGCAGAGGCGTTCGCGGCGTGTGATACCGTCGTGAACTGTAGTGGTCTGGGTGCGCGCGAACTGGTCGGGGATCGCGACCTGCGGCCCGCGCGCGGTCAGGCTATACGTGTCAGGCCCAACGGTTTCCGCCGCGTGCTGATCGACGAGGAGGGGCTGAACAGCCTTGCCTACATCGTGCCGCGCACGCGCGATATCGTGCTCGGCGGCACCTTTGAGGAGGGTGAGGAGAGCACGGAAATCGATCCCGCGACAACCGGCGCGATCCTGCGCCGCTGCGCCGCGCTCGCCCCGATCTTCTCTGCGATTACCGCTGAGGATATCTTACAGGTTGTGTGCGGACTGCGCCCCGTGCGTTCGACCGTGCGCGTCGAGGCCGAGCGGATCGCGCCAGCTCGCTTGCTTGTCCACAATTACGGGCACGGAGGTGCGGGCATTACCCTCTCCTGGGGCTGCGCCGCCGAGGTCGTGAAGCTGCTCGCTGAGGCCGCTCGCGAAGCATAGGCCAGGCTGCCGATAGGTCCTACCAGAGGAGGAACCCCGTTTAGCCTGCTGAGCGGGGTTCTCTTCGTTGTATAAAAATAGAGAATACCAGAGATGGAGATACACCCTTGCAACTGAATGTCTTTTTCCTTCCCTCGGCCATTCTTCCCGCGTCGGAGCAAACGAGCGATGTCTATATTGTAATTGATCTCATTCGCGCCACTACCAGTATGGCTGTGGCGCTGGACGGTGGTGCGCGGCGCATTTTCGCGGCGAGCAGCATTGAGCAGGCGCGCGCGGCAAAGGCGCTGTATCCAGAGCGTTTGCTCTGCGGCGAGCGCAATGTGAGGCCGCTGCCGGGCTTCGACTATGGCAACTCGCCGGTCCAGTTCGCCGCCGCTGATTTGCGCGACCGCGAGCTGGTCATGACGACGACCAACGGAACGCGCGCCTTCCACGCCTGTCCTCCCGGCGCGGTCCGCCTGGCAGGCAGCCTGTATAATGGACAGGCTGTGACGCGCAAGGCGCTGGAACTGGCTCTTGAGCGCAAGGCCAGCAGCATCCACCTGGTCTGCGCGGGCGAGGAGGATACCTTTGGGCTGGACGACGCGGTGTGCGCGGGCTACCTGGTCCAGGCGCTGCAAGATCAGGCGCTTCTCTACGAGCAGGAACTTACTCTGGATGAGAGCGCCCTGGCCGCGCAGGCTTTGGCGGAGGTCTATCCCGCCCTCAGCCTGAGCGAATTTAGCAATGCGGCCCGCCAGGTGATCAAGGGCGGCCTGCCCGGCGATGTCGCGTTCTGCCTGCGTATGAATGTCAGTCAGAGCGTGGGCATCGTGGTCGGGCAGGAAGAGGCGACCGGCCTGCTGATCATCGAGCGTGCGTAAAAACGTCAGTCGAGGACTATCACTAACTTGCCAAAGTTCTCGTTCGCGCCCATCGCCGTATGGGCCGCGCCGATCTCTGCCAGCGAATACGTGCGCTCGATCACCGGCCTGACCCTCCCATCGGCCAGCAGGGGCAGCACACCGGCGGCGAAAGCGCGCGTGACCGCCAGCTTCTCCTCCAGAGTACGCGTGCGTAGCGTCACGCCTTTGAGCGAGATGCGCTTGCCCATAAGCAGGCCGATGGGCAGGGTGCCCTGCGCGCCGCCCATCGTGGCCAGAATGACCATGCGTCCCCAGTTGCCCAGCGCCTGCATGTTCTGCTCCAGATAAGCCGCGCCGATGAAGTCCAGCACGACCTGCACGCCTTGCTCGTTGGTCAGGCGTTGCACCTCGGCGGCGAAGTTCTGGGCCGGGAGCGGAAAATCCAGGCCAAGTTCGTGTGCCCGCTCCAGCTTGGCCGGGGTGCGCGAGGTGCCAAAGGTGGTCGCGCCCGCCGCCTTCGCCAGTTGGAGCGCGGCGGTGCCCACGCCACTGCCGACAGCGTGAATCAGCACGCGCTCACCCATGCTCAGGCCGGCCTGGGTGAAGAGCGCGTCATGCGCCGTCATAAAGACCTCGGGAATCGCCGCTGCCTGCACAAAATCCAGGTTCGCGGGAATCTCGACCAGCATTCCTTCGTGGGCCAGGATATACTCGGCCTGCGCGCCTCCGCCCGCCAGGCCCATCACACGCTGACCCGGCCTCCACACGCGCACCAGCGAACCCACCGCGTCCACCTCACCGGCAAATTCCAGGCCCGGAATATTCGCGGGCGAGCCTGCCGGCGCGGGATATCCTCCGGCCCGCTGGAGCAGATCGGCCCGGTTGATCCCCGAGGCCCGCACGCGCACGCGCACCTGCTCGCCTACCGGCTCCGGCGTCGCAACCTCCTGAATCTCCAGCACTTCGGGTCCGCCCGGACGCGTAATGATCGCAGCTTTCATGGTTGTTCTCTCCTCACAGAAATATAGGGGTTGTTGCTTCTATGATAGCAGCTTCTAGAGGCAACAAACAATCGTTCCTGTCTGAAGAGATTCCCCTGCCAATGGGGTGCTTGCCTTTCTCACGCACTCCACACGCGTGCGAAATGCTCCCCGCCTGTCCCGCCTTCGCCGGAGGCCAGGGCGCTGCCATCGGGCGACCAGGCCAGGGAGGCTATGGTATGAGCGCTGCCGGTGTAGGCGTAGATCTGCTGGCCGCTTTGTGAATCGCAGATAATGACCGCGCGTCCGCTGGCGGTGGCGAGATACCTGCCGTCGGGCGCCCAGGCGAGGACTCCGTTGGGAGTCGAGGGATAACTGCTGACCACCTGGCCGGTCCAGACGTTCCAGATTTCGCTGCTTCCTTGATCGACAAACGCCAGATCGCCCGCGTTGGTTGCGCTGGGGGACCAGCTTACCTCTGTTGCGGCTGAGATTGCGTGCTGGAAGATTCCGTAGCCGGATTGGGCATCCCAGGCCCGGACGCTCTGGCCATCGGCGGAGGCCACGTACCTGTTGTCGCTCGACCAGGAGATCGACGAGATGCCGTCTGTGCAGTGCGTGTCGGGGAAAGAGCTGCCCGGCGCGCTGCTCTGCACGTTCCAGATATTCACGAAACAGCGCCCATCGAAGTGCTGCGTGGCCATCGCCAGCCGGTTCCCATCGGGCGACCAGGCCAGTGCGGTCGTGCGCGTGGGCTGGCCGGACACGGGCAGGTAGGGGTAATCGGGAGAATAGCTCCAGAGTGGTCTGCCGCTGGCCGGATCGATCACCTGAATGAGATCGCTCCCAACGGCCAGATAGTGTCCGTTCGGCGACCAGGCCAGCGCGAGAATCTGCTCGTCCGGCGTCGGCGAGGCGAAGATTGGCGTGTAACTGCCGGTGGCCAGGTCCCAGAGCCAGATCCTGCCCTGCGTGCTGGCGACCAGGCGTTTGCCGTCAGGGGACCAGGCCAGCGCGGCGAAGCTGTCGGGCGAGGCCGGCGAGCGCGCGATATCCTGGCCGGGAGCGGGATAGGGATAGCCTGGAGCTGGCGTCGGACGCGTCGGCGTCGTCAACTGCGCGGGCGTGCCGGTCGCAATCGGTCGGCTCGCTGACTGCACCGGGCGAGTGAGGCGTACAATTGCCAGCAGGCTGCCAACCATAATCACCAGGAAAAGCACAGCGGCGATGGCGGCCACGCCGGGATTGGCCAGGCGCCTGCCTCTGGGCTTTGTGGTTCTGATCGCCTTGTTCTCCTGCGGTTTGAGCAGGCGCAGATGCCGCTCGCCCGGCGTGGAGGAACGTTCGGCGCTTTGCGGCGAGCCGGCCCGCTGCTCCGCCAGGCGCTCCCAGACGCGCCGCAGCGAGCGCACATTCTCCGTTCCCTCCTCGCCATAGAGGTAGCGCAGGTCGTGGATGAGCAGCAGATTCGGATCGGTCAGCGCGCGCTCCTGCTCGTCGTCATCCCCAACTGGCAAAAGCAGAGAGAGGTCCAGCCGCTCATCCACCTTTTCTGGAGCGAAAAAGTCTTCTCTATCGTACATCGTCTTCCCCTCTCTCCTCTTTCGCATAGACGGCGCGCAGGAGCTTCATCGCGCGCGAGAGCAGCATGCGGATCGCGCCTTCGCTCTTTTGCAGAACAGCCGCGATCTCAGCGCAACGCAGATCGTTGGCGAACCGCAGGCGCAATATCTCTTGCTGGAGTTCGGGCAGCGTTTTGATGGTCGCACGCAGGTGAGCGTACTCCTCGCGCCGCAGGGTGACATGCTCGGGTGCATACTCGTCGCGCTCATAGAGGTCGTCCAGAACCAGGTCGAGCCGCACTCCCGGACGACGCATGGCCCTCCGGTAATGATCGATCATCTTATTGCGGGCCACGCTCCACAGCCAGCTCTCCTGCTCCTTCGCGTCCAGAGCGCCAAAGCCGCTGTACTCCAGGGCCGCCAGAAAGACCTCCAGCAGCAGGTCCTCCGCATCCTCGCGCGAGGAGGTATGGTGATAGAGATAAGCGAACAGGACAGGCGCAAAACGTTGATAGAGCGTGGCCAGCGATGGATCATCCAGCGTCATGCACGAATTCGATTGCATGCTATCCTCAAGGCAAGAGATATATCTATCAATACATCGCTATTGCTGGGAAAATGTCACAGGGAAGAGCACTTTTCAGCCATATGTCTCAGCAGCGAACTGCCTGGCGATAACTCTGTTGCCAGGCAGTTCGTCAGATCGATAGTTTTTTCAGGAGAAGCTCAGGCGGTCCAGACCTCTACTACGCCCGGGCTTGCCTGCGGTGGATTCTGGCCGAATGCTTTGGGTGTTCTTATGCCTCCCTCGCCGGTGGCGATATATTTGCCGTCGGGCGACCAGGCCAGCGCGCTGATGGTATCCTTGCCTTGCGTCTCAGGCTTGCCTGTTCTGGTGCATGCTGCTCATCCTCGTCGTAGAGCAGGTCGGTCAACTGCTCCAGGTCCATGCCTTGGCGGAGTCGGGAACGGCGATATGCATTCACGCTTTTGTTGCGTGCCACTCGCCAGAGCCAGGCTACCTGCGCGCGCTCGCTCAAGCCGGCGATCTCGTCCTGCTCGATCGCTGCGACGAAGACCTGGGCCAGGATGTCCTCCGCATCCTCGCGTGAGGCTGTTTTCTGGCGCAAATAGGCAAAGAGCGCCGGGGCATGCTTTTCGTAGAGCCTGGCGACAGGCGAGTCACACGAAACGATCTTCTCTGGGAGTTGCATGCGTGCCTTCCCTCTCCATAATTTGAGATCTCACTGTTCTGATCGCATGAGATTGGAGGAACGTTACAAATGTCGTTGACATCAAGATAAGGGCTATGTTGGGTGTGCAAGCATGCAGGATGCGGACCAGCAGCGTCCCTACTATGGACGGGAATTGGTTGGGTTTGCCGGTGTTTCGTATAAATCCGACGCGAGCCAGCCTGCGTGGGGCGAATGGATGTGTGCTGGCACCTCAGCCACATCCAGCGACCAGATCATCAAGCCGCCCCGACGTTGGGATACGCGTAAAACATATCCATACAACAAATCCCCGTCCATAGTAGGGACGCCCCTTGTGTGCGTCCTGCAGGCTTGCGCACCCAACATACATGACTCCTGCCTGCTGTGTCGCTGAGCCATTGGCTTAACTTAGCGCCCGTGAGAGGAATGTTACAAACACAAAAGGATCGGTTGCCAGGAGTTGTGACCTCTGGCAACCGATCCTTTTGTTGAGTTTATGTTGTTATTCGCCTTCGTCGTCCTCTTCTGTGATCGAATAGGACGAGGGCGTATACGGTGTGTGCTCGATGGGCACGCGATAGCCGCGCGCCTGGTTGCTGGCCGGGTTGGCCGGTGGCGCGGACTGCGTGGGCGTTGTCAGGTCGGCGGTGATGGACTTGAAGAGGCGCTCGATGCGGTCCCAGCGTGCCGGGTAGCGATCGGCGTAGAACTTCTCTTTGCCCTCTATGTCGTAAATGTAGAAGGTATAATCCTGGTTATTGTAGCGATAGTCCACACGGGTGTAGGGAATGCGTACCAGCTCCAGCACCTGCAAACTCGCGCGCGATTCGCTTTTCGCGGTGTTGGGTCGCAGGCCGGCGTTTTCGGGCTTGCTCGCCTTCTCTACCAGTTGAACGGCTGCGCGCCAGACATCGATCGGCACGGCCTCCGGTGGTGCCTCGGGATAGAGCATCTCGGTGATCTCGGCACTGTAAACAAGGTCGCCGCTGGCCTGCTGAAGGCGCTCCGGGGGAAGCGCCTCGTTCCCCACAATCTGCGATTGGACGCTCAGCTCAAAGTGGCGCACCAGGTCGCGGTGGCGCACAACCTTGCCCGTGCCGTTGCAAATGTCGCACAACTCGGTCTTGGAGCCGTGACAACTGCTGCACACCCGCTTGCCGGTGCCGCAGGTGCATTCGATTTCGCCATTCATGCAATCGGGACAGGGGACCGTGCGCCCCTTGTTTGCCGGGTCGGTGTCGATTGGATTGGGCAGGGGCAGACCCTGCAAAACGCTAGAAAGTTTGTCGTTTACGCTATCTGCCAGGCGCTCGGTGCTGCGCTGGAAAAACGGTTTCTTCTTGCGGTCGGCCCAGTCGGCGACGTAGCCGCGCCCGCGACAGGTGGTGCAGCGTATCTTCGTGCGCCCCTTGCAGTCTGGACAAACAATCCAGCCGCGCCCGGAACAACTCGCACACAGCAAATGGCCGGTGCTGTTGCAGGCGGTGCAGGCGAGAATTTCATCGTTACCCTCCAAGCGCACGCGCGTGTCAGGCGCCTTCAGGCCCGTCACCGGCGGGAGGTCATAGTCCCACATGGGCAGGAGCGGGCGCATCGGGCCGGCGGGCCGACCGGTATATGCGTCGGCGACCATCTCAATGCTCCGCGTCTCCCAGCGGGTTTGCAGGCCAATCTCCCAGGCTTCATCTTCGTGGATGGACGTGATGTCCATGTAATTGCCCAGCTCGCGCGCGATCTGCCAGTTGCCCGAACTCCACATGTTGGCGAACTGGCGAATGCGCTCCTCTTCCATAGAGGAGGAGCGGCGTGGTGTGGGGACGGCGCTCGCCTGCTGCCAGTATTCGGTAGCGCGTTCGGCCACGCGGCTGAAGCGTCGGGTAGCCTCACCGGCTCCCTGAATGACTATGCGTTTGATGTCTTCGATACGTTTATCTATATTTTCTTGCCCAGAAGGCTGTGCCCCTGGCGCTGCCTGCGTTCCCTGGTATCCCGCTGCGTGCGGGGTTTCCTGAGGACTCATCGGCTCCTGCTCGTCCTGGGGGATCTCCAGATCTCCCGGCTCCTCTCCATCTGATGGGTTGCTAGATTCCGAGTTCTTTGGAGCATTCTGTGGTCCGTAGCCAGGATTCTGCTGCCATTCGTCACCCATAAGTGTGCCTCCCTGTGTGGGCGCGGTCAGCATGTGTCTTGCGCCCTCTGGATTACTGTTTTCTTCACAATCATATACGCTGGAACAGGGGGAGAGTTGTAGATGAAGAACAGGTCTGTGAAACCTTTTTCTCTACAGCAATGGCACAATCTCTACCTGCTCGGGTACGCCGGTGATCTCCGCGTCGTGTTCGTGGATGAGCAGATTGATCTCGCTGCGCACGCCGAATTCGGGCAGGTAGATGCCTGGTTCGACGGAGCAACAGGTGGCGGGGAGCAACTGGCGCTCGTCCTGTGTCTCAAAATTATCCAGGTTGGCCCCATTCCCGTGCTCGAAGGTGCCGATGTTGTGCCCGGTGCGATGCACAAAGAACTCTCCATAGCCAGCGTCGGCAATGACCTGGCGTACAACATCATCGACTTCGCGTCCCTGCACCGCCTCGCCGGCGGCTAGCCGCCGGCGCACAAAGTCAACGCCGGTGTCACGCGCCTGGCGGACCAACCCGAAGATTGCGCGCTGGTGTTCGGGTATCTCTTCCTTCGTGCCGGCGAAGCACATCCAGGTGTAGTCAGCGAAGATTGCGTCGGGCGTGGGCAGGTGCGCCCAGAAGTCGAGGAGTACCAGGTCGCCGCGCTGGATCGGGCTGTTGGTCAGTACGCCCGGCGTGTAGTGGGGATTGCTGGCGTTGCCGTTGACTGCCACCAGCGGGTCTTCGTCCAGCACCAGGCCCTGTTCCTGAATGAGCGCCGCGAATCGCTGCTGAACGCCATACTCGTCGAGCGGCACGCCGTTACGCAGGTCCGCGCCGATCTGTTGCAGGAGGGTGTCTTTCGCAGCGATCAGCCGCCGTCCCGCCTCGCGATGGCTCTCCATCTGCGCCTCGCTCAACTGCGCGATGAACCGCTGAGAAATATTGGCCGAGCTTACGACCTCAGCTCCATACGAGCGCACTAATTCCACCGTGCCCGCGTCCACCCGCGCGATATAGGGGATGGCGTTCATGGGCGAGTATTCCATCGCAATGCGCGCACCCCGCGCGAGCAGCGAACCCAGATGTTCGCGCATCTCCTGCCAGGTGCGAAAGACCAGGCGCCGGCCCGGTAATTCTTGCAACACGTGCGCCTCTACCGCGCTCACAAGGGCCACCGGCGTGCCCTGGGCGGGCACAAAATAGAACCAGCGCCGCGAGTAAAATGCCTGCTGCGACAGTCCCAGGATCTGATAGGCGATGGGGTTGGATTGGCGAAAATCATAGAAGAGCCAGCCGTCCAGTCCCTCCCGGCTCAACGCCTGCTGAATATCTGCAATCATAGCAAGATCCTCCCTCCAGAAAAATAGGCCGCGATTACCGCTATTGTATCATCGCGGTCCACTCTCTGATAAAGCATTTTGCATAACGCGTTTGTGCCTGTTCGCAACCCCCTGTATTATAAGAAGAGAGCGAGAGATGTTCGGTAAGCGCGTAAAGAAGGGTGGAGAAGCAGGCGGCGATGTCAGAACAAGACGAACCTACCCAGAAGCTGTGCATCTATCCCAGGCCGTACCGCGTCGTGCGTAAACCGCTCCCGGTGGCGCTCTCTGAGCCTTATGATCTACCTCCCATGCCCGCGTGGGAGGAGCTTACTCGTCCAGATGCGCGCCCGCTCATCTTGCCTGGGGATGCCGACGACACTATCTCCCGGCAGCCGACGCTTCCTCTTGACCAGGTAGTTTCCAGCCCGGTAGAGGCTGGTCTTTCTCCTTCCCTGCCGGTCAGCGCGGTGCGTTCGGCAGCGCTGGCCGGCGATGCTGCTACGCGTGGCTGGCAGAAGTTGCAAACACTCATTTTTCAGCAGGATTGGGCAAAAGGGGGCAGGCGGCGCTCGGATGGGAAGAGGCGCGCGCTTCGGGGATCGCGCTCCGGGCCGACGCGTTTGAGGAGACGGCGCAGGCCGCGCTGCATTACGCTGGCCCTGCTCCTGCTGCTCTCCCTGGTGGTGCTGGGAGGACTGGTAGTCTCCGGTCTGTATGCTCTCGAAACGACGGTCCTCGCTCCCCTGGCGCAGTTTTTTCATCCCCTCGGCGGCGATTCCGATGGCGCGATCGATGGACGCCCCTGGAATCTTCTCCTGCTGGGCAGCGACAACGACCGAAAGTTTGTCTTCCCGGCGGTGTTAACGCAGGTGATGATGGTTGTGCATGTCGATCCGCTCAATAAACGCGTATTTATGCTCTCCATTCCTCGCGACTCCTGGGTGGCCGTGCCGGGCCAGACGGGCATGCATAAGATCGACCAGGCATTCTATATGGGGGCGGCTGAGCATCACTCCTTCGATGATGGCGTCCGTCTGGCGCGCGCGACGATCGAGCAGGATTACGGTATCTCCATCGATCGCTATGCCTGGATCGGCCTGGGGGGATTTGCCAGCGTGATCGATACGGTGGGAGGCATCGATATCGATGTGAGGCATCCCTTGCTGGACGATAATTATCCCGACGATACCGGGCCGGGGACGCGCGCGAGCAATCCCTATGCCCTGAAACGCCTCCTGCTCGCTCCCGGTCCGCAGCATCTAACCGGCGAGCAGGCCCTCGAATACGTGCGCTCGCGCCATGCCGATCTTGTTGGCGACATCGGGCGTACCCAGCGCCAGCAGGAGGTATTGGAGGCCCTGAAAAAGAAGCTCGATGTCTCGACAATCTTCAACCATCTCGCGGCCCTCTTTCACGACCTGACCGGCAAGGTCTACACCGATCTGAGTGAGCAAGAGATGCTCTCGGTCGCCAACTTTGCTCGCGAGCTGCCCGCCGGCGCGATTGAGCGCCTCACGCTCGGTCCCGGCAGGGGGAGCAAAAACTATGGCAGCCTCGCCACGATCAACGATCCCGGCCTGGACGCCAGCCAGGACATCATTCTGCCCAACTGCGCCACTATCCAGCCGGTCATCAATCGAATTTTTGACCTGGGGGATGCGCAGAGCTGCCGCGTGAATGGGAGTTGATACCATAGGTCTGCCATGTGTTACAATGGCAGAGGAAAACCGATCTGAGTAGAGAGGATAGCTAATTTTGATCGAGCAACAGTGCGGCGACGCATGTTATATGCAATTTGGCCTGTATACCCACTTTCCCCACCTGGTTCATGGTATTTTCACGCGCGAGGGGGGCTACAGCCGGCCTCCCTACCACAGCCTGAATATCTCGCTCAGTTCCGGCGGCGAACGCTATGAAGACGCCGTGCGCAACCGTTTCCTGGCCTTGCAGTGCCTGGATATCGCGGAATATCCCTGCGCTACCATGTGGATGATCCACAGCGCGCGTGTGCTGACCCTGAATGGCGACGATTGGCCCGATTGGGGCGACGACTGGCCGCACGGCGTCTACTCGCTGGACGAGCTTGGCTATCCCCAGGGCACGCGGCTGCAATGGACCTTCAAGCCACGCACGAAGGCCGACGCACTGATTACGCGCAAGCGCGGCGTGGCCCTCACCATGTCCACGGCGGACTGTGTGCCGCTGCTCTTCTACGATCCGGCTACCGAGGCCATCGGTGTTGCGCACGCCGGCTGGCGGGGGACCGCGCGCGGAATCGCCGCCGCGACCGTCGCCGCCATGCGCGAACAATTTGGCACGCGCCCGGCTGATCTGCTCGTCGGCGTCGGCCCCTCGATCGGACCCTGCTGCTACGAAGTCTCCGAGGAGGTCAGGCAGCTCTTCCTGGGCCAACGCGAATTTGAGGAAATGCCCACCGCAGAGCATTTGCGCGCGCTCGTCGCCGAATCCGCAGCCTTTGAGACGGTCGAGCTTATAGACGGGCAGAGCCTGCGTCTGGACCTCTGGGAAACCAACCGCAGGCAACTGCTGCTCGCCGGGCTGGTCCCCGATCACATCGAATTGCCGGAAATCTGCACAAGCTGCGCCAAAGACCGCTTCTTCTCCCATCGCGCCGAGCAGGGCCGCACGGGACGCTTTCCCGCGATCCTCGCGCTGCGGGCGTGAAAAAAGGATCAGCTATGCCGGGCCATTCAAACGTCTGAGCAAATCTATAAAGCTGCTAAAACGCGCATCATCCCAGCACGTCCACACTTTTCACCATATGCACCCCCTGCTGCTGAATTGTGGCCAGTTCCTGCTCGGCGAGGGCGTCGAAGTCGATGGTGGGGTGCTGGACCGAACTGGTGCAGTCGATCAGCACGTGCAGGCGCTGGAGCAGGTCTGGCTGATCCTTGAAATGGCCGGTCAACTGGCGAATAGTTTCGAGGACGCAGTGCGATTTGGCCTCGCCTGCGATGTACACGCGGTCGTGCTGCATAATCTCGTTGAGCAGGGGAACATTCAGTCTGCTGCTGGCATCGCTGGGATCGTGTACCTCTGCGCCGAAGATGCCATAGAACTCGGTGCGTGGGGTCAGTCCTTTCGAGATATAGACCGGCTGGGTGCTGCGTGCGGCACTGTGCCAGGCGATGGCCTCGCTGATCGGCGCGACCAGCATATGTCCCTGCGTACCTTGCATGGTGTGATGTGGCCAGATCATCAGATCCTTGCGCGCCTGCTGCGCCAGCACGTGGACGTAGTGGCGCGACCAGGTTGCCTCCTGTGCCGGCACCCAGCGTTCCGCCTCGATATCAGCGACCGTGATTGGTGTGAAGGGCGCGGGCGGCTCGCCGGTGCGGGGATCGCTCCACCACGCGCTGAAGAAGATTTGAAAGGGCAGGTGCGTGTCCAGCGAGGCATAGATAGTGGTGATTTTCGGCGCGCTGGCATAGAACCAGCGCAGCAGGCGCATCACGTCCTCCCGCGCGCCCGGCACGGAGAGCGTCCCCGTTGGATCGGTGAAGTCGTGCTGATAATCCACCAGCACCAGGGCAACCGTCTCCTCATCGTTCTCGGCGGGCGTAAGGCCGGCCCGCCGGCCCGCCTCTGTAAACTCCTGAAAACGCGCCGCGTAGGCTCCTCTAAAAATATCCTGCTCGTCTGCCAGAGCAGGCGCGCCGACAAACGTTGCCATAAATCGATCCCTCCTTATTGCCCGTTATAAGGCGGCTGGGGCGGCAGGAGCATAGATTGGCTCGTCTCAGGGAGCAGCGTGGGCTCCTCGTCGAGTTCGCCGGGCTTTGTCCTGGGCATATTCGGCATCCCGGCCAGAATCGACGGCGACTCGTACTGCTCGCCCTCGATCGGCTGGTTGAAAAGCGCCTCGAAGACCGGGCCTTCCAGCGTCTCCTCGCGAATCAGGCGTTCGCTAATCATAATCAGACGCGGTTTATTCTGCAAGAGAATGTTGTAGGCCCGGTCGAAGGCGGTCTGAATAATGCTCCTGACCTCCTCATCCACCTCGCGGGCCGTCTGCTCGCTATAATTACGTTGCTCGTTCAGGTCGCGGCCCAGGAAGACCAGCTCCTCTTTCTTGCCCAGGGCCACAGGCCCGATGCGGCTGCTCATGCCGTACTCAGTCACCATCGAGCGAGCGATCTTGGTCACGCGCTCGATATCGTTAGATGCGCCGGTCGTCACCTCACCGAAGATAATAAGCTCGGCCACGTGGCCGCCCAGCGCGTAGGCCAGCATATCCTCAAATTGCGGCTTGCTCCACAGGTAACGATCCTCCGTTGGCAGGAGCATGGTAAAGCCCCCAGCCTGGCCGCGCGCCACGATGGAGACCTTGTGGACCGGGTCGGTGTTGGGGAGCATGCGCGCGACCAGGGCGTGCCCCACCTCATGGTAAGCGGTGATGGCCTTCTCGCGTTCGCTGATAATGCGACTCTTGCGCGCGGGACCGGCCACCACGCGATCGATCGCCTCTTCCAGTTCGCTCATGCCGATGCGCCGCCGGTTGCGCCGCGCGGCCAGAATCGCCGCCTCGTTCAGCAGGTTAGAGAGGTCCGCGCCGGAGAAGCCCGGCGTCTGCTTGGCCAGTGTCTCCAGCGTGACGCTCGCCTCCAGCGGCTTGCCCTTTGAGTGGACCTGCAGAATGGAGACGCGCCCGCGAATATCGGGCCGATCGAGCACCACCTGGCGATCGAAGCGACCGGGGCGCAGCAGAGCGGGATCGAGCACATCGGGCCGGTTGGTTGCGGCGATAACGATCACATTGGTATTGGTATCGAAGCCATCCATCTCCACCAGGATCTGGTTAAGCGTCTGCTCGCGTTCGTCATGCGAGCCGCCCAGGCCCGCGCCGCGCTGGCGTCCCACCGCGTCGATCTCATCCACAAAAACAATGCAAGGACTGTTGCGTTTGGCCTGGTCGAAGAGATCGCGCACGCGGCTGGCGCCCACGCCCACAAACATCTCCACAAACTCCGAGCCGCTGATGCTGAAGAAAGGCACGCCCGCCTCACCGGCCACCGCGCGCGCGATCAGCGTCTTGCCCGTTCCCGGGGGGCCGACCAGCAGCAGACCTTTAGGAATGCGCGCGCCCAGCGCGGCGAACTTATCGGGGAATTTCAGGAACTCAACGATCTCCTGCAACTCCTGTTTCGCCTCCTCCACGCCAGCCACGTCCGCGAAGGTCACGCTGGGCTTGTTGCCCATGAACATACGCGCCCGGCTCTTACCGAAGGAGATGGCCTGGTTATTGCTGCCCTGGGCCTGGCGAATCATAAAGACGAGCAAGCCGGCGATGAGCAGGAAAGGGATCAGGCCGGCCAGGATATTGAGCCATGCGCCGACGGAACTGGGCTGGTCGTATTGCAGCACCAGTTGGGGACTGGTGTAGTCAATCCCGTTATCTTTCAGCACGGTTGTGACATCGAACGTATCACCGATGGTCGCCGCCTCTTTCGTCGGGTTCTTGCCGCGCGTCAGCGTCAGGGTATTGCTGGCCACCTCTAGAGTGTCCGTCTGACCGTGCTGAATATCGGCTTTTACGTCGGCGAGCAGCCTGGAGACTGTGACCTGCTGCGTGTCGGGCGACGTGTGGAAAAATAGCACAAAGACCAGGACAATAGCCAGAAGCAACGCCAGCCAGACCAGGCTGGCGCGCAGCCATTTCCCACTCCTGAACATCGGTTTATCCTTCTTACTTTAGAAACAGCCAACCCATCCTTATAAAGAGAGGGGGAGCTACTGTTGAATGCTCATCACTTTTTTCGGGTTTATTATAGCATACCTTTCGATCCATCTTATATCAACGTGTCTGGTCTGCCCAGAACCAACCCCCAGACCTCACGTATCCCACAGGCGTAGAGAGGGGCTGCGCAGGCATTCAGGGTAGCGCCGGTTGTGCAAACATCGTCGATGAGAAGAATAGTACATCCGGCCAGGGCGTGTGGAGACTGGTGTGAAGCAAGCGCAAAGGCCCCCGCAACGTTCTGCACTCGTTCCTGGGCATTCAGTCCAGCCTGCGCGCGCGTGGGGCGCCGGCGAATCACCAGGTTTTCCAGGCATGGTACCTTCAGGTGAGCGGCGCATACTCTGGCGAGAAGGGCGGCCTGGTTATAGCCTCGTTGCCGCTGGCGCTCCGGGTGCAGGGGGAGAGGCACCAGCGCATGGGCGTGCAGGTTGTAGCGCGTGAACGCCTCGGCCAGCAGCAGTCCCAGCGGCTCGGCCAGGCGCGTCTGTCCCTGATATTTGAACGCATGAATTGTCCTGCGCAGCGCGTCCCGGTAGAGATTGACGCAGCGCAGCCCGTCGAACTGGAAAGCGTCGCGCCGGCAGACAGCGCAGCCTTCGCCGTCGGACGCGAGGGGCATGCCACAGCGCCGGCAGAGCGGCACCGTGAGCGGCTGCATGGTTTGCCAGCACGCTGGACAGAGCAGGTGTCCGGCGCGCCGGCAGCCCGCGCAGTGAGGGGGAAAGAGCAGGTCAAGCCCCTGTTGAACCAGGGAATGGAGGTGCCGGTAAACGGTCTTTTGCATAGAGGTTCTCGCTTTCTTCTTCCACATAACCACATAAGAGCATCGCGTAGTGAACGAGAGCCGTCAAACAGCGACGGCCCTCGCGGATTGCCTGGTTTTGGTTTCTCAACTCCTTGATGCCTCAAAATCAAAATTCGGGGCAGGGGTTAAAGGGTATGATGTTCCTGAAATCGTTGATGCGCGTGATCGGCGTCCCGCCCGCGCCTGTATAGACCAGGGTGAGCAGATTTCCGTACTCCGCGTTCCCGCCGAAGTTGAAGCTGTGCGGCAGGTTAGCCCCTTCCTCCCATCGGCAATCGCCTCGCGAGAAGGTGATGCTATAGAAAGGATAGAACGCTGCCGGCGTGCCATCGTCGGTGGTGGGAATCAGCGTACAACCGGTCCCGGTGGAGCGATTGCAGGTGTTCAACTCGATTCTGGGCAGGTCGGTTTCAAAGGCCACCCGACTGTAGTTAAAGAGATCGCCCGGACCGGTCGTCGGGCTGGTGAACTGGATGGGAGTCGGATGCAGCCCGTTCTTTCCGTCGGGCCAGGCGTTCTGCTGGTAGGGCACGCCATCAAAGCCAGAGTTCGTGCCAATGCAGCCCGAAACCGGCACCAGCAGAGAATCGCTGGCCGGGAAGCAGCCGAAGTCGTCGCCGTCAGCCGCCTCCTGGTCGCCCGGCGAGCCTTCGTTCCCAACGCAGGTGCCGGTGTTGGGATCGACGTTATCGCAGAAGTCGAAGTGCCCGATCTCGTCAGAGAAAGCAATGTTATAGGAGTGGGCGGCCCAGGTGACGCGCGTCTGCTCGGACGACGTGCTGTACATTGGATGGAAGTCATACGGAATATTGACGCAGCTTGTCCCGGTTGGATCAAACTGAACCTGGCCGAAGCCGTTGGCCGCGCTGGCCGTCATCGAACCGCTCTGATGGGTTGTGAGATCCTGCAGGTCGATTCTCAGGCCATGAGCCGTGTCGTGCATGGTGACGATAATCTTGTCGCCCGAATTCATGAAAAGATCGGCAGCCGGGTTAGGCGTGAAAGTATTGATCGTCGATTCGACCGGGTTAGGCGGCGAATTGGGTTGCGGTACCCCGTTCTTTGTGATGAAGGCAAAGTTGACATACTCCAAGCCGGTGATCGCTGCGCAGGTGGGGTTGAGCACCTGACCCGTGACCGGGTTCTCTGAGAGGCTGTCAATGTTAAGGGCCGCACACCACTGAGTGGGATTGCAACTGACGCCGGCGGGCCAGGGGGTCCAGCCGGGCGGATAGAACTGCATCTCCATAAAGGCCGTACCGGGGTGTGCGGCGCTTTGTGCCGGATCGACGATGTTTGAGTCGCTGTCCGGCGTGCAGGTGCTGACCTGCTCAGGGAAAGATTGGGTGTCGCACATAGCCATGCCGAACCAGAAAGCGGGATGCAGCTCGAAATTGTAGGTTCTTCCGTTAATCGGATTGGGCGGCGGATCTTTGGGCAAGGTCAGTTCATATCTCATATGGTTGCCCGATCCTGGCCGATTGGAGTAGAAGAGGACCGATGGCTCGTCGTGGCCAACGTACACATCTTCTCCAAACACGCTCTCTGAATCGTATACTTCTGTGCAGAATTGCGCGTTTGATGCACAGTTCAGTATGTGGTGCTGTGATGCCGGGAGGGCCTGAGCTGATCTGGCTTGCGCGCCGATGAGGGACAACGACAAAGCAACTGTCATTGCCAGTGTCAAAGACACCAGAGTGATTAACCGTCTAGACCTGGCTGGTACTCGCATAAGGTGTTTCTCCTTAACTGAGCGGTAACAGGAAATACCAACTCAACAGTAAAAGGTCGCCATTGAACCAGTTGCTGAATTACCGGTCACTGACCGGTAGAATCGGAGTAAGACCGAAAACCAGGGGCACCATTTTTATTTGTACCATAAAAATTTACGTTTGTATAGATGCTTATGCGTGGAGATAAGTAGATTTATACGGCTGAGCCGTACAAATCTACTTATCTGTAACCAGGGGGCGTATTTTATGTATGGGGCTATGTTTTGCTATTGGGCTCCCGCCGAGGGTACCAGGATATTGCCTTCCTTCCCGCAGGCGAGGAAGTGCAATCCATCGGTCTGCCGCGTTAAGCTGGCGCAGGTATAGCTGCCCGCCGGCTGGGGAGCGCGCGGCGCGATCAGGTGCTGGAGCGCATCGGTAATCACGCACCTGCCGTTCTGGCTCTTAAGCGAAAAGTTATGGATGGTGGCGGTATCCAGACTGGCCTGCGAATATCCCATCGTCGCGGGACGACACTGCTGGTACGCCTGCCAGAAACAATTTTCTATCCCCTGCGCGCGGTCCTGGTCGG
>Ga0070740_10002845_pt1 | contig 19332 bp, 22 predicted proteins | sample Coa_R2_FD_67286 | JGI IMG/M metagenome (GOLD analysis project Ga0070740, IMG submission 67286) | Surface soil microbial communities from Centralia Pennsylvania, which are recovering from an underground coalmine fire - Coalmine... | ecosystem: Environmental > Terrestrial > Soil > Unclassified ...
AACTTCCCGAACATGGTCAACACTAAAACGGTCAGAACAGGATGCAGCAATAGCCGCTCCAACTATCCTACGGATCATATACCGCAAAAAGCGGGGCGCTTTCACCACAATGCGATAAGTATTTTTTTGTTTAAGTCGTTTGACTTCAATACTATCGATAGTGCGCACAGTATTTTCTCGCTCGTTACCGGTAGAAAAAGATCTGAAATCATGAGTGCCTACAAAAATTTGCAACACTTGTTCCAATTTTTCTATCGAAACTGGTTTGCGCACATACCATCCATGACCTGCGCAGAATGGTAATGGGCGATCAATAAAAAAATGATACCAATATGTTTTTTGTTGAACCAGCCGATATGGATTAAAGGTTGCATCAACTGCTTTTAAAGATGAAATGTGAATATCTGCAGGCAGCGAATTATTCCATGCAAATTTCATTTTAGCAGCATCTAACTCAAGTTCAGTTTTGAGTAACACAACTTGGCCTAAAGCATGCACACCTGCATCTGTGCGCGATGCTCCTGATAAGACGCAATCAGTTCTGAAAACGGTAACAAATGAATCGTGTAATATCTGTTCAACAGTTATTCTATTCGGTTGTTTTTGCCAACCGTAATACTGCGTACCATCATAGCTGACAGTCAATTTATAATGTCTCATAAATAACAGATATTTTTCACCAGCAAATCAATAAGAACGATTAATCTGCATTTTTACGTTGGAATGCTTTCAATCCACGCTTGCGCAATCTGATAAAATGCGGAGTAACTTCAATTAACTCGTCTGGCCTGATCCATTCTATGCATTGCTCAAGATCCATTATGCGAGGCGGCGCTAATTTAATAGCATCATCGGATCCTGAAGCGCGCATATTAGTCAATTTTTTTTCTTTACATGGATTAACATCCATATCAGTATCTCGGCTACTTTCACCAATGATCATGCCTTCATATACTTCATCGCCTGGCCTAATGAATAATACACCACGTTCTTGTAAATTATCTAAAGCAAACCCAGTAGCAGAGCCTTGTTCCATAGAGACAATAGCACCTTTAGTTCTGGTGGCAATATCACCTTTATAAGGTTGATAACCAAGGAAGTTAAAGTTTGCAATACCAGTTCCACGTGTATCAGTTAAAAATTGGCTTCTAAAGCCCAGTAATGCACGTGATGGAACTTCGTATTCTAAGCGGACACGACCTTCGCCATAAGGGGTCATATTTTTCATTTCAGCTTTTCTACGGCCAAGATTTTCCATGACTGCACCTTGATAATCTTCAGGAACATCGATTACCAATGTTTCTATAGGCTCACATTTTTCGCCATCAATGGTCTTATAAATTACTTGAGGTGCAGAAAGTTGCAGCTCAAATCCTTCACGGCGCATATTTTCAACTAATACGCCCAAATGCAATTGACCTCGACCAGAAACTTTAAATACTTCAGCCGATTCAGTCGGCTCAACACGGAGCGCAACGTTTGTCTTTAATTCTTTTTCTAAACGTTCTTTAATTTGACGGGAGGTAAGCAATTTACCATCGCGACCGTTGAATGGAGAATTGTTAACCGAGAAATACATTGAAACAGTCGGTTCGTCTACTTTAATGTATGAATGTGGCAGTGGATGATCTACATCACACAGGGTAGTGCCAATTGAAACAGGCTCATTAAAACCAGTAACCGCGATAATATCACCAAAGGTAGCAGAATCCACTTCAACACGGTTTAAACCAATGAAACCAAACATTTTGGTTACTTTCATTGGTTTGCCAACATAATCATCTTTGCAGCAAATTACTTGTTCGCCAACTTTCATGGAACCGCTAAAAACACGACCAATAGCAATGGTGCCCAAGAAATCTGAACGATCTAAATTAGTTACTAAAAATTGTAAGTGACTCTCTTTTTCTGTCGGAGCAGGAATACTATTGATGATTGCATCAAACAATGGCTTCATATCGCCAGAACGAACTGATGCATCTTTGGTAACAAAACCAAGTCTTGAAGAACCATATAAAATAGGGAAATCTAATTGTGACGAATCTTGTGCTAATTCTAAGAATAGATCATGAATTGAGTTTTCAGTGCGAGTGATATCAGCATCTTTACGGTCAATTTTATTGATAACTACAATTGGTCTTAAATTAAGTTGCAATGCTTTATGAAGCACAAAGCGAGTACCAGGTAAAACACCTTCAGCAGCATCAACCAATAACAAGAAACCTTCAACCATTTGCAAGGTTCGCTCTACCTCACCACCAAAATCGGCGTGACCTGGGGTATCTACGATATTAATTTTATAGTCCCCAATCGTGATACCGGTATTTTTTGCCAAGATGGTAATACCACGTTCACGTTCTAAATCATTAGAGTCCATTACCCTCTCACCAGCATCAGCCCCGGTTAGGGTGCCTGATTGGCGCAATAACTGATCAACCATGGTTGTTTTGCCATGGTCAACGTGAGCAATAATAGCAATATTACGAACATGTGAACGTTGTGCTTTATTCATCTTTTTCTCAATCCATTAATAAAAAGGTACCTATTTTAACCCCCGAAAACGTTGCATATTGATATAACCAACCATCAATTATGACCGCCATTTATTCATATTGTAACATAAGCAGTAGTAAAATCCAGGGGTACTCCCCTCGGATAACTGATAAGCCCGTATGGGGTTCATACGGGCTTATATATACTATCTTAAATCAACCCAGATGGTTACATCCAAGGAGAGATATATGGCAATAAGGCCATAATACGTGATTGCTTAATTTTATTGGCCAAATCACGCTGATGCAACGCGCAGTTGCCTGAAATACGTGAAGGCAAAATTTTACCACGTTCAGTTAAAAAGCCGCGTAAAAAGGTAGCATTTTTATAGTCTAATTGCTGCAAGGCATCTGCACTAGCGCAAAAACGGCAATGCTTGCCTCCACCAAAACCATTCTTACGGAATCTTTTTTTCAGTAACCGAGTACTGATTTTTAATTTAATTTTCTTGGTCATGCTGAAGCCCCTTCATCATCCATATCATCAGAATCTTGGCCACCTCTGGATGGTCTTTGATTGCCAAAAACACCTTCCATCTTATTTTCTCTTAAGAAAGCATTCACATCTTTATGTGCTGGCGCCTCTTCAAGAGAATGTGGTCTTTGATAGGTTAATGGAGCAGATGGATCAAGTTTAGCGATCATATCACGCATAACTAGGTCATTTACTTTAACTTTGAATAAGGTTTGGAGAGCTTTTAACAAAGCCTCTGGCTTCTCGGCTGTTTCAAAACGAGCCAAGAAATAAACACCATATTCATTTTTATCGACAGGGTAAGCCAAACGATATTTGCCCCAACGCTCAAATGAGAGCATGTTGCCTTTATTGCCGCTTACCGCACCTTCAAACTGGGTTTCCAGATTTTTCACCTCATCTTGGGTGATTTCTGGTACCGCAAGCATTAATGCTTCGTAACGTAACATTAACAAGAACTCCTACAACTAATCGGAAGTGTTTTAAGACACTATAATGAGACCCTTGCCTCATCATTTAGTACTTTGTATGCAAAATAAAATAGCAGAAAGGCCAAAAAATGCTAGCCTTTCTGCTATTTTTATTGCTTTAAAGAGCTTTTATACCAGGCGTTGTTGACGCTGAATCACGCGACCGATAATACGGAAGTGATCTTTTCCTCTGACCAAAGCGATTGGCGGGGTCTTATGGTTAACCGATTCTAAGACGATAAAGTCTTCGGTATAGGTAACCTGCATCACAGCCTTAATTGGGGTATCGTTGCCATATTCTACTGCAGCGATATCGCCAGAGCGGGTCCACACTTCTGGAGAGATGATCAAATAATCACCTTTTACAAAGGTTGGCGCCATTAAATTATTTTCAATACATAATGAAAACATAGAGCCATCAGTAGTATTGAGTACCGGAACAAATACATCTTTATACCCAGTGGTAATTTGCATAAGCTGGTTATTATATGGAGATGGATTTGATGGGATTTCGCCTACTACAGGCACTACTTGAACTTTTAATTCTACATCCGATTGCTCAGGCATACTGACATTGCTATCAATATCATCCGTGCGTTGACGGCGTTGTGCAAACAAATCAATCGGGCTCATTTCAAAAGCATTAGCTAATTTTCTCAATGAATCTTCATTCCAACGTCGAGTACCATTCTTTATATGGGTCAAGTAACTCTCAGACATTCCGGTTTTTTCTGCTAAAATCTTAGTTGTCCAACCCTTTTCTCTGAGCAGTTCTTTAACTCGTAACGCTGTCGAGCGTAAAGATGACATATCGAACTCCTCTTGATACTATATAAATGGTTATTTTACTGCCTTATTTCTAATTGTACTCACAACTTCAAGGTTGTCAAATGGAAAGAATTGACAATATGCAAATGAACCCGAGCCAAACCAAGGGGTCAAAATTCAAGAAAAACAGCTTCGAAATGGAAGCTTGGAGCCTCAATAAGCTGGTTTGCGGCATTGATGAGGTAGGCCGGGGCTGCCTGGCCGGTCCATTGGTCACCGCAGCAGTAATCCTGCCCTTGAATAAGACAAATCGGCTTTTAAAAGATTCTAAGCTGACTACCCCTGAAGAGCGGCTAAAGGCCTATACCTGGATTACCAAGCATTGCTGGTATGGGGTCGGAATAGTACACAATAGAATTATTGACCAGCACAATATTTATAGGGCTACCCTCATAGCCATGAAACGGGCCCTGGTTAACCTGCTGGCTACCACTGATCAGTACCCGGAAGCAATCCTGGTGGATGCTATGCCTTTGGAGCTTTCTGATACTAGCTATAAAGGAATTCCGGTTCATCACTTTCCTAAAGGGGAGCGAAAATCAAGCTCTATTGCAGCCGCCTCTATTGTGGCCAAAGTTACCCGAGATGCGATGATGACCCGCTTTGATCCACTCTTTCCTGGTTTTCATTTGGCAAGCCATAAAGGATACAGCACCGAAAAACATAAAGGTGCTTTATTAATTCAAAAGCCTACTATTATTCACCGCAAAAGTTTTTTGAACAATATTAATGCAGCAATCATAAAGGGTGATCATGACGGCCAACAAAGCCTTTGCTGAAGTTATTGAGAGCTCATTGCAGGGATTCATTGCACAAAGCTGGCAATGGGATACTTTTCCTCATTTTGGGTCTATGGTTATGATCGAAGCGAAAAAAAGAAATCTTATTGGCATCGTGCATCAAATTAATACTGGCTCTATGGATCCAACACGGTATCCGTTTCCTTATCAAATGACTGAAGAACAATTGCAAAAAGAGCAGCCTCAAATTTTTGCATTTTTAAAAACAACCTTCACGTGCGTAACCATTGGCTACCAAGAACAGGGCAACTTGTTTTATCAATTACCTCCTGAACCTGCAAAGATTCATGCCTTTGTGCAACCAATGCCAATTGATTTAAGTAAACAATTTTTTTATAAAGAGCGATATCTGCACACGCTATTTGGGTTTGCAAATTCGATTGCCAATTTTGATGAACTATTACTCGCAATACTAAAATACCAAGCCTCCTTGAACATTCTTACTGAAGATAAGGTTTCTTCATTTATGCAAACGCTCTCTTTATTAACGGGTAATGATTATCGCCGATTGAAATTATTTTTACAGCGAGTTGAACCGATTATCGAACAACATCTTCACTAATAAGATTATTACCAACAGCGGATTTATAGTATGTTTAGTTTTATAAAAGATACGCTCAAAAAAGTTTATACCCAGTTTACCTCACAAGTTTCTGCTCTTTTTGCCCGAGAGACAATCGATCAAGCAACGCTCAAAGAATTAGAAACACTCCTAATTTCTGCCGATACTGGTGTTAAAACAACCAAACACATTATCGAAAACCTAAAACAACAGGTAGCTCATGGCAGTATTAAAGTTGGTCCCGATTTGCATAAGGCACTCGAACAACAGCTTATTCAGCTATTACCTAACAAGTCAGATATCAATGCCCAAGTATATCTTTTGGTTGGTATCAATGGCAGCGGCAAAACAACCTTTGCAGGAAAATTAGCATATCGACTGCACAATCAAGGCAAAAAAGTACTTCTTATAGCGGGTGATACGTTCCGTGCTGCGGCAGTAGATCAACTTAAAGTATGGGCTGAACGAACTGATAGCACAATTATTGCCGGCACACCAAATCAAGAACCAGCTTCGGTAGTATTTACCGGATGTGAGGAATTCAAAAAAGGAAACTTCGATAACTTGATCATTGATACTGCCGGTCGTCTGCAAACTAAATCACATTTAATGAGAGAATTAGAGAAAATTAAAAAAATAATTGAACGGCAATTACCTAATATTAAGATCTGCACTCTATTGACCGTAGATTCAATGCTTGGGCAAAACTCATTAGAACAAGCTCGATTATTCAATGAAAGCACTAAGCTTGATGGCATAGTATTGACCAAAATGGATGGTACCGGCAAAGGTGGCATTGTTTTCAGCATTAGCCAAGAACTGGGCCTTCCAATCGCTTTCATTTCATTTGGAGAAAACTTGGAAAACTTAAAAGAATTTAACCCTCAAGAATATGTGTCAGGATTATTATCATGATTAATAATAAATTATCAGCTAAGAACTGCTCTATTTTTTTAGTTTTTAGCTGCATTTCTTTTAATGCGCAAGCAATGAATTCTTCTGGCTTGATCAAGAAGCACACGAGCGTAGGATTTATGTCATTACATGAACTGTGCTTAGCTGCTCAAGCAAATCTTGCAGTATTAAAATTCAGTCAAGCTACAACTTTGCAAGAAAAATCAGATGCCAAAGCTGAGTTAGCAAAATTAACCGCCCTGTATGGTGCAGCAAGTAAACCGATAGTTGAAAATCCAAACGGCAAAGATAAAAATAATCCTAAAAAGGAAGCTAAAGGCTAACCACATTACTCGCTCAGATGTAATATACAGACCAGGAGCTTACGGAAATCACGTTTTTAGAATGGAAAAAATTAGCAATGTTTATTCGCCTCATATTAATTTCTTTGTTTTTGATCACACCGCTGCAAGGCATGGAGATCTTCCAATCACTTAAAACTGCTTTTGCTGAACGCCTGCGTGATTCTGCATGCGATACTGTTTTTGATGCAATGACCGATGGGGAAGATGCAGCAATTTCTTGGATAGAAAAAAATGCAACTTACTTGCAAGTCGAAGCTCGAGACAAAGAAAACCATGATGCCACACCGTTAATAGTTGCAGCACATCATAATTTTGCGCGGTTGACCAAAACTCTGATCAATCTTCATGCTGATGTTTATGCAAAAGATAAACAAGGTCTGAATGCATTACAAACGGCTGCTCGTTTTGGTCATAATGATGTAATCAAAGTATTGGCTCGTTGGTATTCATCGGATGATTTTCATGATGCCCTATGCAATGCAGCTGAATGCGGCCAAACGCATACAGTAAAACTGTTAACAGATGATTATAAGGTCGATATCAATTGTTGCGCCTTAAGTAAAAAAGAAAAACAAACTCCTCTTTTCTATGCAGTGCACGAATTAAGAAAAGAAACAGTCGACTTTTTACTCGAACGTCGAGCACACATCGCTACGGCCGTTGCACATCCTTTTCATCAGGCATGGAGACCTCTCCTGCTTGCCGTTATAAACAAGCCAGCCAAACCGCAGGAACATTTTGAAACAGCTATAATAATGATGCATCGTGGAATAAACCCAAATATCGTTATTAATGATAAAGGCGATACCCCACTCCATTGCGCTGCTTTGGCTCTCAGAAAAGATTTGGTAGAATTATTACTCATAGCTGGAGCAAAACACACGGTAAGGAACAATGCGGGAGAAACACCGCTACAAACCGCAAATACCGATGATCCAGCACTTAAAGCATTATTAACTGATCCAGAAAAATGTTTAGAAGAATCAGGCGATACCAGTGCTTACCGAAGACTTATGCTTGAAAAAGCTCATGCCAAAATAAAGGCGCAGAACACAAAAAATCTTTTTGTACGATTGGCAACCAGTCAAGGTTTGCCTAAGCATAAACTTAGACAAGCAGCTTCAGAGATTGCTCAACAGGTAGAGCCATGGCCGGTGCGCCAAGAAGCTTCTGTTGCACAACAGCCAGAAGAAACAAAGAAAAAAACAATCAAATTAACTGATACAGTTAAAGGGACACTATGAATAAACGTTTATTATTGTTACCCATGTTATTAACCATGCAAAGCATCACAGCAATGAATGTTGCTGACCAGTTAACAAAAATCGAAGCAACAGCTATAAAAAAACAAGAAGATGACGCAGCACGAATTTTTGAAGAACAAAGGCGGAAACTCATAGAAAAACATGAAGTAACTGGTGCTTTGCTGGTAGCAGCACGTTCTGGAGATACAAAAATGGTTAAAGCGTTATTACCATTCACTTTTTTTGGTCCCGATGTTCGCAGTCAGCATAGCGGCCCTACAGCACTGATGTGCGCCGCAGATGGTGGACATCTAGAAACAGTGCAATGTCTAGTAGCTCAAAAAGCGAATGTAAATGCTACAATGTGCTTTGGCGAAACTCCCCTATGGAGTGCAGTTAAGAAAAGGCACAAAAATGTTGTTGATTTTCTCTTAACACACAAAGCAGATGTTGATGCCACAGATTATTTTCACGGACAAACACCGGTATTCGAAGCAGTAAAAGTACCTTCAGATCCTGGAATTGTGCAAAGTTTATTGGATGCTAAAGCAAATTACCATCATGAAGATAAGCGTGGTTGTAAAGCTTATATGGTTGCATCTGACCTTGTTATTTTACATATGCTGCCATGGGATGGAACAGTACGCAAACAACTGGAAAAGTTCAATGGACTTGAAGCTTGCAGAATTCTGCAAGCGTGCCAAGGTCAGTGCATGCCTCATACTCATAAAACACTCGTACATCTTGCAAAAGAAATATATTTAGCCGACGAGCCACAACGCATAAATAGAATGGTTCGAAGAGATAACATAAGCAGTGAACAATTGCAGTAACCGTTTATTGACCATCTAATTTTGAACTGATACAGTCTCCCCATCAAATTTAACTTAATTGATGGGGATCACCATGTATAAATCAATTTTTTTTTCGGGATTATTAGTTATCAGCTCTCTACAAGCAAGCGAAGCAACTTCATATGATGAATGGCTTGAAACGAAAAGAAGTCCCTTAGATAATGCATCGTCTCGATTATTTAAATATTCCTCAACTGATGTAGATGATCCCGCAACAATGTTTGCCGGAATTGATTTTAATGCTATTGATGTAAACAAGCCTGCCAGTAATGGATTTTTGCTTTTAGGTTCAGCTTCACATTATGGCAAACTAAAAACAGTAGAATTTTTATTAGATAAGAAAGCTGCAATTGATGCAGAAGATACCGATCGGTATACTGCCCTCATGCATGCAGCTAATCATGGTCACGCATCAGTAGTAACACTTTTATTAAATCGTAACGCTGATCCTGAAAAAACTGATCGTTATTGTTTTACTGCTTTAACAATGGCTTGCCGCAAGCGTAATAAAGATGCAATCGATCAACTACTATTACATAAAGCTAATACAGAAGTTACTCATTGGTTTGGAGGTACGCCACTCACTCTTGTTGCTGATCAAGAACCATATGCAGAAAAACATGCAATCATCAAATTTTTGTTAGTCGCTAAAGCAAATCCAAAACATAAAGATAGTATGGAAAAAAATGCCCAAGATCGGGCAAAAGAAATTGGCGATCACGCTACAGCAGCTTTACTTGCAAAATATGAACAAAAATATATTGAGCAAGAGTCAAAAAAATCTGCAGTTGGCCCAATGCGCGAAACAGATGCCAGCAAAAGAAAAGAGCAAAAACAATCGGCAGCAAAAAAATTAATTGATAAAAATTAGATTGGATTGACCATTCGAGTATCGACTGATACACTAGTGGCGCTTTTTTAACCTATTTAGGAATACAATTCATGAAAAAATGTTTAATGCTGCTTGCTTTCGTATCAACTAATAATTTTTATGCTTCAGACAAACAAACCCTGCGAGAAAAGCGAGCAATCAAATTAAACCAAGTGAATCAAAGACGGCGCGCTCAAGGTGCTATCTCTGCAAAAACGATTAGTTTTGATGAAGCATTTAAGGCCGCATATGCCCAATTAATGTCAGCGAGAACTGTTCGCGATATAACAGCTGCAGATCTTGGTATTGCAGAAATAGTAGATACGCAACTCAAGTATGTGCAACAGCCAGCTAACGGCAAACAAAATCAAAAAAAGAGTCTCCATCATCGGCCTACCATTATTAATTCAAGAGATTAAAACAATGCATAAAAGCCTCTTACTCACCCTGATTTTTACTAATATTTGTACTGCAGGAAATTTAATTCCTTCAACAGAACGTCGACTCAGCCAAGCATGGTTTGCAGTATTGCCCGTGGTAGTTGATCAGGCATTCTTTGTGGTTAGAAACCCGCCAACCACAAAAACTGTTTTAAACTCAGTCAACTACAAAACAGCTACTAAAATAAAAAAACAAACTCCTTTTGATAAACGAATGCATGCCGGCCGCCAAAATTACGGCTATGGAAAAAAGCGACATTGAGATCTAGCTTCTCTTTCATATATATGCTAACGTGGCATTATCCTACTTTTACCCAACTTGCATTTCATTACAGTTGGGACCCAATTAAAGCTTTTTGCGGAAATTGGGTAAAAGGATTACGCGCAAGATATCTTTAACTTTTGAGCGCTTCATGAAGGAAACGAGTACAATTAATTCAATAATAGCTGAAATTCGGCATCGGTTGGAAGCGGTTTATAGCGATCCTCTTCTGTGTGAACAATATGCGTGGTGGACCGTTGAAACAATCACGGGTAAGGATAAAGCAACCTTATTATTGCACCCAGATAATATTTTAACACCAGAACAACATCACACATTAGAACAATGGCTGTATAAAATGATCAAAGAGCATGAGCCAATCCAATATCTGATTGGCTCTGTTCCTTTTGGCAATGTAGAGATTATCGTAAAATCACCAACACTGATTCCTCGTCCAGAAACAGAAGAATGGACTATCAAACTTATTGATCAATTAAAAAAACTAACCAATTCAAAACTGACCATTCTTGATTTATGTTGTGGCACTGGTTGCATTGCCATTGCCATAGCCAAAGCATTACCACGTGCCCATATAATAGCAGCTGATATTGCACCCCATGCTGTTGAGCTGAGCAAAAAAAATGCTCTACATAATAACACTCCTAATGTTACTGTATTGCAATCTGATTTGTTTGCCTCAATGCCATCCAACATGAAATTTGATCTCATTGTAAGTAATCCTCCTTATATTAATCCCACCGATTGGGCTTCCTTAGATGAATCAGTAACTGCTTGGGAAGATCGACAGGCTCTTATTGCTGACGATCACGGACTTGCGATTATTGAAAAAATTGTAATGCAAGCACCAAATTATTTGCACCCAACTTCCGAATGTTTGGCAGAAAACATTCCTCAGTTAATGTTAGAAATTGATTATAATCAGGGCAATGCGGTTCGCGCATTGATGGAATCAACCTATTATACTCATGTTACTATTCATAAAGATTTGGAAGGAAAGGATCGGGTTGCAAGCGGGAGTTTAAAAGATGTGGCCATTGCCATCGATTAAATCCGAGCTCGTAACTATTTCACTGACTCCAGATGCTATCAGCTTTAGTTGGATGAAAGCCTCAAAAAAATATGGCAATGTTGAATTACAAGCATATAGAAATATTCCGCTTACCAGTTTTGAATATGCACACGCAATCGTATTTAATCCCACACTTTTAAAAAAATATATCAGCCAATTTTTATCAGAACACAAGCTCACGCATGCATTTGTTGCCATAAGCATCGCCGGCCCTAGTATTACCGAATCAATTGTTGAAGTTTCAAAATTATCACCCGAACCAGCCGATTTTCCTTTTCCCAAATTAAAAAAATTGTTATGGGATTATCGCTATTTATATCCAGATGATAATCGTTTTGCCTTTTATGTATGCGGTATCAGTAGACAGTTATTAGCTCAATATCAATTACTTTCCCTATCAATACCAATAAATCTAATAGCAATAACCACTCAAAGAATAGCATTATTGCAAGTATACCGGCAGCAGTATGGCGCTGCATTTCGGCACGCACAATTGGCACGTGATATACAACTGCATAATAATGATGTGCATTCTTTGTTTTCTCAAGACACGATCCGCAGACATCTGCATATTAAACCTTCATTGATGATAAATCTTCAAGAACAACAATCTGCCTTACTGGTATCTTTTGGTTTATTTTTGATGGGAAAGGAAATGCATGCAGCCAATTAATTTTATCGATCCTGTGCCACCAAACAAACAACGCTCGATTGCACTATGGTATATCATTTCTTGTGCATCATTGATACTGACCGTAACAGTGATAGTTGCTATTCAAACAATGCAATTAACTTATTTACACAAGCTTGAAAAAAAATTCGCTGCATCCAAAAACAAATAATGGTATACTTATTACATCTTGAAAAAGCTCTAACAAAATAGTACTACTATGCCCCGCATTCATCGTCTACCACCACATGAAGCTCACAAAATTGCTGCTGGAGAAGTTGTTGAACGACCAGCCAATGTGGTTAAAGAATTAATAGAAAACGCACTTGATGCTGGTGCAACCTCTATTACCATCTACATAGAAGATGGTGGAAAAAAATTAATCCGTATTATTGATGATGGCTCTGGCATGTCTGAAGAAGATGCATATTTGTGCATTGAACATCACACCACAAGCAAAATAAGATCAGTCGATGATTTAAAAACGATCGAAACTTTTGGTTTTCGAGGGGAAGCACTTTCAAGTATCTGTGCGGTAAGCCATGTGGTCTTAATTACTAAAGAACATGATGCAAAACATGGCTTTAGATTAGAAATCGAGGCGGGTAAGATTATTAACGAATCTCAAGTAGCGAGCAATAGAGGAACCGATATTGCCATTGCTAACTTATTTTTCAATGTACCTGCGCGCAAAAAATTCCTAAAAAAAAGAGAAACAGAACTCAATCATATCATTCAACTGGTGCAAGCACTCAGTATTGATTACCATACCATTCAGTTCAAATTATTTAGCGACAACAAACAATTGATTAATTGCCCTGCAGCAGGTTCTATAACTGATCGTATTGCACAATTATTTGATCCAGAACTTTCGCAACAAATGCTGCGCATCGAGCAATCGCAAAAAAATATTTCTTTAAATGGCGTTATCTCAAACCACCAGCAATCTCGCTTCGATCGCAATCAGATCTTTATATTCGTAAATAACCGGTGGGTAAAAAATTATAGTTTAGTGCGCGCATTACTCAAAGGTTATATGAATGTACTGCCAGCAGGCCGTTTTCCTATTGGGTGCATCAAGGTTACTATAGACCCAACCGTTATTGATGTTAATATTCATCCGCGCAAAGAAGAAATTCAATTTTTAAATCCGCGTATTGTGGAAAATTTGATAACTGAGGCAACCAAACAGCAATTACAGGAGCATTTATCTGCTCAATTGAAAAAGTCAGTCACCATTATCCATAATGAGCCAATTAGAGCGCCGCAAAATATTCCGTTGCCCATTATTCATGCCGTTGAACAAAATTCAGTAACCAGATCAGTCGCTCTGGAACCTGCTTTAAAACAATTTAATTTTGATGCGCCACCATTTCAACAAACACCACAACTACCTATTGAGCAAGAATTGATCTTGGAAAATGGAGTACAAGAATATACCATTATTGGCCAATATCATAAAACCTACATCATACTTGAGCAGGCTGATGGCCTCTTTTTAATAGATCAACATGCAGCACATGAGCGGATTTTATACGAACTTTTTTCTCAGCGATTCGATGAAGTTGCTACCGTTCAACTACTATTTCCTCAATTTATTACTCTGACGCAACAGGAGATAGCATTACTCACGCCACATCTTTATCTACTTCACCAGCATGGCATTATGGTAGAACCATTCGGTCAGAATCAATTACTGGTTCAAGCAACACCAGTACACATAAAAGATCAATCGGTTGAAGATATTATCAAACAAGTAATTGGCTGGATCACTGAATATCAAACACTTGATAAAACAGTTTTTTTCAAAACAGTTAATGAAAAAATGCATGCGCAAATGGCTTGTAAAGCAGCCGTCAAGGCAGGTGATATTCTCACCATGGAAAAAATGCAACAATTAATACGTGATCTATTTGCTTGCAATAACCGATTCACCTGTCCACATGGGCGACCAACCGGCTGGTTGCTCAACATAGGCGAAATCGAAAAAAAATTTAAGCGTGACTATAAGAAATCTATACTCTGGTAACAGATAGCGGCTTTAAATGTTCCCGTTTTGTTATTGGAATAGCGACTTCAAGCAGTTGTGCCATTTTATCATATTTAAGATGAGCATGTTTAAGATCAAGTTTTTCAGCACCGAGATTCTCTATCACGGCTAAATCCCAAACACCTTGCTCTTTTAATTCTCGATATTCCTCAATATAGACATTAAATTCACCCGACCCGTGCATAAAAATTTCTATGTTGCCCGGATCAGCGTCGACCTGTAAAAATGAACCATGCTCATCGACAACCACACTTTTCAGATTTTTAACCGGGTAAAAGCTAAGATGCCATTGATTATCACGCCGCTCAAACAGTTGCAGCGCAATTTCATCACGCGGTGCTGCTGCACCTACCATGAAATAAAAGACCAAAATAAGGCCTATAAATCCCATAATCAAGGCAGCAGAGATGCCAAAATAGGCATACACACCAATTATTCCCACCGCTAACAATAAGAATTTAAAAAGTAGTTGGGCATAGTGCATACCATATCTCCTTTATGGATTTTTAATAAGAAGATGTTGAGGTCAAGCGGCGGTATACGTATACATATACAATGAGCGTAAATGGTAGTAAGAAAAAGAATGCAACCATCTTAACTGCCAGCCCGAATAATGCCAAAACGAGGAGCAATAAGAATAAATGCCAAACCTGCCCTCTGGTAGCTTGCCAACTTAATTTAAGAGATTCAAAAATGCCAGCATTTTTATCGAGGATGAAAAACCAAAAGAAATAAAGGCGTATAGTCAGATAAATACCAGGAATAATAAGCAGAATTAACCCAGGAATTATCACCAGCAAACTTAGTATTGTTGCAATAATAACTTTAGGTAATGCCCAAAAGCTTGAAAAAATACGTGACACACTACTTTTGCCCGTATCATGCACATCAAGTGCAATTTGTGCATAGCCAAGTTGCATCGCTATAAGAAGAAGCCACAATAGTAAAATGATCCCGATAATCCATGCAAGTGAAAACCCTTGAAATATCCCCATGAATGATTGCTTCATTACATCACATTCTTGGGCATTATGGCACCCCTGTGCAAGTTCTGGCATAAAAGACATTAAGCGCATCACATGAGGCATACCAATAAGAAAAATGGCTCCAACTAATGCTACTACTAAAACAGCAATATATGTTACCGCCAACCCTACAAACAGACCAATATTATCTATTATGGCACTAAATCCAAATTTAATTGCCTCTTTAATAGAAAACTGAGAATCCATATTTTTTTCCTTTTTTTTACTAAACTATAGTATTACTATGCTTTTTATTATCTTTTTTTGAGCATTAATGGACGATTTTACATTTGATGAGTACTATGATCATTAGGTAACTTTATACAAAATGAGAGATAATCTCTAGATTTTTATAATCTTGCTCTATTAATTTAGTTTTTATTGTGATAATAAAAGAACCATTAATACATTAACAAAGGAGTTAACAACAATGGCTTTTAGCGCTAAATCTAAAAAAAGTGGAAAAACTTACTATCTACATACCAAAGATGTAGAACTTGCTGGTGGACGCAAACAAAAGATCTATTACTTTGCAGGCGAAGCAGGCAAAAATGCAGTAGATACCTTACCAGCTGGTTATGAAGTTTTTGAAAATGCTCGTACTGGTTTACCAATGTTACGTAAAAAGAAAAAATGAAGCGCTCAGCATCTTACAAATTTAGTAAGTTGTTGTAACGCGGAATCCTTCGTAGCTTTAGCGAAGTAGGATAAATAATAACTTTGTTATTATTCAGAGATAAAGGCGCACATAAACACTGCGCCTTTATTTTTTTAAGATCTTTTTGCCAGGAGAGTGGTAATGATCAAAAAAACTAAAAAAAAATATTGGGTTAGGCGTGTTCAAGAAACATCTAACGCAATGGATCTTCCTGAAGACATTTTTACTCATTCGGCCAAAAAAATTGCACAAGAACTAAAAGAAGCAGTTATGGCAAGCAACCGCACCAAAGGAACAAAATTTCAGTCGGCTATGTCTATGCTCAATTATTATATAAATAGAGCAGGAAAGAATTTAAAAGCAAAAGATAAAGCTCGCCTTGAGCGAGCAAAAATTGAGCTGCGCAAAGTCTTTGGTAGAACATTGACACCCAAGAAATAATGATCGAAGCTATAAAAAAAGTTTATTATTATTGGGAGAGAATGTAATGAATAATATCTTTGTTCTAAAATTCGCTTTTCTATCACTTTTTATGATCACCCCTTTATTTGCACTTAAAGTATATGTAGTCAATAATCTTATTAATACGGTGAGTATTTTTGATACTACCACTAACGTTGTATCAGGAAATGTCACTGATTTAGCATCCCCGACATTCAACATTCCTGAACAAATCGTTGCAACACCAGATGGCTCTACCGCTTTCGTTACCAACCGAGGTGGAAATAGTGTTAGTGTTATAGATGTTGCAACCGATAAGGTCACCCAAGAAATTCTTGATTCTTCATTCAACCAGCCAATAGCAATTGCAATTACACCCGATGGTAGCAAAATATATGTTGCAAATTTTAATGGCGGCAGTCCTGGTGGCACCATTAGCGTTATAGATGTACTGAGCAAAACAGTTATTGATGTCATTACAGATGCAAGCTTTGCTGGACCAAACTCTATAGCATTCACGCCCGATGGCAAAACAGCTTTGGTATCCAATACCAATACCAATGAAGTTACTATTATTAATGTTGCAACCAATAGTGCAACTGGAACTGTGGGTGGTCTTAGTTTTAGTAATCCCGACTTTGTTGCTGTCAAGCCAGATGGCACAGAGGCATATGTTTCAAATCGAGGTGGCGGCAATGGAGTGAGCGTTGTTGATCTTTCAACAAATCAAGCCATCGAATTCGTACAAAATCCAAACTTTAATCAACCGGACGCTATTGCATTTTCACATGATGGAACAATAGCGTACGTCATTAACCAATCACGTTTTGGAGGATTTATAAGTATTGTTGATGCGCAAACTGATACGGTAACCCCCATGGGCAGAGTAGCTGGTAATACTGGTGGTACCGCAATTGCCTTTACTCCTGATCCTACAGCATATGTAGCACAAGGTGTTCTAAATCAAGTTGGAATTATAGATGTTGCAACAAATACTCAAACGGGAACAGTATCTGATCCAGATAATCTTCTTGATAGCCCGATCTCTCTAGTAATTATTAACCCAGTCATTATTACGACCACCATTACCGGTTGCAGAAAAGAAAATATTTTCTTGACCCAGATCGAGTATATAAATCTCATCAGATGGCAGGCGCCGGAGGGACTGACTGTGGTTGAATATCAAATTTTTAGAGACGCTGCACTTACTGATCTTGCAGGAACCGTTTCCGCCTCCGATCAGCTCGTATTTCAAGATCATAATCGTGATCCAAATGTTGTTTATACCTACTATCTGGTTGGCGTAACTGATACGGGTAGTTCTACCACTCTTGCCAATATAACTGTTACTAAAAAATGCGGCTAAATAAAAAAAGGAATTTCCGTGAATAGATTTTTTCTCATAAAACTATTACTTATATCCATATCTTGTATTCCCTTGCATGCACTTAAGGTATATGTGGTTAATGATGCTGGTAATTCAGTGAGTATTTTCGATACTTCAACCAATATAATTTCTGGTAACGTTACCGATTTAACCCCTGCAACATTTAATGCACCTGGACAAATAGCAGTAACTCCGGATGGAAGTACCGCATTTGTTGCAAATCAGGGTAACAATAGCGTCAGCGTTATTGATGTTGCAACTGATTCAGTAACACAAAAAATTACTGATGCTTCATTAAATGAACCTGGAATTTGTGCAATTACCGTAGATGGCAGCAAACTGTATGTTGCCAATAGAGCAGGAGCTGCTAATACAATTTGCGTTATAGATGTAGCAAGCAAAGAAGTTGTGAATGTGATTTCCTCTGCAAGTCTTTCGTCAGTTACCTGTATAGCATTTGCACCAAATGGAAAGACAGCATATGCAACTAATCAAAGTAATAACCAAGTTGCTATAATTGATGTTGCAACTGAAGCAGTAACCGGTACCGTTGGTTCCCCAAATTTTTTTATACCCCAATGGATCGCTATCAAACCAGACGGCTCTGAAGCATATGTAGCAAATACCAATACCACAGTAAGTATAGTTGATCTTTCAAGTAATGCAGTGACCGGAACGTTAACTGGCCCAGATATAAACGGACCTTTTCCTATAACATTTACTGCTGATGGAACGGTTGCATATATTGGCAATAACGATTCGGGTACTCAATATTTCTTGACTACCGTCGATGCATTGAATAATACAACCACAGGAAAATTCCTTGGTAATTATGATTATATGACATCAATCGTCATTAATCCTGATCCTACCGCGTATGTAAGCAATTTCTTAGGAAACAATATTAGTATTGTTGATCTGGCAACCAATACAACTAAAGGGTTTGTTTCTGATCCAAATAATCTCATAAACGGTCCTCTGCAACTCGCAATCATTAACCCACTTACCATCACTGGATGCAGAAAAACTAATATTTTCCTAACTCAAATTGATTACATTGATGTACTGAGCTGGAAAGGAAACGCAACAGCGTATACCGAATACAAAGTTTATCTTGACGCAGATCTTACCAATCTTGCTGGTACCGTTTCTGCCATTGATGGTACAGTATCATTTGAAGTTCATAACCGTAATCCAAATGTCATTTATACTTACTATTTAGTTGGTATAAATACTTCTGGCATGGCAGTGTCATTGGGTAATGGAACAGTGACCACAAACTGTGGATAAAAAAGTTAAGTAATATTAAAAGAATTAAGGAGAGTTTTATGTTGAATTCATATAAAAATATTTTTCTCATTTCTACTTTTTCTTCAATCGCTATTGCATTTCCT